>Ga0172365_10002208_pt1 | contig 14235 bp, 11 predicted proteins | sample LakKivSesite48cm_FD_114535 | JGI IMG/M metagenome (GOLD analysis project Ga0172365, IMG submission 114535) | Sediment microbial communities from Lake Kivu, Rwanda - Sediment site 48cm | ecosystem: Environmental > Aquatic > Freshwater > Lake > Sediment | place: Rwanda: Western Province, Lake...
CCTAAATTGATTTATTGTTCCATTACCGGGTTTGGAAAAACCGGTCCAAAATCAGATAGGGTCGCGTTTGATGTGATTGCGCAGGCGACCAGTGGAATTCTCTGGTCGCTTGGGACTCCGGACCGGGTGCATTCGGTTTTTATTGGGGATTTAGTGAGTGGCGCTTACTCTGCTTATGCGATTTTGCTTGCGCTTTTAGCTCGGCAAAAATCTGGACAGGGACAAATAATAGATGTCTCAATGCAGGATGTGCTTTATTTTCATAATTATCGCGCTTTACAGCTGAGAAGCATTCAAGAGATAGAGCAGGAATTGACCGACGCGGTTGGCGGAACCTTTGATGATTTTTTTTCCGGAGACCAGAAAAAGAGCGTTCCGTTCTGGAGTATTTATCAAGCCAAGGATGGGCATATTGCGGTGGTGTTTTTGACCGATGCGCAATGGGAGCGGGTCTCAAAAATTATTGGTAAGCCGGAATTAGGAAAAGACCCAAGATTCGCTAATATGATTTTGCGAACAAGAAATCGGGAGGAATACCGAAGGTTTATTTCCGATTGGATGGCTAATCACAAGGTCGCAGAGATAGAAAAAGTTCTGATTGAGAATAAAATCCCCTGCGGGATAGTTGTCAAGACCGAGGAGGTGAATCAAGACCCGCATTTAATTGAGAGGGGAATGATTGCTCATTGCCCGGACCCGGTTTATGGAAAAATTCCCACTCCGGGTCTGCCGATTAAATTGAGCAATACCCCGGGCGAGATTAAAAAAAGCGCGCCTCGGTTAGGAGAACATAATCAAGAGGTCTATGGCGAGCTATTAGGACTTTCTGCTAATGAGCTTTCTGAGCTGAAAAAGCAAGGAGTGATTTAATGAGCTGGCGCATAGCGCATGCCATTATGACCATTGGGGATTTTTTATTTAGGGATAGCAAAATTTTTTAAATCTATAAAATTACCATTATTTAGAGATTATTGATATAATAAAATAAATTTTTAAAAAAGGAGGAAAAGATGAGAAAAGCGCAATATCATTTGATAGTTTTGCTCATTGGGCTTTTGCTGATTGGGTTATCTGCGGGATGTAGAAGGGGTTTAAGCCCGGAGGAATTTGCCCAAAAGCTCCAGGTGAAATATGTGCTTCGGGCGCATAATGCCCAGGTCTTGGCAGTGGCATTTAGTAAGGATGGCAAAACTTTAGTCAGCACTGATTTTCAAGGCAAGACCATTTTCTGGGATACAGAGAGCGGAAAGCAGAAAAAGGAGACCAGTTTTCAGGGGCTTATTTTATATTCTTTATCTCTTTCCCCGGACGGCAAATATCTGTCCGCTGGGGGTAGGGACCAGGCAGTGATTCTTTATGATGGGAAAAAAATGGATGGCACTGCGACCAGTTTTGTCGCGCATAGCCAATGGTTGACCGGTTTAAATTTTGGTCCTGAAAATCTCCTTGCGACTGCTTCTTGTTTAGACCAGGACCCGAGGGCGGTATGCGTAAGCTCTGAGGTTGCGCTTTGGAGAATTGGGGAAAAGAATGAGGAGCTTAAAAGATTTTCCGTGGATAAAGGGATGGTTAGGGCTATTGCTATAAGCCCGAATGGGAAGTTTCTTGCTGTAGGAGGGGATAGTGAGTTAATAAATCTTTATAAAGTAGAAATCGGGGAACAGGTCCGGACGCTAACTGGGCATACTGACACCGTGAATTATCTTTCCTTTGCGGGAAAAGATTCCAGCCTTTTGATTTCTTCCAGTCAGGACGGCACGATTCGCTATTGGGAGGTGCCGGGCGGAAAACAGCTGAAAATGATAAATGCGCATTCGGGAGGGGTGTTTGCTATGGCGGTAAGTCCGGACGGAAGGTTGATGGCTTCTGGCGGGGTGGATAAAACCATTCGGCTCTGGGGCAGAAGAAAAGGGGAGCAACTGCGGGAATTTATCGGGGTTGAGGGGAATGTTTCTGCGATTAGCTTCAGTCCTGATGGGAAGAAAATTGCAGTCGGGTTATCTGATAACAATGTTTTAATTTTAACCGTTCCAGAGCAACGATAAAAAATTATTTTAAAAATAACCACACTGGGGCGGGCAGGAGATTCCCGAACCAGAAAGATAAGAGGAGCAAAATTTACCTATAATGCTGGAAAGACTTAGGCGAAAGGCGCAGAATTTGGTCTGGCTTGAGTTTAAAACCCATGACCGCTTTCCCTCTTTTAATTTAGATATTAGCCCAGAGGAGCTACAGTTAGAGCTGACTAAAATACCAACTCCGCTTTTTTTGGGTAGATATAATCAGGAACAGATTAGAGCCAAGTTAGAAAGACATAAAATATTATCTATGCTGAGGGCTCAGGGGTTTCATCCTTTAATTTTAGCAGTGGAAAGCGATGGCTTGATTGAACATAGAATCGTGATTCATACTGGCGAGATGAGGTATGATAAAATTCTCTTGGAGTTAAGGCTCCGCGAGGGGGTGTTCAAGGTCAAGGAGGCGGTAAACAAAGCACATCCAGAATTATTGAGGTTATTAGAAACAGACACAGTGGCAATGCTCTGGATTGATTGGCTCCTTCTTCAAAATCCTTTTATAGGATTTAACTCGCAAAAGCCCCCACTTCCAGAACAGAAGTATCCTGGACTTGGGATTTTAAATTTAGTTGTGCCATTGATTGGAGAGTTTGCTCAAGAGACCTATAAGCAAGCGGTGCTGGACCTTCCGGAGCATTTTCACGGTGCGGTTTTTTATGCTCGGTGGATGAGGTTTTTTAATCCAGAGATGGAGGGAAAAATGAGGGCGATTCTTAGGGACCTTTCTAAATATAATTTGGCTTTAATTAGCTGGGGAATTAAGTTAGGCGGTCTGGCTAATACCAAGAAGGATGATTTTGAGGACTGGAAGCCCGGAGAGCAAATTTATGCGCTGAGCCCTTCCCTGAGAGATTATTTTGACTCCTCGGTTTATCAGGAGTTTTCGGAGCGGGCTTATTCAGAAAACTCTTATCAATTAGACTTTTCCCGGATAAAAGACAAGACAAAAGTTTTAGAGCCAGAAGAACAGGCTCACCTGGAGATAGCGCTTAGCAGATTAGAAAGGACTGAATAATGAAAGAAATTAAAAATTATTTAAAAGAGATGGATAAAAAGACCAGCCTGATTGGGATTGGCGGGATGGTGTTAATTATCCTCTGGGCGTATTATGGGCATCATTCTTTTTTTATTAGGAGTTTTGCTGGGCTTAAGCATAATCCGAATTTGAACTTCTGGGAATTCTTCTGGATGAACAGTAGCGCTTTCCTGCTCTGGTTTTTGCTCCCGGTTCTTTTGGTTAAATTTTTTTTAAAGGAAAAACTTAAGGATTTTGGCTTGGGAATTGGTGATTTCAGGTTTGGGGGAAAGTTTTTAATTCTGGGAATAGCGGTGATGGTGATTCCTCTTTATCTCACTGGCAAAAATCCAGAGTTTATCAGGGAATATCCGCTCACTAAGCTTGCGGGGAAAAGCCCGTTATGGTTTTTGAGCTGGGAGCTTAGCTATTTCACTTACTATCTTGGCTTTGAGTTTATGTTTAGGGGCTTTATGCTTTTTGGCTTAAAGCCAAAGTTTGGAAACTTTGGCGCAATTCTTTTTCAGACCGCAATCAGCACCCTGATTCATATTGGAATGACCGCGCATTCTATTGATGGGGTGATAGTGGTGGGCAAGCCAATAACCGAGACCCTTTCCGCAATTTTAGCAGGATTGGTGTTCGGCGCGGTTGCGCTCCGCACTCGCTCTATGCTTTATCCACTCCTTCTTCATTGGTTCATTGGTGCGAGCACTGACTTTTTCTGTTTATATCATTCCGGGGGATTATGGAGATGAAGGTTTTGGTCTCAGGCGCTAATGGGTTTATCGGCTCTAATCTTTGCGAGAAATTAATTGCTAAGGGGCATCAGGTTCGGGCTTTAATCCTTCCCGGGACTCCGGAATGGTATTTAGAGGGAATCGGGGTAGAGAAGGTTTATGGAGATGTGAGAAATCCAGAGGCTCTTCCGCCTCTGGTCAAGGATATGGAGATGGTATTTCACCTTGCGGCCATAGCCAAGGACTGGGGGAAATGGAAGAATTTTATTGAGGTGAACGCAGTTGGCACAGAGAATCTTGCCAGGGCTTCAGCAAAAGCCGGGGTCAAGAGATTTTTACTGACCAGCTCAGTTGCGGTTCATCATTATCGGAACATTATCAATGGCGATGAGAATTTGGCTCGGGATTGTGGAAGGTTCGCTTATGGCAGAAGCAAAATTATGGCAGAGGATAAGCTAAAAGCGGTCTCAGAACAAACCGGAATGGAGTTCGTGATAGTTCGTCCGGCGGTATTTCCATTTGGACCTAAAGATACCACCAGTTTTTATCGGATGGCGGAGGCAATGGAGCGAGGCGGGTTCGGATTTGTGAATTCCGGGAGAGCCAGGATTTCAGTGAGTTATGTAGAGAATCTTTGTGAGGGAATGATATTGGCTGGGGTTCATCCTAAGGCTAAGAATCAGGTTTTCATTATAGAGGATGGGTCTGCGCCTACCTGGGGAGAATTGGTGGGGATGATTGCTAAGGAGCTGGGGGTGAAAATGCCCTGGTTATCAATGCCCTATTCTATTGCCTGGAGCGTAGCAGGGCTGATGGAGATTCTCTGGAAGGCTTGTCCCCTCCCCGGCGAGCCACTTCTCACCAGATACCGAATTAAAGTCGCAAGCTATGATTTGGTCTTTACCAGTAAAAAGATAAGGGAGCTTTTGGGCTTTGCGCCGAGAATTGGACTTGAAGACGGGATTAAAAAAACCGTAGAATGGTATAAGACCGCAAAAGCAAAAGGAATAAAAGTATAAGAGGGGATAAAAAATGAAAGAGAGACTGGATATTGCCATCGCGTCTGACCATGCGGGAGTGGAGTTAAAACTGCATCTGGTAAAATTTTTACTCAAGCGCGGTCATAATGTGATAGATATGGGGGTGAGAAGAAAGGCCCGAGTGGATTATCCGGATTATGGGAAGAAGGTCGCAAAAGCAGTGGCCGATGGTGAGGTTCCACTTGGGATTCTGGTCTGCGGGTCCGGGATTGGGATGAGCATAGTTGCTAATCGCTACCGAGGGGTCAGAGCCGCTCTGGTTCACGACCATTTCACTGCCAGAATGGCTAAGGCGCATAATAACGCAAATATAATTTGTTTAGGCGCAAGGGTGTCCGCTAAGGATTTAGCAGAAGAGTTAGTTGAGGTCTGGCTGAATACTGAGTTTGAAGGTGGAAGACATCAGAGCAGGATAGAAAAAATTGATTTGTAATCAAGAGGCAGATTTCTTCTTAACCCTGGATTCAATTACAGAGATTAAAATAGAAATAGCCAGAACCCCTCCGACCACTGCCAAGGCAAGATGGGTCGGAATTTTGTAATGCTCAGAGATAAGCATTTTTGCTCCAATAAAAACCAAAATTATTGCCAAGCCATATTTAAGATAGATAAACATCCGCATAACTCCGCTTAAGGCAAAAAACAGGGAGCGAAGCCCCAGAATGGCAAAGACATTAGAGGTATAGGCAATAAATGGGTCTCTAGTGATTGCCAGCACCGCAGGAACTGAGTCCACCGCAAAGACCACATCTGTGGTCTCAACCACCAGCAGAGCTATGAACAAAGGGGTCGCGAAATATCTCCCTGGGGTCTTTAAGAAGAATTTTCCCTCCCCAAAATCAGTGGTGATGGGCATAAAAAGTTTAAAAAGCTTAAGCACTGGATTTTTCTCCGGATGAATCTCCTCCTTCCGAGGAAGAGCCATCCTGACCCCGACCAGAACCAAAAATCCGCCGAAAATGTAAATCATCCAGTGAAGTTTATTGATTAGAGTGATGCCTGCGAGAATGAAGAGTATCCGCATCACCAGCGCGCCCAGAATGCCCCAGAAAAGGACTTTATGCTCATATTTTTGCGGCACCTGGAAGTAGCTGAAAATCAGGAGAAAGACAAAAAGATTATCCACACTCAGCGATTTTTCTACAAGATAAGCGGTAAAAAATTCTAATCCCTTCTGGAAACCTAACCAGAAATAAATTACAACATTAAAAACTAAAGCCAAAATTATCCAGAACGCGCTCCATAAAAGAGCCTCCCGAAGTCGGATGATATGAGCCTTGCGATGAAATATCTTCAGGTTCAGAACCAGCAGAGCGACAATAAAAATAATAAATATCACCCAGAATAAAACACTTTCCTCCATCTCGGCTCCTGTTTATTATTTATAAATTCACGATTTTGTCAATAAAACCCCAAATAACTGCCTATTTTTTAGCCAATTATTGGCAGAGGGTTTTTTGGAAAGAAATTTAAAAAAATTCTTGCTATTTTTATAAAAATATGTTAAATATAATCTCACCATAAAGAGGGGTTTCTTTCAGTTGTCAACTACAGCTTAGCCTAGTGGGTCTTGAGGGAAATAAAATTTGAGGGAGTAAAAATACCAAGAAAAGGAGGAGTAAAATGGCGGGAGTATTGATTGATGAAAGGGATGTCAAGTTCGCAATCTGGGAGCATCTAAAAGCAGAGAAGCTATTTGAGTTTGAGCGGTTCAAGGGCTACAGCAGGGAAGAATTTGATATGATTTTAGCTGAAGCAAAAAAATTTGCAGAAGAAGTGATTATGCCGATTAACAAAGAGGGAGACCACCTAGGACTAAAAGTGGAGAATGGTCAGGTCAAAGTCCCACAATGCTATAAACAGGCTTATGACGCTTTTTGTGAGGCTGGCTGGGCCGCTTCCTCAGCACCAGAAGAATATGGTGGACAAGCTTTGCCCGCACTTCTGACTATGGTGGGAAATGAAATTTTTGTAGCAGCCAGTGTGGCTTTTAGTATGTATCCGGGCTTAACCCGGGCCGCCTCGCATCTGGTTGAAACTTATGGCACTGATGCTCAAAAGAAGAAATATCTTGCCAAAATGATCTCTGGGAAATGGCAGGGGACAATGGATTTGACCGAGCCCCAGGCTGGCTCCGCAGTAGGGGATGTTAAAACCACTGCCAAACAAAAGGATGGAAAGTGGCATATCACGGGCAATAAAATTTTTATCAGCGCAGGCGACCATGATATGTGCGAGAACATTGTTCATTTGGTTTTGGCTCGGGCCGAAGGCTCTCCTCCAGGAATTAAGGGTATTAGCCTGTTTATCGTGCCTAAATACCGAGTGAATGATGATGGTTCACTGGGAGAGTTCAATGACATTACCTTAGGTAGAATTGAAGAAAAAATGGGCATCCACGCTTCCCCTACTTGTTTGTTAAATTTCGGAGACAATGGCAAGTGCGTCGGTGAACTAGTTGGTGAGCTCAACAAAGGAATCAATTATATGTTCCTGATGATGAATGAGGCAAGAATTGGGGTCGGGGTTCAGGGAGAAGCAACTGCTAGTGCGGCTTATCTATCCGCGGTTCAATACTCCAAAGAGCGGATTCAGGGCGTAGAGATTCAAAATATGAGAGATGTGAATGCGCCTCGGGTGGAAATCATTAAACATCCAGATGTCAGAAGGATGCTTCTTTTTATGAAGGCTTATGTTGAGGGAATGAGAGCCTTGATTTACCGCGGGGTTTATTTCTGGACCCTGGCTGAGCTTTCCAAAGACCCGGCAGAAAGGGAAAAATATGATACCCTGCTCGGTATATTTACCCCGATTATTAAAGCCTATTGTTCAGATATGGGATTTTGGGTGACCAAAGAAGCGGTTCAGGTATATGGCGGATATGGCTATACCTCAGAATATCCGGTTAGCCAATATCTTAGGGATTGTAAAATTGCTTCTATTTATGAAGGCACCAATGGTATCCAGGCGCTTGACCTTGTGGGAAGAAAAGTGCTGGATATTAAGAGGCAGATGAAGCCCTATTATACCCTTCTGGCGATGGTGAAGGATTCAATCAATGCTAACAAGAATCATCCCAAATTCGCCAAGCAAGCGGAAAAAGCCCTGAAAGCAGTAGAAAGTTTGGATGAATGCACTCAACTATTGGTCAAGGCTGGCTTGGGCGGGGATACCTCCTATCCGGTTCTGGTCGCAACCCCTTATCTGAAATTATTTGGAGATGTGCTTTTGGGCTGGCTCTGGTTTGAGCAAATGGTCGTTGCGGATTCTGCTCTGGACAAAATTTTCAAGGAAAAGGGAGCTACTGATGATGCGAAAAAGAAGCAGCTGGTGAAAAGCTATAACGAAGCCGCTTTTTATGCGGGAAAAATCCACGCGGGTAGATTCTACATTGATTGTCTGCTTCCAGAGGCGTTTGCGACCGTGGAATATATCAAGAGCGGGAATCGGGATGTGTTAGAGATAGAAGAAAATAGCTTCTAACTGGTTTGATAATTTAAGCCGGGGGAGGATTTTCACCTGCCCCGGCTTTTTTTATTCCTTTTTCCTGCGCAATTGATTTCTCGCTGGAGATTTGTTAAATTTGAAAAGATGTTAGGAAAAGTTTTCACTGCCAGTTTATTGGGAGTGGAGTCCAAGTTGGTAGAAGTTGAGGCCCATCTCTCCCCGGGAATCCCCTTCTTCAACATTGTTGGTCTTCCTGACCCAGCGGTGAAGGAAAGCAAGGTCCGGGTCAAAAGCGCGCTCCAGAACTCAGGCTACCCATTCCCATCAAGTCAGAGAATCGTGGTCAATCTTGCCCCAGCGGATTTGAAAAAGGAAGGGAGCGGTTTTGACCTGCCCATTGCCCTTTCGGTCTTGAACGCAGAGAAAATTATCAAAAATCATCTCCTCAATCAATTCCTTTTTGCAGGTGAGTTAGGCTTGGATGGAGCTTTAAAACCTACCCCCGGCGCCTTGATTTTCGCTCTACTGGCAAAAGAAAAGCGCCTTACCGGCTTAATTGTCCCTTCTGGAAATGCAAAAGAAGCAGGAGTGGTGGATGGCATAAAAATTTATTCCGCGAGCCATATCTCTCAAGTGGTGGAATTTTTGAACAGCGAGCTGGAGCTAAAACCCGCTGAAAGCTCAATCCATCAGTTGTTTCAAAAGAGGGATGAGCAAGAACTTGACCTCTCAGAAGTCCGGGGACAGGAATCCGCAAAAAGGGCTTTGGAGGTCTCTGCAGGAGGAGGGCATAACCTGTTGATGATTGGACCCCCGGGAGCAGGAAAAACTATGCTTACCCAACGGCTTCCCACTATCCTTCCTCAGCTCTCCTTAGAAGAAGCCCTTGAGACCACCAGGGTCTATTCAGTGTTAGGCTTACTCAATAACGACCTTCCACTTATCACCCATCGTCCCTTCCGCGCCCCTCACCATACAATCAGCGACGCGGGACTGGTTGGCGGAGGCGCCTATCCTCAACCCGGAGAAATCAGCCTGGCTCATAATGGCATCCTATTTCTGGATGAATTGCCAGAATTTAAAAAGAATGTGTTAGAAGCGCTCCGACAGCCAATGGAAGCTGGAAAAATAACCATCTCTCGCGCCCAAGGCTCAATCACCTATCCGGCTCGTTTTATGTTAGTCTCCGCAATGAATCCCTGCCCCTGTGGATATTTTGGGGATAGTCATCACCCTTGCTCCTGCACCCCGAAACAGATTCGTCAATATCGCTCCAAAATCAGTGGACCGCTTCTGGATAGAATAGACCTCCAGATTGAGGTCCCCTCGGTCCGGTATCGGGAGCTAAAAAATGAGCCTTCTGGCGAGAAAAGCGAGGAGATAAGAAACAGGGTGGAACAGGCGAGAAAAATCCAAAAAGAGCGGTTCAAAAAATCTAAAATTTATTGCAACGCGCAAATGTCCTCTCGTCAGGTCCAGCGATTCTGCCCAATCAATGATGATTGCCACCAGCTCTTAGAAAGAGCAATTGATAGATATGGAATCAGCGCAAGGGGCTGGACCAAAATCCTTAAGGTCGCAAGAACCATCGCAGACCTGGAAGGCTCAGAAAATATCCTTCCCCGGCATATCTCAGAAGCCTTGAGCTACAGAATCCTTGAGCGAACCTAATCCGGAAATGACCGTTTTATCAATTTATCTAAGAAGAGTTTTTTTAGAATTAAATCCGGTTGACCAAAAAGCTCCTCCTGGGTTATCGCATCCCTCCCGGTTTTAAGCTCTGGTTTTTGCTCCTCTGCCTCAGTGATAACCGGAATAAAAATAGATAATTCCGTAATAAGGGCATTCAGGTTTTTAGAAAGAATCTCTGCCCGGATTTTGACCTCAGCAAGATTATTATCTGGCTTGAGCGAGGAGATTAAGCTATCATAATCTCCGATTTTCAAAAGCACCACCGCGATTCCATCCACCAATTGAAAAGGATTATCTCCGATTATTTCTGCATTTTCCGAAACGCTGAATTTGATTTTGCCTTGATTCTCCTTAACCAGATTCCCCTCTCCATCAGTCAGTCTGGCAATCAAGCGAATCGGGTCTGAATAAAAATCTTTAGGAATAAGCCAGGATGGCTCAGAAAGTTCGGTGTATTCCTCCCCCAGTTCTAATTGGATTTTTCTATCCGGACCCGGGGTCTTGAGTCGGTCAATCGCCCTTATTTCATTCCCAACCAAACATTCTGCGCTCAGCTCTCCGGGCTCAAAATTAAACCCAGAAAAGCTAAAAGGAGGATAAGAAAGAGAATGATATTCTCCTCTTTTGGGATAGGTATAAATTTTGTCCGGGATTTTTGTCTCTAACTCTTTTCCGTTCAAAAATAATCTCACCTCTTGGCAATTGCCCACCACCATTACCTCACCCGGAAAATCCTCTTTAGTCCACCAGCGGTTGATAATTTTTATCATTGGCGAAGTTGAATTCTGCGCCTGATAAAAATAATAAATCGGCTTTTTCACTCGGAAGATGTCCACTAATCCGTGGGCGCGGATTCTGCCTTTGGCGTCTGGGGTCACCAGACGGTTCATAAAAGTATTGTAATCCGCAAACGCCCAGCCCGCTGAGCCAGAACAAGTTGGCTCAGAAAGAATCAAATCCAAGAAGTAGGCATTGCGCTGGATGATTTTAATCTGCTCTTTATCTGGGAGCGTGGAGGAAGAGCCAACTGAATATTCGCTTACCAGCCAGGGTTTATCAGTGGGCGGTATTAACAATTTTCCAGAATAATCATTATGGGCAATCACATCCTCGCTGAACTGGCGAAAATTTCTCAAAAACCTGGCTCCGCTTGCGGGTCGGGTCGGGTCTAATCTATGTCCTAACTCCACCATTTTCGCAAGCCATTTTTCACCCCACCAGGATTCATTGATTCTCACTCCCCAGAGAATAATGCTCGGGCGATTTCGGTCCCTAAGAATCATCTCCTCAAGCGCCTGCTCCGCAATATTTTTCCACTCCTGATTTCCCACATATCCCCAGCCCGGAAGCTCCTCAAACACCAGTAATCCCAATCTATCACAGGCATCAAGGAAATCCGGACTTTGCGGATAATGAGACAGCCGAACAAAATTTGCCCCGGTTTGTTTGAGCAAAAGCGCATCCAGATATTGCAATCGGAATGAGCCAGCATTACCGATATAAGGATAGGTTTGATGCCGATTAAAGCCGACCAGTTTAACAGGTTTGCCGTTCAGAAAAAACCCTTGATTAGTAAATTCAAGCCAGCGCAAGCCAAAAGGAAAAGAGACCGAATCCACCATTTTAACCTCGGTTGAAGGAAATTCTTTAATGCTTTCTTTTCTGGCTTCTGGGCAGGAGAGGTAAAGTTTGAGCTGATATAAATAAGGGTAATCCATAGACCAGAGCTTGGGATTTTCCACTAAAAGCTCAAGCTCTAACTGATTTTCTCCCGGGCTAATTACATATTCTTTTTCTGCTCGGGTAATAGTTATTTTGTTCAGCTGGTCTTGGGTTTTTTGCTCCTCAATCAGTTCTGTCTCAAACTGGCAGGAGACCGGTTCAGGAAGAAAGTTTTTAGCCTGGGCAGTAATTTTTAAAACTGCCTTTTTCTCGTCTATTTTAGTAGTCCAAGCAAAAGGATTCTCCATATAAACTGGATTTTTTCGCTCAATCCATACCTCCCGATAAATCCCTCCAAAAAGAGTATAATCCACCAATGCCCCTTCTGGCGGAACATTCATCCTGGAATTATCTACCCGCACGGAAAGCAAATTATCTTTTCCAGGCAAAAACTCTTCAGTAATGTCAAAAGTAAAAGGCGTGTATCCGCCTAAATGCTCGCCAATATATTTGCCATTGAGCCAGACCTGGGTTTTAGTCAGCGCGCCTTCAAAATGAATTAAAATCCTATCCCCGGCCTTAAAACTATCTTTAAAAACTGTAAAATGCACCCGATAAAGCCCCGCGCCCCGATAATATCTCTGAGTAAAATTAAACTTATAAGGCTCAATTCTCAAGCTATGAGGAACTGCGACCTCTTCCCAGTTAGAATCATCAAATTCAATTTTTTCAAATCCTTCTAAATCTCCAAGATGATAGCGCCAGCCTGAGGTCAAATAATAAACCCGGGATGCGCAACCAACACTAAAAGTTAATAAAATTATCAACCCGGAAAATAAAAATTTTTTTACCATTATTTTTCTGGCTCTGGCTGAGGATTTTCCTGTGGCTCTGGCAGATATTTAGGAAGGTCTTCTGGAATGAAAAGCCGGGTGGGCTTCCAATGTGAGCCAATTTTTCTTAATTTTTGAGAATTAACCGTAAGCTCTACCCCACCCGCATTTCCAATAATCAGACTTAGCTTCTGCTCCGCGGTGATTTCCCAAAGCTCACCCGGTTTGAGCATCACCTCCCGACTGAGTTTCCCATCAATCGTGGCAAAGACCCAGCATAACTCATTAGCCTTGAACTGAACCAAAAAGGGAGGCGAAAGAGGACTTACCAGCTTCTGGGATGGTATTTCCTTAGCTGGCTTCGGGGTATTATCTGAGGCTTCATTGCTTTTTATGCTCTGGGTCTTATTAACCCCTTGGCTAAGACTTTGATAAAGGCTATAAACCCCAATGATAATAATTATCCCGACCCCCAGGCATAATGACCATAGAACCGGGCTTCTAAACAGATTTTTGGACTTAGTCTTATCTTGTTTAGTTTCTGGTTGAGAATTTTTTAAAAATTCTTCAAATCTAAGCAGAGCCTGATTAACATCCAGTCCCAGATATTCCGCATAAGCCCGGATAAATCCCTTGGTAAAAACTAAACCGGGAAGCAGATTCAGTCGGTCCTGCTCTAAGGCTTGCAAAAATCTTTTTTGAATTCTGGTCTTTTGGCTGATTTCCTCTAAAGAAATCTCCCGTAGCTCCCTTTCTCTGCGAAGATATTCACCAAAGGTGTTTTCCATTTTACCGCTATTTGGTTAAAGTAGGAGAACAATTAAGCAGTTTAAAATACTCCCCTGCGGACTTGGCTTCTTCCCCACCCACTGCATATTTGAGGGTTAGCTCAAATTCCCGACAAGCGTCTTTTATTCTTCCTTGACGATTATATTCAAGCCCTAACAAACGATGTGCTCGGGCAAGGTCCGGACAAAGCTCAATCGCCTTCTGATACCCCTTAATCGCCTCCGAATAGCGCTTTTGCCTGCTCCTCAATTCCCCTAAATTGGTCTCCGCTAAGCAGGAATAGGGATAAGGACTTAAAATAATAGACCGCTTCAACGCTTCCTCTGCCTCATTAAACTTATCCATCTGAATATAAATATATCCGATGTTATTCCAGGCTATATATGCCTCCCGATATAGGTCATCTTTTGCCGCCTTTTTAAAGCTTTCCAATGCCTCTGGATATTTACCCGCCTCCAATAACATCATCCCCACCGCCATATTTGCCTCTGGATAATCCGCTCGGTATTTAAGTGCTATCTCACAATTTTCTTTTGCTTTATCTTTCTCCTGCCGAGCTATATAAATCCGACATAACCAGTAATAGACCTCCGGGTCCCGAGGGGAACAACGCTTGGCTTCATTGATGTCCATTAACGCGGTATATAAATCCCCCCGATTAAAATCCGCAATGGTTTTATCTTTCATCACCTTGGGATACTCTTCATTTTTGCACGGGTCGGTCTCCCTTTTATCACAGCCAAAAATTCCTATCCCTAACGACAAAAATAAAATTAAAAAAAACCTTCCCATCTTCCCTCCCCTTTTCAGAACATTGCCAAAAACCGAATTAAGAGTTCAAGCTCCTCTTGACTCAGCCCCCCCCCACTCGGAATTGTTCTCTCAACTTTATTGGTTGAGCTAAATTCTTTCTCGGGCTTTTCCGAGAATATCTGCGCC
>Ga0172365_10002210_pt1 | contig 14229 bp, 11 predicted proteins | sample LakKivSesite48cm_FD_114535 | JGI IMG/M metagenome (GOLD analysis project Ga0172365, IMG submission 114535) | Sediment microbial communities from Lake Kivu, Rwanda - Sediment site 48cm | ecosystem: Environmental > Aquatic > Freshwater > Lake > Sediment | place: Rwanda: Western Province, Lake...
GAACGGAACCGTGGGAGGAATAATGCTCCTAGATGAAACAACTCAGACGCTCTCCTATCGTATCTATCATGGTCTGTCTGATAAATATGCTGGAGAGATGCATGTTAAGCTTGGCGAGGGAATCGCCGGAAAGGTAGCTCAAAGCGGTAGGTCAGTGCTGCTGGAGGATATTTCCTCAGAGCCAGATGCCGCTCGGGTTGACCTGATAAGTTCGGAGGGTTTGAGGGCATTCATCAGCGTCCCTCTCCGGGCCAGAGACAATGTTCTAGGGGTGATGAATGTTGCTAGCTATGAGCCGCATCGCTTCACCAAAGAAGATGTGCACCTTTTGCACTCGATCGGGGACCAGCTTGGCATAGCCATCGAGCAGGCAACATTAAGTGACAGGCTGAGAAAAGCCCGGGAAAGGCTACGCAAACTTGCGCGACAGAATCTTGTTGCTGAAGAAGAGGAACGGAGGAGGATTGCCCGTGAGCTACACGATGAGACTAGTCAGTCGCTCTCTGGGATAGCGCTTCAGCTGGAAGCGTTGATGGAGATATATGCTAAGTCTGGCAATCAAGACCCCCAAATCGTTGCCGGGTTGAAGAAAGTCCAGGCACTGACGGTGCAGGTACATAAAGAGGTGAGCAGGGTGATCTCCAATCTCCACCCTACTGTATTGGATACGCTGGGATTAGTCGCTGCTGCCCGACAGCACGCCAAGAACACTCTTCAACCCTTGAACATTAGCGTAACAGTAGAGACTAAAGGCACCGAGATGCGATTTCCTCCCGATGTAGAAGCTGCGCTTTTTCGCGTTATTCAGGGCTCTATTGGCAACATCATTAAGCATTCGAAGGCAAAGAATGCCTCCATACTCTTGGTGTATCAACCAGATGAGTTCTCACTGACTATTCGCGACGATGGTCAAGGATTTGATGTTTCCAAACTTACCGATGTAGAGGAAAGTGGGCGGGGCCGTGGACTGTTCAGTATGAGAGAGCGGATAGGCTTCTTGGGGGGCACCAGCGGCGTCGAGTCCAACGTCGGAGCAGGAACTACAGTCTGGGCTAAGATCCCAATAGGTCAAGACGTTAGGTATGACAAAGATAAGAGTGCTGATCACTGACGACCATGCCATCGTGCGTGATGGTATTTGCGCCTTGCTTGCTCTTACCGGCGATATAGAAGCAGTGGGTGTGGCTACCAATGGCAGAGAGGCGCTGGAAATGGTTGCCAAGCTTTGGCCTGACATAGCGCTCATGGATATCGTGATGCCTATCATGGATGGACTGGAAGCAACTCGCCGAATACGCAAGAAGTTTCCCGGGGTGAAGGTGATAGTACTGACCCAGTACGAAGACAGGGAATACGTATTACCCGTCATTGAAGCTGGAGCCAGTGGTTTTATCAGCAAGATAGCAGCATCCTCAGAGCTTACCTCGGCCATCCGATCCGTATACCGCGGGGATTCCTTCCTATCTCCGTCCATAGCCAGGCTATTAGTCGATGACTATCGACAGCTAGCCAGAGTTGGGAGAGACAAGGATACCTTCGAACAACTGACCGCCCGAGAGAGAGAAATACTGAAACTGCTGGTAGAAGGGTACTCCAGTCATGAGATAGCCAGGATGCTCGTCATTAGTCCCAAGACTGCGGAAAGACACAAGACTAACCTCATGGCCAAGCTGGATATTCACAACCGCCTTGACCTGTTCAAATATGCTCTGCGCAAGGGCATTATCACCGTCTGAGATTATTGCCTCGCCGTGTTCACGGCACCGTTCGTTTCACGCGCCTCCCTTGATGAGAAGAATCATCCACATAAATGGGTGATTAACCCCAGGGAATTGCGGTCATTTTCCCCTACCTTCTGGGGTAAACACCTCTGTTCGGCCGCCAGCTAGGTCATTATACTTTGTCTTGGAAGGCCGGGTGACTTCTGAAAACTTGTATTTGCCCAGGGGGTGAAAGATGGAAATGAACGCCACGATTCTGCTGGTTGACGATGAAGCCGAGTTCATTGCGGATATGCGAGCCAAGTTACTGGCAAAAGGCTGGAGGGTGCTGACCGCCGGCAATAGATCAGAGGCAGAGAAGGTAGCGCACCACGAAAACCCCGACCTGATCATTTTGGGCACGATAATGCCGCGGGGAGATGCCTTTCTGCTGCACCAGTGGCTCAAGCAGAGCCCCGATTTCAGACAAGTACCTCTCATTGTGGTTGATGCCCCACCGGAGAAACGTCTGGTCAAGGGGTGGCGTATGGATGAGGGCCTGAAACTTGAAGCGGAACAATATTTCATCAGACCAGTCGACTCGGCTTCGGTAGGGGCCTGGGTTGAGAAGTTCCTGGATAAGACGCTGAGAAGAATAAAGGTATTGGTGGCAGACGACCATGCTGTGGTCAGGGAGGGAATCTGTGCCCTGCTAGGTCTGCAAAAGGACATGGAAGTAATAGGGGAGGCTGTTGACGGGCGAGATGCCATCGACAAGGTGCAGCGTCTCATGCCCAACGTAACGGTGATGGACATAATCATGCCGGTGATGAGCGGACTCGAAGCAACGAAACAGATAACGGAGAATTACCCTGGCACAAAGGTCCTGATTCTAACCCAATATGACGAAGAGGAGAACATGTTTGTTGCTAAGCAGGTAGGGGCTTTTGGCTTTATTGCCAAGAGCGCTGCCAGCTCCGATCTCTTGACCGGTATAAGGACGGTGGGTGAAGGAAGATACTTTCCCAAGTCTTTTGCCTACGTATCTGCCAACTGGCCGGAGGGTCTGGGTAAGAACAGGTAATCCTCTTTGGAACGATTGACCTCCAGCCTCTGGGTTAGGAAGGGGGATATTGGTTTGCAGCCGATAACCATTACACTTAACGGTCGTGAGGTAAGTGGTTATCCAGGGATGACCATTCTGGAACTGGCGAGAGAATCAGGCATAGATATTCCTACGCTCTGTCACGATAACCATTTACCTCCGGCTGGTGCTTGTCGTGTCTGTCTCGTAGAAGACGAACGAAGTAATACCTTATTGGCATCTTGTGTCGCCCCGATAGCGCCAGGGATGGTAATCAGCACTCAATCCCCACGAGTTATTGAGCGGCGCAGAATCATAGTTGAACTGATGCTTAGTAGTCATCCTGATTCTTGCTTGGTGTGCGACAAGGGCAATCGGTGCCAGCTGCGCCAGATTGCATCAGATCTGGGCATCGGACTGGTGGAGTTGCAGAGGATTCCCCGGATGGCCAGCATTGAGGAAGTCAATCCTTTTCTTGAACGCGATTTGAGTAAATGCATATTGTGCGCCAAATGCATTCGAGCCTGCCAGGAACTGGTTGTTGAAGGTGCTGTTGACTACTTTCAACGAGGATTCATGACCATACCAGCAACGCTGAGCAATTTGCCGCTCGAAAACTCTGAGTGCACTTTTTGTGGGACTTGCGTGGCGCTGTGCCCCACAGGTGCGCTGACAGAGAAGGACAAAACATATAGAAGGACAATCCAGACTGTTGTGCAGACCACCTGTCCCTTCTGTGGCTGTGGCTGTAGCATTTGCCTAGAAGCTAAGGATGGGCATGTGGTACGGGTCACGCCGGGAAAACATGACTCGGTGAACAAAGGCACGCTCTGCATTAGAGCAAGCTATGGCTCTGATTTCATCCATAGCCCAGATAGGTTAACCAGACCCTTGGTCAGGAAAGGTGATGCTTTTGAGGAGGTGTCATGGGAAGAAGCCCTGGAACAGGCAGCCAATGGGTTCAAGCGAGTGAAGGATGAGCGAGATCCCGGCGTCCTGGCTGTCCTGGGTTCATCCAAGTGCACCAACGAAGACAACTATGTCCTGCAGAGATTCGCCAGAGCTGTGCTCGGCACCAACAATATTGATAATGGCGCTCGCTTGTATAACTCCGCCAGTCGTGTCGGTTTGGGCTCTTCCGTCGGCTTCTCTGGCACCACAAATTATCTTAGTGACCTGGAGCAGGCCGACCTTATACTGGTTACCGGAGCTGATCCGGATTCCTCTGCCCCTGCCGTTGGTTATGCTATAAAGCGAGCTGTCAAACAGCGCGGCGTCACATTACTGTTGATAGACCCCCGGCAGACAAGGCTCTCGTTATTTGCCCATCTCTGGCTGCGACCTGAAACCGGCACTGACGTGGCCCTTATGAATGGCCTGGCCAAGGTGATTATCGACGAAGGCCTGCTGGACGAGGAATTCGTCGCCAGAAGAACAGACAACTTTGAAGCGTTTGACGAAAGCTTGAAAAAGTATACTTTGAAGTATGTTGAGAAGATTACCGAGGTTAAAGGTCAAGAAATCCGTGCCGCCGCTCGACTTTATGCTAAGGCAAGCCGGGCAGCAATCGTCTATGGGACGGGAATTACACAGCATGCCACGGGGACAGACGGTGTGGCGGCCCTGGCAAATTTCGCATTGCTAACGGGGAACATTGGCCGTAGAGGAGGTGGCATCTATGCCCTGCAAAGAGAAAACAATGCGCAAGGCGCCTGCGATATGGGCACACTGCCCAGATTCCTCCCCGGATATCAGAGCGTGGCAGATGCCCAGGCCAGAGCAAGGTTCGAGGAACGTTGGGGAGTGAGCTTGCCGGCTGAACCCGGGCTGACAGCCCTGGAGATGATGGAGCAGGCAGAAAAGGGGATGATCAAAGGCATGTACATCGTGGGAGAGAACCCAATCTTGAGCTTTCCAAATTCGACATTCATTAAAGAGACTCTGACTTCGCTCGACTTTCTAGTTGTCCAGGATATATTCCTGACTGAAACAGCCAGACTGGCTAACGTGGTTCTGCCAGCGGCAAGCTTCGCCGAAAAGGAGGGGACGTTCACTAACTTCGAAGGAAGAGTGCAAAGGGTAGAAAAGGCAATCGCCCCTCTGGGCCAAAGCTTGCCAGACTGGGAGATAATCGTGCGGCTGGCTGACAGAATGGGGACTGCCATGCCCTATTCCTCTCCCCAGCAAGTTATGGACGAGATAATTGGCTGCTGTCAGCTACCGGCCTACGGTTTCTATGAAGGGGGTGGCCACCCTGAGTCAGAGGCCAAGAGTCTCTACGAAGCTGAGTCGAGTGGTCACCGAGGGGTCAGTCGGGTGCACGGCGGTCAATTCCCCGAGGGCTTTGCTCGCTTTTGCCCGGTTGAGTATGTTCCACCCGCAGAGGCGAAGAAGGGCTATCGCTTCACTTTGCTGACCGGGACTGTTTTCGATCACTTCGGCACCGGCTCGAGAAGCTCCAGGTCTGCACGATTGAGGAAATTCGGCTCCAAAGCTTTTGTGGGGATTTGTGAGTCCGACGCCAGAAAACTGGCCATAACTGAAGGTGAGATGGTGAAGGTAGTTTCACCTGTAGGCGAGGTGACTACAGCCGTCAAGATTACCGATACGCTGCGTGAAGGGATTCTCTTTATGCCAGTTTCGTTCCCAGAGAATCGCGTCAATCAGCTCTTCCAGATTGTCCTAGATCCCGAAACAAAGGCACCTTCACTGAAAGAGTGCAGCGTAAAAATAGAGAAGATTCCCGTCGCTTCAGGAGAAGCGACTGACGCTCATCAACAGCAAGAGGAAAGAGCAAACAAAAATGGATAAAGAAAAAGGGGATTTAGCTGGAAGGGTTGATCTAGCACGAGCAAATAAGCTTGTCGCTGAGTATAGTGGGCAGAAGTGGGCGCTGATACCGCTGCTCCAAAGAATCCAGAGTGAATTTGGATATATCCCTCCTCAGTCTATACCGCTTATAGCCAGAAGCCTGGGGCTTTTCCCCAGTCAGGTGCAAGGGGTGATTACTTTTTATACTCAACTCTATACCCAGCCACGGGGCAGAGAAGTTGTTAGAGTCTGTAGAGGTACAGCCTGCCATGTGCGAGGGGGGAAAACGATACTAAAGTTGGTTAAACAGCGTCTGGGCATAGAAGAGGGAGAGACTAGCCCTGATTTGGAATACACCCTGGAAACCGTGGCTTGCATTGGCGTTTGCGCCCTAGCACCTAATATAGTCGTTGGTGACCACGTCCACGGCCACATGAATCCCAAGAAAGTAGAGCAGTTGTTCAAGAATCGGCAGGGCGGAGAGTAGCATGCAGAGCCATCACACTGTCTTTGTTTGTCAGGGAACAGGATGCCTCTCTAGTGGCTCAGCTGCTGTCTACGAATCGCTCAGGGGACAAATAGACCGGCAAGGGATAAGCTACGCCGAGGTCGATTTTACTGGTTGTCACGGCTTCTGCGAGCAAGGTCCTAATGTAGTTGTTGAACCCGAAGGTACTTTTTATACCCATGTCCAGGCCGAGGACGCTCCAGAAATTGTTGCCTCTCATCTTCGAGATGGCAAGCCTGTGGAACGTCTTTTCTACCATGACCCAATAACTGGCGAAGCCAAGCCGCATTATTCGGAGATAAGCTTCTACAAAAAACAGCAGCGTGTCATTCTGCGCAATTGCGGGCACATCAATCCGGAAAAGATCGAGCATTATGTCGCGCGTGGTGGCTATCGGGCGCTGAGAAAGGCTCTCTTGATGACGTCCGAGCAAGTGATCGAGGAGGTTAAGAAATCCGGCCTGCGTGGGCGGGGTGGCGCTGGTTTTCCTACCGGGCGCAAATGGGAATTCTGTCGCAGCGCTCCGGGGGAGAAGAAATATATCATTTGCAATGCTGATGAAGGCGACCCTGGTGCCTTTATGGATCGCTCCATCCTGGAGGCGGATCCCCATGCTGTCATTGAGGGGCTGACCATTGCCGGATATGCCATAGGTGCCAACGAAGGCTACATTTATGTTCGCGCTGAGTATCCCTTGGCAGTGAAACGGATTCGTACTGCCTTGGAACAAGCCCGACAAAGGGGTTTTCTAGGAGAGGATATCCTGGGCTCAGGTTTCGCTTTTGTGGTGCACATCAAAGAGGGTGCCGGGGCGTTTGTTTGTGGTGAGGAGACAGCTCTGATGGCTTCTATCGAGAGCCGACGGGGCATGCCCCGCGCCCGTCCACCCTTTCCCGCTCAATCAGGTCTGGAAGGAATGCCTACCACCATCAATAATGTGAAGAGTCTGGCTTTCATTCCCATCATTATTGACCGCGGGGCCGAGTGGTTTGCAGGCATAGGCACGGAGAGGAGCAAGGGGACGGTGGTCTTTGCGCTTACCGGGAAGATTGCCAACAGCGGACTGGTGGAGGTGCCTATGGGTACTCCCTTATCCACGATTATCTTTGACATCGGCGGTGGTATCCCTCGCGGTAAGCGGTTCAAGGCCGTGCAGACCGGTGGTCCTTCGGGTGGCTGTATTCCTGCCCGGTTTCTCGACTCCCCGGTGGAGTATGAAACACTGGCTAAGCTGGGTTCAATCATGGGTTCCGGCGGCATAGTTGTGCTGGACGAGACCACCTGTATGGTGGATGTGGCCAAGTATTTCTTGAGCTTCACTCAGGCTGAGTCCTGTGGGAAGTGCGTCCCTTGCCGCCTGGGGACCAAACAAATGCTGGAAATATTGACCAGAATCACTCAGGGCAGGGCGCGCGAAGATGACTTAGGTAGCTTGCTTAACATAGCTAATACAGTCAAGGAATGCTCGCTTTGTGGTCTGGGGCAAACCTGTCCTAACCCTGTGCTGACCACCCTCAATTACTTTAGGGATGAATATGAAACTCACATAAAGGAAAAGAAATGCCCGGCCGCTGTGTGTGATGCCCTCATGATATCGCCCTGTCAGCATACTTGCCCGGTAGGAATCAATACTCCCAAGTACGTGGCTCAGATTGCCGACGGTGACTACTCGATGGCCATTGAGACCATCAGGGAGCGTAATCCCTTCCCCGCTATTTGCGGCCGCATCTGTCATCACCCCTGCGAAGGAAGGTGCCGGCGTGGTGAACTCGATGAGCCCGTGGCTATCAGGGCTCTCAAGCGCTTCGCCGCCGACTGGTATTTCGACCACGTTAATGAACTACCTACACCAGAACCCTTTCCCCAGACTCACAAGCAGGAAGTCGCAGTGGTGGGAGCGGGACCTACCGGGTTGTCCTGTGCCTACTTTTTAGCCCAGATGGGCTATCCTGTCACGGTCTTCGAAGCCCTCCCCATAGGCGGAGGCATGCTCTCGGTAGCTATACCCGACTTTCGTCTGCCGCAGGAGGTTATTAAGAGGGAGATAGATTATATCGCCAAGCGTGGAGTCGAGATTAAATACAATACACCAATTAACGTCAATTTCACCATAGAAGATATCAAAAGCAGCGGTTTTGAAGCCGTTTTTATCGCCGCTGGGGCGCAAAGGAGCCAGAGCATTGGCATACCTGGAGAATTGGAGGACATCGAGGGTTTCTTCTATGGCCTGAGATTCCTCAGAGATGTAAAGATTGGCAAGCCTGTCAATATTGGACGAAGCGTGGCTGTTATCGGGGGTGGCAATGTGGCCCTTGACTCCTCTCGTACAGCTATTCGCCTCGGTGCTGATGACGTGAGTATCTTCTACCGTCGGTCGCGGGAAGAGATGCCCGTAACCGAGGTGGAGTATGATGAGACCCTGGCTGAAGGCATTCGGGTCAATTTCCTCGCCAGCCCCACCCGCATAGTAAGCAATGACTGGAAAGTGACGGGTTTACAGTGTGTGCGCATGAAGCTTGGTGAGCCTGATGCCGGTGGACGTCGTCGTCCGATCCCCATTCCCGGCTCAGAGTTTCTTGCTCCAGCGGACACCGTTATCGCTGCTGTGGGGCAGGCTCCAGACTTATCGTTTCTGCCCCCGGATAGTGCTCTTGAGCGGACCCGGTGGGAAAGGTTGGCAGTAGATGAAAATAGATTAGCTACCAACGTCCCTGGTGTCTTCGCTGGGGGAGACTTTGTCTCCGGCCCAGGCATGGTCATCGAAGCTATCGCCGCCGGCCGCAGAGGAGCCATTGCGGTGGACAAGTATCTACGGGGCGATGCCTCACGGGTCGAGATATATGACCTGAAGTCCAGCGTTCCACCCCCTGTCATTGCGAGGAGTGCTAGCGACGAAGCAATCTCGGAGGAAGAAAGCTGGGAACCTCAATTCAGGCCGGAAACACCTCGTCTCCCTGTCCAGGAGAGGAAAGGCAGCTTCAAAGAGATAGAGCTAGCCTTTTCTGAGGAGAAGGCGAGGCAGGAGGCTAAGCGTTGCTTAAGATGCGACCTGGAAAAGTGATGCAAAGAGCAAAAGCAAAAATGCAGAATGACAGCACAAAAGCAAACAAGAATACCAAACGCGAACATGCACAGAAGAGCATCCAGAAATTTCCGCTTTTGGTTTGTCATTTTGATTCTTGACATTTGAGTTTTGACTTTTCTGGTTTGTTGGAGGTCAGGCATGAAATCTATTACTAAGCAGAAACCTTTCAAGGAGATAGAGCAGCAGTTAGAGGGGCTTGACCGAGTGTATATTGCTGGTTGCGGCACATGTGCCACCATGACTAAAACTGGTGGGAGGGAAGAGGTCTTGGCGATGAGGGAGCAGTTGCAGAAACTGGGTAAACTAATCACTGGGTGGATAGTCATCCCTACCGCCTGTGATGAGATGACCGAAGTAGCTGTTAAAGAGAATGACGGAGCTATTCAGAATGCCGCCTGTATTCTGGTCATGGCCTGTGCCTTAGGGGTGCACAAGCTGAGCACCTATATCGACAAGCTGGTCATTCCCGCCCTGGATACTCTTTTTATAGGCATCGAGGATGCTCCGGGCTGTTTTCAAGAGGTTTGCGCCCAGTGTGGTCAATGCGTCCTGGGACAGACTGCGGGCATCTGTCCCCTGACGGCGTGCCATAAAGGTCTGCTCAATGGCCCATGTGGCGGCACCAATAATGGCAAGTGTGAGGTGGACAAAGAAAAGGACTGTGCCTGGACCCTAATATATCAACGGTTAAAAGAACAGGGACGACTTGACATGATGCGTAAGTATTATTCTCCCAGAGACTACAACGTGGCACCCCGGCCGCGAACGACCAGGATTGCGTGAAGGAGGAGCTATGGCGCCGAGTTTTAGGGAAGTTCTTAGGTCCGGCAGATTTGTGATAACTAGCGAAATCGGTCCTCCCAAGGGCACCAACATCGAGAAGATGCTCCATCATATTGACCTTCTCAGAGACAAAGTAGATGCGCTGAACGTTACTGACCATCAGAGTTCCGTAATGCGCTTTCCTTCCATTGGTGGCTGCCTGGCCATCAAGGAGCGCGGCGGTGAGCCTATATTACAGGTGACTTGCCGCGACCGTAATCGCCTTGCCCTTCAGGCCGAGCTTCTCTTCGCTTACACCAGAGGCGTAAGAAATGTCCTCTGTCTAACTGGGGATGCCGTTGTTGTAGGAGACCACAAAGCAGCCAAGGGTGTCTTCGACCTGGACTCAGCACAGTTGCTGAAGGCGATTCGGCAGATGGAATCGGGCAAAGACCTGGGGGGAAATGACCTCGACGGGGCTGTGGAGTTCTGTGCCGGAGCTATAGTCACGCCTGAAGCAAATCCGCTTGAGCCTCAGTTAATCAAGTTTGAAAAGAAAGTCGAGGCCGGCGCCGAATTCTTTCAGACTCAGGCCATCTATGACCTGGATAAATTTGCTAAGTTTATGGAATATGCGCGCCAGTTCCAGGTCAAGATACTGGCGGGCATCATTCTACTTGTGTCAGCGAAGATGGCCAAGTATATGACCGACAATGTCCCGGGCGTCTTTGTGCCCCAAAACGTGATTGACGAGTTAGCGGCTGCTCCCAAAGGCGAGGCACTCAATAAAGGTGTTGAAATCGCCGGCAGGATGATTGCCACTATAAAAAAGGAATCTATGTGCCATGGAGTTCACGTCATGGCCATAGGCCGGGAAGAGGTAGTACCCAATATCCTGAAAGCAGCGGGGCTTGCCACCTAGCGCCCCGTGAGAAGCGAACCCCAATGGATTACCTTGGGTTTACTCCCGGAATCAAAGGCAATAGAGTCGTCCTTAGTTTTATGGCTCACCCTATCTTATAGTGATTTCCCCATCTTGAATGGTAAAGGTTATAGCTTGATCGAGGTCGGAGCTGTTATATTCGAATCTCTTCCCCGGTGAGCCCTCAGGAGCAACACTAAGAACACTAGCGCCAAGGCTGTATGTCCCGTCTTCCGTTTCACTAAGGGAAAGCCCCCGATCTTCTCCTTCAATGAAGTCTGCCTTGTTCTGGGGAACAAGACGGGGTGACGCAGATATATGACTAGCTCCGTAAACCGACTCTCCCGTTTCAACTCTGTTCATCCAAAGCTGATAGTAACCAAGTTGAGGCTGAGCTGCCGCTTTCCCTCGTTCTTCTCTTGAAAGAGCACATTGTGGGTGGCACTAGCGTCGAGGCGCGGCCCAAGGTATATCAAGCCAACATTATCGCAGGCCACATAGCCGCGCAGTCTGTTAACGTTATCGCCACAGTAGAGCTTGTTTTCCCATGCAGAATCAGCCATTCTCAGCTTCTCTAAGCCGTTGCTGCGATTCCCCGTCAGGCATTCCTGATATCGTATTCGTAAGCGTAGCCCTCGCCTCGCTTGCTCTAATCCAATTACGATGAGAGGAACCCTTCTATGGGTATCACTACATCTACCGTGCCCGGGTACTCGAAGTTCCAGCAGCCGTACTGGTCGGTCAAAGCGGCGTCATATTCGTCTCCAAGATCCATTGGCCAGACGCCCACCTTACGGCCATCTTGCCACTGCGAGCCAATACCGGTCTGATAACCAGGACCATAGACGAGGTCATGAGCGATGTGCGGTCCACCTAAAACCGTGGCAGTGCACTTCCAGTCGTTCTGGTCATAAGTCTCCAAATTGGGGTACAAGGCGCGCACCTGCGTCTCGGAGAGTGCATATGCTCCACCTCCTAGGTCAGTGGCCGGCATAGGATAATAGGCTTTCGTGCCGGCCGGCCCTGTATAGGAGGAGGTTTCGAGATGTTGAATAAGGGCATCAATGTTGGCTGGGTCTATAACATCTATAATGGTACTCCAACCGTGGGCAAACGACACTGCTTCGATGGCCTCCTTCAGCTGATAGATGGTATCGTAGGTAGCCGCAGTATACATTGGGTATTCTCCGGTCTTGCCTACGAACGCGTCAAGGAAAGCTGTCGTCTTGGGAGTGTTCTGTAAGCCCTCCGCCCAGCCGTCGAGCTGAATCTCACCATTACATTTCCCATCGGTATCTGCCCAGTGGCTTTCCAGATGGCCTTCTATCTCATTTACGCCTATTGTCATAGCCGGTATTCCCAGCCCGGTCTTCTGTTCAGAATAAACAATGCTCACCGATCCAGCAAATGCGCAGAAGATAATGTGAGGCTTTGCAGCTCTTACAGCTGTCAGTTCGGCCGAAATATTGTCGGCTGTGGCAGAAACTCGCCACGTGCCAACACACGTAAAACCCGCAAGGGGTAGCCACCCCTGGGCAGCAGTCACCAGTCCGTCGCCCCATGGCGCCTCGTCCATGACTAGAGCCACTTTCAGCTTACCGTCTTCGGGCACCCTATAGTCTGCAGCCACGGCGTCCCCATAGCTTAGCAGTGTATTCTCCAAGATACCTCCGATTGCTGCTATCATCCTGAAAGGGCTCCCCCCGACCAAAAACACCTCATTGGTCGGTATACCCTTGAACCAGTACCTGTAGCGGTCATAATTGTCGACTACTGAGTATTGTAAAGACCCTGCGTTGGCACCGCAGTTCATGAAAATTCTGTTGGCATCCATAGCCACCTCTCGGTACACCGCAACACTGCCTGCATAGCCACCGAGAACAAAGTCCACGTCGTCTATAACTGTGCTGAGGGCTGTAACGCCCTCGTTAGGAGTGCCTGAGATTTCATTAGTGTCCACCTGAACCAAGACGATCTGATGGTATACTCCGCCTACGTTCACACCGGGGCCGGCATTGATTTCGTCGCGTGCCAGTTCAGCACCCCACCACTGATGCTTACCCGGGGCTTCAGCCATCGGGCCGGCTACGGCGAACGTGATAGCGGGCCTATCGGCTGGAGTCTCTTCAAAGTTGGCGGTGATTTCATAGTTGTCCTGCATCGTGACGGTGGTTGAAGCAGAGCTGATATTGGCAACAGTGCCCACATCACCAGTCCAGTTGACAAAGCGGTAGCCAGTATGGGGGAACGCCACTAGGGGAACCACTGTCCCCTTGTCATAGCTAGAAGTGCCCGGGCTGGGGGCAGTTATTTCACCGCCTTCAGTAACGGAGACGGTGAGATCGTACCGGACGGGACCGGGAGTACAGCCTGCTATCCCAGCAATTAGTGCCACCGTGACCAAGAAGGTGCTGATTGTTCTCAAGCGGATGAGCCTCGGGAAGCTATTGTATCACCAACGAAGGGATTATCAATAGGTGTAATGTATAAGGCTTACTACGACACTGAGGAACGAGCATAGCGATTTTGTTTCGATGGAGCCAAGTTGCACAAAGCCAAGTTTCGTTGTCCGACATCTGAGAGCAGTACCACAACGGCCTATCAAGCAGAGCAGGCACTTTGTCCTATGAGAGGCGCTCGATGCTTTTTGCCTCTATATAGGGCTGTGTGTCTTTAGCGACCAGGATTATGCCCATGACCCTCAAGATAACGGATGTGTCCTGCAACGAATCAGGGCTTAGTCCGTCCGGAACCTTTGCCTCCGAATTAGCACTGACATAGATTGCACCGGTCGAGTCCTTAATCACCCAGTCGCTGCGGGTGACAGGAGGTCCCACATCAGCTTCGTGTAGTAAATCCCAGCCACGGTAGTAGCCAATAATCGTGATATTCTTTCCTTCGAAAGTAAATGGTTCCGCTACGATGGAGCCGACTATCTGCGTTGGTTCAGGGAGTTTGCTGATGATTAGATGCAAACGGTAGGTATCGTCAGGTATCTCCTTACCAGCCTCAGGATAAGGGGTCACGTGAAAGGCAAGCTTATACTCCTCATATACTTCTGTAGCGTATTCGCTCGTTAGGCCAGGCTCGGTCAATTTCATCCGATAGGAGAAACCTGCATGCGTAAGCCCAACGACACAGCTGACCCTGCCCGCCCAGACACAGGTCACGTTATTTGGGCAACGGCTGTCCTCTGTCACCTCTTCGAAGGTGACCGCTAGATCTTCTCCTGTGATGGACGCATGCTGTCCAACAGATAGGCACACCTCTTCATTCAGAAGCGCCTGGACGTCAGCCAACCTGCTGCAGCTAGATGCAGTCAGAACTACACACAGGAGAACCAGAAAATAGAGACTC
>Ga0172365_10002211_pt1 | contig 14226 bp, 7 predicted proteins | sample LakKivSesite48cm_FD_114535 | JGI IMG/M metagenome (GOLD analysis project Ga0172365, IMG submission 114535) | Sediment microbial communities from Lake Kivu, Rwanda - Sediment site 48cm | ecosystem: Environmental > Aquatic > Freshwater > Lake > Sediment | place: Rwanda: Western Province, Lake Kivu...
CGACCCCTCCATCGCCGGCAAAGTGCCTCACCAAGAGGTATCCCTTTTCAGTCCCCTGCCATTGGAATAGGGAAGCGAAGGCTATTTGATCATCGTAGGCTTTGCCCAGAAAGGCGATTTCATCTACCTTATCGTCGTCATCGGCATCGTAGCAGCGTGCCTCGACATCCTTCAAACCCAGATAGCCCTCGCCGGCCTGTGAGCTGGGCAGGAGGGGATAGGGGATGAGGAAAGCGGGCCAGGTGGGGAGGCAGAGGCCACCATGCTTGGCTTGCAGGTCCACCTGGGCGTCGTAGATCACGCCGCCGATGGGCCCTCGTTGGTGAGGGGCATTATAGCGATAAAGGAGCAGCCATTCATTGTCCCCATCGCCATCCCAGTCCGCTTCCTCTATGCGCAGAGGGGTCCAGTCCGCAGGGATGACCTGCTTCAGATCAATGGGGAAAGTGGGGGGTGGAGGCTTCAGGCGGCATCCTGCCAACCCTGAAATGAACAGAAAGGCTGCTACGAACAGGATGCCCATTTCCCCACTCATCGCTTCTCTGCTCCCGGCTCAGGTGCAGGCGGCAGTGGAGGGTCGTGGGGGGGAAGGGGCCATCCCTCCGCCTGGAACCAGGCCATCCGCGCCTCTCCCGCGAAACGAACCGATCCGGTCACGCAGATCAGGTCTTTGGCCCCCGCTCGCTGGTGCGCTCGAGCTAACGCTTGCTCCACATCCTTCGCCTCTGTAGCCTGAGCCCCCATATCGCGAACCCGCTCCTCCAGTTGAGCCACAGTTGCCGCCCGGGGGCTGTCGAACTGGGTGACGATCACCTCGTGGGCGATGGGCAGCAGCACCTCCAGCATACCCGGGATATCCTTGTCCCGATAGGTGGCGAAAATGAGATGCAGGTGCTGGTGAGGAAAGAACTCCTTCAGCGCACTCCGCAGCTTCTGAGCCGAATCTCGGTTGTGAGCCCCGTCAACAACCACCCAGGGGCGCTGGCCCAGCACCTCCAACCGCCCTGGCCACTTCACTTTCCGCAACCCCTCGCGGATGCTCTCCGGGGGGATGCACAGACCCTGCCCCCCCAACTGCTCCATCACGGCCAAAACCGTCGTGGCATTCACCAGTTGATGACGCCCCAGAAGGGGGATCCAATATTCCAGTCCGCAGTCCGCAGTCCGCAGTTCACAGTCGCTCTCAAAGAGCCGGGGACTACGGTGTATGGAGAAGGACTGCCCCTCCCAGGTTGTGTCTTTAGGCTCCCACAGCCAATCTCGACCGACCAGGGTGAGCGGGGCGTTCCGCTCTTTGCAGAGCTCCTCGATAATGGCTCGTGCTTCCTCCGGCTGGGGAGCGCTGACGACTGGTACACCGGGCTTGATGATGCCCCCTTTTTCTCGGGCGATAGCCGCCAGGCTTGTGCCCAGGATAGCGGTGTGATCGTAGCTGAGGGAGGTGATTACCGAGACCAGGGGAGTGATGACGTTGGTGGCATCCAATCGCCCGCCCAGTCCCACCTCCACCACGGCGATGTCAATGGATCTTTGGGCGAAGGTCCAGAAGGCCAGGGCGGTGATCAGCTCGAAGGTGGTGAGGCCAGGGATGGAGGGGATGTGGGGCTGGAGCTGGTGGAGGCCCTGGACCACCATGGCCTCTGGGATCAACTGTCCATCCACCCGGATCCGCTCGCGGAAGGTGTGCAGGTGGGGAGAGGTGAAGAGCCCGGTGTGGTAGCCCGCTTCGCGCAGGATCTGCTCGCTCATAGCGGCCACAGATCCTTTGCCTTTGGTGCCAGCGATGTGCAGGCTAGCGAAACGGCGATGGGGATCGCCCAGGGCAGCCAGCAAACAGTGCATCCGTCGCAGGTCGAAGCGGTCGGGAGAGTAGAGGTAGGCCGACTGTTTCTCGTAGTCGGTGAAGCTGTAGAGATAGGCCAGGGCCTGGGCATAGGAGCACGGAGCCACCGAGGTACCTCTTCCAACTGCATGAGGGAAATGTCTGGCATCTTTATACCATGATTGGGGTGAAAAGTAAAATCATCATTTGACAAACGGTTCATCTTCTGCTATAATATTAGACGCCTACTTAGAGCATTTAGAATGTACGATTGGCTTTTGGGTGTTCACAGTCCATGAACTCGATTTGACAATTGCCGAGGGTTGTGTTATAATAATAGGCGAGAAAGTCACCTTAACAACTGAAGAGTGACAGGAAAGTTAGGTGAGTTCGGGTCTATGTCAATAACCTATCCGTAGGGGTTCGAACTACGGACCTTTATGGAGGGTTTGATCCTAGCTCAGGATGAACGCTAGCGGCGTACCTAACACATGCAAGTCGAACGAGCTGGTAGATAGCAGATAGCCGAGGCAGAGGGTTCGCCATCTGCCATAAGCGATCAGCTATCAGCCAGTTAGTGGCGAACGGGTGAGCAACACGTAGGTGACCTGCCTCGAAGAGGGGGATAACCGTTGGAAACGACGGCTAATACCCCATGTGCTCCGTGGGGTTAGAGGACAACGGAGGAAAGTTCCGGCGCTTTGGGAGGGGCCTGCGGCCTATCAGCTAGTTGGTGAGGTAATGGCTCACCAAGGCGATGACGGGTAGGGGGCCTGAGAGGGTGATCCCCCACACTGGCACTGAGACACGGGCCAGACTCCTACGGGAGGCAGCAGTGAGGAATATTGCGCAATGGGCGAAAGCCAGACGCAGTGACGCCGCGTGGAGGATGAAGGCCTTCGGGTTGTAAACTCCTTTTCCAGGGGATGAGGAAGGACGGTACCCTGGGAATAAGCCCCGGCTAACTACGTGCCAGCAGCCGCGGTAACACGTAGGGGGCGAGCGTTATCCGGATTCATTGGGCGTAAAGCGCTCGTAGGCGGGGTCTCAAGTCAAGTGTGAAAGCTCCTAGCTTAATTAGGAGAAGCCATTTGATACTGGGGCTCTTGAGGGCAGGAGAGGGAGGTGGAATTCCCGGTGGAGCGGTGGAATGCGTAGAGATCGGGAGGAACACCAGTGGCGAAGGCGGCCTCCTGGCCTGTGCCTGACGCTGAAGAGCGAAAGCTAGGGGAGCGAACGGGTTTAGATACCCCGGTAGTCCTAGCCATAAACGATGGATACTAGGTGTTGGAGGTATTGACCCCCCCAGCGCCGCAGCTAACGCGTTAAGTATCCCGCCTGGGGACTACGGCCGCAAGGCTAAAACTCAAAGGAATTGACGGGGGCCCGCACAAGCAGCGGAGCGTGTGGTTCAATTCGATGCTACGCGAAGAACCTCACCTGGGCTTGACATGTCCGTGGTAGGAAGGCGAAAGCCGGACGACCCTTCGGGGAGCGGACACAGGTGCTGCATGGCTGTCGTCAGCTCGTGCCGTGAGGTGTTGGGTTAAGTCCTATAACGAGCGCAACCCCTGTTGCATGTTACACGTGTCATGCGAGACTGCCGAGGTCAAACCGGAGGAAGGTGGGGATGACGTCAAGTCAGCATGGCCTTTATGTCCAGGGCGACACACACGCTACAATGGCCGGTACAATGGGTTGCCACACCGCGAGGTGGAGCTAATCCTCAAAACCGGTCTCAGTTCGGATTGGAGTCTGCAACTCGACTCCATGAAGCTGGAGTTGCTAGTAACCGCGCGTCAGCCACAGTGCGGTGAATACGTTCCCGGGCCTTGTACACACCGCCCGTCAAGTCATGGGAGCTGGTAACACCTGAAGCCAGTGAGCTAACCCCTTGTCGAAGGGGAGGCAGCTGTCGAAGGTGGGATCGGTGACTGGGACTAAGTCGTAACAAGGTAGCTGTACCGGAAGGTGCGGCTGGATCACCTCCTTTCTAGGGAGAAATCTGGTCAGTTGGTCTGATGGTCAAATGGTCATGTGGTCAGGCGAGAGCTGGATCAACAGACTAAGGATTAACCGATCAATAGGCTAATTGCTCCTAGGTCAATCACAAGTCATGAGACTTGTGTCTTCTCCGAATCTTACCGCTTTCCTGTCACTTCTCAGTTGTTAAGGTGTAGAAGGGTTCCAAATTCAAGGTTACTGGATAAGTAACCTTGAATTTTGTAACTGGAGGGGGGCCTTTAGCTCAGTTGGTTAGAGCACACCTCTGATAAGGGTGAGGTCTCTGGTTCGAGTCCAGAAAGGCCCATGTTGGCATATAGCAGATAGCATATAGCTGATAGTTGTGAAGAATAAGGCTATAAGCCATATGCCATAAGCTATCAGCCAGCCTGGGGATGTAGCTCAGTGGGAGAGCGCCTCTCTTGCACGGAGGAGGTCAGGGGTTCAAGTCCCCTCATCTCCACTTGACAAGAACGGAAAAGTATGGTATAATACTAGCTTGTAAATAAGCCACAACGTAACGTTGGAACTGAATAGCCTTTACTTAAGGTCGTATCTAGGGCAATCTCACGGTCTGGTGATAGGCCAGGCTGTTTTGTGTGGGAGGAGTTGATGGTTAACATCTGCGGAGTAGCCTGTTTTGGCCGGGCAGGCCAGGGAGGTTAATCCTCAGAGGTCAGCCGTCAAGGCTGGGGCAGTGACAAGATCCATGTGTTCACCGCTTAGCACCTTAACAACTGAACAGAACGCTGAGACTTCAATTCCGCTGTATCACATGAATCAAGCTACTAAGGGCATACGGTGGATGCCTTGGCGCCAGAAGCCGAAGAAGGGCGTGGTACACTGCGATAAGCCTCGGGTAGCCGTGTGCAGGCCGTGATCCGAGGATGCCCGAATGGGGAAACCCACCTGGGGGAATGCCCAGGTACCGCCCGCTGAATATATAGGCGGGATGGGGGGAACGAGGGGAACTGAAACATCTTAGTACCCTCAGGAAGAGAGATCATTCCCTGAGTAGTGGCGAGCGAAAAGGGAAAAGCCCAAACTCACCACGTGTCAAGGCCGTAGCCGTTGCGTGGTGGGGGTTGTAGGACCCGACAGGGAGCGCTACGGGGCTCCCAGGAAGTTACAAATCTGTCCTCTAGCAGAACCATACTGGAAAGGTGGACCAGAGAGGGTGACAGTCCCGTATGCGAAAGGGGCAGACTTCCGCCGGTGATCCTGAGTACCACGGGGCACGCTAATCCTGTGGGAAGCAGGGCAGCCCACTGTCCAAGGCTAAATACTTCTGGTGACCGATAGTGGACAAGTACCGTGAGGGAAAGGTGAAAAGAACCCCGGCTGAGGGGAGTGAAATAGAACCTGAAACCGTATGCCTACAAGCAGTGGGAGGGCGGTGGCTAAGCCCGCCTGACCGCGTGCCTTTTGGATAATGAGCCAGCGAGTTACTTCTCTGTGGCCAGGTTAAGCTAGACACAGGCGGAGCCGTAGCGAAAGCGAGTCCGAATAGGGCGTAACCACGAAAGGCGCGAAATGACACGAAAGAAGCGAAAGCCTTTTGGATTTTTCGCGGATTTCCTGGTCTTTCGTGTCCTTCGTGGTAAGTCGCAGGGAGTAGACACGAAACCGGGTGAGCTATCCATGGCCAGGGTGAAGCGAAGGTAATGCTTCGTGGAGGCCCGAACCCGTCACAGATGCAAATGTGTGGGATGAGCTGTGGATAGAGGCGAAATACCAAACGAACCCGGAGATAGCTTGTTCTCCCCGAAATAGCTTTAGGGCTAGCCTCACGCGTTGAGTGGCGGAGGTAGAGACACTGAATCGGCTAGGGGGCGTAAAGCCTACCAAACCGAACCAAACTCCGAATGCCGTCACTTCAGAGCGTGGGAGTCGGACTACGGGAGATAAGTTTCGTGGTCGAGAGGGGAACAGCCCAGACCGCCGGCTAAGGTCCCCCAGTCCAGGCTAAGTGGGAAAGGATGTGATATTACTGAGACAGCCAGGAGGTTAGCCTAGAAGCAGCTATCCTTTAAAGAGTGCGTAACAGCTCACTGGTCAAGTGATATCGCGCCGAAAATGTAACGGGGCTTAAGCCTGGCACCGAAGCCGCGGAGGTTGGCTGGATGGTTGGTTCGTGGCTCGGTTGATTGGGTTGAGCTCAGCTCCCCAGACCGATCCACAAAGAGCCGGCCAGCAAACCAGCTAACTTGGTAGGGGAGCATTCTGTCGCCGTAGAAGCGTGACCGAAAGGACACGTGGAGGGGACAGAAGTGAGAATGCTGGCATGAGTAGCGTGAAACATGTGAGAATCATGTTCGCCGAAAGCCTAAGGTTTCCGACGGAAGGTTACTCCGCGTCGGGTTAGTCGGGACCTAAGCCGAGGCCGAAAGGCGTAGGCGATGGACATCGGGTTAATATTCCCGTACCACCTGAGAGGAGCGATGGGGGGACGCGGAAGGGTAGGCCAGCCTGCTGATGGACGTGCAGGTGCAAGGTCTGTAGGGCGATGAGGAGTGTAGGTAAATCCGCACTCGGAGCTCGAGGGGCCAAGCGGATGCCGCAAGAGCCGGAAGTGGTCAAGCCCATCCGCCAAGAAAAGCCTCTAAGCGATGAATCTCGGGTGCCCGTACCGCAAACCGACACTGGTAGGTGAGGAGAGAATCCTAAGGCGATCGGGAGAACCCTCGTTAAGGAACTAGGCAACTTGACTCCGTAACTTCGGGAGAAGGAGTGCCCCCGCTGGTGAAAGTGTTGGCCACCGGAGCTGGCGGGGGTCGCAGAGAACAGGCCCTGCCGACTGGTTAACAAAACCACAGGTCTCTGCTAACTCGTAAGAGGAAGTATAGGGGCTGACGCCTGCCCAGTGCCGGAAGGTTAAAAGGAGGGGTTAGGCTGAGATTCGTCGAAGCCGAAGCTCTGAATGGAAGCCCCGGTGAACGGCGGCCGTAACTATAACGGTCCAAAGGTAGCGAAATTCCTTGTCGGGTAAGTTCCGACGCGCACGAATGGCTTAACGAGTGGGGCGCTGTCTCAACGAGGGACCCGGCGAAGTTGGAGTAGTGGTGAAGATACCATTTACCCGCAGCAGGACAAAAAGACCCCGTGGAGCTTTACTGCAGCTTGGTATTGAGTTAGGGCTTGGCTTGTGCAGGATAGGTGGGAGACTGAGAAGCCGGGGCGCTAGCTTCGGTGGAGTCGCCCTTGAAATACCACCCTGGTCAAGTTTTGACCCTAACCCCTGACCGTTATCCGGCAGGGGGACAGTGCCAGGTGGGCAGTTTGACTGGGGCGGTCGCCTCCTAAAAGGTAACGGAGGCGTCCAAAGGTTCCCTCAGGCGGAATGGAAACCCGCCGTTGAGTGCAAAGGCATAAGGGAGCTTGACTGCGAGACTGACAGGTCGAGCAGAGACGAAAGTCGGGCTTAGTGGCCTAACGGCTCCGTGTGGAAGGGCCGCTAATTAACGGATAAAAGCTACCCCGGGGATAACAGGCTAGTCGGGCCCGCGAGTTCACATCGACGGCCCGGTTCGGCACCTCGATGTCGGCTCGTCGCATCCTGGGGCTGGATACGGTCCCAAGGGTTGGGCTGTTCGCCCATTAAAGCGGTACGCGAGCTGGGTTCAGACCGTCGTGAGACAGGTCGGTCTCTATCCGCTGTGGGCACAGGGGACTTGAGGGGAGCTGCCCTCAGTACGAGAGGACCAGGGTGGACAGACTGCTGGTGTGCCAGTTGTCCCGCCAGGGGCATCGCTGGGTAGCCATGTCTGGCAGAGATAACCGCTGAAAGCATCTAAGTGGGAAACTCGCCTCAAGATAAGGTCCCCCACCGGGTAAACCGGGTAAGGCCGCAGGTAGACTACCTGCTAGATAGGCGGCACGTGTAAGCGCAGCAATGCGTTCAGCGAAGCCGTACTAATGGCCGAGGGCTTGATTCCTCGTGTGATACATCGGAAGAGAGTCCAGGCGTTCTGTTCAGTTTCTAGGGTGCTAAGCCATATTTTTTCTCAATTGGTCAAGAAATTGCGTAGTATGCGAACAGAAAGTTCTCATACTAAACGTTAGACGAAATTCGCCCGCCCACTAGAATAAGTTCTTCCTGCAAAGCTAAGGGAAGATGGATGGGGAAAGTTGAGGTTTATTTAAAGGGAATAGATGAGCTTTTAGAAGATTGGGAAGAGGCTTTTGAGACCGGTAAGCTAAGACAAGCCGGTGAGAAGCTGTGGGGTGCAGCTTCTCAAGCGGTTAAAGCCCTAGCAGAGTCCCGCGGTTGGCAACACGATGGACACGCTTTGCTCTTTGAGACGGTGAGGAGGGTCGCAAAAGAGCGTAATGATGAACAATTGCGGTATCAATTTGGCTTAGCCAATGTTCTGCATATCAATTTTTACGAGAATTGGCTAGAAGGGGAGGATATAACCTCTTACGCCCTTCAAATTGAGGAATTTGTTAACAAAATCAAGAGAATAATGGACGAAGAGATGAAATAAGATCCTTCTGGTGATTGCAGCGGCGGGGAAACACCCTGCTCCATCCCGAACCAGGAAGTTAAGCCCGCCAGCGCCGATGGTACTTGGGGCGCGAGCCTCTGGGAGAGTAGGTCATTGCCAGGAGGATCTTCTGTTCGAACGCAAGAGCGCTTCCCCACTGGGGGAGTGCTCTTCAGTTTTCGCCCTTCCGCCGCCGCACGGCTCGAAAGAGGTTGACCTTCACCCGAGGACACTCTTCCTCCACCTGCCGCAGAAGCTGGGCCATTCTGGTCCGCTGGGAAGTGGCAGCCTGAGGACAGGGGATGCCTGAACATGGAAAGCCAGCCGCCCGAGCGAAGCGCACAATCTCCCTCTCTGGGACGTAGACCAGAGGACGGATTACAGTGATCACCCCGTCGAAGAACTCCACTTTGGGTTCCATCGTCTCCAGCCGTCCGTGGTAGAAGAGGTTGAGCAGCGTGGTCTGGGCGATGTCGTCAGCGTGATGGCCGAAGGCCACCTTGTTGCAGCCTAACTCATGGGCGGTTTCAAAAAGCGCCTTCCGCCGGTTCCAGGCGCACCAGAAACAGTCTGGCTCCTGGCGATGGCCCCCCTCATCGCGCATAATACTGATCTCCCGAAAGGTGTATTCCAGCCCCAACGATTGGAAGTATTGCTCCAGCCAGGCGCGCAGGTCTTGGTCAGTGCACCTCCAGTCGCTGATGATGTGCACGGGGACGAGGGTATAATCGGTGGGCACGAATCGCTGACGACGATGCAGCAATTCCAACAGGGTGAGGCTGTCCTTGCCGCCGGAGGCGGCTACGGCGATGCGGTCCCCATCGGCGATGAGCTCGAAGTCGCGGTTAGCCTTGTTGATTCTCTTGATGAGCCAATAATCAAGGTTACTCACACCCCCTCCCCTCATGTCATCATAATCGCAAGAGCGATCCGGAAGGAATCAACCGCCCATCAAGAAAGAGTCTCTGACTAGGGAGCTACTAGCAGGACCTGCATGCATTAATGTGGCCGGGTTTGACCTCTCACTGGTTTCATTGTCCAAGGCTTGCCATCTGTCAAGTAGATTCATCGAGTGATTCACGGAAATCCTGTAAGAGCTCATTTCAGTACCCAAATTTAGCCCAAATTAGCGGCCATGTGGTCTCTGTTGAAGTAACCAAGTAGCGTGATACCCTCCTTATGTGGTAGACTATAGGCTAATCAACCACTCTACCGTAAGGACGTAAGGAGGTATATCACCATGGCTAAATCTACCCCCAAAGCACGTCGTTATCGATTCTCGGCCCGAGCCAGCTTAATCGGCCTCGGCATCGAGCTCTCCAGACGCCGAATATGGGCTCCGATCGAAGAGAAAGTCCAGATTCGGCAGAAAACTGTGATTTACACCCCTACAGACAAGCTCAAAGACGGCTTCATCGGTATGCTGGCCGGGGCCCAGGGGCTAGTGGAAACGAACAAACGGGTGCGCCCTGACCAGGCTCTGCAGGCTGCCTTTGACCGCCAGGGGTGTGCGGAGCAATCCACCATCAGTGAGACCCTGAACGCCTGTACGGAGGAGAATGTGGCCCAACTGGGGGAAGCGGTCAAGGTCATCTATCGCCAGCACGGTGCCGGATACCATCACAACTATCAGGAGCGTTTTCAACTCCTGGATGCCGACACCAGCGGCATGCCCACGGGCAAGAAGGCAGAGCTCTCCACCAAAGGCTACTTCCCCCGCCAGCGCAATCGGCGGGGGCGGCAACTGGCCCGTGTGGTGGCCTCCTGGTACGATGAAGTGGTGGTGGATCAGCTCTACGCGGGCAAAGTCCAACTCACCCAGGCCCTACAGCCCTTAATCCTGGCAGCCGAAGAGGTCCTGGAACTGGATGAAGCCCAGCGGCGTCGCACCCTCCTGCGCATTGACGCCGGGGGCGGAAGCGAAGATGACGTCAACTGGCTCCTGGCGCGGGGCTACCACCTCTTGGTCAAAGACTTCTCCACGAAACGGGCGACCCGCCTGGCCCAGAGTGTCCAGACCTGGTATCCGGACACCAAGATCCCGGGGCGAGAAGTGGGCTTGGTCCTTCAACCCCATCTCTATGTTCGTCCCACGGTGCAGATCGCTGCACGTTCGCGTAAGCAGAATGGGCAGTGGTCTTATGCAGTGCTGATCTGTACTCTCTCCCCGCAGGAGATGCTGACTTTGATGAGTCAACCGGCGGAGCTGGTCAAGGACTCGGCGAGTGTGCTGCTGGCCTATGTGCACTGCTACGATAAGCGGGGCGGTGGTGCTGAAACTCAGGTCAAAGGAGACCGGCAAGATTTGGGCCTGACCAAACGGAACAAGAAGAAGTTCACGGCTCAACAGGTCCTCGTGCTGCTGGGCAGCCTGGCGCACAACGTGACCATCTGGGCCCGCAACTGGCTGGCCCAGACCAGTTACAAGCTACGAGAATTGGGCATCCTGCGCATGGTTCGGGATGCTTTCCAGATCAGAGGCCGCATTACATTGGATCAAGAGGGTCGGGTTCAAAGGATCACCCTCGACAGAAGAGATCCACTGGCTGGCCTTGTGGGCTCAGCCCTCAAAATCCTCTTGATGCCGGGCAATGTGGCCATTAATTTGGGCGAAATTTAGGTACTGAATATATATTTTACTCCCTTTAGGTGGGATTGACAAATCAGAAATGTCAGGGCTGGGGGAACACCTGGCCCTTGACCCTTCTCGGACACTTTGCTTTTGACCAGCTCTCGATCAACCAGTAGGCAGGTCCATCGGCCTAGTCTGTCCAGGGCATGGCTACTCCCGACCACACAGTCGCTTGAAGACGCAGCCTGAGCAGCGGGCCAGATCATCGGTCATGGGAAAATCGTCAATGTGAGCTACATTCTCCTCCACATCCCACAGCCGGGCCCGCATGGCTGCGATGCTGGCCTCGATCTGAACCTGCGTTTGGGCAAGCAGCTCCGGCGTGAGGATCAACTCCTGTACCCTCTGCGGTTGCAGATAGGCGAGGTGCATCCGGAGGCGATCTGTCAGCAGGCCCCAGGCTCGCTGGCCGTATAGCGCATAGACCGCCCCTTGGAACTCGTTGACCTCTTCTTCATCCCCGCTCTTCCAATCCCAAATGACGCGCTTACCATCCGGCTTCTGCACCACCAGGTCCATCACCAAATGGACCGTGGTGCCAGCCAACTCGAAGCATTCTCGCTTCTCGATGGACACCACTTGCGGTCTCTCCCCGTTGGCCTGCGTCTTTCGTACCAGGTCGAGGGCATAGAAACCGGCCAGGGAGCGGGTGATCCGATCGCGAGCTCGCGCCAATCGCTTCTCCGATAGGTCGCCGCCGTACTCATGCTCAAACAGATGCGTACCGCTGCTGACCCGCTTGCGCCAGCCGCCGCGCTCCGACTCGCCGATGCCAGCGTACAGGGCGCGGAGGGTGTTCTGTCGAGCTTTCTCCTCGGAGAGGTACCGCCCCTTCTGCTGATCTCGCCAGAAGCGGGCGCAGGTGTGGTGGATGATGCCCCCCACATAGTGCGATAGGCTGGTCACATATTTCAGAATGAAGGCCTCCCGTGCCTCAGGGCTGGCATCCGCTTTATACCCACCCCAGGAACCGTAACGCATCCAGTAGTAGTGGCGCAGGCAGAAGTCGAACTCCTTCATGCGGCTGACGGACCAACTGAACGTGTTCCGACGGGGCATTGCCCTCTCCTCTCAAGGACAATAGATGTCCATCAGATCGCGCAGCATTGCCGCCGCCGTGGGCATGGGGTCCTCCTCATCTATCACCGCGGTGACCGTGCCCGCGATGTCGGTGTGATAGACCACCGCCATCTGGTGGGCCGTCAGGCGGGCCAGGGGATGATGCAGGGGCAACCGGGTGGGCGCCACCCGCAGGGCATAGCTCCCATCCGTCTGCCGCTCCGCCGAGGCCAGCGGTTTGGTGATCTGGCGCTCCATCCGCGCCTGGCAGATCTCTTCATAGGTTACGCCCGTGATGCCAGTGATCTCCACATCGGCCAGCGTGGTGGGCTGCCTCAACACCGCGTTGGCCAGGATCACCAGCTTGGCCGCGGCATCCCAGCCCTCCACATCCAGCCGGGGATCTGCCTCTGCGTGCCCCTCCACCTGCGCGCGGGCCAATGCTTCCTCGAAGGAGGTGCCTGCCGACATCTGGCTAAGGATATAGTGGCTGGTCAGGTTGAGGATGCCTTCCAGCCGGAGGATCGCCGCCCCGGCCAGGTCTCGCTGGCCGATGTTCACCGCGGGCAGGCCACCCCCCACCGTAGCGCTGAACTGGATCCCCACACCATTGGAGCGAGCCAGTTCCATCAGCTCCTGGTAGGCCAGCACCAAGGGCCCCTTGTTGGCGGTCACCACGTGCATCCCTCGTGAAAGGGCCACCCGGATGCAGTCCAACCCTGGCTGGCCCGTCTCCAGATTGAGCGGCGAGGCCTCTAGGAGCATATCCGCCTCTGTCTGCCCGATCAACTCCGCTCCTCCTATCCCTGGCTGTCCGGCCGAGTGCTCGGCCACACTCCGCCCAGCGGCTTTAAGGGCCACGAGCTCCAGCGGGCCCAGCCCCTGTGGATCGCAGGCTGCGCCTTGGGAGTCAACAACGCCAACGACCAAGGGATGCAGCCTGTAGCGATTGTGAAGGAGGTCTTCTTTATCACATAGGATGCACAGTACCCGGCGGTTGACATTTCCCAGGCCGTGGAGGACCAAACGAATGGATTTGAGGCTCATCTTCTCCCTCCCCTCATTGGTCACGCATAGAGTAGTATAGCATAGGAGGCATGAGTTGTCGAACTGGGGCGGTGGAGTTTGTGTGAAAGTTAAGGCCTGGGTATAATGGGAGTGGATTGAGTGGCCCCACTGCTTTGTGGTGAGCTACAAGCTCAATGAACAGGAGAGAGAAAATGCGAATCGCTGTCCTATCTGACATCCACGACAATATCTGGAACCTGGAGGAAGTGTTGAACCGAGTAGCGGGGATGGACCTTCTGCTGTGCTGCGGCGACCTGTGCGCCCCCTTCTCGCTGAAGCAGATACAGGATGCCTTTTCCGGGCCGGTCCACGTCGTGCTGGGCAACAACGACGGCGACCCCCTACTCCTGGCGCAGATTGCCTCCCAACGAGAGGAGGTCTACCTGTATCAGCCACTGGTGGAGTTGGAGCTGGATGGCAAAAAGATTGCCGTGGCCCACTACCCCCAGATCGGCCAGGCCCTGGCCGCTTCCCGACAGTACGATGCCGTCTTCAGCGGCCACACCCACCGCCCCCAGACACAGCAACTGGGTGGAACGCTGTGGGCCAATCCCGGCGAGGTGATGGGCCGTTTCGGGGAGCCGAGCTTTGGGGTGTATGACACGGGAATAGGGAAGTTTGAGCTGAACCGCCTATAACCATCTCCTTATCTCAGGGGTGTTAGTTGTTGACGACGACCGGGGCTTCGTCTCGGCGGAGCAATGCCTTGCCCTGATGGCTGTGAACAAATTCCGCAGGTTTAATGGCCTAAATGCAAGAAACTCCTTATCTGCTATGGCTGGAAGAGATCGGCGAGGCGCAGCGCCCCCTGGTGGGTGACAAGGCGGCCAACCTGGCGGCCATGCATCGGGCCGGCTTCCCCGTGCCGCCCAGCTTCTGTCTGACCGCGGCGCTGTATGGGGCGGTGATGTGTGATCAGGGCCCGGAGGCGCTCCAGGGACAGCAGATGGCCGAGATCATTCGAGAGTATCTGGTCTCGGCTCCACTGTCCTCCGATATCCAAACCGAGCTCAGGGCCGCCTACGAACTGTTGCGTCGGCAGAGCCCTTTTGGGCCAAGGATGGCCGTACGCTCCTCGGCCACGGTGGAGGACTTGACCACCACCTCCTTCGCCGGTCAGGGAAGGACGCTGCTCAACGTGGCCTCCTTTGAAA
>Ga0172365_10002213_pt1 | contig 14217 bp, 12 predicted proteins | sample LakKivSesite48cm_FD_114535 | JGI IMG/M metagenome (GOLD analysis project Ga0172365, IMG submission 114535) | Sediment microbial communities from Lake Kivu, Rwanda - Sediment site 48cm | ecosystem: Environmental > Aquatic > Freshwater > Lake > Sediment | place: Rwanda: Western Province, Lake...
CGCGGCGGCTTCGAGGTCCTCGAGCCGGCCGTTCGTGCACGTGCCGATGAGGACCTGGTTCACGGGCTTTCCGGCCACCGCGGCGACCGGCTTGACGTTGTCGACCGTGTGGGGGCAGGCGATCAACGGCTCGAGAGCGCCGAGGTCCACGGTGAGGACCGATTCGTAATGGGCGTCGGGGTCGGAGAGAAGGGCCGTGAACGGGCGGCGGGCCCGGCCCTCGAGCCAGCGGAAGGCCTTCTCGTCGGGGGCGAAATAGCCGTTCTTGGCCCCCATCTCGGCCGACATGTTGGCCAGGGTCAGGCGCGAGCCGATGCTGAAATCACCGGCGGCCGGGCCGGCGAACTCGACGGCCTTGTAGTTGGCCATCTCGGCGCCGTGGTCGCCGATGAGCTTCAGGCTGAGGTCCTTGGCGAAGACGCCGGCCGGAAAACGGCCGTTGAGGTCGATGCGCATCGTCTCCGGGACCCGGAGCCAGATCTCGTCGGTGGCCCAGGTGCAGGCCGTCTCGGTCCGGCCGATGCCCGTGGCGAAGGCCCCGAGGGCGCCGTAGCTCGGCGTGTGCGAATCGCTGCCGACGATGAGAAATCCCGGCAGGGCGAAGCCCTGTTCGGGCAGGACCTGGTGGCAGATGCCGGCGTTGATGTCGAAGAAGTTCGGGATCCCCTGCTCGGCCACGAACTCCCGGATGGACTTGTGGTTCTGGGCGTATTTCTCGTCGGCGGCCGGGACGATGTGGTCGAGGACGATGACGATCTTCGCCGGGGCCTTGACCCTCTTGACGCCGAGCTTGCGGAACTCCTTGATGATGGCCGCCGAGTTGTCGTGGGACAGGACGTAGTCCGGGGAGACCGAGACGACCTCGCCGGCCACGACGTCCTTGCCGGCCTTGCGGCCGAGGACCTTTTCCGAAAGCGTTCGACCCACGTGCGCCCTCCTGGCCTTCTCATTTTATGGGCGCATCAAGGTCTTGTCAACGAAACGCGGAAAGGGCCGCGGTGAGGGCGGCGAGAAGGGCTATCGAGCCCGATTTGGAAAATTCTAGCCGGGACGCGTGGCGGTCGAGGGACGGCGGGGAGCGGACTCTGGGGAGCGACCATCAGAAGCGCGACGGAGCGACCCGGAGGAGCGCTTGTGGGAAATACCTTCAGAAAGCACTCGCCTAAGAGATTTCGCAGAATCGGGCTTCGGGCACTCAGCCCAATTCTGCAGGTCCGCTGCGAAGACTCCGCTCCCCGCCGGAGGGCGAGATAGCCCTCGAGCCGACCAGCGGCCCATCGCGTTTATTCTAACCAGACCTTGATGACGGCCCCGTCCTCCTCGATCTCGACCAGGGCCAACGGGCCGGCCTTTTTGAGCGCAGCCCAGACGGCCTTGAGGTCGATCTCGCAGTCGCCGTCGTCGACCTTGAAATGCCGGCTGTCGCCGCAGGCGAGGAGGACCTCGATCAGGGCGACGGGCAGGGTCAGCTTGACCCTGGCGTCCCGGGAGTCGCTGTCCTGGATCAGGACCTTGAGCCACTTCACCTCGCCGCCCCTTTCGACGGCCGGGGCGGCGCTCTGGTTGACCGCCCGCTGAATGACCCTGAAGTCCTTGTCGTTCGCGGCGGCCGGAACGGCCCTCGAGGCGAGGCCGAGCCCGAACACGGCCAGGATGATGAGCGTCGTTCGTGTCTTTGTCATGGGTCTCTCCCTGTCGTCCGGTTTCAATCGATCCAGATCTCGAAGACCGTGCCGTCCTCGCCGGCGATCCGGAGGATGCTCTCCTTGGACCTGACCAGCTCGTTCATGATCTTGTTGACGTCGTAGCCCTTCTTGCGCATAGCCGCCTTGTCGTCTTCGTCGAGGGCGCTCAGGGCCAGGTCGGCCAGGGCGAAGGGGATATTGAGCGAGAAGACCGGCTCCTTCCGGCCGGCGCCGCGGATGCGGATGTGCAGGGTCCGGGCCGTCGTCACCGCCCGGGGCGCCCGCTCCTCGGCGGATTTCAGGCTCTCGGGCGAGATCCGCAGCAGGGCGATCCGGGCCCGGTCGAGGAGCTCGGGGTCGGTCTCCGTCTCGACGATCCTCTTCAGGACCGGAGCGGCCTTGGCGGCGATCTTCTTGTCCGAGACGAAGCTGAGCTTGTAGGCGGCGTAATAGCTGACGACCTTGCTCGCGACGCCGAGCCGGCTCTCGATCTCCCGGAGCGCCGAGGCCTCGCCTTCCTGATAGAGATCGAAGGCGATGTCGACGATCCGGCCCTCGGCCTCTTCGACGAGGTTGGCCGGGGCCGCGGGGAGCCCGATGAACTCTTTGTAGATCCTCAGGGCCTCCCGCTGCCGGCCGCCGAGGCTGTTCAGGCACTCTCCTTTATAGAAGAGGGCCTGGCCGGACCAGGGACTGGCCGGGAATTTCCCCCGGAGCTCGTCGATCTTGTCCAGGGCGCCCTTCCAATCCTTGTCGAAGACGAGGAGCTTGGCCTCCCGGAAAAGCGCCTCGTCGGGCGTCCGCTGGTCCTCCGGAGGGGCCCCCGCGGCCGCGAGCGGCGCCGCCCCCAGGACCAGGGCGATGACGGCGATCAGGATGGTTTTTCTCATGTCAGACCCCGCTTTCGAGCTCTCTCTTGACCAGATTGATCTTGAGGAGGAGCTGGCGCTCTTCGACCAGGTCCTTGATCCGGGCGAGCTCGGCCGCGGACAGCTCCTCGCTGATGTCGGAAAGCTCGCGGAACAGAACCTCGATCTGATCGCAAAGGACCTTGGCTTTGGCCATCTGGAACCTCTCCAGCTGGCCGTTGAGATATTTCTTCCTCTGCAGGAGGTCCCGGGCCCGCTCGGCGCGGACGGCGGCAGGCACGACCGGGCCCTCCTCCCCCGACCCGAACACGTCGAGGAGCATGTACTGGCTCTTCTCCAGGTAATCCAGGGTGCCCCGGCGGGCCATCTCGAGCTCGGCCCGGTCCAGGAACTCGCCTGAGGCATGATAGGCGCTGGCCGCGTCCGGGCGCCCCCCAGGCGCTCTCAGGACGAAGTACATGGCCGCGGCGCCGACGACGAGGCCGGCGGCCAGCCCGGCCAGGGCCGGTCTCAGCCGTAAGCTCCAGAGCCAGCCCCACGGGCCGGAGGCGCGCCGGACGTGTTCGGTCCGCCGCGGCCCGGCCAGGGCCTTGTCCGCGATCAGGCCGGGCAGGGCTTCCCAATCGACGGAGTTGGAGGCGCGCCGGATCTCGTCCCGGACGGCCTCGGTCTCCTTCAGGAAGAATTTCATTTCGTCGTCGCTTTTCATGGTTCCATCCCCAAGACCGGAGCGAGGCGCTTGCGCAGGTTCTGGACGGCCTTGAAGTGCAGGGACTTGGCCGTCCCGACCGAGATCTTCAGGACCTCCGAGATCTCGTTGAAGGCCAGCTCGTTGTAGTGCCGCATGACGAAGACCATCCTCTGGCGCTCGGCCAGCGTCTCGACCGACCGGGTGAAGGCGCTGCGCAGGTCCGAAGCGGCCGAATCGCCGCCCTTATCCATGACGGCGATGGGGATCTCTTCGACCCGCCGGCCCGTCTCTCCTTCCTGCCTTTTCCTGCGCCGCCTCCGGTAGCTGTCGATGCTGATGTTCTTGGCCATTTCGAGGAGCCAGCCCTGGAAGGAGCTGCCCTGACGGTAGAGCCCCGCCTTCTGGTAGAGCCGGAGGAACGTCTCCTGGACGGCGTCCAGGGCATCCTCCCGGTCGCGGAGGATCGAATAGGCCATGACGAACACCTTCTGCTGGTAAAGCCGGATGACCGTCATGAACGCCTCGCGGTCCCCGCCCTGGACGCGCCTGAGGAGGGCGGCGATCTCCGCCGCCTCGGTCTGCGGACGCGCCGGGCTGTCGATCATGGGACCTCACAGGCTACAACGAAGCCGTTTCCCCTAAAGTTTACTCTAAAAATCGACAAAATCACGAGAATCACCCGGCCAGAGGGGCGGCCGCGGAAGAAGGGACCGAGGGGTATCCCGGAGTGAGCATAAAGCGGTGAATTAGCCGTCATCGGCCGGAGACCTACGATCTGGCTCCGGACCGGGACGGCGTGAAGATTCACCGCAGCGAACGGAGCGGATCCCCGAGGCCCCTCCGCGGCCGAACGGAGAGGAGACGAGGATGCGATTCAGGAGGCGGCTAGTACCGCGGAAAGCTTCTGCGGTCGCCGCCGCCGCCGGGGCGCCGGTCGGACCCGGGCCTCTCGGCGCGGGGGCGGGCGTCGTTGACGATGAGCTTGCGGCCGTCGAATTCGGTGCCGTGGAGCTTGCCCTTGGCTTCCTGGGCCGCTTCGGGGGTGGCCATCTCGACGAAGCCGAAGCCGCGGCCCTGGAGGATGTTGACCGAGGCAACCTCGCCGTATTGCGCGAACAGCTGTTTCAGCGCGTCTTCGGCGGTCCTGAAGTTGAGGTTGCCCACATAGAGCTTTGCAAAGGACATTCCGCATACCTCCTGTCGCCCGCCAGGACCGCCCGCTCGGGCGCCGGCCCGGCGGCGGGTGAGGTCATTGTGCGTCAAACCGGCGTTTGAAATCAAGCCGCCTTCGGTGTAGATTGGAACCCCCGGAACGAGGAGCCCGTCATGCGAAGATCCGCCTATGTCGGACTGATCATCCTGTTCTTTGTCCTGCTCGCCGCGGCCGGCCTGTTCTTCATCGTCCTCGAGGACTTCAGCGGCTCGACAGTGGAGGTCCCCGGTCGGGGCTACCTCGAGCTCCGCCTGGCCGGGCCGGTCGAGGAGATCGTCCCGTCGGAAAGCCTGCCCTCGGTCCTCCTCGGCCTGAGGGCCCTGTCCATGCACGACTTCTGGGCGAACATGCGCAAGGCCAAGGTCGACGCGCGGATCCAGGCCGTCCTCCTCCGCGTCGGCACGCTCCAGTGCGACTGGGCCAAGGCCAACGAGATGCGGGAGACGATCCTGGACTTCCGCCGCAGCGGCAAGAAGGCCATCGCCTACATCGAGGAGGCCCCCGACTGCGACCTGGAGTATTTCGTGGCCACGGCTTGCGACCGGATCGTCCTCCACCCCCTCGGCTGGATGGGGGTCAACGGGCTCGGCGGCTACGTCCCCTTCTTCAAGGGAACGCTGGACAAGCTCGGCCTCAAGGCCGAGTTCGAGCATGTTGAAGAATACAAGACGGCCTACAACATGTTCACGGAAAAGGGCTTCACACCGGCCCACCGGGAGGAGATGGGCTCCTATTACGGGGACGTCTTCGCCCAATACGTCTCTACGGCGGCCAAGGCCCGGGGCAAGACCGAAACCGAGTTCCGGGCCCTCATCGACCACGGCTTCTTCCAGGGCGTCAGGGCCAAGGAGGCCGGGCTGGTCGACGACTGCCTCTACGAGGACGAGGTCGCGGGGCTCCTGGCCAAGGACGGCCGGCCGCTCACCCGGGTCCGGTTCGAGGACTACACCCGGGTCCGCCCCGCTTCGGTCGGGCTCGAGACGGGCCGGCACAAGGTCGCCGTGGTCTACGCCGTCGGCACGATCATGACCGGCGAGAGCCTGGCCCCGGTGATGGGCGGGTCGACGGTGGCCCGCTGGATCCGGACGGCCCGTCTCGACCCCTCGGTCGGGGCCATCGTCCTGCGCGTCGACAGCCCCGGCGGCTCGTCGGTCGGGTCGGACGTCATCTGGCGCGAGGTCGACCTGGCCCGGAAGGCTAAGCCCGTCGTCGTCTCGATGTCCGACGTCGCCGGCTCGGGCGGCTACTGGATCGCCATGGGCGCGACGAAGATCGTGGCCCAGCCGCAGACCCTGACCGGCTCGATCGGCGTCCTGGCCGGCAAGTTCAGCGTCGACGGCCTGCTCGCGAAGCTCGGCGTCACATCCGAAAAGTTCACCTTCGGCGAGCACGCGGACGTGTTCTCGCTCTTCCGGCCGTTCACCGACGAGGAGCGCAAGGTCCTCAAGGGCGAGATCCTCTGGGCCTACGAGCAGTTCCTGGCCAAGGCGGCCGAGGGACGGGGCCTCACCCGGGACGAGGTCAACGCCGTCGGCCGGGGCCGCATCTGGACGGGCCGGCAGGCCAAGGACCTCAAGCTCGTCGACGAGCTCGGCGGCTTGACGATGGCCATCGGCGTCGCCAAGAAGGAAGCCGGGATCGACGCCGACGAAGACGTCCGGCTCGACGTCTGGCCGCGACGGCGCAGCTTCTGGCAAACGCTATTCGCCCGGCCGGCGGCGGGCCTCGACCTGAAGAGCGCCGCCGGCCTCGACCGCGTCCTCGACGCGCTGCGTCTCATGGACCGCACCCGGATCTGGGCCGTCATGCCCTTCGACGTAAAGCCGCAGTAATTAAAGTCGTTCCCGCTCTTTCGAAATCCCCGCGCGGCGGCGAGGGATATTGCCTCGACGACCCCCGTAGCGGAGGGGGGCCCATCGCCGGGCGATGGGGGAACCGCCGGGACTGGTTCCCGGGGGGACCGGGGGGCTAGAGGCAATTCCCGAGCGAAGCCGATGCGGAGGATCTTGTTCAGCGGAGGGAACGACGCTTAATAGGCGAAGGAGGACGGACAGATCGTTTTGAATTCGCAGACGGAGCAGCTGTGCCAGTCGGGGCGCGCGGCGAGGTCGCCGGCCCGCAGGCCGTCGGCCGTGGCCCGGATCTTCTCCTCGGCCCGCCCGAGCTCCTTCTCCCCTTTTGACGCCCGGCCGACGATGCCGGCCCCGAGGAAATACAGGCGGGTCTCGACCGGCAGCATCCCCTCGGTCTTCAGGAACGACAGGGCGTAGATATCGAGCTGCAGGCTCGCCGCCGCGGCCTTGTCCGCCTCCTTCTGCGAGGCGACCTCGGTCGTCTTGTAGTCGATGATGACCGCGCCGTCGGCGTTGAGATCGACGCGGTCGAAGCGGCCCGAGAAACGGAGCTGACCTTCCTGCCAGCGGAACGGCCGCTCGAGGAAGGCCGGACGCTCGGCCGAGGCCTCTTCCCGGGCATGGAAGAGGCGGAGGGCCCTCGCCCCCGCCGCCCGGCGCAACTCCTCGTGCTCCCGGCTGAGATAGCCCTCGTTCACCCAGCTCCCGGCGTAGGCCTCGAGCAGGAACCGCTCGTCCGGGCGCTTGCCTTTCATCTTCTGCCGGAGATACGCGTAGATCGCGGCGTGGAGGACGCGGCCGAAGACGAGGGAATGGTGGGCGAGGACCGGCACGCGCATGATGTGGCGGAAGCGGTACTTCAGCGGGCAGTTGAGGTAGTCCTCGACCTGGACGTAGCTCAGCCTCGGCGGACCGGGGGGGCGGACGGCGGAGGGCGTCCTCGGCCGCCCGTCCGACAGGGCGTAGCGGCGGATCTCCTCGAGGACCGTGGCTTTCAGGACCTCGTCCGGCAGGCGGGCGATGTCCAGGGCCTCGAGGACGAACGGGCTCGCTCTCTTCAGCCGCTTGAGCCCGTAGTCGCGGGCCCACGTCAGGTAAAGGGCCCGGCGGGCCCGGGTCATGCCGACGTAGAAGAGCCGCCGCTCCTCCTGGAGGAAGTTCTCCCGGCCGGGCAGGCTCTCCTTGAGGACGGCGTCCGGGACCGGGATGCGCTCGCGCCGCTCCCGCCCGGGAAAGCGGTCCTCGATCAGGCCGACGAGGAAGACCGTGCCGAACTCGAGCCCCTTGGCCTTGTGGACCGTCAGGACGTTGACGGCGTCCTCGTCGAGGTCCGCCTCCGATGTCGCCGGGTTGTCGCCGACCTCGGCCAGGAGGTCGAGATAGCGGGCGAACGAGCGCAAGGAATCGCTCTCGGCGAGGTCGGAGAAGCCCTTGATCTTGTCGAAGAAGAGCCGCACGTTCTTGACCCGGATCTCCGACTCGAGGCTCATGGCCTCGACGAGCGACTTGAGGTAGCCGCTGCGCTCGAGGAAGGCGTAAACGACCGCTCCGGCGTTCTGGGTCGCGGCCATGTCGACATAGGCGAGGATGTCGGCGAAGATGCGCTTGACGGCCGCCTCGGTCCCGGGCGGGACCTCCAGCGGGTTCCGGCCTTCGGCGACGGCCTTGAAGACGGCGTGGAGCGAGATGTTCTTCTTCGACGCGTAGCCCGCGATCCTGGACATCTCGTAGGGATCGGCCTTGTAGACGTCCGAGAGGGCCAGGTAGAAAAGGTCGCGGCTATTGTCGAAATCGGTCACGGCGCGGATGAAGGCGACAAGGACCTTGATCTCCTCCTGCTGGTAGAGCCCGCGGCTGCCGGAGAAGCGGTACGGGACCTGCTTCATGTTGAAGGACCGCAGGTACGGGTCGGCGTCGGCGTTGCGGCGGACGAGGACGGCGATGTCGCGCCAGGCCGCCCCGCCTTCGTGGAGGGCGGCGACGCGGGCCGCGACGTCGTCGGCCTCGTGGGAGACGGTGTCGTAGGCGAGCATGTGGATGCTCTTGCCCGACCCGCGGGACGTCGCCTTCAGGCGCTTGTCGACCTTGTCCTTGAACTCCAGGCGGTTCGGGTCGTTGTGGCGGATGAGCCGGTAGGACGCGTCCAGGATGGCCTGGGTCGAGCGGTAGTTCCTGACCAGGACGACCCGCCTGGCCTCGGGATAGACCTCCTCGAACGACAGGATGTTGCTGAGCGAGGCGCCCCGGAAGCGGAAGATGCTCTGGTCGTCGTCGCCGACCACGGTCAGGTTGCGGTGCTCCGCGGCCAGCATCTTCAGCAGCTCGAACTGGACGAAGTTCGTGTCCTGGAACTCGTCGACCAGGATGTACTTGTAGCGCCGCCGGAGCTCCTCGAGGACGGCCGGCCGGCGGCGGAAGAGGTCGACGACGAGGGTCACCTGGTCCTCGAAATCGATCAGGCCCTCGGTCCGGAGGAGCGTCTGGTAGGCCGTGAAGACCCGGGCGATCTCGAGGTGCTTGCGGGCCGTCTCCTTCTCGGCGTCGGTCCCGGCCCCGGCGCCGAGCCCTTCGGCGTAGCGGACGTAGTCCTCGGGCCGGACGTCCTCCTGCTTCAGCCGGCGGACGGCCTCGAGGACCTCCTGGATGTGCCGGGTCGGCTGGCCGAGCGGCCGGTAATAGTCGAGCGGCAGGCGGAACAGGTTCTCGCGGAAGAACACGGCCTGGTCCACGTCGGCCAGGAGCCGGAAATCGGGCCGATAGCCCGCGTCCAAGGCGTAATCGCGCAGGACCCGCTCGCCGAACGAGTTGAACGTGCTGATCTCGGCGAACGAGGAGGTGTACGGCACGAGGAGGTCGACCCGGGCCTCCATCTCGCTGGCCGCCTTCTCCGTGAACGTGACGGCCAGGATCTCGTCGGGGCGGGCCGCCTTGGCGGCGATCAGCCGGGCGATGCGGTGCGTGATGACCTTGGTCTTCCCGGTCCCGGCCCCGGCGATGATGAGCAGCGGCCCGCGGCCGTGGAGGACGGCCCGGCGTTGGGCGGGGTTGAGGCCTTCGAGAAGGGCCCGCATCTATTTCTTGACGGGCGGCGGGCCGGGCTCGACGACGACCTTCTCGCCGGGCGCGATGAGCCCCAGCTTCTCCCGGGCCTGCTTCTCGATGGCCTTGGGGTCGTTCTCGAGCCTCCGGATCTCGGCCTCGAGCCGCGTCTTCTCCTCTTCGAGGGCCTTGATCCTCTCGGCCTGCCGGGCCAGGACCTTGCGGCTCCGGCGCAGCTCCATGACGCCCTTCTTGCCGAAGAGGGCCGTGACGATCATGATCACGAGCAGGCAGGCGAAGCCGATGAGGAGGATCTTCTTTTTCACGTCCACGGCGCTCACCGGACCGCGCCCAGCCCCTTGCGCAGGAGCGATTCGACCTCCTCCGGCGTCTCGGCCTCGGCGTAGCAGCGGATGAGCGGCTCGGTCCCGGAGAGCCGCAGGACGAGCCAGCAACCCCCGTCGAAGGCCAGGGTCAGGCCGTCGATCGTCTCGACGGCCGCGACCTTGCGGCGGCCGAGCTTCGACGGCGGGCCCTGGATCAGGGCCTTGAGCCGCTTCGCCCGGTCAGGCGTCAGGGCGAGCGTCCGCTGGCCGCTCGTCGCCGGGCCGTACTCGCGGAAGAGGTCCTCGCGGAGGGCGCTCAGGCTCCGGCCGGTCGAGGCGATCATCTCCGCGACGAGGAGCCCGGCGAAGATGCCGTCCTTCTCCGGCAGGTGGTCCTTGACGGCGATGGCGGCGCTCTCCTCCCCCCCGAACATGATCTCGCCCCGGAGGAAGAGGTCGGCCATGTACTTGAAGCCGACCTTCGTCTGGGTCAGGGCGAGGTCGTACCGGCGGGCGATGCGGTCGATGAGGCGGGTCGTCGTGCTCGACCGGGCCACGCCGCCGCGCCAGCCCTTGTTGCGGACCAGGTGGTCGAGGAGCAAGGCCAGGATGATGTTGGGGTGGACGAAGGCGCCCGTCTCGTCGACGAGGCCGAACCGGTCGCCGTCCGCGTCCGTGGCCAGCCCGAGATGGCATTTCGACTGGACGACCCGGGCCTTGAGCTCGGCCAGGTTCTCCTCGGTGCAGGACGGGCTGACCCCGCCGAAATAGGGATCGACATAGCCGTGCAGGCTCTCGACCTCGATACCGTTCTCCTCGAGGATCTCATCGAGGTATTCGCGGCTCGTGCCGTAGAGCGGGTCGGCGGCGACGCGGAGGCCGGCCCGGCGCATGACCTCGAAGTCGATCTTCCCCTGGAGGTCGGCCAGGTAATCGGCCTGCAGGTCGATGCGGGTCACGGCCTCGTCCCGGGCGGGCAGGGCCTCGGGCGAAAAGACCGGCATGAGCCGGCGCGTCTCTGCCTCGATGAAGTCCGTCACTTCGGGCAGGGCCGGCGCGCCCGTTCCGACGTTGAACTTGAGGCCGTTGTACCGGGGCGGATTGAAGGAGGCGGTGAAATTGATCCCTCCCTGGCAGCGGCGCTTGATGATCTGGCAGGCCAGGGCCTGGGAGGGCGCGTCGCGGTCGGTGAGGAAAACCTCGATGCCGTTGCGGGCCAGGAGCCGGGCCGCCTCGAGGGCGTAGCGGTCCGAGAGGAAGCGGGTGTCGTAGCCGACGACCACGGCGACCGGCCCGTCCCCGTGGGTCGTGCGGAGGTAAGCGGCGATGGCCTGGACGACGACGCGGACGTTGCGGAAGGTGAATTCCGAGCCCATCACCCCGCGCCAGCCGGACGTTCCGAAGCGGATCATCATCGCCCAAAAATTAGCACAGTCCCCTGGCAAAAGCAACGCACGGCCCTGTCCACGGCCGTGGACGGGCTTCGGGGATCCGCTCCGTTCGCTGCGGTGAAACTTCACGCCGTCCCGGTCCGGAGCCAGATCTTAGGTCTCCGTCCCGAGGCCGGCTATTTCACCGCTTTATGCTCGCTCCGGGATGCCCCTCAGCCCCTCATCCGCGGCCTGGCCCCTGGGTCCGTGTCGCTCTTGAGGGTTCACTTCTTCTTTTGTATCGCGCCGGTCATAGGGACGAAGCGGACGTCGAGGATGGCCTTCGAAACGGGCTTGCCGCGGCGCTTGGTGACGAGCGTCAGCACCTGGTAGCTCCGGGGGTCGCCGAGCGGGACGACCAGGCGGCCGCCTTCCTTGAGCTGGGCGAAGAGCGCGGCCGGGACCTCGGTCGCTGCGGCCGTGACGATGACGCCGTCGAAGGGGGCCGCCTCCGGCCAGCCGAAGAAGCCGTCGCCCGCGCGGACGCGGACGTTCTTGGCGCCGAGGCGCTCGAGCGTCGCCGCGGCCTGGCGGGCCAGCTCGGCGTTGATCTCGACCGTGAAGACCTCGGCCGCGAGGCGGGACAGCACGGCGGCCTGATAGCCGGAGCCGGTGCCGACCTCGAGGACCTTGGCGTCCTTCGGCAGGGCCAGCCGCTCGGTCATCAGGGCGACGATGTAGGGCTGGGAGATCGTCTGCCCCTCGCCGATCGGCAGCGGGGTGTCGTCGTAGGCTTCGTCCGCGGACCCGGCCGGGACGAACAGATGACGGGGCACTTCGGACATGGCTCTGAGGACGAGGGGATCGCGGACGCCGCGGGCCGCGATCTGGGTCTCGACCATGCGCTTTCGCCGGGCCGCGAAGGCCTCGCCCTCCTGGGACCCGAAAACGCCCGCCGCGGCATGGAAAAAGAGGGTGAAAATGAGGCCCCGGACCATCACCCCTCGCGGTGACATCCCGTTAGACGGCGGGGGAATCCGTCTCCTCTTTCGAGAGCATCCCCGGCCTGGCGGAGCGTCCATCGGCCCCTCCTCTCCCCTTTATTATGCCACTTTCCGGACCCGCCGGAAAGCCCCCGCCCCCCCTTTTCCCCGAGGATTTTCGTTGACAAGCCCCTTTTTTTTTGATATTTGGAAGGTAAATCAGGATGAGGGCCTAACTGAGAGTCCAGATGCCGGAATCGAGCGCCGTCTATCCGGGGTCCTTCGATCCGATCACCAACGGGCATGTGGACATCATCCAGAGGGGGCTCCGGGTCTTCGACCGGATCGTCGTGGCCGTCTTGAAAAACCCCAAAAAAGCCCCTCTCTTCACGACTAAAGAGAGGGTAAAAATGATCCAGGAGATTTTCGCTTCCCGCAAAGAGGTAGAGGTCCGGGCCTTCGACGGCCTCCTGGTCGACTTCGCCCGGGCCCAGGGGACCCCGGTCGTCATCCGGGGCCTGCGGGCCATCTCGGACTTCGAGTACGAGTTCCAGATGGCCCTGATGAACCGGAGCCTGGCCCCGGACATCGAGACGTTCTTCATGATGCCCAGCGTCAATTATTCGTTCCTCAGCTCGAACCTGGTCCGCGAGGTCGCCGCGCTCGGCGGCTCGGTCGACAGCCTCGTCCCCGGGCTCGTCGCCCGGCGTCTCCGGACCAAGTTCAAGAAGCCCGGAAAGGTCCAAAATCCATAAAGGCAGGGAAACATGTTCGGTAAGCGAGAAAAAAGCGTGGTCGGGTTGGACATCGGCTCGTCCTCCGTCAAGGCCGTCGAGCTCCGGCCCCGGAAGAAGGGCGCCGAGGAGGCCTTCGACCTCGTGAAGATCGGCTACGAGCCGCTGCCCCACGATGCCATCGTGGAGGGGACGATCATCGATTCGGCGGCCGTCGTCGAGACGATCCGCCTGGTCTTCGAAGAGAACAAGATCGCCAACAAGGACGTGGCCATCTCCATCTCCGGCAACTCGGTCATCATCAAGAAGATCTCGCTGCCGGTCATGGAGAAGCAGGAGCTGGCCGAGTCCATCATCTGGGAGGCCAAGCACAACATCCCCTACCCCTACGAGGAGACCAACGTCGATTACGCGATCCTCAAGCCGTCCCGGTCGACCGACGAGAAGAACCTCGACATCCTGCTCGTCGCCGCCAAGAAGGACAAGATCGCCAACTACAGCAACGTCATCAACCAGGCCCGCAAGAACCTCCAGAGCATCGAGGTCGACGTCTTCTCCCTCCAGAACGTCCTCGAGGTCAGCTACCCCGAGATGTTCGCCGAGAAGACGATCGCCCTGATCAACATCGGGGCCAACATCACCAACGTCGTCATCGTCGAGCGGGGGACGCCGCAGCTCTTCCGCGACCTGTCGCTCGGCGGCTTCTTCTTCACGGAGAACATCCGCAAGGAGCTCAGCATCTCGTTCGAAGAGTCCGAGAAGCTCCTCAAGGGCATCCCCGGGAAGTCCGCCGCTCCGGACCAGTTCGCCTCCCTGCTGGCCATGAACGTCCGCGACCTCCTCGACGAGATCGAGAAGACGTTCTCGTTCTACGAGGCCTCCGAGAAGCGGGAGCGGAAGATCGAGCAGATCGTCCTCAGCGGCGGCCTGGCCAACGTCCAGAACATGGTCAGCGCCTTCGAGAGCAAGTTCCGGATCAAGACCGAGATCCTCAACCCCTTCCGCAACATCCGCGTCGACGACAAGAAGTTCGACGCGGTCTACTTCAGCGACATGGCGCCGATCTTCGGTGTCGCCGTCGGCCTGGCAACCCGCAAGGTGGAGAAGTAACCATGATCCGCATCAACCTCCTGAAGCCGGAAACGAAGGACGTCAAGGAGCCGATCGCGGCCCCCGGGGTCCCCGAAGAGCCGACCAAGAGGGGCCCGAACCTGGGGAACCTCATCTTCCTCGCCCTCGTCATCGGCCTCGGCGCCTTCTACTTCTTCCAGCAGAAGGCCTTCCGGCGCGAGAACACCCTCCTGGCCTCGGCCCGGCAGGAGAAGGCCCAACTCCAGTACGTCGAAGCCAAGCTCGAGGAGCAGCGCAAGGCCCGGGAGTCGCTGGACCGGAAGATCACCCTGATCGAGAGCCTCAACGCCCAGCGCGACCTGGCCCCGCGGCTCATGGACGAG
>Ga0172365_10002217_pt1 | contig 14206 bp, 11 predicted proteins | sample LakKivSesite48cm_FD_114535 | JGI IMG/M metagenome (GOLD analysis project Ga0172365, IMG submission 114535) | Sediment microbial communities from Lake Kivu, Rwanda - Sediment site 48cm | ecosystem: Environmental > Aquatic > Freshwater > Lake > Sediment | place: Rwanda: Western Province, Lake...
CTCATCGCTCAGGGATATAGCAATGCCGCCATAGCTCAATTGCTGAAGCTGTCCCGTAAGTCGGTTGAAACCTACATAAATGCGATATACCAGGAACTTCACCTTTCCCACGAACAGGATATCCACGCCCGCGTCAAAGCCACACTCCTCTATCTGGAAAGCTCTAGGAGCCGTCAGGGATAGACGAAGAAAATCGTCAAGCTGGCACTATGTTATCTGTCCTTAGAGCCGTTACCCTAATTATGGGCGGACATGTAAGGGCCTTGCCAGGAGAGATGCATAGTGTACAAAGTTGTTGTAGTTGATGACGAGCCGGAGTTTCGCGAATGGCTTAAGTCGTTGCTGGAAAACAGCAAAGACTTCGAATTAGTGGGCGAGGCTAAAACCGGAACGGAAGCGGTTTACCTCATTCCGTCCCTGCTGCCGGACCTTGTGATAGCGGATATGTATATGCCGGAGCCGGATGGCCTGGAGGTAGCCCGCTATGTTCAGCACCATTTCTCGGGCATGAAAGCGATACTTGTCAGCGCCTACGAGGAACGGGTCTATGAAAGGCTGGCGAGAGAAGAAGGTGCGCTGGCGTTTATCCCAAAAGCGAAGTTTTCTCTGGATGCCCTGCGCCGGGCCCTGAAAGGGGAAGTAAAGCCATGACCTCAGTCCCTTCGCCCGGAGCACTTCTGATAGCGCACTTGCCGCCGCCTACTTCAGCATAGTCCTGCATCATCAATAAACCCCGTCCGCCGGAAACATTCTTAGGTTCGAACCCCTGGGCATTATCGCGCACCGTCAGGCACAGCCATTCCTTAGTAAGGAGCCTCAGCCCGATGGTGATTTTACTTGCCTTGGTATGCTTGACCACATTGTTCAGGGCTTCCTCGGCGATGCGATATGCTGCAAGCCTCACCCCCTCCGAAATCAACTGAGGATTTAGCCTTTCCCGCCGCATGAGTTCCTCATCCAATTCCATCTCGATGTTCAGGGATGTCTCAAATTGGTCTCCTAATGACTGCAAAGCCGCAACCAGACCTCGGCGCAGGATAGAGGGATAAAGCCTGTGGCTGATGGGGCGAACGTGGTTATCCAGCAACTCACTCAGTTTGTGGCGCAGGTCTCCTATCTCTTGAGCCAGCTCTCCTGCCGGCGCCTTGCGCTCCAGTTCGGTAAGCCGATGCAGCAGTATGATAAGCCTGTTCTGGACTGACCCGTGGAGCTGCTGCGCTATGTCTCTGCGCACCGACTCTTGCGCTACTATGATGCGTTGCAGAGATAGCTGCAATTCCTCCGCTCTGGCCAGTGCTGCCGCATGTTCAACCCGTTCCTGTTCCGCTATCTTGCGTTCGGTGATGTCGCGGAAATTGGCGAGAATGCCGCCTACAACAGGGTCGTTAAGGAAATTTCTGGCCATGACCTCAAGAGTGCGCCATGAGCCGTCTCTATGCTTCGCGCGCAGTTCGCCTTGATGCATGGAACCGGGCTTTTTTACCAGTTCGGTAAATGTCTTGATGACGTATGCTTTATCATCCGGATGGATAAAAGTAAACGAGTTCTTGCCTTTGTGCTCGTCCACCTTGTATCCCAACACTCGTTCGATCGATGGACTTTGATAGAGGACGTCGCCATTGCTGTCGAGTATCGCAACATCATCCAATGAGTTCTCGATCATCACCCGGAAATGCTCTTCCCTCTGCTTCAGTGCTTCCTGGGCACGCTGGCGCTCGGTCACATCGCGATAATTAATAACGATACCTTTAACCGCCGGATTATCCAGAAGATTATTTGCGGTCCCTTCCATTATGTGCTCAGAGCCGTCTTTATGCAGGAAGTGGATTGCAGCAGGTACCGCCTGCGCCGGATGTTTAGCAAGCCTCTTGAATGTTTTGATGACTTTTTCTCTATCATCCGGATGAATGAAGTCGAGTATGCTCTTTCCCACCAATTCTTCAGGTTTGAGGCCGATTATTTTTTCTGCGGATGGACTTTCATAACTTATCGTCAGGTCTTCATTTACAATCGCTATGCCGTCCAGGGAGTTCTCGATGAGCGCTCGAAAGTACTCCTCTCTTTGCCGCAGCATCTCCTCAGCCCACTTGCGTTCGGTGATATCCCGGGCGTTGACGATGAAACCCCTGACAGTGGGGTCATCGACGAGGTTATTTGTGATACTATCGATTACATGCCATGAGCCGTTTTTATGCCGAAAACGTACCTCCAGGGCCACAGGCTGGCCGGGATTTTTGGCGAAGTTGTCAAAGTTGGCGGTGATATACTGCACATCTTCGGGGGAGAGAAAGTCCAGTGCACTCTTGCCGACCACATCTTCCGGCTTGTGGCCGAGTGTGCGTTCCACTGAAGGGCTTACGTAGCGTACGGTCATGTCGCTGTTCGTAATTAGGCTGATGTCCATAGAGTTATCGACGAGTACCCTGAAGTTTTCCTCCCTTTTTCTAAGCGCCTCCTCCGCCCGCTTACGCCTGGTGATGTCTCTCATGACAGCGACCAGGGTTTTGGGAATTCCCTCCGCATCTTTGATGACCGAAGCGGCGAAACTGATAGCGATTTCCTCTCCGGATTTGCTGACGGCGCCGATATCTATATGTTCGGAGCTGCCCTTCTCTAAGACCTCTTTAAAAGCTACTTTTGCCCTCTCTCTATCACGCGTTCTACGGTATGTGGGCAAATCAAGAGCAGGCATTCCTACCAGTTCACTTGCCTTGTATCCGAGCAGTTTTTCAAAAGCTTTGTTGACATAAACTACTTTGCCCTCTGTATCTACCAGCATGACACCATCAGCCATCTCTTCGATAGCTGCTGACCTGACAAGTTTGCGCTGCAGCAGCGTTGAGTCAATCAACCCTCTCTCGGAATTTGACTTCTCAAGTTCCACAACGCGCTTGTGAAGGGCTTCCATCTCGTTTAGGAGTTGGTTCTCGGCCTTCTCTGTATGTTTACGCTCTGCGTCTTTGGCCATGGTGCCGCTCACCCCCAGCCGCTTTCTGCCGGTATAGCCTTTGGGAGAAATTGATGGTGTAACAAAAATCATATCAAAAACGCCAAATTAACGCAACTTACAAAGAGGTTCTCCAGCGAACTGCGCTTGCATACAAGAGGGAGAAATGAAAAGGCGGGCTATTAGCCCGGTTGCGAGCATACTCTCGTGGAGGTCGTTTAGCAATCAGTATGCCATACCGACGAAAGTCGGTATCCAGATAACTCCACCCTAATTTAGAAGCCGGTTTTCTATATTCCGTGTCAAGCACGGAATGGTAACTGTGTTTCTAAACGCATACTCTCCTGCGCCTTTGACGGCTGCTGTTGGTGAAGATAGAATTATTAAAACGCGTGCGTTGGTTTTTTAACATTAAACGAAGGTGTTGAACTATGAGAGTGGAAGACCTCAGGAACTATGGCAAGGGCTTGATGGATAGTGCCCCCGATCCCGAAATGATGGAACGCGAGGGTAAGATGAGGAGGAGGATGCAGCAGGAGTTGGAGAGGGAGTTGGGGCGTGTCGGTGCGGCGGAGCTTATGTCTCGAATGAAAGAAGAGGCCGAGCGCATGAAGACACAAGACCTATCAAGCCTCAAAAAGCAGGGACTCCGCGACCGGAGATTCATAGAATCGGTTATTAAGAGAATAGCGCTCATGAAGGCTTTGGCGGACATGATAGGTATGGAGAAGGCATCCGCGCTGCAGTGCAGGCTGGTGGAAAATACAATATGGGAATTGATGTCGCCGATGTGGCCAACTGTGGATGATTACAGGGCTTGCGGCGATTTATTTGAGGCTTTCAAGAAATACGGCGTGGCTGCTATGGTTGCAAATGCGCGTGCCGGGCTGCACGATGTGGAGATGGTGGAAGACTCGCCAACTATACTTGCCTTCAACGTTAAGTATTGTGTCTGGCATGAGGCGGCTAAACTGTTAGGCAACCCCTACCTTTGCTATCCTTCGACGTGCTACGGCGATGAAGTTACCATCCCCAGGGTGTTGAACCAGATTGGGGGCCGGTTTAAGCGTGCCGGGACTTTAGCCCAGGGAGCGCCCGTGTGTGACTTCAGGTATGAGCTTCTTGCTCCTGAAGGCTATCAACGCTAGGTAGTCCTATCTCGAATCATTACCACACCGAAAATGGTGGTAGAAATCGCTATTCCTCCTTTGGGGTGCAGCCACATACTACCCTGCCAGTTGTTATATCCTATTCCTGTTCCCACAAGTTTCTTGTACACTGTTTCACCGGTTTTGAAATCGATAGCAGTGAGATACCATTTAGACCTGCAGCACGACACAAGTCGGTCGTAGATGTACACCAGGCCATTACCCATCGACAGCCTGAACCCGCCGACGCTCTTTTCATTGGTTGACCATATTTCTTTGCAGGTATATGTGCCGTCTTTATTCTTTATAGCGTCTACGCGGGTCAGTCCCGGTTCCACAGGACGGGAGAAGGGAAATGTATGAGGCCCCCAGTTGTTCTCAACAATCGCCGAATATACTCCGTTGCCGCTGCCATTCGCATCTGCGTGTGCAAAGGCGATGGCTGTGAGGTCTGTAGCGCTCTTGCCTTCGGCAAACAGCGGCACGCTGCCCACGATAGCGCCATCCGAACGCTTGATGAATAGCACATTTATCCGCGGCTCGGCATTGTCTGCAATAACAATCAGCCCCTCTTCAGGAGTGCCGGTTATGGTCACCGATGTTCCCGAGCCCACGCTGATGAGCCCGGCCTTTCGCTCCGCAGCTTTGGAGTAACCGGAGCGCCAGTCTATGACAGGGTTTCCGCTGTTATCGTGGCTGAAACGGTACATAGCCTGGTCGGAGATGATAAAGACTCCATCCTCGCCTACAGCAAAGGAGTTCTCCACCAGCTCACCCTGTATTCGCATCTGGCGGACCGCACCGGTATCGATATCTATCGTGCCCACTACTCCCTGTACGCTGGCGAACCAATAATATTTACCATCCCAGTCCGGCAGCACAAAAGCAGGGCTGTCATCCGTACCTGGCACCATGTAAGACGAGAGGTCATATTCGCGCACCAGCTCGAATTTTTTTCGTTTAACCATGTCGGGGGCCTGGACGACCTGTAAGGTATTCTTGGTCGTAGGAACCACAGCGCGGTCCAGGTGGTCAAGGTAGAAATACATCCCTGCGCCCAGGTACTCCCAGGGCCTTACGCCTTTGAAGAAAAACGTCCAACTCCGGGAAGGTAAGTCATATGATGCTAGTTTCTCCAGAGTATCGGCATCCGTTAGCTCTAGCCACAATTTCATGCCGTTACCGCCGACCCCGACAAGACGTTGCTTGCTGTCAAAGGTGATTGTGCCGTATCCTCCGAAGCCCTCTGTCCTCGAGACGATTTCTGAGTTTATCCCCAGCGGTCCGCTTGCTTCGTAGGTGTCGCTGATATAGGCATCACAGTGCATATTGCTGCCGGGATTGGGCGCCATATACGGATGCTGGGGAACTTTCACATGAGGTACCGGATGTGAGAATTTTTGGGGGTGGAACCGGATGAGCTTCTCGCGCTCTGACACCAGAAAGCGGAGCGGACAGTTGGGGATCGGTTTTATCTTGCCCGGGCGCAGCTTGGTTATTATGAAGATACAAGCTGCACTGATTACCAGGGAAGCAAGAGCTATGTATGACAGGAATTTCTTTCTCATTTTCGTCTCCTTCGTGTTATCTGTTGCTTCTCCCTAAATTTTCTCCTCGCCTGCGGGCTTCAAGCGTTCATAGCCCAATGCATCAAATGCGAACTGCCAGTTTTGGTTTATTTTTGTTATGACGCTATTATCTAAGCTCTTGTGGGCAAGCTTCTGGTATCCTGCTATGGAATCGAGGTAAGCGCGGAAGGCCGGCTCGGCCTCAGCGAACCCGGGCAGGCTTAGAGTCTCATAAATTCTACGCAATTGAGCTAAGGGCTCCTTATCCAGGTCCTCGTATCTCACCTCCACCAGATTGCCTGCCGGGATGAGCGTTTTATCGGCCAGCAGCCTCTGCATTAGCTGGCTGTAGAACCGCAGGACCCAATTCCCGTGTTCGCTTGGGTCAATTTCCTGCAGTTGTGCCCTCTCCATTACGATCCTGTATAAATGCTGGGTGGAGCGGAATATATTGTAAGGATTACGGTAAATGTGAATGAATTTTGCATCGGGAAATAGTTCGAGCAAAGTTTTGATGCGTGCGCTGTCGGCACAGTTTTTAATAATAAGTCGCCTTCCTCCTGCTTTCAGTGAGGCCTTGCGCAGAACTACGAGGTAGATTTCTTTCCATTTGGAGATAATTGATTCAGGAAGGTTGTAGAAATTGGTGATATACCTTTCAAAGAAGTAGGTGGCTCGCCGGGGGAAAGAATACATATGCAGGTAGGAGTAGGGCGACATATTGGCAATCGCAAGGTCCTCCTCTTCCGGGTTATCCAGCGAGAGGGGGATGTTGTCTATTTCTCTGGTGGGATGCATTTTCTTAGCTACCAGGTTGAACGGCTTCTTAAGCACTCTCTCATCAATCATAGATAAACCCGGAGCAAATGCCTGCCACATAGAGACACAGCCCAGATTCTTGTCATGTATAAGTATGTTATGCAGATGGGTTGTTCCACTTCGCCAGTGTCCAATGATAAAAATCGGTGCGGGATGAACAACTGCTTTTCTTACGGTTCTGCCGTATCGGAGTGATTCGTAGAGCCTGAGGGGGCTGGTGAGCAGTGTGACCAGTGTGACGAACAGAACGCGGGGAATGAATTTTCTGTCTATATCCCTGTTAGCCCACAGCAGCTTGAGCCAGCTGCGGGATGAGCCGAATATAAACGGGTGTTCGAAGAGGCGGGCGTGCCTCTGTTGAGCCATGACACCTCCTTGAACTAGCCTTCAGGTTGCGTACCGGTATTTGCTTAAACTCAATATAGATTACTTTAATCGCTATCGTTTGCGGATACGTGGGGTAGAGGAAACAATGTCTTTCTCTTTCAGGTAGCCAATGATAAGCTGAGCGCACTCCTCCAAATTGCATTTGTCGGTCTCTACCACTATCTCGGCGGCTTCGGGCTCTTCATAGGGGGCGCTCACACCGGTAAATTCTTTAACTTCCCCTTTTCTTGCCTTTCGCCAGAGTCCTTTGGCGTCACGCCTCTCACACTCATTAACCGAACACTTGCAATAGACCTCAATGAACCTGCCTTGATAGTTCAATGCCCTGGCTTGCGCCCTATCCTCCCGGTACGGGGATATAAAGGCAGTAATAGCAATCACACCTGCATCGGCAAACAGTCTGGCAACCTCGCCAATCCGGCGGATATTCTCATTGCGGTCCTCCGGCGAGAATCCCAGATTTTTGTTGAGCCCGTGCCGAATGTTGTCGCCGTCCAACACATAGGAATTACAGCCCGCTTCGAACAGGCGTCGCTCTACCTCGTGGGCCAGGGTAGACTTGCCGGAACTGGGAAGGCCTGTCAGCCATAAAACGATCCCCTTGTGTCTGTTTCTTCTTTCTCTATCCGCCTGCGTCACCAGGGGTTTGTGCCAGGTTATGTTAGTGCTCTTTTGCTCTGTCATCTATTCCTCCGGGCTTACCCACCTGTTTGCGCAGATGTGTGCAAATGACTTGAATTAAGTAAGCGGACAAAAAACAAGTATAGTTAGTTACAGGATGCACCTGAGTTAGGTTCAGCCTGCGGCAATGCCTGACTAACAGAATTTGGTGAAAAAGTGGGCTGCCCTAGTACTCGGCAGTAAAACCGAGCCAGCCCGTCCCGCTCATTAAGGACAATAGTCGGTATCGACTATATGCAACATTATATCATCCCTGTCAAGCTCTCCCGGGGCTTTATCTTACTGTAAGGCGCGCCCGGATTTCCGTAGTTGCCTGATTTATCAGGCCGTACAGCCCGATGAATCGGGCAACTACAGGTGAAGGGAAGAATTGCCTGGTATCATCTATCTGTGATACTATCTTAGATAACCCTAAGAAACCTCTATGAGGTAGCTTTCGGAGGTTTTATCGAAGAATGACTATGTATGATTACAGGTTCGCTGGTGCATCTCTGACCGCATGGGCCCAGCTCCGTCATACCTGGATAGCTATCAACAAGGTGGCTGAGGTCAGGCTCGGTAAGATAGGGGCAACGCCGGAAAGTATTGGTATACTGTGGGCATGTAGAGATTTCCCGGGCCCTCTGCGCCCTGCCGAGATAGCGCGGCTGGTATTTCGAGCGCCGCATACTGTTGCCGGTTTACTTAAGCGGATGGAAAAGGAAGGGCTTGTAGTAAGAATACCCAAAAAGCCGGGACACCCGTACACTGAAGTGAAACTAACCCCCAAGGGTAAGAAGGCCTGCGCACCGGCGATAGAGATTCTTAAGGATGTGATTGCCGAGACTATGTCGGTTATGTCGGAGGAGGAGCTCGAACAGCTTGGGAAGCTGACCAGGCCGCTGCAACTCAAGGCGCTGGAGATGCTCAATATGAATTTGAAGAAGTCACCGGGGAACCCTGAAGCAGTCACTATGCCGGTTAAAGTACACAAGAGAAACGAGAGCAAATAGCAGTGTATCTTCAGAGGAGCGCTGGAAAGGCTCACCACGAGGAGTGAAAATACTGTCTTTTCAGGGTAGCCTGGAGCATCCGCTCCAGGCCCAGGCCGGAGCACTTGCTCCGACCTACCCTGAGATTTTTCATCCCGACTTGTCGGGACCCAGAATGACATTTTGACCTTTGACTGGAACATTGGGAATATGACATGCGTGTGCTGATTACAGGTGGAACCGGGAACCTGGGGGTTAGTGTCTGCAAAGCCTTCCTGAAAGACGGATGCACCGTACGCTTGCTGTGTCACCGGAAGAAGGTGGGGAGCTCAGGTTCTAATCTGGAGATGGTGTGGGGAGACATAACCCAGCCGGATTCGGTCAGGAAAGCAGTTGATGGAGTCGATGCCGTAGTCCATATGGCAGGAATCATCCAGCCATTGACCGAGACAAAGCCTGAGTTGGCCGCCAGGGTTAATGTCGGTGGCACTGAGACGCTAGTACGCTCGATTAAAAATCGTGGGGATAACATTCCCTTAGTCTTCACATCATCGGCGGCTGTTTTCGGTCCATGTCCGGATGCAACTGAACCGCTTAGCCCTGATCGCAACCCCAGCAACCCCACGACTGTCTATGCGCAGACTAAGCTCAGGTCAGAGAACTTGATTAAAGAGTCAGGGATCAACTATGTGATCTTGCGTTTGACCTCGGTACCGCACATGAGACTCAAGGTCAGTGAATTTAAGACCCAGATGTTCACCATACCCCTGAAGAACCGGATAGAGTTCTGTCATACAGACGACCTGGCCCTCGCTATTCTGAACGCCGTCAAGAATTTCGACAAGGTGAAAGGAAATACCCTGATGATTGGCGGCGGCCCCAGCCAGCAGATGCTGTTCGAAGACATGCTGCGTACTATCCTGGGCAGCTTTGGGCTGCCCTTGCCGCCACGCCATAAGTTCTCCGTGGAGCCGTTCCCTTTAGACTGGTACGATACAACCAGGTCGCAAGAGTTGCTCAAGTTCCAGCACAAGACTATAGACGACTACTGCCGGGACTTAGCCGGACAATTTCCCGCACCGCTCATAACCCTTATGCGCCACTTCATCGGCCCGGTCTTCGGCAGGTTCTTGGTACGACTGGTGTAGCGAATTATCTAGAAGAATCGACTGTACATTGTTTGGAATCAATCGCAATTAACTAAGAGGTTTATGATGAATTTACGTTCAAATAGTGATATCAAAGAGTTTTTTGAGCCGGAAGCAATAGCTGTAGTGGGTTCCATGAGAGAATGGGGCGGGCTCGGCTATACGGCGATAAAAAATATACGTCAGTTCAATTTCACCGGTAGAGTCTATCCGGTCAACCCGTCATACAAAGAAGTCCTCGGGTCGAAGGTTTACCCGGACATAAGTGCTGTGGATGACCCTATCGACCTGGCAATCGTGATTACGCCCACACGGACGGTGCCGGATATCGTCGACCAGTGTGCACGTAAAGGTGTCAAGGCCGCTATTATTGTATCCGATGGTTTTGCCGAGACCGGGGAGAGCGGCGCCCTCCTCCAGCGACAGCTTATTGAAATAAGTCATCGCACCGGCCTCCGCATCATGGGCCCTAACACCATCGGCATCCTCAACACTGAAAACGGTCTGGTGACCAATCCCTATTTCATTAGCTACGATAAGATTTATAAGGGAAACATAGCTTACTGCAGCCAGAGCGGTATTGTGGGCGCACAGGGGCAACCTCTGCAAGACCAGGCTTATCCTATCAGCAAGATGTGCGACCTGGGCAACAAGTGCGATGTGAATGAGGTTGACCTTTTGAACTACCTGTCACACGACCCTCAGACCGGTGTAATTGCCATGCATATCGAGGATGTTAGAGACGGTCACAAATTTATTGATACTGTCCGGGAGGTAGCAGCGCGCAAGCCGGTGTTGATTCTGAAGCCGGGACGGACCGAGAGGGGCGCCAGAGCTTCTGCCTCTCATACGGGCTCGCTTGCCGGAAGCGAGAGAATCTATGATGCTGCCTTCAGGCAGGCCGGTGCCATTCGTTTGAACACCTGGCGGGAGTTCTGGGAAATACCCAGGATATTCGTTAATCAGACGCTTCCCCGGGGTAACAGAATCGGCATCATCACTTTTACCGGTGGCGTGGGAGTAGTCTCGGTTGACGCTGCGGAAGAATGCGGCCTCTCCATTGCCGACTTTTCGCCGGCAACAATCAGCAGGTTATCCAGGTTATCATCTCAGCTCGCCAGAAATCCGGTTGACCTGGGCCCGCTTATACCTGTTTCAGATGACCCGTTACCTGTTCTGGAAGAGACGATAGCCGCAGTGCTGGATGACTCGAATGTGGATTGCGTAGTTGCTACCCTCTATGCCAGCTCGGGCGCTGAAACGCCGATATATATGGATATACTGGGCCGATTGATGAAAAATGCCGCGAAGCCGGTGAGCTTCTGGGTCTATGGGACGGAACTCGCCGCCATGGAAGAACTGCAACGCCAGGTGCAAGGGCGCGGGTTGCCGGCTTACTTTGATATCGAACTCGCCATTAAAGCGCTCGCTGCCGCTGTTCATTACGCTAAAATAAAATCCAGCTTGACCTCGGGCTGATCGACGTATCTCCTGGAGCAGGGGAGAACCAACGGTAAAAATTGACAACGATATTGCCGTCAAGTAAGCTTGACGCAGCGATGACCGGTATACGATTATTGAATCCCATAAGCACGGGCTAGCAGCGCCTCCGCTGCATGTGGAAGGTCTGCTGAGGAGGGCGATTATATATGGGTTTCACATGGTTAGACTACTATAATTTGGACGAGCTGTTCTCTGATGAAGAGAAGATGACCAGGAACGAAGTAAGGGAATTTATGGAACAGGAGATTAAGCCACATATTGTCGACGCTTTTCATCATGAGAAACCCCTCGATGTCAAGAAGCTGACTCTCAAAATGGGGAGGCTGGGGATAATCGGCGCATTCGTTCCTCATGAATACGGGGCCGCGGGCACGAACTATGTAACGTATGGACTTATATGCCAGGAAGCAGAAAGGGTGGATAGTGCGCTCAGGAGCCTGATTGTAGTTGAATCGGGACTGGTAATGTATCCCATACTGAACTTCGGCTCAGAGGAGCAAAAGCGCAAGTGGCTGCCCTTATTAGCCAGGGGCGAAGTCATCGGGTGTTTCGGGCTGACCGAACCAAACCACGGGTCGGATATAGCCTCAATGGAGACTACGGCGAAGAGGGACGGCGATAGGTGGATTATCAACGGAACAAAACAGTGGATAAGCGAAGCAGCAGTTGCTGATATGGCGGTTGTTTGGGCTCGCACAGATAAAGGGATTAGAGGTTTTATAGTGGAGCGCGGCACGGAAGGCTTTAGCCAGAGCTTCCAGAGCCGTAAAGGTTCCATGCGGGCGGGTGATGTTGGCGAGCTGGCTTTTTCCGACTGCCGGATACCGGCCGATAATATCTTGCCGGAATCAAAGGGTATCGGCTCCGCTTTTTCCTGTCTGAACGTAGCCCGCTACGGGATATCGTGGGGTGTGATAGGTGCTGCCATGGACTGTTATGAGACCGCTCTGAACTACACCAGGGAAAGGATACAGTTCAACGCGCCTCTAGCCTCGTTTCAGTTGGTGCAGGAAAAACTCGTGGGAATGTTAATAGAGATTACCAAAGGCCAACTGTTAGCTTACAGGCTGGGGAGGCTCATGGATGATGGTAAGGCAAGGCCGCCTCAGATTTCAATGGCCAAGAAAAATAATGTGGCTATGGCACGGAGCTGTGCCATGACTGCGCGTGTGCTGCTGGGGGCCAATGGCATATCTCTGAATTATTCCCCGATAAGGCATATGGCGAATCTCGATGCGGTATTTACCTATGAAGGGACCGACGATATGCATACGCTTATCCTGGGACGTGACATAACCGGATTTTCCGCGTTCGAAGGCTCCAAATCCCCTAGGGCGGGGAACAAGGGGGCTTAGGTTCATCATGAAACAAGTTGTCATTGCCAGTGCTGTGAGGACGCCTATCGGCTCCTACTGCGGTGCTCTACGTGATGTCCCTGTGGAAAAGCTTGCTGCAGTAGTCCTGAATGAATCCATCAAGCGGTGCGGAGTTAAGCCGAATGAAGTTGAGGAGGTTGTTTTAGGTCAGTCCTATGCCAACGGTGAAGCTGCTAATCTGGCCCGCCTGGCCCTGCTTGAGGCTGGATGGCCTGTCGAAATTCCGGGATTCACTCTCGACCGCCGCTGCTGCTCGGGCATCCAATCAGTCTGGTCTGCAGCGATGTTGATGGAAACCGGAGGGGCCGAGATTGTTGTTGCTGGCGGCGCTGAGAGTATGAGCCGCGCCGAATTCTATATCCCGGGCGAGTATATCAAATGGGGTGTGGGCGGCAAAACGGACCGCAAATGGGGATTTTCCCCGCGGGGACACGGCAGCCTCGGGTTATGGGGAATACCTTTTTACGACAGGATTCTGCGCGGCAGACCGATGCATCAGCCCATTGACCGATTCGGAGAGCTCAACTCAATGATGACATGGGCGGAAACAGCAGCGAAGAAAGAGGGAATCAGCCGTGAGGAGGCTGATAGATGGGCGTTACGCTCACATCAGAGAGCAGTCGCAGCAGCGGATGCGGGGAAATTTAAGGAGGAAATAGTCGCTGTCGAAGTACCGCAGCGTAAAGGGAGTAAATCGGTCATAGACACGGATGAAACACCGAGGCGGGACACCTCGTTAGAACAGCTTGCCAGCCTCAAGCCTATCTATGAGGACGGAATCTGCACCGCAGGCAACTCCTCCAGCGAAAATGACGGGGCTGCGGCAGTCGTCTTGATGACACCGGAAAAAGCGAAAGGGCACGGCGTTGAGCCCCTGGCATATCTGAGGTCATTCGCTGTTGCCGGTGCAGACCCTGCTCTAACTTATCCCTCTGTTCCGGTGGCGGTAAACAAAGCCCTTAAAAAATCCGGCCTTCATATAGATGAAATGGATTTAATTGAAATTCAGGAGGCATTCGCTGCCCAAACACTGGCTGATATAAAGTTGATGGGAATAAAGGCCGGTGACCTTGACCGGAAGGTAAATGTAAATGGCTCCGGTATTTCTCTGGGGCATCCCATCGGTGCGACGGGCGTTATGAGATTGGTAACGCTGGCTCACGAGATGGTGAGGCGCAAAAGTAGGTACGGATTAGTCACTATCTGTGGCGGCGGTGGGCTGGGGATCTGTGCAATTATAGAGAAAGCTTGACTTCCACAGGCTAATTCACAGCCACAGTCAAGCTCTCTGAATCAGGCGAACTGGATATAGACTAAGGGCTCTACTTTTTCAGTGCTCCGGCCACAATCTCAGCTAGATCCAGCACCTGTACTTTCTCGTCAGCTTTTTTATCCTTCAGCCCGTCTTCAAACATAGTCAGGCAGTAAGGGCAGCATACACAGACCGTATTCGGGTTTTTCGCCAGCGCCTGCTCAACGCGCGTTACATTGATACGGCTACCCGTGCTTTCTTCCATCCACATTCGCCCGCCTCCGGCACCACAGCAAAAGGCTTTTTCCAGGTTACGTTCCATCTCGGTTGGTACGCGGTGGGTCGCCGAGGTAATAACCTGGCGCGGAGCTTCATAGATATTGTTATAGCGTCCCAGATAGCAGGA
>Ga0172365_10002220_pt1 | contig 14199 bp, 19 predicted proteins | sample LakKivSesite48cm_FD_114535 | JGI IMG/M metagenome (GOLD analysis project Ga0172365, IMG submission 114535) | Sediment microbial communities from Lake Kivu, Rwanda - Sediment site 48cm | ecosystem: Environmental > Aquatic > Freshwater > Lake > Sediment | place: Rwanda: Western Province, Lake...
AGTTCAAATTCTTCTTCATCAAAAATTTCTTTACATTTTAAACATTGTATAGAAACCATTTTTATTAATTTTCCTCATACTTTTATTAAACAATTATTCTTTTTCCACTCTTTAAATTCTCTTATAAATTTGAACCCAAACTCATTTCCTTGTGATTGTGTATTATAACCAGATATTTGTTTGGTTTTTCTAAGAAAATGGTATAATTCATGACCTAATAACCAGGACATATTTTCTTCTATATCATTTACTATTTCTTTGTCATAATTTTTATGGTCTAATTGTCCATTAAAAAAGGTAGGTCTAATAAACCAATAATGTTCTTTTGGGTAAGTTTCTTGGTTGGATATTCTACAAGTAATATGGAATAATTTTCTTTCTTTATGGGGGTACCAACATAATCCCCCTTCAGTTATTCCTATACTTAAATAAATGTAATCTAATTGAGAAAAATTAAAATTTTTACTTTCTGTAAACTTTATTAAATTTTGGAATTTTTCTATTCCCCCTTGCCACTTCATATTTTTAATATTAAATTTTTTTTCAATCAAATTATATAATATATAGTATTAAAATCCAGTCACCTATTATTTGTTTAGTAGCCAGGAACTTGATTGAATTTTTTTTCCTCCAATACCAGTCAAAATTTTTATTCCTAATTTTTTACATATCTTTTTTTCAGGGATATTATTTAATGTTCTATCCCCCCCTTTAACAAAATAATCTGGTTTAATTAATTCTAATGTTTTACAAACTGTTTCATCTTTATCAATAGATATAATTACTTTATTCACATATTTAATAGAAGATAATATTTCATATCTTTCATTTTCATCCATAAATGGTTTGTTTTTTTTAATTTTTACTTGTTTATCATTATTTAATATAACTATTAATTCATCCCCCAAAGCTTTAGCTTCTTTTAAATATCTAATGTGACCTTTATGAATTGGGTTAAAATAGCCTGAAACTGCTATTCTTCTCATATTTTTTGTCCTTTTATTAACAAAACTGGAGAATCTATAAATATTTTCCCAAATTTAATTTTCATGTTGTATTTCTTTTTTATATTGTCAGAAGCATTTAAATGCAAATTATAAATTTTCTTTTGTATTTTTTTGTTTTGACCTGAATTTTTTAACCAATTATCAATACAAAAATTTTTATCTATTATAATTTTATATTTTATATTTTTAAAGTTACTTTTTTTAAAATATTTGATAAGTTCTTCTTGAGTAAAATTATGTCTTTTTTCTTTTAATTTCATCATATTAAAATACCATTTAAGTAATTCTTTTTCTTTTTCTGACCAAATACCTCCTTCTTGTATAACAAAAAATCCTTTTGGTCTTAACATTTTATAACAATCTTTAAATACTTTATTAAAATTATCAAGATGATGGAATAACATTCTTGCTATTATTTGATTAAAAAAATTATTCCCAAAAGGATTTTTTTGTATATCCCTATGTAATTTAATTATGTTTTTATTTTCTTTAAATTTATTTAACATATCCTTAGATTTATCAATTGCTACAACTGTAGAAACAAGTTTAAAAATTCCACAGGCAACAGTGCCTGTTCCACACCCAGCATCTAATACTATGTCACTTTTTTTAAAATTACAAAATTTTATTAATTCTTTAAGTAATGTTTTGTTTTTTACCCATTGTAGTTTGTTATATTTTTTTGCTCTAATTTTCCAATAATCCATATTATTCCCTATATTTATTTATATTATTAATTACATTGTGTATATATGGCCAAATTTGGTATTTATTAAGTATTAAATCCCTAGCACATCTTATGGAATCTATATTTTGTTCTCTAAAGACTGATTTTACAATTTCATCTATTTTGAAAATTTCTGATAAATTTTCTATATTTATGTATCTAAATGAATTTTCAGGAAAAAATTCTTGAACATTATTAGACCCATAATAAATAGGCATACACCATAAAAGTAAAGAATCATAAAATCTCTCTGTTATGTAATTATAAGTAGGTCCTAAATCAAATTCTAATGAATAACGATAATTAATAAGAATGTTTTTACCAAAAATATGTTCACCTGTATAAACATCAGGATTATTTATGCCTAAAAAACCTCTATAGTAACTTTTAAAATTATTATTCATTTTAAATTTTGTTTCAGGTCTTCCGTATAAGTCCAAAGTTTTTAATTTAGAACAATTACAATAATTATCCATAAATGTAATACGTTGACGATATGTAGAATGAGTATCTTTATAAGTCATTATACAAATTAAATTTTTAGTTTTTTGTGGGGGTTTTAATTTTACTAAATAATCATAATCATAATCAACCCACCATTCCCCTGGGTTTAAGTTTTTAGATAAAGGCAATATAGCAGCAGCTTTTCCTTTATATTTATCAAATGATTTATATGAAGAAAAATTAGGGGGGTGTCCTGATACAAAAATTGATCTTTCAACTGGAAAGTTTTTGGAATAACCATCCATTATTACACAAAAATCTGCTTCTTTAATTTCTGTAATAGCTTTTATATTACCCCAAATTCCAGAATGATTAGGGGTCATTTTAAGTATAGAATCTAAAAAAAGTTTAGGTGTAACAAAATGCCAAGAAAGAAAACAAATTTTATACATTTATTTGGTTGTTTTATCTCTTTGAATAACTAAACCTAGTACAGGATAATCATGTTTAACTGGAACCCCCCAATAAGGGTTTTTCCACCCATCACCTAATAATTTAGTAAGAGAATCTTTAGTATACCCCCAATTATGAACTGAAAGTCTATTTTTATGGTTACAATAAATTAATTCCATTAAAAAATTTGGGTCATCATTATAATATTTTTCAATATCTGTTTTTAAATCAGGAAAGTCTATAATAAGTCTACCATTATTTACTAAAACTCTTTTCATTTCAGAAACTATAAATTGGGCTTGTTCTAAAGTAAAATGTTCTATTGCACAAATTATTATTATTTCATTAATAGTATCATCTTTAAAAGACCAAGGTTTAGTTATATCCATTATTTTATCTACAAGAAAACTTCTAGGTTTAACTTTTTTAAAATCATATTTATAATAGTTAGAAAAAATAGTTTCATTTTCATTAGAAGAAACTGAGTTTACAAGTTCACCAGTTATATCTATATTTGTATAACCTTTTAAATAAACATCCCCACAACATATATGTAATTTTAAATTTTTATCTTCTAATTTTCTAACATAAAGTATATTGCCTGTAGTTTGTTCTGCATAATTATAATATTCCAAAACATAAGGTTCAAAACTAGATCTTTCATCTTTACTATGCATAGTCCACTCAATACACAACAATTTGGGTTTAAATTTGTTAAAGTCTAAACCTTTAAAAACCAAACCTTCAGTACCTTCAACATCTACAGAAAGAAACTGAGCATCTATAAATTCTGGAAATTTTTCTAAAAGTTTATCAAAAGTTATACAATCAATATCTTGAATAAAAAATTCACTGTCTTTAGGATGTTCTTCAAGAAGTTTAGTTTTATATTTATAAAATAACCAAGATTTTTCAACCACTCCCATATCTTTATGAAAAGCAAGTTGAACTTTACCATTATAATCTAATATAGCCCCAGGATATAATTTATCTTTTTCACGTTTTCTTAAAAGTCTGGAAATAAAAATATCAGAAGGTTCTACTAATAACCCCTTCCAACCTTTTTCATAAAGTTTATAAGTATTAGATAATTCAATAGGATCTCCTGCACCAATATCTATATATAACCCGGGTTTACTAATGTCTAAATATTTATCAATTAAATCATCTTCACCGTATTGACTATACATTTTTATTTAATTTGTATTTAATTAATTTTTCAATCATTTGTTCAAAAGTTATGGTAGGTTTCCAACCCAAAGCAGCAATTTTTGAATAATTACCTACAAGTTTATTAGTTTCTAAAGGTCTAAACAAATTTTTATCTATTTTAACATAATCCTCCCAATGGGGAATTTTTACATAATTAAATGCTATTTGAACAAATTCTTTAACTGTATGTAATTGTGAAGTTGCTACTACATAATCATCTGGTTTAGATTGTTTCATTATTAAAATCATAGCTTTACAATAATCTTCTGCATAACCCCAATCTTTAGCGGAATTAAGATTACCTAAAAGTAATTTTTCTTTTGAATAACCTTCCTTTTGTGCTTTTAGTATAGCAACTACCCCGGAAATAACCTTTTGGGATAAAGTAAATTCATCTCTAGTTTCATGTTCATGACTATAACATATACCACAAGATATATACATATTATAAGCTTTTCTATACATAACCATTATGTTATGGGCAAAAGTTTTTGCTATTCCATAAGGAGTACAAGGACTAAATTTAGTAAATTCAGATTGTGGGCTTTCAGAAGTATCACCAAATTGTTCGCTAGTGGAAGCTTGATAAACTTTACTTTTTTTACTAGATTGTCTAACTGCTTCTATTAATCTTAAAGCCCCTATGCCTGTAACTTCACTAACATATATGGGGGATTCAAAAGAATATTTTACATTACTTATAGAAGCCATATTAAATATTAAATCTGGTTTTATAGTTTTTAAATTGTTTTCTAAAACTGTATAATCTAATATATCCCCTTTTATTAATTCTATATCTTTTAGTATAGAAGAAATTCTCCATAATCTTGAACTAGATTCATCCCTGACTAAACCATAAATTTTATAGTTTAATTCTAAAAACATTTTGGCTAAAATTGAACCGTCTTGGCCTGAAATACCTGTAATAAAAACTTTATTTTTTATATTCTTCATTTGGAGTACCATTAGGATGAACTGAAAAATCTATATTTAATCCTTCATATTTAGCATATTCATAAGCAGATTCATGCCATTTACCTCTAGTCATAGTTGTATTTTTCCCATTTGGATAAGGGTTACAATACCAACCTATAGGAAATACATAAGGATCATTATTGCATAAATATCTATTATCACCGTAAATTAATTTGTTAGTTTCTTTTTCAAATTCCCAAGGGGTTTTATATACAGATGTAAATTCCAAAAATTTTTTTCTTAACCAAATTCCTATAGTTATTGAAGATCTAAATTCAGCTTTATATTTAAAAAACCAAAGTCTGGAATTATATTGAGAAACTTTTTTACATTCCCTTTCAGGTACAACTCCTTTATCTGGTAAAGCTGAAGGTAATAATCTGATGTGTAATAAACCATTTTTTTCTATTATATCTATAAATAATTTAAGAATGTCTGTTTGAACTGGACCAGTAATCCAAGTATCATCTTGAACCCAAATAATATATTTGGTATTAAGTTGTTTTAAACCTTTAGAAATATTATTTCCCCAACTTTTATCTTTACCAGTTTTTAAGGATTCTAATTCTAGGGGGGCATCTAAAAAATTGGTAATTATAGTTTTTCTCCAAGGACAATTTGGCCAATATTTATAAAAACCATGTATTAAAGGTTTCCATAATCTCCAATATTTATCAGTACTACCTACTACTATAGTTACATTATTCACTTTTTCTTAAATAAAATTCATTCCCCCAAATTTCTTCCACTTTTTTATACCAATTTTTTATAAGAGGTACAAAATTTGGTCTATTATCTACTTTTCTGCATTGGAATTCTATAATCATTAATGTAGGTTTAAAAATTGTGAAATCAGCAGTAGCTAAAACTCTATGTTCAGTTACTTCTGTATCAAGACTTAATAAATCACATTCATTAAATTCAGGATATTTGTCTAATAATTGTTTTAAGGTAATAGCATGTCTTTTTATAGGGTTGGCTCCTTTATATGTTTTATAAATTTCATATACATGTGAACCTTCAAATATACAACCAATAGCATTATAATAACCTTCTTTTTCTAAAATTGCTTCATTAACAAAAATATCCCGAGGTCTAAGATCTTTAAAACCAGGCCACCATTTTCCTTGCTCATCTATATATCCATCTCTATAACATTCACTAGGTTCTACACACAAACCTTTCCAACCTTTAAGGTAAAGCATATAAGTATTGGAATTAATGTCTGGATTTCCAGCCCCAATATCTATATATTTACCATCAGTTTTATTTATATCAATATATTTTCCAATTAATTCATCTTCACCATATTGACTATACATATGATTTTTTCATAAGTTTATTAAAGTAGGGTGTTTAAAATTGCCTATGTTTGTTGTAACTAATTTATTTATAACTTCTTGAGGTCTTTTTATAGTAACATTTAAAATTTTTTCTCTGTCGGGATTTAAAGGGTCTGGCCCAGTAGATGGGTGCCAATGATGATAATTATGATATATAGTATAATTTATCATAGGAATAGGACTATATTCTTCATAAAAAAAATCAAAATTATTTTTTTTTATTTCATCTTTTTCTAATACATATTTGGCTCTATAACAAATATCATTATCTTCTGCCCCATACCCAAAATAATTTTCATTATAACCCCCAAGTTTATGAAAATAAAAATCCTTAGTTGAATAAAAAGAACCTATCATAGCTCTAATAGTTTTAGGCCAATAGTGTCTTCTTTCTTTAGGGTTATCCCTACCAGACATACAAACATATTCAGACCATCCATTAAAAAACTCATATTTTTGAGTTCCTTCAATTATTTTATTAAGGTAATCATTTCCAAAAGAAATTTCTGCATCAATAAATACCATTCCATTATAACGGGCATTTTTGGCCCCTACATTCATAACCCAAGATTTATTAAATTTTCTATTTTCTGGATCTGTAATTGGTATAACTAAATTGACATCTTTTTTAAAAGGGAATTTACTTATTTTAGTACCTTGAGTATCTTCAACTAATATGGTTTCAAAGTCTCTATAAAGTTGGTTTTTAATGGAACTCATTAATTTAATTAAACCTATTAATCTAAATATATCCACACTATAAGTATATGCAATTATTAAAGACAATTTCATGATTTCCCAGTTATACCTTCATAAGCTCTGGCCCAAAGTTGGTATTTGTTTAATAATAAATAACGAGCTTCTTTAATATCTTCTAAATGTTTTTCTCTAAAATCACTATTTGCTATTTCTATAATTTTTTTGGGTGGTGTATTATAATCAAAATTTATATAACAATTAAATGGTAAATATCTATAAATTTCCCCACACCCAGTATAAATAGGCATACACCACATCAATAAATCATCAAAAAATCTTTCACTAAAGTAATGAATACAACCAAAATTATCGTCATGTTCAAGTATATATCTTGTTTGTTTTAGTATTTCAGTTTTTCCTATTTGAAAATTTTCAGGAAATTTTACATCTGAAGAAATATACCCTAAAGGTCCTTTGTAACATTTTTTAATGTTAGGTTCAAAATCAAAACATTTGATTCTACCATAAATTTCAATATCATTTGGGTATTCAGCACAAAATTTTTCCATATATTTTCTTCGTTTTTGATGACCAGGGGTCATATATTTCTCACTAATAATGGATATTAAATTTTTGGTTTTTTTAGGGGGTTCTAAAGCAGATAAAGTATCATAATCATCTTCTAACCACCATTCCCCAAAACCAAAAGTATCTCTTTCATCAAATTTAGCTATAACATTTTTAGCATTATCATAACATTGCCAACCTTCTTTATGTCCATAAGGATGAGCTCCAATATAAACTGCTGGTTTATCTTTAATATCTTGTTTTGTATAATCTATAATAACAACATAATCTGCTTCATCTATAGAGGTTACTCCTATCATATTTTTCCAAATACCTGATTTATTTGGGGTCATTTTACGATATATTCTTAAAACTTTTTCATTAGACCATTCAGTCTGTAAAAAACATACTTTAAATTTTTTCATAAACTTTTTTTTAAATAAAATTGGTTACTGCTTGTACTTTCTACTTTATTATACCAGGGTAAAATGTATTTTTCCCATTTTGGTCTATAATCTGTTTTGTTAAATATATATTCTATAACCATTAGTTTAGGAATAAAAATTTCAAAATTTATAACTGACAAAATCCTTTCTTCACAACATTCAACATCCATACTAAATAAACTGCAGTTATTAAATTCAGGGTATTTAAACATTAGTTGTTCAAATGAAATAACATGGTGTTTACTAACAATTCCTCCTACATTTTTATAATAATTATATGCATCACTACCTTCAACTACTCCACCTATACAATTTATGTCTCCTTCTTTATCTAAAACAAAATTTTGTACTAAAATATCTCTTGGTCTAAATTTTTGCCACCTTTCTAAATTAGCATAAGGTTCTACACATAACCCAAACCAACCCTTTTGATATAGCATATAAGTATTAGATATTGTTATAGGATCTCCTGCCCCTATATCAACATATTTGTCTGGTTGATTTATATCTAAATATTTTATAATAAACTCTTCTTCATTACTTTGGGCATATTTTTTAATCATACTATTATAACTCCAAACCCATATCCTAAATGTATTTTGTCTAATAACAATTTTTGATGTTCAACTTCATTCCACCAAATATTAACTCCTTTTGAAGTTAATACATCATCAAATAACATAACTCCCCCCTTTTTCATTTTTGGTAAATAAAGTTCATATTCATTTTTGGTTAATTCATAATCATGACTGGTATCTAAAAAACATAAATCTATATCATTAGGTAAAGTTTTATAAAGTTGTCTACTATCCCCCAAAAATTTAATTATTGGTAAATTTTCTATTAAACTTAATTCATATCTGATTATATCTACAGTATATAATTCAGATTCAGGATTACCATAATACATAAATAAGGAAGCTATTCCCCAATGAGTACCTAATTCTACTATAATTTTTGGTTTAAATTTATTGACTAATAAATATAAAAATTCATAATGGTTAGAAGGGGATAAAGGATTTTTAATGTCTAACAACCATTGAGGAACTCCTTTTAAATTGTTTTGTAATTTTGATAAATCTTTATAAGTTATATCCATATCTGTTTAATTCTTCTTTTAATAAATCATTCATAACATAATGATATCTTTTAGGAATTATATTTCTCCATTCACCAGGAATACCAGTATAAATATGTCTGGCATGAATTTTAGAAACTTGATCCCAATTAGCAAATTCTAAAGGGTCTATAATTTTAATATTACTAGCTCTTTCTTTATTTTTTTTAATATTAGTATCAGCAATTATACTTTTCCTTTTAAAATCTGGAATATAAAGTCTAAAAAATTCTTTTATTCTAGTAAACAAATAATTATAATTATTATAAAAATCTTCATATTTTAACCATAGTATATCTTTATAATCTCCATAATATTGTTTATATTGGTCTAAAGTTTTAATTCTCTTTTTTGCAGAATCTACCATATCCCATACATCTTCTTTATTTATTTTATTAACAATTCTATCATAACTATCATAATAAGCTTTCATTATTCTCCAATGGGAAAAACCTACATCTCTAAAATCTCTATAAACTGCAACTATAGGTATATCAGTTTCTATAAAATCATGAGTAGTTTTAAATATATAACCAAATATGTTTAAAAATATTTGGTATATCAAAGTTCCTCCAGATCTAGGCATCCAATATAAGACAAAACTAGAATCTTCAATATATGAAACATCTTTTATTATTTTAATGTCATCAATGTTGGACATTTGATATTTCCTAATTGTAGAAATTTAAGTTTATTAATTGTTTTTTCAGGATTTGAACTAGTTATATTTTCTAAATTTCTCATATATTCTAAATTTAAAGGATTAACCCCATTTTTGGGGTGCCAATCATGATATTGATGGACTATTGGATATTCAATTTCATCAGGTTCATGGCCTAAAACATAACTGACTCTTTTATGCATTTCCCCATCCTCACCACCATAACCAAAAAAATTTTCATTCATACCGCCTAAAGATTGCCAAAAAAATTTTTTATTAGAAAACCAAGAACCCCCTGTAGCATATATACCATACATTTTTCCAGAACCTACTTCATTTATTCCATTTATTTTATCAGAATGTGGTCTAATTCTAACTATAGGGTTATCTTTACCAGGCATTAATATTATCCAATTATACCCATAAAAAAATTTATGGTGTGTTTTGGCAAATTCTTCTATTATTTTAAAATATTCTTTTCCAAACATTATATCCGCATCTAAAATCAAAATATTATCAGTATTAGAATTTTTTATTCCTACATTTATGCACCAAGATTTATTGTACCATCTGTTTTCAGGATCTTTTAAAATAATTAGTTGGTTAACTTTATTTTTATAAGGAAAAGAAACTGAATTAACTTTAATTAGTTCTTCAATTACAATAATTTCAAAATCTTTAAAAATTTGGGATTCTATACTTTTAAATAAGTTTTCTAAAGCTTGCAACCTCAAAGGGTCCCCCCCAAAAGCATAAGGAATTATTATACTAAGTTTCATATTAATGTCCAATTTTGGCCCCAAATCAAATTATTTTCTCTTCTTTTATTATAAATTTCTTTATCTTTCTTTTGAATTTCCCCACGAATTATATTGTGTGTTTCATCCATTTCTTCTTTATAATAACCTGGATGAAAATGAGTAAGCATTGCTTTTTTGGCTAAAGAAAATTTATTTAAAAAAGTAGTATATAATAATAATTCTTCATCTTGATACCATTGTTTATAATTAGGACAACATACTTGATAATTTACATTTTTATACCTTTCCAAAAATTTTTTACCTATTAAAACTTGGCCTGTAGGTTGAAAAAATACATTTGGGTGGTTTGGGTATTGTTGAGTAATTCCTACTACTCCATCTTTGTCTGGAAATTTTGTTTCTAATTCTTTTACAGCTTCTTCAATACAATTTTCATAAAGAACAACATCGTCACATAGAGTTAAATGGGCATCAAAATCTAAAAATTCTTTATGTATTTTATTCCAACACCCAATTACAAATTCTTGTTTTTCATTTAAAATGCATATTATATTTGGGTATTTTTCTTTTATGTATGACCAAGTTTCTTTATCATTATTGTCAAAAACTATAACTATTTGATAATCTTTATAGGTTTGTTTTTCTATTGAATTTAATAATCTGATTAATTTTTGTAACCTTCTGTAAGTAGCTATCCCAATCAAAATTTTTACTGGAACTTTTACATTTGGATTTTCTATTACTACTTCTTTTTTTGTTTTTTGATTCAAAATATAAGAACCTTTTGGATTGGGAGTAACCCAACTATTCCCATAAGTAATTTTAAGAAATTTTTTTGGATCAAATGGGACTTTAAATTTTCTATTTAAAAAACCTATATCATAAGCTTGATCAAAATATATTTGGGGATATCTAACATTATTATCATATACCCAATCTTTATTTATTTTATCAAACCACCATATATCTATTTTTTCCCCTTTTCTAACTACAAAATGGTCATGTAAAGGACACATATTTTTATCTAAAACAAAAAATCCTTTAGATGTTAAGTCCTTAACTGCTAAATACATTTTTCTATGGTCTGTACCTGAAAAACAAGCAATATCTGCATCTTTATCATAAGGTAATAATCTATTTTCTCTAATAGCACCAAGAAGTGTTCCAAAGATTAAAACAAATTTAATATTATATTTGTCTAATGCCTCTTTTAAATCCCATAAATTTTTGGTCATTACTTCAACATTCATAAATCCTCCTTGTCTGACCCCCCATTCCCAAGGAGGATAATTTTTATCCCCAATTTTTGTAATTTGGCCTGGTTTAAGCATAACTATTATAAAATTTTTTTATCTTATCACAAATATATAAAATATCTTTATTTGTTAAAGTAAATGAAGAAGGTAACCAAAACCCTCTTTCACTATAAAAAATTGTATTTTCAAATATTTCAAAATGTTGAAAATGGTTTACATAACAAAGTTGTTTATTAATTGGAGGATATATAAGTCTAGTTTTAATATTGTATTTTTCTAAATATTTTATTAATTTATCTCTGTCTAAAGGGTTTTTTACAAAAATATCTACAAACCAAGGAGTTACATAATTTAAATCTGTAGGAGTAAAAAATATATTTTTAATATTTTTTAAATTTTCATAATAAGATTTATAAATTTCTTTTTTTCTTTTTATTCTCCAATTTATAGTTTTTAATTGACTTAATCCTACTAATGCTTGTAAATCAGTAAATTTTGAATTAATACCAAATTCTTCATAAATGTCCAAACTTTCGCTAGTTCTACCAAAATCTTTTAATTTTTTTATTTTATCTGCTAATTTATCATTATTAGTAACTAAACATCCCCCTTGACCAGTAGTAATAATTTTTGGCATTGAAAATGAAAAACTACATATATCCCCAAAAGTACCAATTTTACTATTATTAGAATAAGAAGAACCAAAAGATTGTGCATCATCAGAAATGTATAATAAATTGTTCATAACACAAAATGTCCTAATAAATTGAGGAGAAATGCTTCTTCCATTTAAAGTAACATATATTATGGCTTTAGTATTTTTTGTAATTTTTTGTCTAGCTTTTATTAAATCTAAACAAAGGGTTTCAGGTTCTATATCTATAAATATTGGTATAGCCCCTATCAATGTTATTGCATTAGCAGTAGCTATCATTGATAAATTAGGGACTAATACTTCATCTCCTGGTTTAATACCCCCCGCTAATAATGCTAAGGATAAACTTATTGTTCCATTATTAACAACAAAACAATATTTTACTCCTAAAAATTTTTTTATTTTATTTTCAAATTCTTGGGTTTTAATGTATTCAGTTATCCACCCCCCAGATTGAAAATAAGATGTAAAACTGGTATTTAAGTCTGTAATATCAAATTTGGGTTCATATTGTTTAATTATCATTGTTAACCTTCATTTTGTTATTTATGTTTTCAACTATTTCTCTAAATTTTGGGTGTTTAACTTTCCTTTCTTCTTCTGTTACCCCCCATTCAATTACTAAAGAATCTGTTATAGATATAAAATAATGGGGAGTAGATTTAGGAATAACTAAAACCTCCCCCACTTTCATATATTTTTTTATTATTTTATTTTTATTTTCATATACATATTTTACTTTTCCTTCAAGAACACAAAAATATTCACAATTAATGTTGTGGATACATCCTCCTCTTGCAAATCCTTTAATAGTTTTAAGTAAAGTAATTTCAGGGTATTGAATAGACTCTTTAAAAATATAAATTTCCCCCCTAATATCTGAATGTATTTTTTCAAATAACATTATAATTTTTTATTTTAGAAATAAAATTCCAATTAGACCTGCTGTTATTAAACAAATAGTGACTGGAACTTTTAATAAAAACATAATTATAGATACCCCCAAAATTGTTAAAGAAATAGGATTAATTTGTTTAACTGGCAATAAACTTATTGCTGTAAAAGTTAACATAACAGCTAAGGCTGGATTTACCCCAACAAAAAATTTATTTAAAAGTTTAGGTTGAATTAATTTTAAACTAAACATAATTAAACTGACTAAAAAGAGACAAGGGATTAAAGCCCCAAGAATTGCAACAAATGCCCCTAAAAATCCTTTAACTGCAAATCCTGTTTGCCAAGCCATTTGCATAGCATCACTTCCAGGTATTCCTGATGTAATAGCTACCATTTCAGAAAATTTTTCTTGATTAACTAAATCTGGTACTATTAATTTTTGAGTTAAACCTATAGAAGCTGGGCCACTAGTTGATAACAAATTAATTTTTAAAAAAATTAAAAACAATTTTAATAACATTATTTTTCTTCCTCTTTTTTTCTTATATTATATATTTCATCAAAACTCCATTTAAAACCTGTTTTATTTACTATAGAAGATATGGGTTTTTTATCAAAATTTTTAGTATCCCATTGATCTTGAAAATAAACTTCTACAAAAGGTGTTGGTTTGTACCAAGCTTTACCACAACCATTATTTAGGGTTATTACGAATATTAGTAGCACTAATATTTTCAGTTTTTTCATCTAATCTAATCTCCCTTATCCCCCAACCAACTTTTCTACCATACACAACTTCTTCTATATCTGGTATTTTTATAATTATTAATTTTCCTTTTTTTATTTCTTTGTTAAATTCTTTTTTAAACATAAGTTTTCGTTTTTTTATATTATATGGATCAGTATTACTGATTGGAGTATTTCTAAGTGCAATACATACATTTTTATTTTCATTAAGAACTTTTCTAATTAAAGTTAT
>Ga0172365_10002224_pt1 | contig 14190 bp, 12 predicted proteins | sample LakKivSesite48cm_FD_114535 | JGI IMG/M metagenome (GOLD analysis project Ga0172365, IMG submission 114535) | Sediment microbial communities from Lake Kivu, Rwanda - Sediment site 48cm | ecosystem: Environmental > Aquatic > Freshwater > Lake > Sediment | place: Rwanda: Western Province, Lake...
CCGCCAGCATTATGAGGACATCATGCAGTAGAGCCACAATGGCGCACGTTCCGTAGCGGAAAGGGCTCGCCAGTTTACGGAAAGCCCAGGCCATGTACAGCAGAATCGCCACAGCAGCCGCTATTATAGCGTAGATATTATATTTGACGCGCTGCCCGGACACCTCAGGGGAGATGGTGGTGAAATCCAGATATTCCATAGGTCCGAACTTCTGCTCCAGAGCTTGCTTTATCTGTGCCTGCTCCGCTGTAGAAACGGTTTTTGTTCTCACAAAATATGTATCAAGAGCTGTCTCCTGTATAGTTATCCCTGTATATCCCAGAGCACCAAGTTCGCTACTTACATCGCTCAGCGCTACGGGCTTTCCAAATATAAGGGCTAAAGTTGTATTACCCGATGTGTTATTGCCTGCGGTAGTACTGCCTGTGGCTGTAGTGTTCCCGAAGGTAGTATTGCCTGGTGTGGTGTTCCCTGTGGTTGTGTTCCCTAAGGTGTTATTGCCTGGCGTCGTATTGACTGTAGGTGTAGGTGTGTTCTCTATCGTGTTATTGCCCGACGTCGTGTTGCCTGGCGTCGTATTCCCTGGCGCGGTGAATTCAACAATCCTGACCGTAGTGGTAAATTTTGTCTGGAGATTGTCGGCTAATTGTGCTTCTTCCTGGTCTCTCTCTGTTAGCCCTGAGGGCAGCGCCAGTCCCTGGAGTAAGAATGTATCCTGGGAGCTGCTCTGGATAATGGCATTGGGGTGTCCCAGATCAGCCAGGGCGCTCCTGAGGTCTGCCTGGGCGACAGGTCTTTCAAAGAGCAGGGTCATGGTGGTGCCGCTGCTGAATTCCAGTCCCAGATTAAGGTGGGGGGGCAATGCCAGAGCGATTATGCCAGCGATGATAATCAGCCCTGATAGCAGGAAGAACCATTTCCTTTTGCTTACAAAGTCTAACAACTATCCTTGCTCCTTGGGACTTGATGTCTGAGCAGGCTTCGGCACGCCAAATAGTGGGAGGTTATCCGCTACGTTGGTTCCCACCAGAAGGCGGATAAAGGTTCTGGTGATAGTTATAGCGCTGAACATGCTCAGTGCTACGCCAATGCCGAGGGTGAGCGCAAACCCCTGCATCTGGGGTTCTACTAACGCGCTGCCGACCCAGTATAGAATAATACAGACGATGATAGTGGTTATGTTGCTATCACGAATAGCAGGCCAGGCACGGTTGAAGCCTGTTTCTACAGCCACGCCCAGGACTCGTCCTGCCCTTAGCTCCTCCTTTAACCTCTCGAAAATGAGCACATTTGCGTCAACTGCCATGCCGATAGACAGGATGAAACCCGCAATGCCAGGTAGTGTCAGCGTCACCGGTATCAGTTTGAACAGTGCCAACATCAGAATGCCGTAGATAATCAAAGCTGCGCCGGCCAGTATCCCGGGTAGACGGTAGTAAAGCATCATAAATACTATGACCAGGATAAGCCCTACCATTCCGGCAATGAGGCTCTTATGTATCGAATCGGCTCCCAGAGTGGGGTCTACGGACGTCCGCTCGATGGGCCCTATAAGGGGAACGGGCAGGGCACCTGCGTTGAGCAGGATCGCCAGGTTACGTGCCTCGTCCAGAGGTATGTTTTCAATGACCCCACTCGCACCTATCTGAGCTTTGACTGTCGGGCTGGAGATGAGTTGATTGTCCAGGAAAATTCCCAGCGGCTTACCGATAAGACGCCCCGTTATCTGTGAGAATAAGGTAGCTCCCTCGCTGTTGAAATTGAAGGCTACCTCGGGCTGGTTAGTATTTGGTGTGAACACGACTTTGGCGTTCCTCTGGAGGTATTGTCCGGTCAGAGCGACCTGCTGGCCGTTGAGTATACCTGTAGCAGGTATCCAGGTAAGATTGCCGTTTTCATCCTTTTGCTCTTTGAACTCAAGCTGTGCGGTCGTGCCTATGAGTTTAATTGCCGCATTTACATCCCTGATCCCGGGGAGCTGCACCACGATTTCATTGGAGCCCAGCTTTTGAATAGTCGCCTCAGAAACGCCGTAAGCATCGACTCTCCTGGTGATGATGTCCATAGCGCCTTTCATAGCTTCTGAAACGGACTCGTTGCCTATCTGGGATAGGTCAGCCTGGTAGACAAGACGAGTGCCGCCGCTGAGGTCGAGGCCCAGCCTCATACCCAGGGTGTTGTTCCCAGGGCTGCCACCGGTTATACTGGGCGCATTCTTTACCAGTACCTCAGCCAGTCCCAGCGCGACCAGGAGGACGATAAGAGCAAGTATAATGAGGTTTCTGCGGTTCACTAACTGTTCTCCAGATGCTTTCTGACAAAGTCGAGCGCTTCTTCAGATGTATTTATCTCTCCGGCAGCCTGCGCTTCCCTCACCATCTCCAGCAGTTGGCCGATTTGGGGGCCCGGGCTCATTCCCAACTTCTCCATCAAAATGTGCCCATCTATCAGCTTAGGTGGCACAACTATGGCCCTGTCCTCGAACCATTTGGAGAGGATATATTTTGTTACTTCCGTATGCTTGCGCCACTGGTCGGGGTCGAGCGTAGGGCCTCGGGCTGCCAGATGGTCTGCGAGACCGAGGAACAGGGTATCTATGCCTACATCTGCAGTGTCTCTGAAATATTTGTAAATCGCCCGGCGCGAGGGTACATCCTCTGACAGCAAATATCCCGGGCGCAGGTGGTGCTCGATCATAAGCTGAACCATCTTTATCTCGCGGTTGCTGAGCTTCAGCCGCTCCATGATTTGAACGGCCATCGAGGCTCCCTCTTTGGCATGGCCCAGAAAGCGCATGCGACCGCTTTGCTCTATTGTTTTCGCCGCAGGTTTACCGATATCGTGGAGCAGCGCCGCCAGCTTCAATAGAGCCCTTCTCGTCCGTCCCCCGGCGCTGCGCTGTTCGAAGTACTGAGCGATGTCGGATGACCAGGGTGCGAGGGAGATAATCTCGTCTTCCTTATTGTTATCCTGTTCCCTGAGCAACCGTTCCACACAGGCAACCGTTTCCAGGGAATGGTCGAAGACGTCCCAGAAATGTTCTTTGGGCTGTGTTACCCCTTTGGAGCTGGTTAGCTCGGGCATCAGAAGTGCGAGCAGTCCCATTCGGTCGAGAGAGCGTAACGATTGATATGCTTTGTGAGTTTCAAGGATATAGCCCAACTCGTCACGCAGCCGTTCACCGGCGACGGTGGTGACCAGTCTACTGTCTCGTTTTATCAGGTCTTCGGTAGCGGGTTCAATGGAGAAGTCGAGCGTGGCTGCAAGGCGAATTGCTCTGAGAAGGCGTGCCGGGTCTTGCTGGAAGCTTGCATCGCTCACTGCGCGAACTATCCTCAGGTTCAGGTCGCGGCATCCGTTCAGAGGGTCGATAGTTTTAACTCGAGACCAGTTTCCCTTAGCTTCGGCAAGCCTTATAGCGATAGCGTTTATAGTAAAATCGCGGAGTTTAATGTCTTCCTTGATACTGCCTCGTATAGTGGCGAAGTCGAGATGCCACTGGTATCCGGCCTGGGGGGAAACCACCCTGGCTACTTGATTTACCTCGTCCAGCGGCACCATTTTGGCGTTGAAAAACCCGGCTGCTTCAGATGCGGTTTCTATGGCGTCAGCGGCCACTGCGAGGTCGATGTCGCTATTGGCACGACCCATAAGCCCGTCGCGCACAAAGCCGCCGACAACATAGCAGTCGATGTTGCGCGTCCGAAAGAACTCTCCCAGCTTGTCTAGGAGTGAAGCTGCCTCCCCGGGAACGTAAATTATTAGCCTCTCTTGAGTAAGATTCGTCATTAAAGATTTCTTTTTCTAGATTCCACCCTTCTCTTCCTCGCCCTCTTCGTTTTTACGCAGCTTGTCCATGCCCTCCAGGTGGTCAACAAATACTATACCGTTGATGTGGTCTACCTCATGCTGTAGCGCCTGGGCCATGAGCCCTTCCCCTTTTATGCGAATCGGCTTCCCCTGGCGGTCGCGTGCTTTCACTGTAATTGAAGTAGAACGCTTTACGTCCGCGTTGTAGCCGGGCAGGCTGAGGCAGCCTTCCATCATCATTTCAGTTTCCTCTGAAATTTTCACAACCTCGGGGTTGATGAGCGTGATCACCTCTTCTTCACCAGGCATTTGGATTACAACTACCTGAAGCGGAACTCCGACCTGCGGTGCAGCCAGTCCCACTCCTTCAATCTCGTGCATAGTATCGACCATATCATCGATAAGCTTTTGGATGGAGTCATCTATTTTCTTTACCTTTTTCGCCTTCCGGTGAAGCACGGGGTTATCCATTTTAATTACGGGCATGATTGCCATGTCTGAACCCTGACTCTCAGATTGTATGGCGAATTTTTAGCAATTAGGCTGATTATAGTCCAACCAAATCGGGTTGTAAAGCCTAAATCAGGCTTACGGGGTCGATATCTATTGCCCATCCTGGAGGTAAAGTTAGCCTGTAAAGCAGGGGGACGGGGTCGGGGCTGCGGATGATTATCTGGTAGCGGAATCTGCCTCTCACCCGCTGGGTAAATGCGGGAGAAGGCCCGATCAGAGTAGTGTTGGGGAGTCCCTGAGAATCTCTCTCTTGCTCGAGAAGCCGGTATACTCTCTCTGCCTCTTTCTGGCAGCGAGCGGCATTGGTATGGATATAGACCAGTCGCGCCAGCCGGCTGAACGGTGGGTCGCCTTGCTGTCGGCGGAAGGCGATCTCCTGCTCGTAGAATCTGGCATAGTCGTGCTTCGCCGCAGCAGCTATAGCATAGTGCTCCGGCGTATAGCTCTGGACGACGACCTTGCCTCCCATCTTTCCCCTTCCTGCCCTGCCTGCTACCTGTGCCAGGATTTGGAAGGTGCGCTCGCTGGAGTGGAAATCGGGGAGGTGAAGCCCGATATCGGCGTTGATGACGCCAACAAGCGTAACCAGAGGCATGTCGAGTCCCTTGGCTATCATCTGTGTCCCGATGAGTATGTCTGCCTCATGTGCCAAAAACCGGTTCATTATCTTTTCGTGCGCATTCTTCCCCCTGGTGACATCGCGGTCCCAGCGCAGTAGCCTTGCCTCGGGGAAGGTTTTAGCAACTTCCTCTTCAACCTTCTGAGTGCCGATACCGAGGAATTTGATCCGCCTGCTTTGGCAGTTAGGACATATCTCAGGTGGTTTAGTCCTGTAATTACACCGGTGGCAGACCAGCTCGTCCTCTGCGGCGTGATAGGTCAGCGCCACGTCGCAGCGTTTGCATCGCATTACGAAACCGCAGTCACGGCACTGGACAAAGGTCGCTGTCCCTCTGCGGTTGAGGAATAGTATGACCTGCTCCTTCATATTCAAGGCATCGGAAATGGCTTTGGCCAGTGAGCGGCTGAAGATGCTTCTGTTTCCCTCCTTCAGCTCACGGCGCAGGTCTACAACCTCGACTTCCGGTAGCGGTGATGGCTCTCCTGAGCTTATCCTCTCGGGAAGCTCGAGCAGTTGAAACTCGCCTCTCCGGGCCCGGTAGTAGCTGGTGACATCGGGGGTGGCGCTTCCCAGTATTACCACCGAGTTAGTTAGCTCCGCCAGCTTGACGGCGACATCTCTCGCATGGTAACGGGGCTGTTTCTCTTCCTGCTTGTAAGTCCATTCGTGCTCTTCGTCGATAATGATGAGCCCCAGGTCCGGCTGCGGTGCGAAGAGCGCACCCCTTGAGCCGATGACGACATCGAATTCGCCGTTCTTGATTCGCTGCCATTCATCGAATTGCTCACCCGGAGATAGCTTGCTGTGAAGCACGGCCACTCGATTAGGGAAACGCGAGGCGAAGCGGTTGATGGTTTGCGGTGTGAGCGCAATCTCGGGAACAAGGACTATCGCTTTTTTGCCCAGCGAGATAGCTTGAGCCAATGCTCTCAGGTATATCTCGGTCTTGCCGCTGCCGGTGACGCCGTGGAGGAGGAACACCCTGGTGGTATCGGGCTTCTCCATCTCATTTTTGATCTTAAGCCATGCCTCCTCCTGGGCCCGGGTCAGGGCAAGAGGGAGTGTTTGGGTGAAGGTGTGATAGGCCAACGGGTCTCGTTGCACTCTGACTTCTTCGATAGTGATTAAACCCTGGCGGCTCAGGGTCTTCAACACGGTCGGTGTGAAATTAAGCCTCCGTCTCGCTTCAGTAAGCGGTATGGAACCAGACTCTGCTGCTAGAAGTCTGAGCAGTTTCGCCTGCTGAGTGGCCCTTTTTTGTTCGAGAGCGGTGATTAGTTCATTAGCCTTATCGGCAGTGACCGCAAGCTTCAAGTACGATACCAGACGGGGCCTTAGCTTTGTCTTCTCCAGTTCATGGGTCTTGATAATAAGCCCCTTACGTAAAAGCTGCTCTGCAATGGAGTCGACTTTTTCTTTCCTTAATAGCTTCTTGAGCTTTCTTAATTCAAGTCTTCCTTCTTTTCGAAGAAGGGCAAGCAGTTTCTCCTGTGGCGCTGTCAGGGACGATAGCGCAAGCTCCGAGGGGTTGGGGGTAGGCTCAATAAAGGTAAGCACCCTGCGCTCGAATCCGGGTGGCAGCATCAGGGCTGCCGCATCGAAATAGGAGGATAGATAATGCTCAGCTATCCATTGCGCAAGCTTGATTTGATAGGGGAAAAGTATGGGATGAGGGTCGATAGCCTCAGCTATTTCCTTTGTCTCTTCAACCTGGGGCTGTTCGCTCAGTGCCAGGACAATGCCCTGGACCAGCCGAGGCCCGAAAGGTACCCAGACCGCATGCCCCACGCTCAACGAGATATTGGGCGGAACGGAGTAGCTGAAGCTCCTCGGTTGCGCCAGAGGGAAATTGACAGCGACCTCAGCGTAGTTCATCCTTTGATTTCGATTTAACCTTATGGCGAGCCATCTTACCGCTGAGCTGGCGGAGATAGTAGAGTTTCGCCCGGCGAACTTTGCCGAACCGCAGCACTTCGACCTTCTCCAAGCGGGGCGAATTGAAGGGGAAGGTACGTTCTACGCCTATGCCGTGGAATACCTTCCTCAGGGTGAAGTTAGGTCCTGCACCGCTCTTGCGTACTCGAATCGCCACGCCTTCAAAAGTCTGGCTCCGCTCCTGGTCTCCCTCTATTATTTTCATCTTCACTTTAACGGTATCGCCGGGATTGATTTTGGGGATATTCTCATTTACTTTGGTCTCGACAGCGGTCTTGATGTCCATCACTACTCTCCTGAATCTAGCCTTGACTCAAGGCATAATCTAATCAAAACGGTTGCCCGCTTTATTTGCTACCAGTTTTCTCTCTGCGGCGGAGAGGTCTGCTTTCTCGAAAAGGTCGGGGCGTCAGGAAGGTGCGCAAAATCGACTGCTCCCTGCGCCACCTGGCAATCTGAGCATGGTTGCCCGAGAGCAGCACCTGGGGCACCTCCCAACCCCGATATGCCGGGGGGCGAGTGTATTGAGGATATTCCAGGAGTCCGGTTGTGTGAGAATCATCTTCGGCCGATTCGTCCGAACCCAGAACGCCCGGTAAATGCCTGACCACGGCATCGATAATCACCATCGCTGCCAGCTCGCCGCCCGTGAGAACATAGTCCCCGATGCTTATCTCGTCGGTGGCCAGGTGTTCTCTGACTCTTTCATCGATTCCCTCGTAATGTCCACAGAGAAGAATCAGCCGGTCGAATTTAGCCAGCTCAGCGGCGATTTTCTGGTTAAAGACCCTCCCCTGGGGGGTGAGTAAAATGACCGGAGGGGAGGAACCGTTGCCCTCCTGGGCTTTTATGGCCTCCACAGCATCGAATATAGGCTCTATCTTCATCACCATACCGGCGCCGCCGCCGAAGGGGTAGTCGTCGACCATCTTATGTTTGCCCAGTCCCCAGTCACGCAGGTTGTGAATTACGATGCTCACGATATTGTTATCTATCGCCCGTTTGATAATGCTCTCGTCGAAAGGCCCGGTGAACATGCTGGGGAACAGGGTCAGGATATCTATGCGCATTTTTCTTTCCCCCTCATCTTGCCCACAACCACCTTCTGGGTATCGGCGCATTCAGATGCCTCACCCTTGAGCGTCTCCATAGCGTGAGGCAGGGCTGGCATTATTACCTCCAGGCATTCCCGCACTGCTTTGGGGCTGCCGGGCAGGTTGATGATAAGTGTCTTCTTACGGATGCCGGCTACCGCCCGGCTCAGCATAGCGTGAGGGGTTTTCTTAAGGCTCTCCGCTCGTATCGCCTCAGCGAAGCCCGGGGCAATCCTGTCTACTACATCGAGAGTGGCCTCCGGTGTTACATCGCGCGGAGCCAGGCCGGTCCCTCCTGTAGTGATGACCATATCCACCTTGCCGCTGTCGGCCCATCCCGTCAGCTTCTTGGCGATGATGTCCCTTTCATCGGGGACGATGGCGTAGTCTACAACACGGGCGTCAATTTGAGATATTATCTCTCTAATGGCCTCGCCGCTCTTGTCCTCGCGTTTCCCCTGCGAACCCTTGTCGCTGACGGTCAATATGCTTACTGTGAACATCGTACGGATTCCTGAATCGACAACCTATCTATAATATCATACCCGAGCCTTGTTGCAAATAGCGACCTGGGTGAGGGTGAGACGCACGGAACGTAGGGGCACGGCATGCCGTGCCCCTACTTATACCCAAAACTCCCAACGCCGTCAGAGTAGCAGAGGCAAATTTTTTGTGTTATGATTAGACAGGATTGAAGCGATGGCGCCCAAATATAATCCGCAAGAGATAGAGAAGAAGTGGCAGGCAAAGTGGGAGGCCGACCATATTTATGAGGCGCATGAGACATCCGAGCGCCCCAAGTGGTACGCGCTGACCATGTTCCCCTATACCTCAGGTGACCTACACATCGGCCACTGGTATGCAATGGCTCCCTCAGATGTTCACGCGCGTTTTAAACGAATGAGGGGTTATAACGTTCTCCATCCCATTGGTTTCGATGCCTTCGGGCTTCCGGCGGAGAACGCTGCGATTAAACACGGCATACATCCGCATACCTGGACTATGCGTAACATCGAGAACATGCGCCGCCAGTTGAGAAGCATAGGTGCGATGTATGACTGGAGCAGGGAAGTAATCACCTGTCTCCCTGAATACTACAGGTGGACGGAATGGTTTTTCCTCAAGCTCTACGAGGCGGGGTTGGCTTATCGAGCCAAAGCGCCGGCAAATTGGTGTCCTCAATGCAAGACTGTGCTGGCTAATGAGCAGGTTGTAGGCGATGGAGTTTGCGAACGTTGCGGTACACCGGTAATACGGAAAGACCTGGAGCAGTGGTTTTTCAAGATAACTAAATATGCCGATGAGCTTCTCGAATTCCAGGGAATCGAGTGGCCGGAGCGGGTGAAGCTGATGCAGCGCAACTGGATCGGCAAAAGCGTGGGCGTGGAAATATCCTTCGGGCTCGATGTGAAGGGCGTCAGCGAAAAAGAAATCAAAGTTTTCACCACTCGCCCCGATACTATATTCGGCGTAACTTTCATGGTGCTTGCTCCTGAGCATCCCCTGGTAGCCAAGCTCACCACCAGCGAACACAAAGATGAGGTTCGCGATTATATCGAATGGACCAGGGGACAGACAGAGATTGAAAGGCTGTCCACAGAGAAGGAGAAAACGGGAGTTTTTATCGGCTCCCATGTTATCAATAAGCTCAATGGTGAGAGGGTGCCTATCTGGATTGCTGACTATGTGCTCTTGAGCTATGGCACAGGCGCGGTAATGGGCGTCCCTGCCCACGACCAGCGCGATTTCGAATTCGCTCAGGATTTCGGCCTGCCCATAAAGGTGGTTATCTCTCCCCCGGGGTGGTCGGGACAAGACTTGAAAGAGGCATATGTTGAGGCGGGCACTATGGTGAACTCCGGGGAGTTCAATGGCACGCCCAGCGAACAGGGAAAAGAGGCCGTTTCCGATTTCATGGAAGCGAAAGGTTACGGCAGGCGCACTGTAAGCTACCGGCTTCGTGACTGGCTCATCTCGCGCCAGAGGTACTGGGGGGCGCCTATTCCTATCATCTATTGCTCGAAATGCGGCACTGTCCCTGTGCCGGAGAAAGACCTGCCGGTGCTGCTTCCTGAAGACGCTGAGTTCAAGCCTACGGGAGAATCACCGCTGAAATACTGCGCTTCGTTCGTGAATACTACCTGTCCCAAGTGTGGCGGCCGCGCTCAACGCGAGACTGATACTATGGACACCTTCATGTGTTCCAACTGGTACTTTCTCCGTTACACCAGCCCCGGATACGATAAAGGCCCCTTCGACGACAAAAAGCTCGCTTACTGGATGCCTGTAGACCAGTACACAGGCGGAGCGGAACATGCCACTATGCATCTGTTCTACGCCCGTTTCTTCACCAAAGCGATTCGAGACCTCGGCCTGGTGAAATTCGATGAGCCTTTCACTCGCTTGTTCAACCAGGGAACCGTCGTCTTCGGCGGGGCCAAGATGAGCAAATCGCGCGGCAATGTGGTTACTCCTGATGATTACGTGGCAAAGATGGGCTCGGACACAGTTCGTGCCTACCTTATGTTCGTTGGCCCCTGGGACCAGGGAGGTGGTTGGGACGACAGCGGCATCAGTGGAATCTGGCGCTGGCTCAACCGCGTGTGGAATCTAGTCCTGGAAGAGCAAAAAGGCGAGAGCTTGCCACCGATTGACGGAGCAACCGAGAATGAGCTGCGCCGTCGGACTCACAAAACGATAAAAAAAGTCACCGAAGACCTGGAGAAGTTCCGTTTCAATACTATGATTGCTGCACTTATGGAGTTCACCAACTATCTGGCTAAGGTCAAGGAGGAGCGCTCGGTTGCCGGCAGTGCCTGGAAGGAGACAATCGATACGCTGCTGCTGCTTCTCGCGCCTTCGGCTCCCCATATGGCGGAGGAGCTATGGGAACGGACCGGGCGCCACTATAGTATCCACAATCAATCGTTTCCAGCATGGGATGAGAAACTGGTGGTCGAGGAGCAGTTCACTCTGGTCATTCAGGTCAACGGCAAGCTTCGCGACCGGGTTGATGTCCCGGTTTCTATCGCAGAGTCTGAAGCTCGCGAGCTCGCTCTGGGCCGGGAGCGGGTTAAGGCTCATACTGGCAGTAAGGACATAAGGGATATCATTTATGTTCCGGGACGGTTAGTAAACATAGTTGTGAAATAGACTCTGCCATTGGCATTGAAATTGTAATAAAACTGGAGATAGTGTTTATGATGAAAGAGATTCGTGTTCATGCACGGGCAGGGCAGGGTGCAATCACTACAGCCACTATCCTGGCTAATGCCGCCTTCGAGGATGGTAAGTACGCTCTGTCGTTTCCTACCTTCGGAGCGGCGAGGATGGGAGCGCCTATGAATGCCTTTGTCCGCATAGGTAACGTCCCCATCCGCGTGCGCAGCCAGATTTACAAGCCGGACTACGTGCTGGTGCAGGACCCCACTCTGATGAAAGGATACGATGTGGTTGCCGGGCTGAAACCCGATGGGCTTGCGGTGATTAATACCGGCAAGCAACCTTCCGAGTTGGGGCTCAAGACTGAGGCCAGGGTTGTGACCATAAATGCAGCGAAGATCGCCAAGCAGATTATGGGCCGCGCCGACCGGGTCAATACTGCTCTAATTGGCGCCTTCATTGCGATCACCGGTGAGCTGAGTCTGGAGTCGCTGGAGAGAGCCATCAGGTCTCGTTTCTCGGGGAAGGCAGCGGAGAGCAACTGGAAGGCGCTTATCGAGGCTTACAATGAGGTCAAGAACAGGGGGAATGCCGCATGAAGATTACACTGGGAACTGTAACGCGTCCGGGAGGAAGCCGTGTTAATAAGACGGGAGCCTGGCGCACAGCGGGCAAGCCGCATTTTCTGCAGAAGAATTGCATAGGCTGTGACTTATGCACCTTGAGCTGTCCCGAAGGATGCATATTCGGCACCGGGCAGAAAACCTATTACGCTAACGAAGATTTCTGCAAGGGCTGCGGCATCTGTGCCAATGTTTGCCCGGTCCACGATATTGAGATGAAACCCGAGGAGGCGGAAGATGCTTAAAGGAAGAATGATACAGGGTTGCCGCGCCATAGCTGAGGCGGTAACGCTATGCCGCCCTAAAGTAATCTCGGCCTACCCTATAACACCTCAGACACTCATTGTGGAGGAGCTGGCCTCGATGGTAGCTGAAGGTGAGCTGAAGACAGAGTTTATCAATGTGGAGGGCGAGCATTCAGCAGCCTCGCTGGTTCTGGGTGCCAGCGCTACAGGCGTTAGGGTTTTTACCGCAACCTCCTCACAGGGTCTTCTATACATGGCTGAGGTGGTCTTCAATATCGCTGGCATGCGCCTTCCGGTAGTGATGATCAATGCCAATCGCTCAGTATCGGCACCGCTGAATATCTGGACCGACCAGCAGGACTCAATGAGCGTGAGGGATAGCGGCTGGCTTCAACTGTATGCCGAGAACAATCAGGAGGCTTGTGATCTCATTTTGCAGGCTTATAAAATCGCTGAAGACCACAGGGTGATGCTGCCGGTGATGGTTTGCGTGGATGGCTTCGTGCTGCCTCATGCCTTCGAAGTGGTGGACCTGCCCACTCAAGAAGATGCAGATGCCTTTTTGCCTCCTTACCAGCCTTTGTATCGCCTTGACCCTGACGATCCGTATACCATGGGCGCCTTTGCCGAGCCTGACAAATACATGGAGACCCGGTACATGATTCAGCGTACTATGGAGGCGTCTATTCCCATAATCGAGGAAGTAGCCAGCGATTTCAAACGCGCCTTCGGCCGTCCCTCAGGCGGCCTCTTTGAAAAATACCGAGTTGATGATGCCTCCACGGTTGTGGTAGCTTTAGGTTCGATGGCTGGTACCATTAAGGATGCAGTGGATGAACTAAGGAATAGGGGAGAGAGCGTCGGGGTGCTGCGGCTGATAACATACCGCCCCCTACCCAAAGAGGCCCTGTATGAGGCGCTGAAAGGCGCTCAAAATATCGTGGTAATGGAAAAGGCGCTCTCACTGGGTAACAGCGCCCCGGTCGCCACAGAGTTAAGGTCCGTTTTCCATGGCCGACCGGCTTCCCCAAGGATCAGCGGGTTCGTTATCGGTCTTGGCGGGAGGGATGTTACCGTGGACGATGCGAAAGCCGCAATCGCTAGAGCCCAGCAGCAGCTTGTCGACATGGAATTCATCGGTATAAGGACGGACCTGGAACTGGAGGGTATAAATGCCTGAGTTAGTGAAAGAGAGAGATAAATACGCCGACCATTTGCTGTGTTCAGGCCATACTGCCTGCCCCGGCTGCGGCCAATCGCTGGCCGCTCGCCTGGTGGTGAGAGCAGCCGGACGCAATATAATAATAGTTAACTCCACAGGGTGTCTGGAGATATTCAGCTCTAAATACCCTGAATCTGCCTGGGAGGTGCCCTGGCTGCACTCGCTGTTCCAGAACACGGCTGCGGTGGCTTCAGGAGTTGAGGCAGCTTTGATTGCCCTGGGACGCCTGGACAAGGTGAGGGTTATCGCCCAGGGAGGCGATGGCTCCTCTTTCGACATCGGGTTTGGCGCTATCTCGGGCATGTTCGAGCGGGGCCATGACATATTATATATATGCTACGACAACGAAGCTTATATGAATACGGGCATCCAGCGCAGCGGCTCTACTCCTACCTACGCCCGTACTACTACCAGCCCTCCGGGCAGGGTCTCCCTGGGCAACCCCAAACCGAAAAAGGACCTGCCGCAGATCGCTGCCGCTCACGGTATACCCTATGTGGCTACTGCTACAGTGGGCTACCCGATGGACCTGGACAGAAAAGTGAGGAAGGCGCTCTCGATACGAGGACCCAAGTATTTGCAGATTCATGTTCCTTGCCCTCTGGGATGGGGGACTGACCCATCGCGGACAATCGATTACGCCAGGCTGGCAGTTAATACCGGCCTTTACCCTTTGTATGAGGTGGAAGACGGTGTGACAAAAGCTCAGAGAATCCCCAGGAGGGCTCCGGTAGAGGAATACTTGAAGGGCCAGGTCAGGTTCAGGCACCTCTTTGAAGGAGCGGGCCGGAAAGAGGAGATTGCGGAGATCCAGAAGATCGCCGACCGGAATATCGAGAGATTCGGGCTGATAGCTGAATAAGCGTTCGAGATTGATTTTGGTCTTACCTTGGAGGGGCGTTCGATTGAACGCCCCTAAATGGTTGGAGCAGATGCTCCAACCTGCCCACTCCGTAGGGGCAGA
>Ga0172365_10002226_pt1 | contig 14186 bp, 16 predicted proteins | sample LakKivSesite48cm_FD_114535 | JGI IMG/M metagenome (GOLD analysis project Ga0172365, IMG submission 114535) | Sediment microbial communities from Lake Kivu, Rwanda - Sediment site 48cm | ecosystem: Environmental > Aquatic > Freshwater > Lake > Sediment | place: Rwanda: Western Province, Lake...
AATCAGGAAATATGCGCCTTGACCGGCGGTTTCTAATATGGATGGTATTTCACAGGTTTTTCTGGTTTGATCCATAAAATTTGTGCTTAATGAAAAATAGGTAAAGAAGAGAGTGAGGGACAAGACACCAATCCACCATAACGCATTTCCACAATTCGTTGGAACTAACCCAATCATTGGATTCAAACCAAATTGATTCGCATTGGATTTGAGAATGGTTTCAATACTAAGATTATTAAAGGTGGAAGTAAGAAGGGGATTATTGGATAAGGCGGGAGTGAGAACTTCCCCTCCTAATCGAAAACTTACCATCCAACCGATAACAAACCAAGCAATTGGGAAAAATATTCCAAATGTAATAAGACCTACTATGATTTGATTTCGTAATTTAGATATCGTTGCGTATTCATTTTCTTCACTCATATCTCTATCTTATATCAATATTACTTTAACGAGGACTGGGTGGCTTGAAAAATAAAAAGATAACAAAAATAATAATACCCCAGAAAATTGTAGCGTGTCCCGCTAATGTGGCTGTCTCAATCGTATTTATCAAACATTGTTGATCCAATTTTGGTCTCTTTGTGGCTAATGTAATTTGATATTGTATTTTTGTAATTAACGATTTTCGTGCTGTTTCATCCATTCCTTTATCGATTGTTGCTTTAAACAATTTTTCTTGTAATTCTTTCACCTGACTATCCGCACACGCTTTTCGTAAAATATTAAGACCACCTCCAAATACAGAAGCAATTGTGATAAGAGTCCATTGCATAAAACGACTGGTTATCTTTTGACTTCTATCATATAAGTCTTCTGCTTTCTCGGAATCTGTTTTATATTGATATTTAGCGGACTCGAAAAACTTATCTAAATTATATTGACGTGTCAAATCAATGACTGGACTTTGTTGAGTTAAATCTAAGAATGCGTTGGTATCATCAACGGCTAATTCAATTGGTTCTAATGCTTTGATTAAATATGGCATACCAGATTCGATTCCTTGGAAATATCCTAAAATAAATTGTCCGTAAATTGGAATCCAAGAAGGAACACGTAATTTATTATAAATCCATTGACCGATATTGGCAATTACTTTCATTAAAGGTCCAATTAAAAACAGATGATCTAATGAACGTAATGAGTTTAAGAAACTGATTCCAAATCCCCAACTGTAATAAAAGAACACATACATCACCGCAATAATACCACCAAAGAAACGTCTCATATAGTTTGCTTGACATTCATTATAACGTTTTTCATAAGGTAAATAACACCAAACCGCAGTTAAATACCAAACAAAACCAACTAATGTTAAAAACCCAACAATATTTGAGAAAAATGCCACGATTCTTCTTATAATATAAATAAATGGATCTTCTGGACCTAATAACCAAATAAATATTTTATCGATTAATTTCATGACATTTTCAATGGCAATTGCGTAATATTGTGATACAAATGGCATTAAACCAGTGCCAAGGAAAATCAGCCATAGAATGATGGCAATGGTAAAAACAAACCAAGAACCTGCTTGGTTGCTTCCTCCAACAAGTTTTCCTGTAATCCATTTCCAGTTTGTCCCATATTTTTCAATGACTTCCCAGACAGGTTGTTCCGGATTCACTTTATCATATGTTTTTTCCCATCGAAAATGATCTTCAATTGTATATAAAGAATTAATGGATTGACTGGGTAAATAATCCAAACAAATTGGATTTTGTTGATTAATTTGTAATTGTATCATCATTAGGGAAATCCCTAATGATAGTTTAGATAATTGATTGAATAATACGTGGTTTTTCAAAATCCACATTCGCACAAACATATATTTCACGATCCGGACTCTCACTCAACCAACGTAAAAACATCTTCCACGGCAAATGTTCCTGGCGTGATATCCATACCCATCGATCCACATTCGAACTCAAAATTTGTTGGGTTTTGATATTTTTAATATAATTAGAACTCAATACTTTGATTGTTTCTAAATCATCTCGACGTAAATAATCCGGCATTATTTCCGGTAAATTAATACTTAATGGCATCACTCCATTTGCGTTAGAACGATAATTACGACGTTTTTTGGTAGATAAATTCCAACATTTTTGCCATTTTGGGATTTGTCGCCATAAGGCTGAACCAATCGGCTCGGATGGTAAAATAATCCCGAATGTCTTTTTTGTCATCATCCATTCCATCATATGTTTTACATAACTACCAAATGGATGAAATACAAATAAACACGGACGATTCATATTCTCAAAATAACGCCAAGTAAATTGATGGCTATTTGTATGAAAACGACAAGTGGGACAAGTTAAATGACGATGTGATAATGATGTTGTGGCTAACCATTTCCAATGTGTCTCTGTTTCCAAACAATGACCACAAGCCCATTGAATCATCGAACAAGTATCGGCAGTTTCATAACTAACCGAACACGTTATTTCATCTTCTAATTTTGTTAATACTTTTTTATACGTTAAAGCAAAATTAGGATAATGATATGGTGATAAACCGTAATCTAAACGGCGTAATTCGAATAAATCACCTCTATCTTCTAACAATTTACGAATATTCTTATCCCAATTATCATATTCCACTTTATAATATAATTCTTTTATTTGAGTTGAAATAGGTGTATTTCCGGGATTTTCTGTGATTATTTTCCATTTCTTCCAAAATTGTGGGGCTAAATCGAACAGACAGTGATGATGAATAGAAGTTTTTACTTGAACGTATCGATGTCGATTTAAATAAATTAAATTTTCAATATGTTTTTCATTTACCATTACAATTTCCATTTGTTTTGTATTTGGATAAGGACAATAAAATCCAATATTATTTAAATATTCTAAATTGTCGGTTATCCAATAAACGGCATCCCATGAAAATAAAAATGGATATTCATTACTTTCCGGGTGAAATTTCCTCCATTGTTTCCACGATAAATCTTTTTCATGTTCTTTTTTATGATGCGCCCACGTTAAGTTCCATTCTTTTTCAGTATAACACCACAAACCGGATTCATCTGGATGAACTTTCTTCTGTCGAAATTTCACATCATTTTGATAAAAATCAACATATTTAGAACTAATAATTAAACATACTTTTTGATTGGGTTGAATTGCTGGTAAAAATGGATCAACAAACCCAGAACGTAATCTTAATAATGGCAATTGGAAGATATTCTCTAAATCATAAACGGGAGGATTTTCAAAACTGGTAATACTACCAGAAGCATATTCTATCCATTCATCTGGTAAAGTCCAACCAGGATACCATAGATTGACAAGTTTAGAATGAAATAGTCCCATCGGTGAAATGAAACTATCATCACAAGATGGAATATTTTTCAAATGCTTTTCAAATTCAATTAAATTCGATATAGCACTTGTAAAAGAGCGATATAAACTTTCACGCACTTGCATCTCATTACTTGTCAGTTCATTTTGATTTGATTGATAATCAAACAATAATAATAAACATTTTCCAGGAATTATGTGAAAACGAATGGAGGACATTTTGGTGAGATGAAGTAATGGCATATCGACATATAAAGGGATATAAAATGCGTCTGGACTAATTAATTTGATTCGATAATTTCGAACTTCAAAACTCCAACCGTGTTCTTCTTTGATGGTGGAATCCCATTTTAACCATAATATCCATTGATTCATATCTATATTATTGATATCGTTGAATCGTATTAAATGGAATCGTAATTATTTTAGGACGCACGCAGAATGATATCTTGTTTTTCTTCTTTATAATTAGACATGACGAATGTATTTTTGACTGACGAACATTTTCAATTAAATCTTGCCTTTCCAGAATCAGATTTATCACGTGAATGGAAACATTTTTTAAGTTTATTTGTTAAAAAATCCCCTAAATGTCCGGAACATCCTACGGTTGAATTAACTAAAACTTTTGAAAAAGTTGGAGACCGTTGGGTTGGAAAGTTATCTTGTAAGGAAAAGGATTATGAAGAGACTTGGACGTGGCCCCGTGTCATTGATATTTGGAGTTGGGGTAGTCAATTAGGTTCTATGATTCAAGAGAAACAAATTGATGCTGTTCGTCAAGGCAAAGATATTCGACAACAACAAATTAACGATTTAGTTGGTGATTTATTGTTAGGAAAACCGATTAACATTCGTAATGAAGTTAAAATTGATGTTAATATTTGGGAAGAGTTGGGAGGTTTAGAGCAGACGTGGAGTTATTGGTTGCGATTTCAGGAGATGATAAAAGAGCGTGAAATATCTCGTAGTGAGATGATGGCAAAATCCCGTTTGGATCAGTTTCATTTATTACATGATAGAGAGAAGTTATGGAATGAGTGGATAACATTGATTCAATCATTTGATTTACAGACACAAGAGCAATTCAATCATTGGGGTGAAACGGTGGGTTGGGCTGTTTTAGAACATGAGGGCATTCCAACTCCCCGTCGTTTAAATGAATTGAAAGATGAAGCGCCGAAACAATTAACCGTAGAAATGATGGAGGTTTGGTTTAAATGGTCGAATGTTTCACGAGATTATATGGGAGGAATGAAAGCCAGTGAAGAGGTCATTCGCAATTTAACAGAAGAAGGGAAACACGAAGAAGAGACATTAAAAGAGTATTATGTAGATTTTCCAGAACGTGGTGTTTATAAGAATCGTGGAGAACGGCAAGCGATTGGTGAGGATAGAATGAAGACACCTGGTTTATTTATGTTTGAGGAGGATGCGATGAAAGGGTATGAAAAGATGGAAGAGTTAATGGAAGATCCGGATGAGGTAATAGATGGACCGAAAGTAGAGCCGGATGAGATTGATATGGAGGAGATTGCGTTAAGAGAAGGGCGAATCTTGAAAGATCAGGAAGGTAGTGGATTGAATGAATTAGATGAAAACTTTCTAACGCAACCAGAAAAAGAAAAAATAAATGAAAATAATAGAGAATGAACTTACCGATAGACCCTTGGGTTTTTTTGATTAGTTTTTCTATTGGAATGATGCTTGCCTACATTTCAACTCCACCACCTCGTGTTATCATTCGATTCCCTACCTTAGAGAATGCGGGTAAGATATTATATAAAGATGACGCCGGTGTTTGTTATCGTTATCGACCGCAAAAGGTAGAATGTCCGGTCGATCCAAAAGATATTTTCAGCCCACCCATTCAGGTCGTTGATGAAACCGCAATGAACGAGATATCCAGTGGAACTTATTTAATGAAACGTTTTGGTTCTTGGTGGAATCAAACGGTTTCACCGATGAATGAAGAGGAAGAAAATCCCACACAAGAATAGAGTATGGACGTCAATTTTAGAAAGTTATTCTATTCAAAGAGTGGAATTATCATAACGAGTATTATTTGGGGATTAGGATTGGCAGCGATGTTCCGTCGAGTTTGTAAAGACCGTAGTTGTATTGTGATGAAAGCGCCGAATCCAGATTGGATGAAAAGACAAGTGTTGAAGGAAAAAGAAGATTGTTATCAAATGATTCCGGAAAACTCACAGTGTGATGAATATGAAGAATAATTTTTATTATCTACTATCAAAAATGATTGAACTCGATTGGTGGGATTGGAGCACATTTGTTGTATTAAGTATTGTGATCGGATTTTGGATAGGACTTATCTACTGGAATTGGTTTTTAAAAAAGAAAGCAGAACACGGACCGAATTCCAGTGATTGGCGTGGAAAAATTACCAAAGAAAATGACGGATACTATCTCTGGGAAATCGATATCTGTCCTTGTCCCTGCGTATAAATTTTTAAATAATAAACTATTATTTAAGAAAATGGATTCTCGAGCAACGCCGATATCGCAGATTAATCCTAATTTAGTGGGAGAGGGAGATGGTGGTAGTTTAAGTGCGGATATTTTACGGGAAATGGAAATGTCGCAACAACAGCCACCGGTCCAGCAGGAGCAACAGCATCACGTTCAGTTTGAAGAACCGCAAGAAGAGGAATATGAGGAAGAGGAGTTTATGGTTCAAAATGCTGAATTAGCACGTCAGTATTTGATAAAGGAAGTTGTTGTAATTGTGATTGCTTACATTGTATTACAGATGCCACAGGTTGTGGATGGGATTCAGCGAATTTTAACGAAATATTTAACGAAGTTATCGGGTAAGATGATATCTTATGTAGATATTGGTTTAAGAGCGTTATTGCTTGCGGTTTTATTTGTATTAGTTCGTGAGTTTTTATTATAATATTTTAATATAGTAGAATGAGAACATCCGAACGTTTTTTATGGATTAGTATTGTTTGTGTGATATTTATATTTTGGTGGTTATTTACAACAGTGAATGCTCCTTGGTGGATTATTTCATTAACGATTGCTTTGGGAGTATTGGCGTGGCTTCAAACGCATGAGTCATCCAGAGTGGAGAGATATTATACTGTTTTATTGGTGATCGTTGTTATTTCTACGTTATATCATCGTAGTTTTGGAGTGAAGAGGACATTACAGGAGGGTTATACGAATGGACCAAATATCAATGATCCGAAAGCGCCAAATATGAAGGTATCTGATTTAGAGGCTCAAATAGCAAATTTGGAGAATCAGTTGAAGAATTCATCTCATCACGAGACGAAGCCTGATGAAGTATCATCACAAATTTTGAAACAGTTCCTTTCAACACCGGAGACTGTTTCACGTCCATCGGTAGGAAATATTGAGGAAGGTGATTTATCAGCGACATTAGGGAAAGATGAGAAGAAAATGCCGGGTGAGAATGTGTCATTAGATAAATATACACCGGCACAGGCGCAACGTGCGACATATCAATTAGTGGATACAGTTCAACAATTAAAAGAGACAATGACAAATTTGGGTCCAATTTTGAAGGAGGGAAAACAAGTGATGTCAATGTTTGAGAATATGAATTTGGGAGATACGATGAAACAATTAGAGAAGTTAGGAGATGGTGATAGTAGCCAGCAGATGGAAGACTTTATGAAGATGATGAAGAAGTAATGAAAAGTAAAGACAATACTTTTCATAAAAAAAAACTAAGAGAAAGTTAGAGAATGAAATTGAATTCACAGATTTTCTTTTTTATGTTATGGACTGTTATTCTTATGGGTATTATTTACTGGGTATATTTATGGATTGATACACAAAACATTGATATGAATATTGGAAAAATAAATCAAGATTTATTGACAACAATCACACCACAAAGGATGAATCAATATGCCAGAGAAGCCGCTCATCAAGATTGTTCGATTCCCCCTCCTGGTTTAGGTTATACTGCTTGGGAAGATTGGGATCCTTTACTTCCTGCTTTCCATCAGCATCAATCTCAATCCTTAGCCGTCAATTCGCTTGCCGATATGGATCCTCGACAAGTATTTTGTGATACTTGTTCTGGTGATTTAAAGGAAGGTTTTACGACTCAATTGTTTGATTGGATGAATTCTAAAAAACAGCCAACTCCACAAGAACAAGATGCCGCTATATTTGAAGCCAAAGATCCACTTGTTCCCTCTGACCCTGTGGTTCAACCGGAAGGGTCGCCTGTTTTTCCGTATCCAGGGTTAGATGCGGAGGGAAAACGTGAAACATTACCTGGCACTCTTCCAGTTCCTGCTGATTTCCCAGCCAGTGATCGTTATGATACTGTTGATGCGGATCAACGCAAAGCCGTTATGAGTGATGCGAGTAAGTTATTAGAGCGATTACAACAACTTCGTTCGAAGATTTCGAACAACCCGAAACCAACAATGCCATTAGGACCGACGACACCAAATCTTCCACGATCGGATTTTGTTGATTTACCAACAGTAGATGCGAAGAAAGCGAATAAGTTTGTTCCATCTCCTGAACCGATTAACCAATCAATGGGACCCAACCCAATGCGTAATCAGGGTAATTTTCCGGATGCTCTTCCAAATGCTCGTTTTACGGAAGAAGCGAATGCTCGTGCGATAGGATATGGTAAAGCGAATCAAATACCTTCTCAGCCACCGGGTGCTCCAACTTGCCGCTTTTTAAATACTCCACAATGTTCGCCAGATTTTCCATATTATACGGGAGCGAATATAGGTATGGAGGGAGGGGGACAGTTATTTCGTTGTAATGGACCAGATGATGGAGAGCAGGCGGAGGCGGTGGCAACGATAGAGAATGGGGAAATCAAGCGTGCTTATTTGGTGAAGCCGGGTAAGGGATATACAATGGCGCCAAAAGTTTCGGTAATGAATGGAGGGGGAAGCCGAGCGAAATTGGAATCACGAATCGATCCGAGAACGGGACGAGTGATAGAGATTGTGGTGCGAGATGGTGGATTTGGTTTTCATTCAACACCAACTATTAAATTAGAAGCACCGGGAATGAGTAATCAATGTTATTTATGTTGTTCTTCAACTCGTGCGTAGAAATGAAATACATCTTCAAAACTAATCTTATTAGAAATTAGATATGAAGATTTCATTCCAAGGAATATCACCGATGTGGTTTTTAGTTTTTATTGTTTGTCTCATTATTATTTTTTTAGAAATTCGAAGAAGAAACATTGAAAATTTTGATAATATAAATCGAGAACAAATTCAATCAAAAATATCAGGTCCGGGAACTCCCCGTAATATTTCATTTGATGAACCAGATAATCGAGCGCCTGTTATCCCCCCTACCTATCGTATTTACGACCAAACACGAGACGAGCAAGTTCTCGGCGAACCCGTTCCACCCTCCTATGATAGCATCAATTATCCACAAGTCCAAGGAAGTAATAATCTCTTTTTAAATGGCAAATTACGTGTGGATCCACTTCGAACACGTCCAGCGGACGATTATGTGATGGATTTGACTTCGGGTTATCGAGGAGATCCCTCAAAATGGACGCAAGAGATATTGGGTCCATCGCCCATCGATTATGCTTTAACGGAAGCGATACAGCGACCTTATCCGTTAATGAATGTGCAGAGCCCAGTTGGGTCAGAGCCTCGTTATGATATCCAGGAGGTTTATAATCCGGCAGTTGTTGGTTGTGGAAGCCGTCGTGAGGCGTGTGATGGTGGATCACAAGAAGTGATACCCAATTGGAGACCACCTCGTTCGGTGTCAAGCGCTACAATCGCTCCAAGAGAAGTAGAATTACCGGTATGGAATGAACGTCCATCACAGGTAGGTGTTTTATCACGAATTACAGGACCGCAGAACTTTGAAATGCCACTTTTTATGAAACGCATCGACCAGACGACGTTCTTTTATTATACATTAGTTGGTCCAGAAAAAGAACATCTTCTTCGTGTAGAGGGCGTGCGCTTGGGTGAAAAATTAGGAATGAATGATGAGGTGATGGTAAGCGGATTACCAGGAACATTCCGTGTTAGTGAATATCAAGATAATACGACAATGTATATGCCAAGTTCAAATTAGTTTAAGAGAATAAAAAGTGGAATAGGTTAAAATGAGTATTTATGAGATTACTTTACCGAATCGGGAGACAATTTGTTTTCGTAATTATGGATTACGAAAGTATGGAAATGAGAATTATGAGGAGGGTGAGGAATATGAGACGAATCGTTTATTTGGGAGAGTGGAGGAGGGTATTCATAGTTATCGATTGGGAGAGACAACACGAAATGTTTATTTGAATCGTAATTATTTGGTTTATTTTCCTTTTCGTTATTATTTAGAATTGCGAGTTATAGATTTATCGAATACACAAATCATAGATGTTCCAATTTTGCCTCCACGTTTAGAAGTTTTAGCGATTTCTCAATCACAAGTCCAGTATTTACCAGAGTTGCCGGAAACATTAAAAATATTAAAGGCATCACACGGTCGATTACGAGAATTGCCGGTTGTTCCTCGTGGTATGTTAAAGATTAGTGTTCGTTCGAATCAATTAAGGGATTTACCTTTTTCGTCGATTCGAGAATGTCAAGATTTGGTTGAATTGCGATATGATGGAAATCCATTTGAGGTAGTATTTCCGGAAGATTTTTTAGAGTGGGTCGATCGTCAATTTCATCAATATAATCAGCAAAATCATGTTTTTATTCGTCGTTTTCGTTTGGAGCGTAAAGGTGGTGTGGAAAACCGTTTGAATCAAATGGATTTATTATTTCATGAGATTTATCCTACGGAGCGAACGATAATGGGTTCTGTAAAACCCACAATTCCAACTTTGACAAGTTCGGGTCAAAACGTTCATAGTCGGCATATTATAGAGAATATTGGGCGAGTGGTTGATATTCTTCAAAATGTGAAAATGTTAAAATGGAAATGTTTAGATATTTATGATTTTGGATTAACACATGAGGAGATGATTCATAATTTATGGTTAATTTTATTAAATGAGTTAAAAGAAAAAAACAAATTAATACGAGGTGGAACGGATGACTACGATGCTTGGAAGCGTAATTGGATGGAGAAGAATGAGACAACTTTGATGGAGAATTATCATTTTGTAAATGTTTCGTGGATGATGGGAAAGGTTTTTGGTTGGTATGTTTCGAATCATTCGATGAATGAATGGAGAGATTTTATTGAAATTTTAGCGAATGAATGGGAAGAATGGCGAACGGTTTGTTTAACAGGGCGTTTAATGAGATGTATGAACTTATTAACCGGAGTTCATCCCGATTTTCAAGTCTCGATTCCTCTTACCGAGCAGATTCAACAAAAATATAACTTCCTTTTTAAAAAGTATTCAAGTTTATTTCCCAGTGATATTTCGAACACAAAGCACTATTATCAGGAGACAATTCGTATCTGGCAAGATTTTGGTTTTCGATTTCGAGAGGCGCTACAAGAAATTGAAGTTGAATCAAGTGTCATTGATGAATGGGTATCACCTTTATTTGATAATGCCCTTGAAACAGAAAAGGAATTTAAAGAACGGCATCCAGATTTGTATGAGGAGTATTTGAAAGATATGGTTCAAGCGAAACGTGCTGCGGAGTTATCTTATCAGGATTTTTTACAAAAAAATGATACGTTAGAATCCCAAGAATCGCACCGATTATAATTTGGATGAGATTATGGCAAGATTTCATCCATCGAGCCGTCAATGTTCCTAAAATTATTAAAAAAGCGATAAAATAAGAATTTTGATAGATTGGTTGGAAATATTGACTCACGGAAAGCATCGAATAACAAACCATCGCAGAATGACCCGAAGGAAAACCAGGTTCTCCACCGACTTTTCCGCCTCTATTAAACATATCGCAATCACACGCATTGGGAGGGCGTTTCATCCACGAAGGAACTGATGATAATTTTGAGGTAGCCCATTTTATGCTTGATATACTTAAATCTAAGAGGATTCCATAGAGAATTAATTGTAAAGCATAAAAGATGTTCCCGGCAAAAAAACAATAAATGGGAAAAATAAGATAAAAAATGACAATCGGTAAAATAGATAAAATATCCCAAATCATCTCTATTATAATGAAATGATTAAAGTGTTATGTCATAAATGCGTTATTTATAACATCAATTGTTTTTAATAAAATTACTTCGCCACAGGCGCTTTGAGATGGGGCGCAATCGAACCCATGAGATCCTTGTAGGAGCAAACATTCTTCATGTCCTTACCCGCAGCATCCTTGTAAGTGATTGGCTTGCCATCCTTCGACTTTGGCGCAATGATCTTCTGGAGCGCCGAATCGAGCGAGATAAGCTTCTTGTCATCAAACTTGTTGAGCTTGTTCTCACGGATATACGCCGCAACCATCTTGAGACACGCCTCACGGCTAACCGTCACATGACCGTCCGCATTCTTCTCAATCTTATCCACAATGAGCGAACCATCCTTGTTCTTCAGGGTTGGCTGTTGCTTCACAATGAAATCCGCAAACGCCGCCGAATAAACGGGCACTTTGTTGCGGAGTGGCTGACCGTTGCCACCCTTACGTGGCGCTTTCGTGCCCTTCGCCGCCTTCGCTTCAAGCTTCTCCACACGCTCCTGGAGAGTCTTGAGCTCCTTACGCACCGTCGCAAGATTCTTCAGGAGAACCGTCTGATACTTGATGTTCTCCTGCATGTTCTTCACGAACATATCGAGAGCCGTGAGAGCCGAAACCGTCTCCGCAACAGTCTCCGTCGCCGCCGTCGCCACAACGGGCGTCGCCTCCACAACAGGGGCTGGGACTGGCTCTGGAACAGCTGCAACCTCCACAGCAGGGGCAGTCGTGGCAGTGGTATTCTTCGTCGCCTTTGGCATTTTGAGTTTGTTTGTTGGGTGCTTTGATGTAAGCAAAGGAACTAAGTCCGGGGTTTCTAACGCAGTGTGCGTTTGATGCTTATGGCAGTTATAAAAAACTTCATAAATCAGTTTTTCTGTAAAATAAAAAAAACTGAAACGAGTTGCTATTTTGGAGATGATTAAGTATCTATTAAATAGAGCAACTTACAAATGTCGTCTAAGACTACTAACTCGACTCGTCGTGGTGGGAAGCGTGTGCCGACTGTGAATTCTACCAGCGATGGTGAGATTTCAGACAGCCCGACGACCCCTATGGTTTCGACTGTGGTTGTTGAGCCGGAGGTGAAGACTGTGGTTGAGCCGAAGAAGAAGACGATTACGATTTCATTGAGCGAGGATGAGATCCAATTCATCACTGTGATGAAAGATTTTATCAAGAGCGAGGAGCGCACTGCTTCCTTTTGGAAGAATGGCGTTGCTGAGATGATTGAGGCGTTTGTGGAGTCCGGTCCTAAGAATATGGCTGGAAAGATTGCTGCTGCGGCAGCGGATGCCATTGAGGCGAAGAGCCGTGTTTCGACGAAGAAGACTACGGAGCGTGCGCCTCGCAAGACTTCGAATCACAAGAAGTTCGGCTTGAAGCCGGCGTTCGCCAAGGTTTTGGAGAATGGTGAGGTTCAGTCTATCACGATGAAGGGAGGTGAATCTCTCGGTTCTATGCTCGTTGCTGACGAGAATGGAAAGGTCGGTATGACGAAGCCACAAGCCCTTCAAGTGGTTTGGGCTATCCTTGGTAAGTATTTTAAGACTGCCACGAACAAGGACGGTGAGCCTTGCTACCCGGTGAATCCGGATACGAACAAGCCTGCCGCCTTTGTTGCGGATAAGGCTGTTCTTGCGAAACTCCCGAAGGATGTTGTCGCTTTCTTGAAGACTATCAAGAACGAGCGTGTCGCTCTTACGAGCGGGCAGAAGCTCATCAGTGAGTCTTGCGTTGATGAGACGAACATGATGCCTACGACTAGTGCGTAAGTAATTAGATTATTTACATTTTAATTCATTCGTTTTTTGAGTTTAATCTTAAAAAACATTTAATTTCGGCTATACCGCCCATCATCTAAAATTGTTAATTCACTTAATTTCCAATCTTCGAATTGTTCGTTGGGAAGACGACGACGAATCACATAAGGCAACTTACCTGCTACTAATTCCATCTCTGCTAATCGAATGGGGTCTGATTCATACCCTCGATCAATATATAAGGGTGCTCCACGAGCAATTTGCTGTGCTCTTAAACCAATCACCTTGGCACGTTCATATTTTGTTAAAATTGGAACAGTCCTCTTTACAGCAGTTAATGTCTTCCCAAATACATCTGTTTCATATTGATCGAATGTCATCGCAACATCCTCATCTCCTTCTAACATATCCTCATCTCCGGATACCTCTTCATCCTCTTCATATTCCAAATCTGGCTCATCTACATCAAAATCATCATAACCTCCGTCGTCGCTCATTTTGAGTTGTTTTTCTATCTATCTTCATAAATCATTTTTTTTAATTAAATACGCCATTTCGTCTGACAAGCCACGCAAACCATCGCCTGTTGTAAATTTGACTGATTGTCTCGTGTAAAAACTGCTTCTTTTTTGTCAGCATTGGAATGCGTGATACAAGAACCATTCGGGCACTCGTAATGAATTGTCCGCTTTAACGTGTTGTCATAAATAATGTCTGGATTCGTATTCACAGATGATTGAGAAGCCGTATGACGGTAATTCTTGGTATAAAGAACAGTCTCTTGACACGGTCCTTCATAACCACACGTGCGACATCTTACAATTAATTCTTGTTCTTGCTGGGCGAATGTTAAAATATTTTGACAATCCGGACAAAAATGAAGAGGCATTTTTATCTATCCTCTACGTATTGAAAAGATTTCAATTTTTTCAAACGTAGTTTAAGGAGTTCATCATCCTCGTATTTTTATATTTCCAATTGAAAATATAGAC
>Ga0172365_10002232_pt1 | contig 14173 bp, 15 predicted proteins | sample LakKivSesite48cm_FD_114535 | JGI IMG/M metagenome (GOLD analysis project Ga0172365, IMG submission 114535) | Sediment microbial communities from Lake Kivu, Rwanda - Sediment site 48cm | ecosystem: Environmental > Aquatic > Freshwater > Lake > Sediment | place: Rwanda: Western Province, Lake...
GACCACCCGGTGGGGCACCAATCAGGGGTTCATGACCATGACCATCGCCAAGGGCTGTCCCAATGGCGAGGGCACCATTGATATCCGTTTCGAAGGTCGCGCCCAAATAGATCTGGCTGAGGGGGTAGCGATCATCGCTGATCAACCCTTCACCATCCTGGGAGGCATGGAAGGGTGTAAGGGAATTCATGGTCAGGGAACACGCAGCGCTGTCGTGAGTCTGTTCGACCCGACGTTCACAGTGACTTACACGGCTCAGGTGCATTGGGACCCTCAATAGCCGACTAGTTCCGCTAAGAGGGCTTCGTTCCCTTCTCTCCCAATCTTCCGCACCCATACCACCACCGTTCTAGGCTCCTCCTCGCCGGAACCGCCATCGGCGTCTCCTGTTGATTCCGACAATACCTTGGAAACATCCGAGGTAAAATAGTATCCTGCCCCCACCGGAATCGGTCACCCCTCTCGCTCCAAAGCCTCGATAAAACGGCTCACCCGATTGCGCCACCTTCGGAACTCCCCTTCAACGTCATCATGGGGATACTCGGCATGGTAGAAGTATCTCACGTGCAGGATGTTCACGATGTGGCGAAACTCCTCAGCGTGAGGCTGGGGCAGCCCTCGGCGCAACTCTCCCCAGCGCGTCTCCTCCGTGTTCAAATAGGCCATGGCCGCCATCCGCGCCGCATCGAAGAGGGTGTTAAAAGCAGTGTGGTAATTTCGTTCCCTTCTCTCCCAATCTTTAGTTGATGGGGTCGCTCATATTAGCATAGCGTGCGCTGATGCTATGCCATAGGGACATCGCTGTGCACGGTATTCCTACGAGCGATTGCTTTTATAATCCTAACAGGCGTTCCATCAACAGTATAATCTGTTCTTGCAGAGTCCACCGCATAATGTAAAAGAGGCTCCAACTTACAAGAGTGGCAGAGATAATGGTGATAACGAAGGCCACCCAAGATCCCTGTGCGCCCAACGAGCAGAGAATGGTCAAGATGATAGTGAGGTAATACATCAGCAGCCCAAAGTATAATCTCCCCAGCTCTACAGGTGGGATAGCTTGTCTGCGGAATGAAGTAATCAGGGAAGGAATTAACAAAAAGACAGGAAAAGTGATTTCTGCAAAAGAGAGGAACCATTCAAGGTGTGCCATTAGGCAGTCTCCAAAGGTTTGGCTTGTTTTTTCAATTCGTCAAACTTCTTTTCCAGCACCTCCGCATCCTTGTAGTTGTGGAGAATATACTCTTCCCTCTCCTTCTGACCTGGCGTGTGAGGCATCTCAAGCCTCACATGCTCATTATCTACCATAATGAAATGGAAAGTCGGCCACTGAGAAAGTTGATAAAGATTTACATACCCTCTTAGTGCGCTCAGTCTTTTCAGGCTTTCTTCATTTGGTCTTGGTCCTGCGATGATCTCAATGGTAACTCCTCTCTCAGATGCTTGCATCAAAGTCTCAAGCAAGCCATCTTTACTGTAAAACTGGTAGTTTAGCTCCCCAGAGACGATCTTGATACCAGACTTCGCTTTGCCCAGGAGATTTATGACGCCATTACGGCAAGCTTCATCAATTTCACCGGCATGACGGGAAATCCCTAATAGCGTGAAAACAATGCTCTCAATTCCCACCTTTCGTTCCCTTCTCTCCCGATCTTTGGTCGCAATATAACCACCGTTCTATGCTCTTCCCCGTCGAAACCACCATCGGCGTCTCCTGTTGATACCAACGATACCCTGGAAACATCCAAGGGAAAATAGTATCCTGCCCCCACCAGAATCGGTCACCCCTCTTGTTCCAAGGCCTCGATGAAACGGCTCACCCGATCGCGCCACCTTCGGAACTCCCCCTCAACGTCTTGGCGAGGGTAGTCGCCACGATAGAAGTAACTCACATGCAGGACATTCACGACGTGGCGAAACTCTTCGGCGTGAGGCCGGGGTAGCCATCGGCGCAACTCACCCCAGCGCGTCTCCTCCGTGTTCAAAGCTGATGGCTGACCGCCGATAGCTGAACGCTTATCCTACGGGCAAAGTCCTCAGTAGCGGTAGCGAGCTTGCAGAAAGTCTATCCGGTCTTCGCTGACCAGGTACACGATGCGATGTTCTTGTGTCAACCGACGAGACCAGACCCCCGAGCCCAGATACTTTAATGGCTCTGGCTTCCCTATCCCCTTGAATGGGTCCCTGAGAATGTTCTCCACTATCGTCAGGGCTCGCAATGCTATCTTCCGATTCGTTTTGACCCAGTATCGCAGATCCTCTCGAAACTCAGGATGAAAGACTGCCTCGCGCTGTCTTCTCACCTCTGCCCTTCTTCCGGGACTTCGTCAAGGCCGACCTCTCTTTTCAGTTCATCTATGGTCTGTGGAGCACCCTCCTTCCCCTGTGCTCGCGCCAGGGCCCTCAACAGACGTTCTGCATTCTTGGGCGACCTTAACAGGTAGGCAGTCTCCATCAGTCCCTCCAGCTCGTCAGCCGCGATCAGGGCTACAGCCTCTGCTCCGCGCCGCTCAATGATTACCACCTCTCGATTGAGGATGACCTCATCCCAAAGCGACGCAAGATTGGCACGCGCCTGGGTATAGGTTGTTTGAATAGGCATAGCATCTCCTTCCCCTGCTGAGTTTGGCCATCTACCAATATTGAGCTTCCATGCTCTCCCTCGCCTTCTCCTCACCTCTGAACCTCCATAACCCCCTTCCTGCATCTTCAATGACTATCCTAAGCTCTCCGATCGCTATGTCGCTTAAAAGGACCTCTCTCTCAACTTCGGAGATCAGAAGGGCGCATTTAACGGGCTCGGAGATTCTATCCTCGGTAAGAACTCGAATCTCAACGGCATCGGATATGGTGTATAGCCTGGCTACTCCTCCAGGGGTCTCATAAGGTTTGATCGTTGCGCTTTTCGGAAGTTGAGGCCAGAAACCAAGCTGCTCTGCAACTTTTATAGGCATGAGCACCATAGCCCCTTCGCTTTCAAAACCCGTGTTCAGGAGGGAATTCGCTTCGACAGCCGATTTAGATTCGAGTGAAGCGAATTCCGTCCTAACTCTTACCCCCATTTTTGTTCCTCTTTTTTCGCTTAGCAAGAAGCTCAAGCGAAATGATCTTGCCTATCCGAGGTACAATCTTAAGCTCCTTTATCCTGCCAATCCTAGCCATTCTACCTCTCCCGCTCCAGAGCCTGGATAAAACGGCTCACCCGATCGCGCCACCTTTGGAACTCCCCCTCAACGTCTTGGCGAGGATAGTCGCCATGATAGAAGTAGGCGATGTGAAGGGTCTCAATGAAATGCCGAAACTCCTTAGCGTAAGGCACCGGCAGTGCCCGGCGCAACTCACCCCATCGTGTTTCTTCTGTGGCTAGATAAGTCATGGCCGCCATCCGCGCGGCATCAAAGAGGGCATTAAAGGCAGTACGGTAGTGAATGTGACGCAACGGCTCGTCGCTGGCCTCGGTCGCATTTCGAAGATATTGGTCACCTGCCTGTAAAACCATGCGCGCCTCGTCATAGGTTGGAACGGGCATGGTTGTTCTCACCTCCCTCATTGTAGCGCCATCGCCATGGAGCACCTTGTGAGTTGCTAAAACCCCCAGCGCTATCCAGCCCCCGATCGGCTCACCCGGCCGACGCACTACCACATCCACGCTGAGCGGATAATCCGCCACAGCATCCCAGTAGGCGTCGTCATCCTTTTGGGCCGTGGTTGTCACCAGGAGGTCGAGGTCTAATGCCAGGTCTGGGGCGTAGACCGAAGAGCCGAACTGGATGATCTCCTGGATATCCGGATCGGCGTGCAGAAGCGCCTGGCATAACACCTCAAGCTGCTGTTCAAAATATGCGTGTTCTTCCACCTTTTCCACCCTTAACCCCGACCCCAAAGGTCCTAATGCATTTGGCAATGCTCTCGGCGGTGGGGATCAGCATAGGCGTTTCCCGCTCATATTGCTCATAGCCGGGAAACATCTTGTCAAAATAAAACCTCTCCTGAATCCACACGTACAGCACGTCCATGAGGAGCCATACCGGTGCGGCGATAAGGAGCAGCCTTGATCCGGAGACCAGGATGAGAGAGGCCAGGAAGAGGGCTAACCAGAGGACGCCTGGATGACGCACCAGAGCATAGGTTCCAGTCTTCACCAGCCTGTCTCCTACACCGTCAGCGGCGTAGGTCTGCCAGAAGGGGATCTCCAAGAAGAGGGAGTAAACAAGGAGAAAGAGGGAGACAAGAAGAAGCGGCCAGCCCAACCAGATCAGCAGAGCTGGCAACCAGAATCGAGAAGAGGTGCGCAGAAGGCCATAGAAGGCAACCCCCCAAAGCAGAAGGGCTGCAAGGCTAATGGCCTGCTTGAGATACCGCCATCCCCTCAGCGCAGCCAGATCGAAGAACCCGGCAATGGCAAAAGCTATAACACCCAGGGCTATGTATCCCATCCCCGCTGCCTCGGGAGCTGTCACTCCCCGATTCATTAAAAATTCGCTACAATTTCGTTGATGGATTATAAGCCAAAAGCGCCTATTTGTCAAATGCAAATGCGTTGAAGCGTATACGTCAACGAGTTAACGAGGCACCGAGTCGCCAAGGGTTCAGCCCACTCGTTGCCTTATCCACCGTAAGGGCCGAGGGCAGAGATCATTTGATTGGCCGCAGCGTAAAATTGTGGTACAATATTGCCAATAGCCTGCGAGTCCCCAATTCCCAACCATTCACATGAGGATACCCTATGCCAGAAAAGATCATCCCCCGCAGCCAAGACTACTCCCGCTGGTACACCGACGTCGTCCAACAGACGGAGCTGGCGGACTACGCCCCCGTCCGAGGTTGCATGGTCATCCGACCCTACGGCTATGCCCTGTGGGAGAACATTCAACAGGCCCTGGACCAGCGCATCAAGCAGACCGGCGCAGTTAATGCCTACTTCCCTCTGTTCATCCCCCAATCCTACATCCAACGGGAAGCGGAACATGTGAAGGGGTTCTCCCCAGAACTGGCCGTGGTGACCCACGGCGGCGGAAAGGAGCTGGAGGAGCCACTCATCGTGCGGCCCACCTCGGAGACCATTATCAATGCCATGTTCGCCAAGTGGGTTCAGTCCTACCGGGACCTGCCTCTGATGATCAACCAATGGTGCAATGTTGTCCGCTGGGAGATGCGCACCCGGCTGTTCCTGCGCACCACGGAGTTCCTGTGGCAGGAGGGGCACACCGCCCACACCACAGCCGAAGAGGCGCAGGAGGAGATGCTGCGCATGCTGGAGGTGTACCATGACTTCGCGGAGAATGAAGCCGCCGTCCCCGTCCTCCCAGGCCGTAAGAGTGAAAAGGAGAAGTTCGCCGGGGCGGTGGCCAGTTACTCCATCGAGGCCATGATGGGCGATAAGCGGGCCCTACAGGCCGCCACCTCCCACAACCTGGGGCAGAATTTCGCCCGTCCTTTTGGCATCCAATACCTCGATCAGAACAATGAGCTGCAGTACGTATGGCAGACCAGTTGGGGACTGACCACCCGCTTCATCGGAGCCATCGTTATGGTCCACGGCGACGATCAGGGGTTGATCCTTCCCCCACGGCTGGCCCCCATCCAGGTGGTGGTGGTGCCCATCTGGAGGGGCGAGGAACAGAGGCAACAGGTGATGGCCGCGGTGGAGAGGGTGCGACAGACACTAGGCGATAGGCTGCGCCTGGAAGTGGATGGCCGGGAGGAGTACACCCCGGGCTGGAAGTTCAACCACTGGGAGATGAAGGGCGTGCCCCTGCGGGTTGAGATTGGCCCTCGGGATGTGGAGCAGGGGCAGGTGATGCTGGCCCGGCGCGACCGGCCAGGCCGTAAAGGAAAGACATCCGTGCCAATGGATGAGCTGGCCCCTCGCGTGCCAGCCCTGCTGGAGGATATCCAGGCCAACCTGCTGGCGCGGGCACGGGACTTCCTGGAGCGGAATACCGCCCAGCCAACATCCTACGAGCAGTTCAAAGCCATCGTGGCCGACGGCTTCGCCCAGGCCTGGTGGTGCGGCGATGGCAACTGCGAGGCTCAGATCCAGGAGGAGACCCAGGCCACCGCCCGTTGCATCCCCCTCGACCAGCCTGAGGGATCAGGGCCCTGCATCCACTGTGGCCAACCGGCGAAGGAAGTGGCCATCTTCGCTCGGGCATATTGAAAACCACAGGGGCACAGAGGACACAGAGAAAATTAAAAACTCTGTGCTCTCTGTGTCTCTGCGGTTTAGGGGTTCTGGGCTTTCAACCGGTAGATGGACAAGAAGGCTCTGAGTTCCGAATTCTCTGTCCACTCCACATCCACCCGTTGGTAGGGCTCCACACCATTCAGCCCATTCCCGTAAATGATAATGACATCGGGCCGCTGGGCCAGTACGAAACCCAGCCCGAACTTCTCATGGCCGGGTGTGCCCTGCCCCATATGGGGCACCGCCATGTGGGCGATGGCCGGCTGGGTGATGCCAAAGAGGTCAATGGTGCACAGGCGGGAATAGTAGGGCAGCTCCCCCGCCGCATCCACCCCAATCACTGTATCGGGCGGGAGGTTCTCTCGCAGCCAGCAGCCCATGGCGATCCGCGCCCGGTTAGCCAGCCCGGCCTCGAAGGGGCGGATGAACAGCCCGTACTCCCCCCACCAAGATGAGGCCAGCCCCATGCCCACCAGGAAGAGGACCAGCGCTCCCAGACTGAGGCGATGCAGCAGAATAGAGAGCCCTGTCCCCTGAGCCTGCTTTAGCCAGCGGTATCCCTCAGTCAGGCCCTGGACCAACAGCAGGTAGAAGAAGGGCAGCAGGGGGACGAGGAAGCGCCCCACCGACCAGTCGCCACCCACATAGGCCACATAGGCCCCGTAGCTCCCCATCATCCCCAGCGCGTAAGTAACCCAGCGATCCACCCGTCGGCGGAGGAAGAGCACTGCCAGGGGTAGCCAGGCGACGTACCCCAGGTGGATGCGGGCGAAGGTGAGGAGATAGCGAACCCCGCGCATGAGCTGAGCCCGCGTCCCCTCCGGGTCCACCTTGGCGTAGAAGGTGTTGGGCAGAGGGAAGCCATAGTACCACCAGCGGCCCAGGAAGTAGCTCCCCCACAGCCCACCGAAGAGCAGGATGCGGACCACATCGCGGCCTCGGAAGGGACGCCCTTCTTCGAACAGGCGCACCAACACCTGGTGTCCTGCGGTCACGGCAAAGAGCATCACCCCCTCGGGCCGCGTCATGGCCGCCAGGGCGAAGAGAGGGCCTGAAAGGGGCCAGTGGTCAGGCTCCGATTGCTCGTGGAGGTAAGCTGCTGCGCCGGCAAAGGTCAGGCAGGTGAACATGAGCGTCTCCATGCCCCCCACGGACCACAGGGCGAAGGAGCCATCCAGGGCCAGAAACAGCGATGCGAGTGCGCCAACCCACAGTCCTCCCACACGTCGGCCCAGCCGGTAGACCAGCCAGAGGGTCACCCCCCCGAAGGCCAGCCCGCCCAGCACAGCGATCGGTGCCGGCGGGATCCCCAGCCCGATGAAGGGGGCCAACAGCACTGTCCACAGGAAATTGGTGTACCCCTCCACCTTCTCCCCGACGTTGAAGACCAGGCCATGCCCCTCCATCAGGTTGCGCGCGTAGCGGAAGGAGATGTAGGCGTCATCCACCACGTCCCAGGCCAGCGCACGCAGGTATAGCAGGCCGTGCGCAATCAGCAGGGCCAGGGGTAGCCCTACGGAGTAATGAGGTGACGAGTAATGAGTCAATAAGTCGCTGGAGAGAGCCAGCTCGTTGCCCCGTTGCCTTGTTGACCCGTTGCCCTGTTGCCCTGTTGCCTCATTGCCCTGGTGACTCATCGACTTGATGCCTCGTTGATCCATCACGCCTCCCCCACAAGGGCATCTTTACTTATTGGACAAAGGATGCTGCTTATAGTATAATTCAGAAGCCCGATTTTGTCCACCCAACAACTTCCGCTGGTGCTTACATGGAATAGCGCAGCTTGCTGCGCGTTGGTGCGGGGCAAGCCCCGCTACACCATTGCAGGGTCTGCAAGGGAGGTGAGATCAATCATGGCCGATCAGGAACCGCGCTACCTTTTCGGATTTCACGACCCGGGCGGCGAGTCCATCATGCTTCAGGCAGGCAAACCCGGCTGGGTTCTGGTCACCGAGGAGTTGGGACACAACCCCGGCAATCAGAGCGGCAGGGACTACTCCAACTTGGCCAACCAGGGCCTGGGAGTAATCGTCCGGCTCAACCATGGTTATGGTTCGGCGGGGACCATTCCCCTGCCTCAACACTACGATGCCTTCGCCCAGCGGTGTGCCAACTTTGTGGGTAACTCCAAGGGCTGCCACACCTGGGTCATCGGCAATGAGATGAACCACGGGCAGGAACGCCCTGAGGACCAGCTCATCACCCCTGAGCTCTATGCCCAGTGCTTTGGCCGGTGCCGCAACGCGATCAAGGCCCGGGCCGGAGGCGCGCACAAGGTGGTTGTAGGAGCCGTAGCGCCTTACAACGCCACCACTGCCTACCCTGGCAACGAGAGCGGCGACTGGATCACGTATTTCTCCGATATTCTGAACCTCCTCCAGGGAGCGTGCGATGGCATCGCCCTCCACGCCTACACCTGGGAGCCTGATCCCAGCCTTGTGACCAGTGAGGAGAAGATGGATTCCCCCTTCCACCATCGGCGCAAGCAGTTCCGTGCCTATCGAGACTTCATGGAGGCCATCCCGGCGAGTATGCGCCACCTGCCGGTGTACATCACCGAGGCCGACGAAATGGGGCGCTGGGAGGATGTGAATAGCGGCTGGGTGAGAAAAGTTTACGAGGAGATTGACAACTGGAACCGACAGGGGAAACAGCAGATCCGCTGCGTGATCCTGTACCGCTGGAGCACCGCCGACCAGTGGAACATCTCCGGGAAACAGAAAATCATCGCCGATTTCAAGGCCGCCCTGCAGAAGGAGTACGCCTGGGGTTATGCACCATCCCCACCTTCTCCACCTCCACCGAAACCGAAGGAGCGCACCTTCCCCGAGACGGGAAAGACCGTCCGAGGGCCCTTCCTGGAGTTCTTCGACCGCTACGGGCTGGACATCTGTGGCTACCCCATCACCGAGCAGTTTGAGGAGTGGGGGCTGCCCAGCCAGTACTTCCAGCGGATGGCACTGGAGGAATACGAACCGGGCAAGGTGCGCCTGAAGCTGGTGGGCACAGAGGCTTACGAATCTCGGGCCCGGATCAGTGAACTGGAGGATCGGGTGGCCAGCCTGGAACAGCAGATAGCCGGTATCCCCACCCCTCCGCCGGCCGAGGTGGAGAAGCCGCCCATCCAGGACATCACTGATGAGCTGCCCAAGCATCCGACGAAGCGCTACACCACCCGTCGCCAGGAGGACATCACCCACATCGTCATCCACCACACTGTCACTGACCCCTCAGTCTCCGCCGAACGAATCGCCCGAAGCCATGTGGAGGACCAGGATTGGCCGGGCATCGGCTATCACTTCGGGATCGCAGCCGACGGGACCATCTATCAGACCAACGAGCTGACCACCATCTCCTATCACGCCCGTGAGGCCAATGCCTACTCCATCGGCCTCTATTTCACCGGGGATTTCACCCATGCTATTCCCACCGAGGCTCAGCTCCGCAGCGGCGGTCAGCTCATCGCCTGGCTGATGCAGGAGTTGAACATCCCCTTTGACCATGTGCAGGGCCACAAGTTCTACGTGCCCACCACTGCCTGTCCCGGCGACCAATGGGACAGCGGCCAGAAGTGGGGCGAGCTGCTGCAGGCTCAAATCCGAAGCTTTCTGACGGAGGGGACAGTAGGGGCGTTCGGCCGCACGCCCCTACTAGGCCACTACCTCCTCTTCTGGCAGACGGCCGAGGATTGGGCGCGGGAGGATTGGCTAGGGGCGGAGAAGTACATCGGCCGCTTCCGTCCCACCTGCGGCTTCTCGGTGGATGATGCCAAACAGGCCAAGCGTGTGACCCTCATCGGGGGGCCATTGGGTGTGCCCGACTCGGTCGCTGAAGACCTGCGGGCCAGTGGCTGCATCGTAGAGCGCGTCGCTGGCAACAGCCCCCAGGCCACCAAGGCCCTGTTGGATCAGATGGCCGAGGAGGGAAAGCGGTTCCTAAACCCATAACCCCCCTCGTATGCCCTACCAGGTTCGCCTGACCATCTTCGAGGGTCCTCTCGACCTGCTGCAACTGATCGAGGTGATCATCACCTTTCTGGCTCTTCTGGAGCTCATCCGGCTGAGGGAGATGGTGGCTTGGCAGGAGGGGGTATTTGGGGAGGTTGTGATCAGCGCTCCCCATAACTTAGGGGAAGCAAGGAGGGTACATGGCAGTGACTAAAGGACAGAGGGCTGAGGAGAAAATGACCTTCGAGGAGTTCCTCTGCCCTCGCCGGTGCGGGCGGTAGCAGAGATCGGTGGGGTGGATCCAGAGCTGGCGGCCGCCTTTGAGCGGGCCCTGGTCGGAAAATAGCGAACTCGTGTTGTTCAGCCCCGAGCGGAAACTCGGGGCTTTGGCTATTCCCTAAGCGGAGCTCCTATTCCTGCGCTTGTAGTCCTGGTAGATGCACACCAGTTCTTTGTCGAAGAGAGGGCGCTTCAACTCAACGGCCATGGCTCGGGCCAACTCCAAGATCTCCGCCGCCTCCTGACGGGTGAGCTCGAGGTTGAACTCGCGGAATTTGTGCAGCAGGGCTGCCGATCCGGAGTGCTTGCCGATGATGAGTTGACGGGTGAGCCCTACGGCCTCGGGTGGGAAGGCCTCATAGTTTTGCGGGTCCTTGAGCACCCCGTCGGCGTGGATGCCGGACTCGTGGGTGAAGATGTGATCTCCCACAATGGCCTTCCAGGTGGGCAGGAAGCGCCCCGAGGCCTGGGAGACATACTCCGCCAGTTCACGCAGCTGGGTGGTGTCAATGCCGATGTCCTGACCATGGAGGTACTTGAGGGCCATGACCACCTCCTCCAGGGCTGCGTTACCGGCCCGCTCGCCCAGCCCGTTGACAGTGGTGTTGACGTAGGTCGCTCCAGCGCGGATGCCGGCTAGGGCGTTGGCGGTGGCCATGCCAAAGTCATTGTGGGTGTGCATCTCGATGGGCAGCCCCACCTCATCAATCAGCATCTTCACCTGCTCGTAGGTGCCAAAGGGATCCATCATCCCCACCGTATCGCAGTAGCGGAGCCTATCGGCGCCGTGCTCCTTGGCCGTGCGGGCGAACTCGATAAGGAACTCCAGATCGGCCCGGGAGGCGTCCTCCGCGTTGGCCGAGACATAGAGCCCGTGATCCTTGGCGAAGTCCACACTCCTCTTGACCGAGTCCAGCACCCACTGGCGGTCCTTGCGCAGTTTATTTCGGATGTGGATATCGGAGGCAGATATGGAGACGGCCACCGCATCCACACCGCAGTCCAGCGAATGCTGGACATCGGATATCACAGCCCGGTTCCACCCCAGGATGGAGCAGCCCAGTCCCAGGTCCACGATAGCTTTGATAGCTTCCTTCTCATCACCTCCCATGGCTGGGATGCCGGCCTCGATCTGAGGCACCCCGATCTCGGTCAGCAGCTTGGCAATCTGTATTTTCTCCGAGTTGGCGAAGACCACCCCTGCCGTCTGCTCGCCGTCGCGCAGGGTGGTGTCATCAATGTAGATCTTGTCCATTTTCTCCTCCCCTCTCAGGCTACCACACCTTGAAAAAGCGCAGCCCACTCACTGACTCTCCCTCTTGGAGAGCGGAGCGGGCGTCTCTGACACCACTACGCTATGCATCTCCCCGTACGCCGGGGCCTCAAGCGAAAGTTCTCATCTCGAATAAAGGGCTAACAATCCCTCAACCAGCCGATCCCAGGAAAACCCTTCTTCCATACGTCGTCGGGCCGCTATCCCCAGCCGCCTTCGTCGTGGCTCATCTTCTAGCAGCGCTGCCGCCTCTGCACCCCACGTCGCTGGCTGACTGCCCGGAGGTAACAGCGCGCCGGATACGCCATCCTCAATGTATGCTTTGGCCTCCCCCACTGCCTCGGCCAGCACCGGCACTCCGGCGGCCAACAGGTCAGCCAGCTTGGCTGGGCAGCGTGCCCGGTTGACCAGCGTATCATCCAGGGGAAAGAGGGCCAGATCGGCGGCGAAATATCCCACCAGCTCTTCCTCCGGAACCCATCCCGTCAGGGTGACCCTCTTCGTCAACCCCTGCGCCTGGATTCGGGCCCGGAACTCCCGTTCCTCCCCGGCTAGTCCTGCCCCCACAACTAGGAAATGGGCCAGTGGTGCTTGGGCTGCCACCCCCGCCACGATGTCCGCCCAACGGCTCGGCCTGCAGCCCACGAAGCGGGTATAACACAAGACGACTGGGCCATCCTCCATCCCGTGTCGTCGTCGAACACTCTGTCCTTCCTCCTGCAACATGGGCCACGGGGAGATACCATTGGGAAGGTAGTGAAGGCGTTGTGGTGGAACCCCCAGGCTCCAGGCCAGAGTCTGAAGCGTGTGGCTGGCTACAGTCACCGCATCGGCGTGGAGCAGCCCCCACCGCTCCTGCCAGGCAAAGAACTGGCGTTGGGCCCAGGAGTACCCTCCCCGCTCGTTCCAGCCTCCTGGTCCCTCCCAGTCATCGCTGTCCACCACCAGCCGCCCCTGCCACAGCTCTGCCCCTCGTCCGTACCACAGCAGAAAGGCCACCAGTCCCGCGTAGGCCTTGGGCTTGAAACAATGGATCACATCGGGCTGGGCTTCGAGGGCGGCTCTCACCAGCCGTCCTAGCAGGGCTAATGAGAAGAGGCCGGGAATTGAAGGAGAAAGGGTCAGGCACCGAACCTCGACGCCATCCTCCTGCCACTGGCGCCCGGCGTCGGCCGGCCAATCCCAGGGGGGAACGATGACCGACACTTGATGTCCCCGCGCCGCCAGCGCCTTGCCCAGGGGAAGGGCGCGGCGGCGCATGGTGGATTTGGGCCGCAGTCCGAAGGGGCCGAGTATGGCGATGTTCATGCTCAGGGCCACAGGGCATATTTGTACGAACGCCGTCCCTAGTCACGCATGAAGGACGGCGCTGTGTCTCAGTTTAGAGCTTGGCTAATGGCTTAGGCTGGAAGCGTATGCTGCTAGGCGGCCTAACGGTATCGAGCTGAGGCGCGCGGCGACCCAGGCCCACCCCCTTTCACCAACCCGCACGAAGCCGGACAACCGCCCGCAGTTTCATCGCGGCCAGCCGCGTCGCCTCCAGTGAGTGGTTAGGCGCCTCAAACCTGCAATGTGCGCCCTATCCCCTCAAGCAGCGGACTCTCGGCTATCTAGCGCAACGATGGCTTGCGACCCACGGGGAAACAGAATCCCCTACCTCAGTTGCCTGCCTTCCTACTCTCCCGCTTCGAAAACCTCAAACACCCGCATGGTTGGTGGCTCCTTGAGCATATCTCTGTAGGCCTCTTCCATCTTCGGACGTACAGCTGCTATGGCAGCCTCCGCATCCTCCTTCGTCTCCCATAGACTCACGCCCCCATACTCGCCGGTCTCATAGTCTCCGAACAACGTTATGCTCTTGAACCCCTTCAGACCTGCGAGTACGGGAGCCATCTGCTTGCCCGTTTTGTCTGCTATCTCTCGCGTTCCTGGCCCCAGAGTAAACAGGGTCAATATGGCATGCATGATTGTTCCTCCTTCCATATCACATATGAAACTGTAACAACATACGCGGCCCCCGTGGATCGCATCGCCACTGTGACTTCCCTTAGACCATAAACCTTCGGCGCACGGCGCCTAACGGAAAAACTCACCTGCCGCCGGTTCTTGCTCGCGTGCGCTCACTACACAGAATGTTCTCTAGCGTGCGAAACCTCGAATTTGGCCCAGCTATAGGCGGTCAGGTGGTAGGGTCAGAGGATGGCGCCTGAGACTTAGGTGAGGCAGACCGGTTACTCTCCGTTTCCTTTGAGAGTGCCTCACTTACCTATACCCTATCCTGGTTTCCATCCCCTGCCACCTCGAACCTACATGAGGTTTTCCCTCATACGGCTCTCCGACAACCTTCTTCCGGCGGCTTTGGTATAGCTCGTGATTTGTCTTTGGGTGTTGTTGGCCCTCTTCGGGCATGCACCGTCACTTACCTCCTCGCTTAGCCCGGTTGAAGTAGAGGCCCTTCCCTCTCATCGAGTTCTGTTGTCTCGATGGTCA
>Ga0172365_10002234_pt1 | contig 14169 bp, 13 predicted proteins | sample LakKivSesite48cm_FD_114535 | JGI IMG/M metagenome (GOLD analysis project Ga0172365, IMG submission 114535) | Sediment microbial communities from Lake Kivu, Rwanda - Sediment site 48cm | ecosystem: Environmental > Aquatic > Freshwater > Lake > Sediment | place: Rwanda: Western Province, Lake...
GCCGTCGAGGCGCCCGGCTGGCGAGGCGCGAGGAGGAGGAATACTCGACGTATTGCGACGACGAGCAACGAAGCCAGCCGGGATGGATCGGCGGCCAGATCGGTACGGTAATTCCTGCTCGGGCCCTTAGGTGCTCTAGAACGGGGTTGCCCGCCGCGGAAGGGGGGCGCTTCGCGCTCTTGGCGACTTGGCGGCGCGCTGGTCGAGCTCGTGCCGAACCAGGAGGGCCGCGACCCCGGGCATGTGCGTCTTGGCCTGCCAGCCGAGGATGGCCTTGGCCGCCGAGGGATCCCCGCAGCTCACCTTGATCTCCGACGGGCGGAATAGGGCTCTGTCGGACTGCACGTGATTCCTCTCGTCGAGCCCGGCGCTGCGGAAGCAGGCGGCGACGAATTCGGCAAGCGTCGATGAGGTTCCGGTGGCCAGAATGAGGTCGCGCGGCTCGCTTGCCTGCAACATGAGATGGAAGGCCTCGACGTACTCCGGTGCCCACCCCCAATCGCGTCGGATCGAGAGATCCCCGAGCCTGAGCACCTCGGGCCCCCCACAAGCCAGGTCGGCCACGAAGGCTGCCACCTTGCGCGTCACGAAACGCGAGGGACGCAGAGGAGACTCGTGATTGAAGGTGATGCCCGAGCAGGTGAAGAGGCCGTACGCGGCCCTGTACACGGACACGAGATGGATGCTGGCGGCCTTGGCCGCCCCGTAGGGGCTGCGCGGCGCGAGGGCCGTGGCCTCGGTGGCGGGAACCGACGTGTTGCCGAAACACTCGCTCGACCCGGTGTTGAAGAAGCGCGCTTCCGGCGCAACCAGGCGGACGGCCTCGAGCAGGGCCAGCGTCCCGCGCGTGACGCTTTCGACCGTCTCCTGGGGCGACTGGAACGAGGATCCGACCGAAGACTGCCCCGCGAGGTTGTAGATCTCCTGGGGCTTCACCTGCTTCACGACATCCGCCACCGCGGTCGTGCTGTAGGTGTCGAGGGTCACGAGCTTGATGCGCTCGAGCAGGCCGGCGGCTGCAAGCCGGGCCACGGGCTGGCCGTCGAGGCCCCGGGTCGAGCCCACCACACGGTAGCCGAGCTCGAGCAGATGGCGCGACAGGAACACACCGTCCTGTCCGGACACGCCCACGATCAAGGCGGTCTTCGGGCCTGCGAGACCGGTCTTCTTGCGTGCACCCTTTTCTCGCCGGTTCGCGCGCACGCCTCGTCTTGCTGCTTTCATGGGTCGGCGGGCAAGGATATACTCCGCGCCCCATGAACGAAAGGGAAAGCCACCGTACCCTCGTCTCGAAGCACGTCGCATCGGCGGCTGGGTCCAGCCGCCGTCGTGCGCAGCCGTGGCCTCCCGGTGGCCGAGGAGCCGCATGTCGCGCAGGGTGATGCGAAACCGAGAGGGCCGGGCCGCCAGCCGGGCGAAACCGCGGTTCTTGGGCGAGCGGAGCCGGCGTGGGTAGCATCAGGGTTCTCTTCGATACACAGGCGTTCCGCAGCCAGCGCCAGGGCGGGCTCTCAAGGTACTACGTCGAGCTGATGCGGCGGCTGCCCGCGTTCCAGGTCTTCCCGCTCATGCACCTTCCCGCGGTCGACAACGAGCACGCCGTCGAGGCGGGCCTGGCGAGCCGCCGAGGATGGCAGACCCTCATGGCCCACCCCATCTTGCGGTGGCTCTACTACCTCGGGTTGGCCGGAAACGACCTCTTTCACAGTGCCGTCGGTCGCTACGAGATCCTTCACCGCACCTACTATGGGGCACCCCGCCCCGTGCGGCGGCCCACGGTATGTACGCTCGTGGACATGATTCCCGAGCTCTTCCCCCACCACTTCCCGGACGGGACCCCCCATCGACACAAACGGGAGGTGGTCCGCGCCTCGGACCTCGTCCTTTCCATCTCGGAATCCACCACCCGCGACATCATCCGCATCTACGGCTGCTCGCCCTCGCACATCGTCACCGTTCCCCTGGGGGTCGACGCCCAAGCCTTCGCCACGAGTCCCCCTGTCGCCCACCCCTTCCGCCCGCCCTACGTTCTCTTCGTCGGCCTGCGGCACCGGTACAAGAACTTCCGCCGCTTCGCCGTGGCCGCGGCTTCGATCTTGGCCGCCCATCGCGAGATTTCCCTGGCCCTGGTCGGCGGAGGATCGCTCACGGCGAGCGAACGCGAGATCTTCGTCAAGGCCTCGGTACTCGATCGCGTGGTGCAGGCAGACATCCCCGATGCCCACCTGCCCACCGTCTACCGCCAGGCCGAGATGTTCGTCTTCCCCTCGGAATACGAAGGCTTCGGCCTGCCCATCCTGGAGAGCTTCGCCTGCCTTTGCCCGGTCGCAGCCAGCCGGGCCAGCAGCTTTCCCGAGGTGGGCGGCGACGCCATCGAGTATTTCGATCCCACCTCGTCGGACGACATGGCGCAATCCATGGAGCGCATTCTCGGCTCGCCCTCCCGCGCGCAGGAGCTGCGACGACTCGGCAGCGAACGCGCGGCGGTCTTCACCTGGGAGAAGACCGCCGAAAAGACGGCGGCGGCGTACCGTCGGCTGTGCTAGCCCAGGGATCCTTCACATGGCACACCGAAGCCCGCTCGCCCGCAACATCGCCTACAACTTCCTGGCGCAGCTCTGGTTTCTGGTTCTGCCCCTCGCGGTTTCGCCCTACATCGTTCGCCAGCTCGGTCTCGACAAGTTCGGGGTCCTCACCCTGGCCGCCACCATCGTCGGCTACCTCGCCGTGCTCGACCTGGGCATGGGGACGGCAACCACCAAGTACCTCGCCGACCACTATGCCCTGCGCGACTTTCTTTCGATCGGGAAGGTCGTAGGTACCTCCATCGTCATCTACACCGGGCTCGGCCTTCTCGGAGCCTCCGCCATCTTCGCCCTCGCCACGACCCTGGTTCGCCGCGTTCTCCACGTGCCGCCCGAACTCGTTCCTCAGACGCTCACGGTGTTCTACATCAGCGCGGTCGGGTTCCTCATCAACATGCCCCTCACCGTGTTTGGCGCCATTCCCGCGGCGCTCCAGCGTTTCGACCTCCTGGTCAAACAGAACCTCATCTTCGGAACCTTGACGGTTCTTGTCCAGGTGCTCCTGCTCGCGCTCGGCTACTCCCTCAGGGCTCTTGTGATCGCCAGCGTGATCATCAGCGCCCTCGGCGTCGTGGCCTTCGTCATCATCTCCCGCCGCCTGCTCCCCGGGGTCTCGTTTCGGCCGAGATTCGACTGGCCCACCGCGCGGCAGATCCTGAGCTTCAGCGTTCTCAAGGTCTTCTCCATCTTGAGCGGGCAGATCGTCTTTCAGCTCGACCGGCTGCTGGTTGCGGCTTTTCTGCCCCTGGCCAGCGTTACCCACTACGCCATCCCTTTGAGCCTGGCGCAGAAGATCATCTCCGTCATCCCCAACGTCACCACCGCCGTGTTCCCGGCGGTGAGCCAGGTTCGCCTGCAGGAAAACGGCCTGGTCGAATTCTATGTCCGCGTGGTCAAGTTCGTGGCGCTCCTGGTTCTGCCCTTGGCGGCGGTGCTGCTCGTGTTCGCGGACCGGATTCTGACCTTGTGGATGGGCGCCGAGATCGCGGCTTACAGCACGACCGCCTTGCGCTGGATGGCGCTCGCCTTTCTGGTGGCTTCCTTCGCCGCGGTTCCCGGGGTGTTCGTGGAGGCCCTCGGCCACCCCGGGATCCCCGCCTTTTTCGCCGCCATCAGTGCGGTGCTCAATCTCTCTTTCACCCTGGCCTTCATTCCCCGCTGGGGAATCGTGGGTCCGGCGTTGGCCCTGCTCGGCAACGGTCTCATCACCGTGCCGCTGTTCCTCGATCGGGCCCACCGCCGGGTCCTCAAAGTCAAGAACTGGACGGTGGTCCGCCACGGCCTGCTCGGGCCTCTTTTCGCCGGGGCGCTTCTCCTCCTGTTCTACCTGGCCTTCTTGCGCTACACCGCCAGCCTGATCGGATTCGCCGTCGTCCTCTGCGCCGGCGGGCTGTTCTTTGTCTCGCTCTGTCTCGGTCTGGGAGTGGTCGATCGTGCGGAGCGGAAGCTGATCATGGAGTATGTACGGGCACGGACCCTTGGAGGCAGAAGCGATGCAGCCTGACACGGTCGCCAAGAATCGTATCGACTTCCCGTGGAAGTCGCAGATTCATCCCGTTCTCGGCCGCCTGCTGGTCGAGCACTGCAAAGGCAACGTGGTCGATATCGGTTGCGGGACCTGCCAGGTCTACCAGCACCTCCGCGCCTGCGGCTGGAACGGGGAGTACGTCGGGATCGATGCGGTCGCCTACGAAGCGAAGGCCTACCCTGAAGGGGTCAAGGTCGTCGTGGGCGACGCGGAGACCATGGAGCTGCCCCCGGGCGACACCTTCATCTTGCACGACGTCCTCGAGCACGTGGAGGCTCCGACCGCCCTGCTTGCAGCATGCATCCGCAACGCGAAGAACGTCCTTGTCGCCGTGCCCAAGCGCAACGAGGATCTGTGGCAATACGGCATTGTCGAGTATCACCAGCTCGATCGCACCCACCGACACTGGGGCTTCACCGAGAGCGAGCTGCGCCAGCTCGTGGAGCATGGGGGTGGGAGAATCGTGCGCTATCAGGAGATCGTCCGCATCGAGTTCATCGATGTCCTCCCCGCGTTCGTGGAGCACGACTGGTTCTTGCGCATCGTCAAGAGGCTGGCGAGGGTGTTTCCGACCAAGAGCTACGCGCAGGAGATCTGGTGCGAAGTCGTCAAGGCGTGATGACGGGCGCGAGGGAGGCCACGCCCGGCCGGGGGCATTCCCTTGCTTCGACTTGCTCGACCCGATCCTGGGAAGGACTACGACCATGAGAGTCCTGTACGACATCGCCGTGCTCGGGCTCGGGCATCACCAGGAAAGGGCCAGGACCGGGGTCTTCCGCGTCGTCGAGAACGTGGCCCTCGAGCTCGCCTGCGCCTCGGGTCTGGGCTTGGAGTTCTGCACGACCGCGGTTCCGCTCCATTGTGACGACTACCTCAAGACCCGACCCGAGCTGGCGCATATCCCCTTGCGCACCGCCCCCGTGTGGATGGGAGCCCACCGGCTGAAGATGGCGCTGGCCAAGGATGCCGCCGCGCGCGGCCCGGGTTGGAACCTCCGTCGGGTCGTGCGCGGCTCGGTCTTTGTCGCCGCCGAGCTGGTGCGTCGATGTGCCCCCACGCTGTCGATGTCGCAGGTGTCTTGTGCGGACATCTACCATTCCCCTTTCTATCCGCTGCCGGCGAAGACGAGGAGAATCGCCCGGCTCCGCCGCTTCCTGACGGTCTACGACCTCATCGCCGTGCTTCGCCCCGATCTCTTCGAGAACAACGTCACGAAGCTCATCCGCAAGGCGCTCGCCTCGCTGAGCCCCGATGACTGGGTGCTTTGCATCTCCGAGGCCACGCGCCGCGACTTGCTCAACTACCGGACCGACCTCGACCCGGAAAAGGTGCTCGTGACCCCCCTGGCCGCCGCGGCCCACTTCCGGCCGGACCTCCGGCAGAAGCGCTGGGAAGAAGTGCGGCGCAAGTACAGCCTCCCCGACCCGCCCTATCTTCTGACCCTCAGCACCCTCGAGCCGCGCAAGAACATCGCGCATGTGATTCGCTGCTTCGGCCGGCTGGCTGCAGGCGGCGAGATCGGCGACATGAAGCTGGTCATGGTGGGTACCAAGGGCTGGATGATGGAGTCGATCTTCGCCGAGCTGGCCAGGCTGGGCGTGCACAGCGACCGGGTGATCATCACCGGTTTCGTACCGGACGAGGATCTCGCCCCTATCTACTCCCACGCCTTGATGTTCGTGTACCCCTCGCTCCTGGAAGGCTTCGGGCTGCCCCCCCTGGAGGCCATGCAGTGCGGGGTTCCCGTCATCACCTCGAACACCTCCTCGCTCCCCGAGGTGGTGGGGGACGCAGGCATCATGGTCCCTCCCACCGACGAAGAAGCCCTCTGCCGTGCCATCGCGACCCTGGTCGGGGACGACGAAATGCGCCAGCGGCTGGCGGGACAAGCGCTGGCCCGCGCTGCCACCTTCAGCTGGGCTCGTTGTGCCGCAGACACCATCGCCGCCTATGCTCGCGCCTCGCGATCGTAGCCCGGATCGCGCAGGGTCTATCGGCCGAAGCGACCCCGGCGTGGTGCGATCTGCCGGAGGGCGGCGGCGAGCGCGCCCATCCACCGGGGCCGTTTCCCGCGCAGGATGAACACGGGCAGGCGCTTCCTCAACTCCTCGTCTTCCTTCAGGCTGAGCCCGCCCGTGTCGTCGTAGTCCGCCACCACGATGTCCATGTACCGGGCCACCAGCGCGGGATTGCCGAAACAGCGCAGGTTGAGATCCCAGTCCGCCCAGATGCGATAGCGAAGGTTGTAGGGGCCGATGCCGGCAAAGACGTCGCGTCGGTAGAAGATGGCTTGGTGGCAGATGTTCCTGCGGAAGAGCAGCTCGTCCAGGTCGAAGGCGCCGCCGTAGCGCGACGAGGTGCTGCGCAGGATCACGTCGCCGTAGGCGAGTCGGCAATCGGGATTGGCGCGCAGGAAAGCCGCGACCTGTTCCAGGATTTGAGGGTGATGGAGGCGATCGTCCGCGCCGAGGAAGTAGAGCCATTGCCCGCGCGCGCGGGCCACCCCCCGGTTCATGGCGTCGTAGATGCCTTGGTCCCTCTCGGAGCAAAGGGTCAGCCGGCCGCCCAGGCTCGCCTGGCAGCGGCCGATCACGGCCGCGGTGTGGTCCCGGGAAAGGCCGTCAAGAACCAGCACCTCGTAGTCCCGCAAGGTCTGGCCTACGATGCTGTCCAGGCAGGCCGCGATTACCGACTCCGCGTTGAGCGTCGGTAGGATGATGGAGAACAGAGGGGCTTCCGTGGGATCGTCCATGGCCACTCGAGAACCTCGAGAGTGCCTTGCGCAGGCGGCGTTTGCGCATCATACCCCATTGAACGTCGATTTCGCATACCCCGAGGACGGGACTTCACCTCATAGGCGTTAAGCGCCTCAAAAGCCAATCACCGCAGGCTCTGGCGTCCGCCGGCCGCCGCTGTTGGCTCTCACGACCTTTGACCCCCTCCTTCTCACGAGCATTGACCCCGGGGGTGCCCCCCAGATCGCGTGACGGGGTTGTGGATAAGTCGGGTCTGATGCGGTCCGGTTCCGTCCTTTCTGGCAAGCGAAGCGAAGTTGTTGTTGGGGCTGTGGAGTTGTGGAGCCAGGCCCGGTTTACGAGGCTGTGGGCGGGCGGTGGACGGTCTGCCGTCCACCGGCCGTCCATAGCCTCGTGGGCCTGGATCCATAGATCCACAGCCCTCCGGGCGCCGTCAAGCGCCGGGTCGCGTGCTTCGAGGTCCGTGGAGGCCAAGTCGCCTGGGCTTGGCTCTGCGGGCCGACGGCGAGGGCGTCGCCGGAGTCGCGGCGGCGCTGGCCGTGAGCTTGGGCTTAAGGCGGCGCCTATACGACTCGCCCTCGATGACGAGGTCGTACGAGGAGCTGGTAAAGCGGTCGACGGCGCTCTGGGCGCGGACCGGGTCGGCGAACATCGCGAGCCACTCGTCGGGTCCACGATTCGAGGTCACTATGAGAGAGCCTGCGCGGTGTCGCTCGGTGAAGATCTCGTAGGCGTCGCGGCTCTCGGTGGCGTCCATGCTGTCGAGGGCGAAGTCGTCGACGATGAGCAGGTCGACGGCGATGAGCTTGCGCAGCTCGGTCTCGTAGGTGTTGTCGAGGCGGGCGTGCTTGAGCGTTTTGAGCATCTGGTCGGCGCGCAGGGCGAGCACGGAGTGGCCGCGCCTGCAGGCGGCGTAGCCCAAGGCGTGGGCGAGAAAGGTCTTGCCCACGCCGACGGGGCCGACGATGGCGACGTGGGCGTGGGCATCGAGGAAGCGCAGCGAGGCCAGTTCGTTGAGGAGCATTTTGTCGAAGGTGACCTTGGCGGTTGCGTCCCAAGCTTCGAGCCGCATCGTGGGATCGAGATGAGCACGCTGAGCACGCAGCGTCGCCGACTGACTGTCGCGGCGAGACGCCTCATCGGAGAGCACCAGGATCAGGAAGTCCTGGTGGGGCATCTGCTGCGCTCGAGCCAGGGCGAGCCGCTCGGGCAAAGTGTCGAGCATGCGGCCCAGTTTGAGGCGGCGAAGGGTAGCCCGCAGGTCGGGCGAGATCACGTCGGGGTCGTTTGTGGTCATCGATTCTCTCCAGGGTTGTTGGTGGACTTGGCATTCGAAGGGAAGGCAAGGGCGTACTGGCTGGGCGAGCGCAGGTAGCGCGCGATGGGTACGGCTTTCGACGAGGTCGTCGAGGCAGGGGCGCCAGCCGAGGTGACCGAAGGACCGAGCTTGAGCATCCGTTGCAGGCGATGAACGTCGAACATCTGGGCCTCGAGGGCGACGGCACAGCTCTGGTTCACACGGTCGTCGCCGTAGCGCTTGCACAGGCCCAGCAGCGCGTAGACCCGTCGCATACGCGTCCAGGGCAGCGGGCCGTCGAGCAGCGCCTTGGCGAAGCGCCCCACCGCCTCGCCTCGCTCGGCGGCTTGCCGGTGCAGGAACGCGACGTCGCGTAGGGCATAGGCGGCCTTCTCCGCCGGAAAGTCCGAGGGGTCTGTGGAGCGTCCGTGCGGCGGCTTGCGAGGATGTGTCTTGACCAACTGGGTCCCTTCATAGAAGCGCACCGTCGAGCGGTCGGCTCGGGCGCGCAGAAGTTGGCCCACGAAGCGCCGGGGCAGCGAGTACAGCGCCTTGGCCACTTGTGCGTGCTGGTCACGCGCGACCTTGGGGTCGCACCACAGCGGGATGTCGTAGGCCTCCGTGGGCGCGGCCAACAGATGCATCTTCTCCTCGGCCTCGAAGTGCTCTAGCGGCAGCCTTCCCGTACGCGAGTGGCGTCGCATCCCATACTCGCGCAGGCACCAGTAACGCGCGCGCCGATGAGCATCCTCCAGCGTCTGCATCACCTCGCCGGCGAAGCAGTCGTCACGGGTGGGTTGCACGGCCCGCTCGACACGTCCCTTGTCCCGAGGGCTGCGCACGCGCGTGGGGTCCACGTAAAACCCGCGCGCCTGCGTGTACTCCAGGAAGGCCTGGTTCATCACCGGCGACAGCGGGTCGGGCTTGATCACGATCGCCTTGGTGTTGTCCGGGATCAGAACCTCGAAGACCCCGCCGAAGAATTCCCAGGCTGCCTCGCAGGCCAGGATCGCGGTCTCGGTCGTCTCTCGGAAGCAAGGCCAGACGAACCGGTGCCGCGAGAACACGGAGGTGAAGATCCAGGCGCGAAATCGTCGCCGATTCCCGAACAGATCGGGCTCCAGCAACGTCATCCAGCCGGTGTCGAGTTGCACCTCCTTGCCGGGAGCGCAGTCGGCGACCGGCATCGTCAGCCCTGTAGCGCCGAACTCGAGCTCGGTCACGGCGAACCGATGCAACGTCGCGTACGGCACCTGCACGCCCTGCCGCCCGAGCAGCCGACCGACCTTCGTCAGTCGCACGCCCTGCTCCAGCTTCTGCTCGATGAACGCGCGCTGCTCGGCGCACAGCTGCCACGAGTCACCGTGCAGCCGCTCGGGTGTCGCCTTGAGCGCCACCAGGACCGCGGTGACCTCCTCATCGGTCAGGTCACCTCCCTTGGGTGACAGACCGCACTTGGTCGCCGCCTTGATGTAGGCGCGCACGGTGTTGCGCGCGATCCCCAGTTTACGGGCGATCGCCTTCTTGAACTCGCCCCGCCGCCACAGGCGCAGGGCCTCCTTGATCTCGATCATGCTGACCTCGCGGTACGGCATCGACTTCCTCCTTGCCCGCCAGCATGCGCGCCGGCAGAGGGAAGCACGTAGCCGCTCAGATCACGAGATCAGGGGGGGGGCAAAGCTGTTGATTAAATCGCCCCAGAGGGGTCAAAGGTCGTGAGTAGAACCGGCCGGGAGGGGTCAAAGGTCGTGAGAATCGACAGTGCCTGGCTCTCAAGCGCATCGGCCACGCTTCTGGCCGAGACCGACGGCATCACCATCCCCGTCCGCCCACCATGGACATGGCCAAGTCGAGCGCGGTGCCGATGGCCGATTGACATGGGTGCAGACTCCAGGATCCAGGCCCAAATTCCAGCCACCGCCTCCTGCGCCTCGATGGCGAGATAGACGACCTGCGCCGGCGCATGCTCTCCGCTTTGCCCCGGCGCCGGCTCCATCCGGCGCCGGGGCGTTTGTGTTTGTCAGGCTAGGCTTGCGTGGATGGTGAATAGGACGGTGCGAACTCGGGTTCCCTCGGCCGCGAAGGCGTCGTCGGGCAGTTCCTCCCAGGTCGTAGCGAGGGGCCGGAGTTCGGATTGCTGCCGGGGCCCGTTCGCGCAGATGGCGACGAGCATACCGCCGGGCTTCAAGAAACGGCTTGCGTGATTGATGTGCCGAATGTCGGCGCCCTGGGCGAAGGGGGGCTTCATCAACACGCGGTCGAAGGGACCGAGATCGGAACAGGACAGGAAGTCGCGGTTCAGGATGACGCTTGCGCGCAGCCGCGTGCACAGGCCCGGGTCGATCTCGACGGCAGTCACCGCGCATCTCCGCAAGGCCAGAACGGCGCTCGTGATCGCACCCGTGCCTGCGCTGGGCTCCAGCACCTCGTGACCGTCGCGGAGGTCATCAGCCTCGATCATCCGCGCCACCAGCGCGGGCGGAGTCGGGAAGAGCTGGGGCGCCGAGACCACCTGCACTCCCGCCTTCAGGCTGGATTCCATCGCCGCAAACGGGGCCGCCCGGGCGGCGGAGCATGGCCACGCGCAGACGATGCGTCCCACACGCTGACACCACGGTGCCCTTGTAGTCGGCGTGGAGCTTGGCGTACTCCGCCTTGGTGATGCCCTCGGCCTCGGTCTCGACCGTCTCGCCGGTGTAGCGGTTGCGCCATGCGACCTTTCCCGCGAGGTTGAGCAAGGGGAGCGAGGCCTTGGCGGACTTCTTGGGCGGTGGGGGCGCGTAGCCGCTCTCGGTCAGGAGGGCACGATCGTAGGTCAGCCGGTTTCCGAGATGCACCAGCCAGCGATCGCACCGGGCGATGTTTCGCCGGTGGGCCGCCACCGCGCGCTCTCGGGCCGCCTCAGGGGTGATCTTCCCGTACCGCAGGTCGCTCCAGAGGTTCCACAAGATGTCGACGTTCGCCACCCGCTCGGCACGAACGCGCCAGGTGTCGGGCTGGGCGCCCTCGAAGAGCTTCTCCCAGAGGGCCAGGAACGTGCCGGACTTGGCCCGTTCGCGCCGGTGGCGCCGCTCGTCTGCTTCCAGCTTCTTCACACGCCGGGCGCGAACCTCGGGGCGCTCCATCCGCTCCGCGTGGGCCAGCGAAGCCGCTGCGCGGTCGCGCCAGTACTCGCTGGTTCTCCACAGATCCACCGTTTTGCGCATGCCGTTCTCGATGCGCCGGGGGTCGCGTTCTGCCCGGCGCTGGCTGTGGTGGCCGACCAGGATGGGCTGGCCCAGCGGAATGCCGTCGGCGAGGGCCGAAACCGCCTGTCGTGCACGCTCGGCGTCGGCTGCGCGGCGTCCGTAGTAGCCGCGGAATCGCTCCGCCCGGTCGCTGGCCCGGCCCGTGCGCGTGGTCTCCTCCGCCTCGATGTCACCCGCGAGATCGAGCGCCAGGTCCTCGCGCTCCGGGGTCCAGACCGCGTAGAAGCAATCCTGCTTGGGCGCCCAAGCGAACCCCGCGGCCTTGACCCGCTGGTAGTCCGCGGCGGAAAGGCGCCGGTAGCTGCGCAGGCGGAGCTTGTCGTCAGCGGGGCTGTAGGCGGCCGAGATGTACGGCGCGGCGGGAGCCGGAAAGTCGGGCGACTCGCCACCAAGGCTCGTCACCATCTCGGTCAGTGGAACGGCCGGGCTCTCGACGGTGGCGGTCGGTTCGGGCGGCGTCGTGTTCGTTAGCATGAAAAAGAGTCGAATCGATGCATTTTGATGATGCAAGAAGAAAGATGCATTTAGAATAAAAAGGATGCTATGGTCTGCCGATGCCGAAAAAGACCAACGAACCCCCGGAGCAATCGAGTCCCCGCGCCTGGACGGTGCGTTATGCAGACCCTGCCGAGGCAGACCTGATCGAACGGGTTGCGCGAATCAAGTCCCTGAAGCCAGGGACCTGCATCAGGTCGTTGTCGGTCGAAGCTGCGCGGAGGTTCCTGGCAGAGCACGGGGAAGCGAAGTGATCTGGCTGTCGATTCCTGGGCTGAACAAGAGTACAGTATAGCCATGGCGCGGAAGACCACCACCGGCGGAAGGGCCCATCGGTTTGGCGGTGATTGGACGACCGCCAAGCTCGAGGTGCTTAAGGGCTACCTCGAGAGCTACACGACCGCGCTCAAGTCCACGACCTTACGCAAGGGCTACATCGATGCATTTGCCGGCACCGGATACCGGGATGCCTGTCGCAACGATTCCGAAAACCTGAGCCTCTTGTTCCCGGACCTGGCCGAGGACGAGCCCCAGGGGCTGCTCGACGGCTCCGCGAGCATCGCGCTCAAGACCGAGCCCCGATTCGACAAGTACATCTTCATCGAGCGGTGCGGTAGGCGCTGCACCGAACTCGATGCCCTCAAGCAGGCGTTCCCGGACAAGGCCGGTGACATCGAGGTCCGGCAAGGGGACGCCAACAAGGAGATTCAGGACCTCTGCGGCAAGGACTGGTCGTCGCGCCGGGCCGTGCTTTTCCTCGACCCCTACGGCATGCAAGTCGACTGGGCGACGATCGAGGCGGTCGCCAAGACCGAGGCCATCGACCTCTGGCTGCTCTTCCCTCTGGGGATCGGCGTCAACCGGCTGCTGAAAAAGTCCGGCGACATCCCCGAGAGCTGGCGCGCCCGTTTGAACGCGCTGCTTGGGACCGAGGATTGGTACGACGAGTTCTTCAACATCAAAGTCGAGCGCGACCTTTTCGGCAACGAGATGAAGCACGTCGAGAAGAAGGCGACCATGGAGACCATCGGTCGCTACTTCAACAACCGCCTGAAGGGCGTCTTCGCGGGCGTTGTCGAGCAACCCGGCGTCCTCAAGAACAAGGTCAACTGTCCCCTCTACCTGCTCTGCTTCGCGGTCGGAAACAAGCGCGGCAAGGACATCGCCATCAGGATCGCGGACTACCTGCTGAAAGGAGTTCGCTGATGGCTCTGCGATCCGCAATCGAGTGGACCGAGTCCACCTGGAACCCCGTCACCGGCTGCACGAAGATCAGCTCGGGCTGCAAGCACTGCTATGCCGAACGCATGGCCGAGCGGCTCCAGGCCATGGGGCAGGCGAACTACGTCAACGGCTTCGAGGTCACCTTGCAGCCGCGGATGCTTGAGCTGCCGCTGGGCTGGAAGAAGCCGCAGACCGTGTTCGTGAACTCCATGAGCGACCTGTTTCATGAGGGCGTCCCGCTCGCCTACATTCGACGCGTTTTCAACGTGATGAAGCGGGCCCACTGGCATCGCTTCCAGGTGCTGACGAAGCGGGCAGACCGCCTGGCCGAGCTGAGTCCCAGCCTGGAATGGGTGCCGAACATCTGGATGGGCGTCAGCGTGGAGACCGACAAGTACCGCGGACGCATCGACGAGCTGCGTTCGACCGATGCTCACACCAGGTTCCTCTCGCTCGAGCCGCTTCTCGGACCGCTGCCCGACCTCGACCTCCGGGGCATCGACTGGGTGATTGTGGGCGGCGAGTCTGGGCCGTGCTCGCGTCCCATGGATCCTGAATGGGTCACCGACATCCGCGACCAGTGCAGCCGGGCCAAGGTGCCCTTCTTCTTCAAGCAGTGGGGCGGCACGAACAAGAAGAAAGCCGGCCGCCTCCTTGAAGGCCAGACCTGGAACCAGATGCCTGTCCTTCGCCAGGGTTTCATCCGCAACCCCGATTCTCCGTCGGTGACTGCAGGAATCCGTAGAGACAGGATGGCTGGGACTTGGCATCATGCGCAACCTGGCCATGCTCGCCCTCCTTTTCAACCTGCTCGCCACTCTTCGCTCGGCACTCCGCACGCGTACCGACCTCGCCCTTGAAAACCTCGCCTTCCGCCAGCAGCTCGCCACCCTGCGCCGATCTTCTTCGCGCCCTCGCCTCCGCCTGACCGAACGCGCTTTCTGGCTTGGCCTGTCTCGCATCTGGTCCCTCTCGGCCGATGCCCTCGTCATCGTCAAGGCCGACACCGTGGTCCGCTGGCATCGCGCGGGATTCC
>Ga0172365_10002235_pt1 | contig 14168 bp, 15 predicted proteins | sample LakKivSesite48cm_FD_114535 | JGI IMG/M metagenome (GOLD analysis project Ga0172365, IMG submission 114535) | Sediment microbial communities from Lake Kivu, Rwanda - Sediment site 48cm | ecosystem: Environmental > Aquatic > Freshwater > Lake > Sediment | place: Rwanda: Western Province, Lake...
GATGGTAACGTTGACCAGATTGGTGATACGAGTACACTTGCAGATCCATCTATTGTGGATAACTTGGTGAAAAACAGAAAATAAGCCATTATCAACTCTTTTTTCCTTTTCTTTTTTTGAGCAAAATACTTTTCTTCAGTAATTGATACCTGTATTGGAAAATATGGATTTCGATAAGATTAAATCAGGTGTTGTTGAGCTTATAAAAAAAGCTGAAATTGAGCTTCCCGATGATGTAGTTATTGCTTTGAAAAAAGCCTATGATTCAGAAGAAGGTTTAGCTAAAATCCAACTTAAAAATATTCTTGATAATATTAAGGTCGCTAAAAAAACAGGTAGACCTCTTTGTCAGGATACAGGTGTTCAGACTTTTTTTATTAAAGCTGGTGTTGATTTTCCAAATGTTGGTTATTTGAAAATCGTTATCACTGATGCTGTTAGAATTGCTACTGAGAAAGTGCCTCTCAGACCTAATACAGTTGATCCTTTTACAAAATTTAATCACGCTGATAACGTTGGTGATTACATACCTGCTATCACTTGGGATTTTGTTAAAGGAAGTGATGTTTTTATCACAGCAATCCCGAAGGGTGCTGGTAGTGAAAATATGAGCAAGCTTGTTATGCTCCGGCCTGGTGTTGGGCTTGAGGGTGTTAAGGATTTTGTTGTTGATGAAATAATCGATGCTGGTGGAAACCCATGTCCCCCAACTGTTATTGGTATCGGTATCGGCGGTGGTGCTGACCTGGCTATGAAGCTTGGTAAGACTGCTTTGCTAAGACCTGTTGGTGTTCGCCATCCTGATAAAAATATTGCTAATTTTGAAAAAGAGATGATAGAGAAAATTAATGAGACCGGTATAGGTCCTATGGGTATTGGTGGTAAGACAACTGTTTTGGATGTTCACGTTGAGAAGGCTCCTCGCCATCCTGCTAGTTTGCCTGTTGGTTTGGTTGTTCAGTGTTGGGCTGATCGTCGTGCCACTATGGTCATCCATAAAGATGGTAGTTGGGAGGTAAAATAGTGGCTGAATATAGATTTAGTATACCTCTTAAAAAAAGTGATGTTGAAAAATTATATGTTGGTGATGTCATTTTTGTTTCTGGTAGTATTTTTACTGCTCGTGATGCTGCTCATAAGATGATGCTTGAAAAAAATGTTTCTGCGATTCCTTTTGATCCCAGTAGTATGGGTCTTTATCATTGTGGTCCTTTGATGAGAAAATCAAAGGGTGGTTGGGAGGTTGTTTCTGCCGGTCCTACTACTAGTGATCGTATGGATATGTTCGAGGATAGTTTTATTGGCAAATTTGGTGTTAACCTAATTATTGGTAAGGGTTCTATGGGTGATAAGACAAAGAAAGCATTACAAAAATATACATGTGTATATACTTTATATACTGGCGGTGCTGGTGCCTTAGCAGCAGATAAAATTCAAGAAGTAAAAGAGGTTTACTGGCTCAAAGAACTAGGTATGGCAGAGGCTGTTTGGGTGTTCAAGGTTAAAGACTTTGGCCCATTAGTAGTGGCCATAGATTCACATGGAAAATCGATATACGAGCAAGTAAAAAACAAAATTAGGCGAGGTTGATTTATTTGGACGTTGATCTATCAATAAACCCTGAAGAGGTCTCAGTTATAATAAAAGATTTCATTAAAACTTATGTTAACAACTCTGGTTGCAAAGGTGTTGTTGTTGGTTTGTCAGGTGGTGTTGACTCCGCGGTCGTAGCTCTCTTATGTAAACAAGCTTTAGGTAAGAGTAAAACCAGATTTGTTTTTTTACCGGATGATTCAACGCCTAAATCTGATTTTAAACATCTTGAATTACTAGTAAAAAAACTTGATTTATCCTGTAAAAAAATTGATATAACATCTATTGTGCAGGAAATAGGTAAACGCTCTGTTGTTAAACCAGATAAACTTGCTCTTGCTAACATAAAGGCTAGAACAAGAATGATTTTCCTCTTTGAATATGCTAATATTACTAAAAACCTGGTCTGTGGCACTTCCAACAAATCTGAGATGCTGATTGGTTATTTCACCAAGTATGGTGACGGCGGCGTAGACATTCAACCAATAGGTGATCTATACAAAACACAGGTTTGGGAGCTTGCAAGATATTTGAGAATTCCTGGGGCGATTATTTCTAAAAAACCTACTGCGGGCCTGTGGAAAGGGCAGACCGATGAAGCCGAATTAGGTCTACGTTACAGAGATCTGGATAGAATATTGTTTTGTCTTGAGCGAAAAATGGATGTTGCTGAAATAGCGAGGGCTCTAGACTTTAAGAAATCTGTTGTTGGACGAGTAAAAAACATGAGAGTTAAGAGCCACCATAAACGTCATTCACCTTTAATCCCAAAGGTTGGTCTTAAAACACCTGGTTATGATTGGCGTTCACCGATTCAAGAAGGATAAATAAGGGAAAAGAGGGAGGTAAGTATGTGATTAATTTTTCAATTAATCTTAAAGGAAAATCCTCCTTTCCCCCTCAGGAGTATACCAATTTTCTTTTTAAATTTTACTATTTATATAAATAATATTATAAAACAACTAATTGCTAATTTATTCATTGATATTTTTTGAAAAAATTTAATCAATTTTTATAGTCAATCTAAATTTCACTGTATTTAGATATGCGTTGGAATTGAAATAGTTAAAAGAAGATACTTTAACTTCTTTGCAATCTTCTAACCAAATATCATTACCTCTAAAACTAATGTTTCTGTAATGAACCCCTATTTTACAATCATCAGTCTGAACATAAAGCGTTGGTAATAGACTGCAATTCAATGGTAGTTTCGTGTATTCATTTAAATTATAATCATAAACTTTTGACCTGTGAGTATGGCCTGCTAAAACCAATTCAACATCATACATCTCGCATAACTCAACAAATTCTGCTCTATTATTAATAAATAAATCATCTTCTTCGCCAACAGCAGGATGATGCATTAACACTATTTTATGTGAGGATTGGCAATTGCTAAGCTCATTTTCCAACCAATTTATATCGCAATCAAAAAGACCTTCACCGTGCCAATCAAATAATATAGAAATATCTGAGTAATAGTTCGGTCCTGTATCCATAAAAAATAAACTAACACCACCAAAAGTAACAACGTACCTATCCTCATCTTCAACATGGTTTTTATCTATGTATTTGTGGTAGTTTTTTAGGTTACGACTAAAACAATAATCATGGTTACCAGGTGTTGTATAAACAGGGATTGAAAAATTCTCGTCAGCATAAAGCTTACCATCTTTTTTGTACAAGCAACTCACAAACGCTCTGCAATTAAGAGCACCAGACAAACCGCTTGCGCCCCATTCAGTTAAATCACCTGTAACAACAACAAAATCAGGTTTAACATCAAAAGAACAAACACGATCCAAAACGCCTCTGAATCTTTTAATAGAATTTTCTTTTTTATCAAACAATTTACTCAAAACATGTGTATCAGTTATTTGAACAAAATAAAAATCATCATTCTCACTATTGGCAGGATATTTATTTTGTAAACTATCAGCTGCTAAACTACTAATTAATGAGACAAAAAACAACGACAAGACAACAATCTGCAACTTCTTCATAGAAACACGAGATAAATTTTCCTATTTATAGGTTTCTTATTTCAATGTGAACTTCTCATCCGTTATCCGCTCATAGGCTTCTATGTATTTCTTCTGAGTCTCAAGTATAACATTCTTTGGTAGATGAGGTGGCTTGGAATTCATATCCCAGCCAGTACTAATAAGATAATCACGAACATACTGTTTATCAAAACTAGGCTGACCCTTGCCAGGTGCGTATGAATCAGCTGGCCAGAAACGAGAGGAATCAGGTGTCAACAGTTCATCAACGATAGCTATGCGATCATCTATTCTACCAAACTCAAATTTTGTGTCAGCAATAATAATGCCATTTTCTAAAGCATAGTTGGACGCCATCTCATATATGCTTATGGAAAGTCTCTTTATCTCCTCAGCAGCATCATCACCAACTAACTTCTTCATCTCATCAAAAGATATGTTTACATCATGACCGCTTTTAGCCTTAGTAGATGGAGTAAACAATGGGGTGTCAAATTTATCAGATTCTTTCAGGCCACTCGGCAACTTGATACCACAAACAGTACCATCTTTTTTATATGACTCCCACGCAGAACCAGAAATATAACCACGTACTATACATTCAATCGGGAAAACCTCAGCTCTCTTAACAAGCATACTTCTACCATACAACAAATCATCATACTTTCTAAGATCACATGGGAAATCAGATACATCAGCAGACACAAGATGACTAGGAATACTTTCCTCAAAAAAATCAAACCAAAAACGAGAGATTTGCGTTAGACAAATCCCCTTATACGGTATTGGATCAGGCAAAACATAATCAAAAGCAGAGATACGATCAGTTACAACAAGAAGAAGATCATCATTGCATTCATAAACATCTCTAACTTTACCTTTTTTAAAAACCTTAAGTGGTAATTTTGTATCAGTAACAATTTTCATTTTTCATCTCCCTCAAACCCTACAATTACATTCTCCTGTTTTTTATTGTTACTAAAATAAGTAAAAATACAGAAACACTGAGTAAAAAAATCATTGAGGAAATCAATGGAAGCATATTATCATCAGTTATATAGTCAACAATATGCCATATAACTATCCCAAGAATGAATATCAAAATTAATGGCAATATTATTTTGCCAGAATCATGAGTCATCTCAAAATAATCTTCGTATAGTTTCATACCTGCTCCTTTTTCCTTTCCTCAAACCCAACAAATTCAAATTTTTCTAATTCTATTCAAGAGCATCATAAATTCTTTGTTCAATAATTTTTGCTAGATCAGTAGTAAAAGAATAATCTAGGTAGATATATAAAACAATAACAACAACACTTGAAATCCTAAAATAACATCCATAAGCAATAAATTCATTAAAACCAGAATCCCACATTTTGATTACTCTAGATTCCTCCCCAATTGTATTATTTGCTCCTTCAAAAATACTGCCACCAGTGAAAAAATTGCCGGTATGATTATTAAAAAAATTTCTAGATTCTTGTGTAGAATTAAATACAAAAATCATTGAATCAATGCTTTTTGGCCAATTTTCTGATAAAATTTCACCCAAAGCAAAAATTTTCCTATCAGATTCTCTGGGTTTATAAATTGGGTTTTCTATCTCAGGACTGCTATTTGAAGAGACACATTCCACATATCCTTGTGGTAAATCGTCTAATGTCAAATTTAATGATTTTGCGGATAATGTAGTCGTAGAAGGTTTATTTTCAAAACATCCACTTAATCCAACTACAGCAACGAGAAGAATAGCTATTCCAAAAGTTATAAATTGTTTATTCATTTTCTCCCCCAAGTTTTTTTATAGTATCTTTGCTCCTTTTTTAACAGATCTATCAGAGACAACCTTTCCTTTCTCACTCATCAAATTCTTACCATGATATGTTGCTTCCAGGTTATCCCCAATTACCATATCAACTTTTTTGAAATCATCGAGCTCCAAAACACCGGCTGGCTCATGCGGCAACCCAGTAACAGTGACCCTGGAGCCAGGGTTTGCATTACCAGGGTTCAACAACGAAACCACTTTGTCAGAATCCTCAGCAGCCAAAAGCATACCCTTTGATTCAACACCACGTATCTTAGCAGGTTTAAGATTTGCAACAATCACAATAGACTTACCTTTTATCTCATCATGTTTGTAGAATGGTTTCATACCAGCGACAATAACACGTTTACCAAAGGCGCCAAGATCAATCCGCAACAAATACAAGGTGTCTGCCTGCGGGTGATCCTTCACATCAACAACTTTAGCTACACGCAAATCAAGCTTTGAAAACGGATCAGTTCCAACCATGAAATCATCCAATGTCAGTTTCTTAAATAATGGTTTTGGTTTTTCCACAGCAGTACCAACCTTTACTTCCTTAAGAGCTGAATCCCAACTAGCAGCATGTATTGATTCCTTATGGCCAAGTATCTTCCATACCTCATCAGATGAAAAAGGCAGATACGGTGCCATTAGAACCGCCAGAGCCTGCACAATCCTCAAACAGACATGTAACACTGTGCCACATCGTTCTTTATCTGTTTTTATCAACTCCCATGGCTTGTTCTGATCAAAATAAACATTACCAAACTGAGCAAGGTTCATAGCTGCCCGAAGACCTTTTTTGAAACTACAACCAGCAATTGATTCACCAACTTCTTTGTAAGCCTCCTCGATTTTTTTAATTGCTTTCTCATCTAATTCATTCAACTTTCCTTTCTCAGGAATTTTACCAAAAGTGTTATGCGTAAAAGTTACAACCCTGTGAACAAAATTACCATAGGTTCCAACAAGCTCATCATTATTCTTTGATACAAAATCATCCCACAGCCAGTTAGCATCCTTATTCTCAGGCATATTAATAGACAGATAGTATCTAATCACATCTGCATCAAAACGCTTTAGAATATCTGGAACCCATATACCAACGCCTCTACTTTTAGAAAACTGTTCACCCTTTAATGTAAGATACTCGTTCGCAGGAATATCATATGGGAGATTCAAAGACTCGTTATAACCCATTAGAATAGACGGCCAGATAATCGAATGGAATGGAATATTGTCTTTCGCCAAGAAATAATAATGCTTTGCCTCAGGGTTTTTCCACCACTCCTCCCACTTATTGGGCTTGTGATGTTTCTTAGACCATTCCTTACTAGCAGAAATATAACCAATCACAGCATCAAACCAAACATAGATTCTCTTGTTCTCAAAACCAAAAACTGGGACACGAATACCCCAGCTTATATCTCTTGTTATTGCACGATCCTTAAGACCATTCTGCAACCAATTGTTAGTAAACTTTAACACGTTTGCTTTCCAATATTTTTTGTCTTTAATCCAATCTAAAAGTTTCTTCTCAAACTTGCTCAAAGCGAAAAAAAGATGCTCGGTTTTTTGGACAACTGGTGTGCCACCGCAGATTTTACAGCGAACATTTTTCAATTCAAACGTATCTAAAAGTTTCCCGCAGTTGTCACATTGGTCACCACGTGCTTTCTCATATGAACAATGAGGACATGTTCCCTCAATATAACGATCAGGTAAAAAACGGGCACAGTTTTTACAATAAAAAGCATCGATACTTTTTTTGTAAATATATTTTTTTTGGTACAAATCTAAGAAAATTTCTTGTACAGTCGCCTCATGGTTTGTAGTATTAGTCCGTGTAAATAAATCAAATGATATACCAAGCTGTTTCATATTGGCTAAATGCTCTAGATGATAGCGATCAACAATTGCTTTTGGTGTAGTCTTTTCATTCTCAGCAGTGATTGTTATAGGTGTGCCATGTTCGTCGCTACCAGAAACCATTAAAACATCTTTACTAACCATCCTGTTATAACGTGCAAAGATATCAGCAGGTAGATAACAACCAGCGATATGGCCTAGGTGAAGCGAACCGTTTGCATATGGCCATGCCACGCCAATGTAAATCTTATCTTTCATTTTTAAAACCAACTCTTATGTGAATATAGGCATAACATTTAAATATGGCGCAAGCCTAATATATTGTTGTAGAATAAATCATAAAATGATAAGTTTAAAAGAAAAATAGCACAAAATTTGAATGTGTTAATCACATTAGGATTAATTCATTTACCCGCATGATACAAATCATATAAATGATTAGAAGCAAAAGATGCAATGATTAGGATTTACACCTAAATTTGCTACAAAGCGGATGAAGGTGCTATTTTTCAAAAAGACGATATGAAATCAAAAGGTGAAAATTATGGTTATAGACCCAGCAACAACAAAATACATGATTAAAGCTCGTATTAAAGCAGAAGGCATCATAGAAAAATCTGACGTAGTCGGTGCTATATTCGGACAAACTGAAGGACTGCTTGGTGACGAATTAGATTTAAGAGAATTACAGCGATCGGCAAGAGTGGGAAGAATAGAGGTTGAACTTGACTCTAAAAACGGTAAAAGCGAGGGAGTTATAACACTACCCACTTCGCTAGACAAAGTAGAAACAGTCATACTTGCAGCGGCGTTTGAAAGCATAGATAGAGTAGGACCATGCAAAGCAACGATAGTCACGGAAGAAGTAGAAGATGTTCGAGTAGTAAGAAGAAAAAAAGTTATAGAACGAGCAAAAGAAATACTAAACAAGGTTATAGAAGATAGTAAAATCGAAGGAGAAAGCATAACCGACAACGTGAGACAAGCGGTACAAGTCGAAGAAATAATACACTTCGGACCAGACCATTGCCCAGCAGGACCAAACGTTGACAAAAGCGATTCAATAATTATTGTAGAAGGCAGACGTGACGTTTTGAACCTATTAAAATATGGTATTAAAAACGTTATAGCGGTTGGAGGAACAAACATACCAAGAACAGTTACAGAACTAACCAAAGAGAGAGTAACAACAGCTTTCGTAGACGGAGATAGAGGCGGCGAACTGATACTAAAAGAGTTACTGCAAACAGCTGATGTTGATTTTGTTGCACGTGCACCACAGACAAGAGAGGTGGAAGAGATACCACAGAAACTTATAATGAAAGCATTGAAAAACAAAATACCTGCAGAACAGTACGCTGAGATGTATGACATAAAATACGAGAAAAACAAAGAAAGCAAAGACAGAAAAGAAAGCATGATTAGGGAGATGTTCGAGAAAGAAAAAGAAGAACAAAAACCGGCAAAACAAAAAACAGAAGAATCACAAGAACCACAAGAAGAAACACCAAGGATCGTAACAGACGAACAGAAAAACTATGGTGTAGTGCTAGAAGAGATATCTGGTTCGTTAAAAGCAGTGTTATTTGATAAAAACAACAAAGAAATAAAAAAGATACCTGTTAGAGAATTAACAGACGCACTTAAAAAAAGTGACAACATATCTGTGGTTATATTCGATGGTATAATCACACAGAGATTACTAGATATAGCTGATAGTAAAAACGTTAAAGAAATAATTGGTATAAAGATGGGCAACGTAGTTAAAATGCCTACATCTGTTAGAGTTTTAACCAAAAAAGATTTAGAATAAACACCCCCCATCTTTTTTCTTATTTTATATTTTTCTATACCAGCAATGTGTTTTATTCAGCAGTTTTAACAAAAGATTATAAAAAGTTGATAGAAAATAATAAAAAGCCTTTGTATTATTTAGTCATAATTTACTGTTTGAGGACTCGGGCTGATATTATAATGCAGAAAGATGAATTAATACAACTCCATACCTTTTTACTCCAATTAAAAACACACCTGGAATGCATGGTTAAGAACAACGGGGGGAAAGAATTTATATACTATCAAAAACTGAATGTTACACCTTATCAGGTATACAAATCAAAGAGGGAACATAAGCTAGCAGTTTTTGCTTTAAGCAAAGGAATAGCAGACCTCTTGTCAAATAATAATCACCCTGGTTTGGAGAAGATTTCTAACAGACTAGATCAGATGGCAATAAGGTTCATGACAAACAAAGAAAGAGAAGAATTCAAACGAAGTTAAATTATCGTTGTCATGAGATAAGCATTTTCTCCGTTTTGATAAAAATTTTTTATTGTGTCAGCTATTTTAAAACCCTGTTTCTGATAAAATTGTATTGCTTTTTTGTTATCGATTCTAACTTCTAGTTCAATGTATCTCACGTTATGTTTAATAAGTTCGTCTAGCAGATTTTTTAATAGAGCAGTGCCTATGTTTTGTCTTCTGTTTTTTTTTGCTACTGACAGCATTAGTATACGTCCTTTTTCTTCGCTGATTTTTACGCCTATTATAAAACCTATTATTTTGCTGGTATTTTCTGCAACCCATAATCCATCTGGGAATGTTTCATAGAAATAGTTGAATATGCTAGGGTTGTAGTTTTCAGGTAGAGTTTCAGATGCTAGTTTTACTACAGAGAACATATCATCTGGTTTAAATTTCCTAATTATTAACACAAAAAGCTGACAAGATTAGATGGTATAAATTGTTAGCGGTATATTTAATAAGCTTAGGTTATTTCATAGTCGCTACGAGGTTTGTTTATGGGGATCGATGATATCGTTGTAACAAGGGTTATATTCGACCGTTTCTCAAAAGAGTTCAGAGATTGTTTTGAAGTTGACGTTGCAATTGCTGGTGCAGGTCCTGCTGGTCTTACTGCTGCGAAATATTTGGCGAAGGCTGGAAAAAAAGTTGTAGTTTTTGAGCGTAAACTTTCTGTTGGTGGCGGTATGTGGGGTGGTGGTATGACTTTTCCAGTTATTGTTGTGCAGAAAGAATCTAAGCATATTCTTGAAGATGTAGGCATAAAAATAAAAGATGAGAAAAATGGATATTATAGTGCTGACTCAATAGAGGCGATAACAAAGCTTTGTTCGTCTGCAATTGATGCTGGTGCAAGAGTGTTCAATACGATTTCTGTTGAGGATGTACTAATCGATAAAAAAAAGGTTAATGGTTTTGTAATAAATTGGAGTGCTGTTGATATAGCTGGTTTGCACGTTGATCCATTGTCTATTAGAGCAAAATATTGCATTGATGCAACAGGCCATGCTGCAGAGGTTTGTAGAATTGTGATAAGAAAGGTTGGTAAGCTTAACACACCCAGCGGAAAAATGGAAGAAGAAAAATCAATGTGCGCAGAGATCGGCGAGAAAACTGTTGTTGATAACACAAAAGAGGTTTACCCTGGTTTATTTGTTGCGGGTATGGTTGCAAACGCAGTGTATGGTTCACCAAGGATGGGACCAATATTCGGTGGCATGTTATTATCTGGAAAAAAAGCTGCTGAAATAATTTTGAAAAAACTCTGATTTTTTAACCTGAGAAAATTTAGTTAATTATTAATATGGTTACCTGTTTCAACCTGGTGGAGGAGTTCTTTATGGATTATAAACTGTATAAATATAGATGGACGATAGTAGCAGCATTTTGGATAGTTATATTTGCATATGGAGCAAACTGGTTTGCATTGTCCCCTATGCTTAAAACATTTGAAAGCGATTTTAGCATCCCTAGTTGGGAATCACACCTCTTAATCTCTTTGATAGGAATGTTTGTAATATTCTTTGCATGGCCTGCTGGTACACTTATAGACAAACGAGGACCAAAAATATCAACGTCTATCGGGGCTTTGTTCATGGCTCTAGGTTTTGGTATAAGACCTTGGCTTCTGGACAGTTTTTATACATTGTTGCTCAGCAGCATAATTGCTGGTATTGGTTTGGCTTGGATACTTGTTGCTATGGCACCTCAGATGCTTCGTTGGTTCCCACACAAGCAGGCTGGTCTACCTGTTGGAATCGCGGCATCAGGATTATTTATAGGCTTTGGAACCGGCTCGCTTGCAATGCCAATTCTTGTTGACTTATATGATAAATCAACTGGTTTTCTGATCTTTGGAATCATGGCGATTATTGCATTTTTCTTATGGATTTTAGTTGCAAAGGATCATCCTCAGACACCACCTGACGAGCGAATAAAAGTAGAAAAAATGAAATTTGCAGAAGGAATGAAAAAAGTTTTCAGCTCAAAGAACGCCTTCCTTTATCCGTTCATTGGATTTTTCATTGTAGGTATAACACTAGTTATTTCCGCATTTCTGCATCAACTTTACCCAGGCGAAACTGGAGGATACATAGCTGGTCTTTTGCTTTATGGATGCGCAATTGGTGCGTTTTCCGCTCCTTTTATAATGAAGAAAATAGGCTTGAAAAAAGTGACAATTTCTGTCGTTATAGGCGCAATTGTATTCTGGCTTATTGTATTTTATCTGAATTCATATTATGATGCAACCTGGTTGCTTATTGTACCAATTGCGTTTCTCTTCGGATTTTGTTTCCAGGCATCATGGCCACTGGCACTCTACAGCCAAGAAACAGAAGAAGGTGTGACAGATGCAAACGTTGGAATTGCAGCAAGTTTATACATTTCTATTAGTAACATCGGAGCAGCGGTTCTCCCAGTAGTATTTCCGCTTATATTCACAACTAACATCTCAAATTTCATCGCAATAACTGTAGGACTAATAATCTGTTTGCTATTATGGGTTGTAGTGAAAAGAAAATAAAAAATTAAAATTTTTTCTTTTTATCTTTCTATTACCCTTTTTGCTTTCCCAGTACTTCTAGGGATAGCCTTAGGCTGCAAAGCTTTTACAGGTACGTTCAAATTCAAAATCCTGTATATAGCAGCCTCGACCTGTTTTTCTAAGTCTTCGAGATGTCCTTCTCTAAATCTTTCCTCAGTTGGTTCTACCTCTACAGACAATGAAGTAACATTTTCTTCTTTAGTTTTTACAATCTGATAATTATCGCTTATACCTGAGATTTGCATCAGTGCTGATTCTATCTGCGATGGAAAAACAATTACGCCTTTCACTTTCATCATGTCATCGCTTCTACCTTTTATCCTCGATTGAATAGGCAGGGTTCTACCACACTTGCACTTTTCTTCACTTATCGATGCTAGATCTCTTGTCCTAAAACGAATAGCTGGAAAAGCCTCTTTTGTTAGAGTAGTAAAAACAAGTTCTCCTTCTTCACCATTTGCCTTAGTCTCACCAGTATCTGGATCAATAACCTCTGGCAAGAAATGATCTGCATTAACATGTAATTTTTTGTGTTCGCATTCTGAGACGACACCAGGGCCTATGAGCTCTGTTAAACCATAGTGTTCATGTGCTACTATGCCCCATCGTTTCTCAATGTTGTTTCTCATCTCATCGCTCCACGCCTCAGCTCCAAAAACACCTAGACGAAGTTTGAAATCCTTCGAGGGATCCAAACCATTTTCCTCAGCAACCTCAGCTATGTGAAGAGAATAAGATGGTGTACATGCAAGTGCTGTGCTACCAAAATCCTTCATAAAATCAATCTGCCGCTCTGTGTTTCCTGAGCTAATTGTTACAACCATTGCCCCTATTTTTTGTGCGCCCTTCTCGAAACCATGGGCGCCAGTGAATAGACCATAGCCATATGCGTTCTGCATAACATCGTTTTTTCTCATACCATTTGCATATAGCGAACGAGCCATCACCTCACTCCACAGATCAACATCGTTCCTAGTATAAGGCCCAACAACTGGTTTACCAGTTGTACCTGAAGAAGCATGAACCTCTATTATATCATCTAGTTCTGTACAAACAAGACCAAAAGGATAGTAGTTACGTAAATCCTGCTTAGTCAGAAAAGGTATCTTTTCTATATCCTTTAAACTCTTTATATCATCAGGTTTAATCTTAGCTTCAGATAATTTGTTCTTATAATACTTGTTTTTTTTGTATACTCGATTAACTAGTTCTTTCAGACGTTTAAGTTGTAGATCCTTAAGCTTATCTAAAGGCATTGACTCTATTTTACTGTCCCACAAATCTTTAGACATAACAGCCTCCCTATATTCCAGTGAATAAAGTAATCAGATATAATGATTATGAAATATTCTTAGAACAATCAGATTTTAATAGTCTTTACCATTCCAAAAAATATCATTAAAAATAACATGGGACTTTCATGAGAGTAAAAAAAGAGTTTCTTTTTGCAAAAGACAGGGCATTAGAAAAACTTGATAACGCCCAATTAAAAAACGAGGTAGACAAAGGCATTATCCAATTATTAAATCTGATAAATAACTCGAAAGAATATTATACATCAAGTAGCTGCGCAGGGAGAATTCTTCTTCTACAGATACCAAAAATTGGTGATAAAAAACAGGCGAAATTCCTGGGTAGATGGCATAGAACCATAAAAAAAGAAGATATTTCAAAAGCAATTAAAAAATCAGATAAAGGCATCTTATGGTTGTTAGCACAATCACCTATCATTCATATAGGCGCAAAGACAAACACCGCGGCGGATAAGATAGTTAAAATCGCTAACGCAAGTGGTTTCAAAAACTCAAATATCAAATCAGTCGGGAAAAAACCTCTTGTAGAGATAGGTAGTACAGAGCGCCTAGACGCGCCCATAGGAGAGGATGGTATTTTGTTTTGTGGAGAGGAACACCTTGAGCTTCTAGTTAAAATCTCAAATGAGGTAATGAAAAAATCAATGTTAAAACTAGGTAGATTCGAGCAGGAAATAAAGAAATATTTAAGTACCAGCAAAACAACCACATCTTAAGACGATGATAGACA
>Ga0172365_10002237_pt1 | contig 14160 bp, 9 predicted proteins | sample LakKivSesite48cm_FD_114535 | JGI IMG/M metagenome (GOLD analysis project Ga0172365, IMG submission 114535) | Sediment microbial communities from Lake Kivu, Rwanda - Sediment site 48cm | ecosystem: Environmental > Aquatic > Freshwater > Lake > Sediment | place: Rwanda: Western Province, Lake Kivu...
AAAACATAGCTTCTTATCTGATTCCCCCAGCTAACCGGAACAATTTTTCCTTTAATTTCTTTTAATTCTTTTTTAGTTTTTTCCTCTTTTAATTGATGGAGTTTTGAAATTAAAATCTTCATTGCCTTATCCCGATTCATTCCCTGCAATCTTTCGCTTTGGCAAGAAACAGTAATTTGGGTTGGCAAATGAATTATTCTAACCGCCGTTTCTCTTTTATTAACATATTGGCCACCAGGACCTGAAGCCCGATAATAATCTATTTTTAAATCTTCTGGTTTTATTTCAATTTCTTTCTCTTCAGCTTTTGGGAGTTCGGGTAAAACCTCAACTAAGGCGAAAGAGGTGTGGCGAAGTTGCTTTGCTGAAAATGGAGAAATTCTGACTAATCGATGAACGCCCGACTCTTTTTTCAAAAAGCCGTAAGTATAATTTCCCTTAATTTCTAAAGAGACCTGCTTTATCCCAATTCTTCCTTCCGGTCCTCCACCTTCGCCAAAAGATTGATACCAAACCTGAGTTTCATATCCTTTTCTTTGAGAATATCTTTCATACATTCTGAGCAACATTGTTGCCCAATCCTGAGCATCTTGGCCACCAGCTCCGGCAAAAATTGATAAAATAGCATTGCCTTTGTCGTATTTTCCAGAAAGAAAAACCTGAAGTTCCTTTTGTTTTAGTTTCTTTTCAAATTCTTCAATCTTCTCTCCTGTTAACTCGGCCAATTCCTTCTTTAGTCTATCAAACTCAGCTATTTCTTTCTCTAACTCGCTTAGTTCCTGGCTGATTTTTATTGCTTTTTCCCTTTCGCGCCAGAGATCGGGTCTCTGAATTTCTTTTTCTAATTTCTTTATTCTTTTTTGTTTTTCCCCAACGTCAAAGACAGTCCTCAAGCTTGAGGATTCTTTTTTCTAATTCTTCAATTTTTTCGGATAAATCTTGCATATCTTAAAATAGTATACCATAAATTTGCTAAAAATAAAACCCCATCCCAAAATTTGGTGCGGGGAGAAAAGAGCCGGAGGCGAGACTTGAACTCGCGACCAACCCCGCCTCTTAAGTAAGCCGATGGGCAGAATTGAACTGCCGTCGGTGGTTTACGAAACCACTGCTTTGCCACTAAGCTACATCGGCATTTCTAACGGGGCTACTCTACCACTGAGTTACCCCGACAATTAATCTAGGTTGGACGGGAATCCTTCTTGAAGAAATTTTAATAGCTTTCTTCTAACCGCACCACTTTTCCAGTATCTTTCTCTGTTTTTCGCATCACTTAGGGTAACTACTCTTTCAAAATAAAGTGTCTTCAAAGGACGACGATATTTTGTAGCCTTTACTCTGCCAACATTGTGCTGCCTTAAACGAATCGTAAGGTTCTTGCAATATCCAATATAAGTTCTCTTATCTTTATTCACTTTGTAGAATGTAGACGAAAAACATATAATTGAGCGGGCCACCCCAGGTGGGGCGAGCCTCGCTCAAAATTTCTAGAGAAATTTTGAGCGGGATACGGGAGTCGAACCCGTCTTTTTACCTTGGGAAGGTAACGTTGGGCCGCTCAACTAATCCCGCGTTAGAAACCAAATTTTTCAAGAAATTTCTCAAAAAAATTTTTTTGTTTCTCAGTAGAGGTTGATATCTCTTCTTCTGGAGGCAAAATTACCACTTGCTCTTCGCCTGGTTTTTTATATCCTTCCTGCCTAATTTTCTCTTCCCAATAGCTTTCTTTTTCAGTCTGAGATATTCCTGCTCGCAATTGGGCATTTTTTTCTTCTAAAACCTGAATTTCTTTTTTAAAGACCTCAATTTGAGCACGAAATTCTGCCCTCTTTTGGCTTATCTTCCAGTTAGAAAAGACCAGGAAACCAATCGCCACCAAGAATAAAAACCCAAGGAAGATTGAAAAAAATATTGTTTGATGGGCACCTGGCTTTTTATATCTCCTAGATTTTGGTATCATTAGTATTAGAGGGTGAGGTCGCGGCACGCGACGATTGCCGAAAGGGTTCTAGGTCGGGAGTTTCCGCTTCGCGGATAACTCTCGCGACCAACCCCGACCCCTCTCTAATTTTGGTTGTTAGTTGTTATATGAAAAGAATTAAGCCAAAAACGATTTTCAGAATAATCTGGATTATCTTAATATCCCTGGTGATTTTAAGTATGTTTGCCTTTTTATTTATTCCTTTAATTAGATAGTAGCACCCCGCCCCCCTAAGCAGTATATTTTTTCCCATCTCTGATATCAATTTTCGAATAAAAAAGCTTTAGCCTTCGACTCTATTATATAAAGCATAGGGGGCGGGGTCAATCTCGAAACATCTCTAAAAATACCCTGGGAGGAATTCTAATTCGTCCCTTTTCTTTTAATTCTTTCTTGCCTTTCTTTTGTTTTTCTAATAGTTTCCTTTTCCTAGTGTAATCTCCGCCATAAAGAGGGGCTATAACATCTCTTCTTTTAGCTTTCATCGTTTCTCGGGCAATGATTTTTCCAGAAATTGCCGCCTGAATAGGAACAGAAAAAAGCTGGGCCGGTAGAATTTCTTTTAATTTTTCGACCATCCTTTTTCCTTCAGAAAAGGCATCTTTTTCAGAAACAATTTTTGAAAAGGCCTCCTCTTTTTCTCCGGCAATTAAAATTTCCAATTTAACTAAATTAGCTGGTCTATATCCTAAAATATCATAATTCATTGAGGCAAATCCTTGGGTCATTCCCTTAAGTTTATCGTAAAATCCAACAATAATTTCTTTTAAGGGAACTTCATAAATTAAAAGTAATCTATCTAAGGAAAAATATTTAGTTTCAATCCGAATCCCATTTAAGCTTTTTAAAAGCTCAGCAATTTTCCCAGTAAAACTGGTGGGGGTTATTATTTCTAACCTTAGCCAGGGTTCCTGAGCTGCCTTAATTTCGCTCTGATTTGGAAAATCTTGTGGCGAATAAACAGAAATTTCCCTCTCTTTTTCATCAATGACCTTAAAAACCACCGAGGGATTAGAAATAACTAAATCTAAACCAAATTCTCGTCGCAACCTTTCTGAAACAATTTCGGCATGGAGTGACCCCAAAAATCCGCAACGAAAACCTCGACCCAGGGCTTCCTTTATTTCCGCCTCAAAAGTAAGCGCGGCATCATTCAGTTTTAATTGGGATAAGGCTATTTTTAAAGCCTCAAAATCATCAGGATTTTCAGGGTAAATTGAAGCAAAAACCATCGGTTTTGGTTCTTCATACCCAGGTAACGGCTCCATTTTCGAATTTCGATTTTCGAATTTCGATTTTCGAATGGTTATGGTGTCCCCTACCCTTACCTTTCCTGGCTCCTTTATTCCAGTGGCGATATAGCCAATTTCTCCGGTTTTTAATTCTTTGGCAATCTTTAATTCCGGCCTAAAATATCCAACTTCTTTCGCTTCACTTTCAATATTGGTTTGAATTAGGTAAATTTTATCACCTAGCGATATTTCACCATCAACTACTCTCACATAGGCAATTACTCCTTTAAAAGAATCGTATTCTGAATCAAAAATCAGAGCTCGTAGCGGTTTTTCCAAAACACCTTTTGGAGAAGAGATCTTTTTAATCACCGCATCTAAGAGTTGTTCAACATTTGTTCCATATTTGGCAGAAATCTCAAAAATCTCATTTTCTGAAATATTTAATAGTCTAGCTAAGTCAGTTTTTGTTTCCCGGATTTTTACCTGAGGCGAATCAATTTTATTTATAGCCGGGATAATTACTAAATTTTGTCTCTTTGCTAATTCTAAATTGGCTAAGGTTTGAGCTTGAATTCCTCGGGTCCCATCAACTAATAAAATCGCTCCTTCTACGGCTGCTAAAGAACGAGAAACCTCGTAAGAAAAATCAACGTGACCGGGGGTATCGATTAGATTTAAAATATATCTTTGGTATTCCATTCTTACTGGTCGCATTTTAATGGTAATCCCTTTTTCTCTTTCTAAATCCATCATATCCAAGTATTGAGGGCGCATTTTTTCTTTGGGGATGGTGCCAGTCAACTCCAAAAACCTATCAGCCAAGGTTGATTTCCCATGGTCAATATGAGCCGAGATTACGAAATTACGAATATTTTTCATTTTAGAATAATTTTTTAATTTTTTGCTTAAAAGAAAAATAAAGAAGGGCAAATTGAAAGATGGCCGAAATAGAAAAAGCTAATGGCAGTCCCAAGAGAGGAGTATTTTCATTTCTGAAGAGAGAAAAAAATTCAATTAAAAAATTACTAAAGATATTGGGAGATTTCAAAAGCCAGACAAAGGAAAAAGCTAAAATGATATTTAAGAAAACTGCCCAAAAAGTAATTAAGGTTGGGGTTTTGGTATCCTGAAGAGAAAAGAAAGCCCGGGCAAAGAGAGGAATCAAAGATTGGGCAAAAATTGAAAAGGCGAATATTCCCAAACAGGCTGAGGTTAATTTTACATCTTCTAAACCAAATTTTCCGGTTCGATAAATAATTTCGATAATTGGATTTTTCAACAGAAAGATTAAAATCGAAATTGGAATGATAAAAAATAGAATCTGGCGGAAAATCGATGAAAAATTTTCCAAAAATTCTTTTTTTTGATTTTCAGCAAAGAATCGGGAAAGGGTTGGAAAAATAGCGACGGCAAAAGAAGCACCAATGATACCTATTGGTAAACTCTGAAAATTATTAGAAATACTGAAAATGGCGATGGAGCCCGAGGTTATGGTCGAAGCGATGGCAACAATCACAATTAAGTTTATTTGCTGAGCCGCCACTCCAAAAACTCGGGGAACCATTAACTTAAATATTCTTTTTAAGGCCGGATATTTAAAATCGAAAAGAAATTTATAGGAAAATCCGCAATTTCTGGCCGTGGGAATTTGAATTGCCATATGCGAAAAGGCGCCAAAAACCACTCCTATTCCGACTCCAAAAATACCAAAATAGGGGGCTAAAAAGAGAATTCCAAAAATTATTCCTAAGTTATATAAAATTGGAGTTAAACTATAAATAAAAAATCGGTGAAAGTATTGTAAAATTCCGGAAAGAAGATTAGAGATACCAAAAAAGATTGGACTTAAAAAGAGTAATCTAATCAAGGGGACGGCTAATTTGTAATGTTCGGGACCAAAACCAGGAAAAATCCATTTGGTTAACCAGGGGGTAAGAAGAAAAAAAATGAAAGAAATTGAAATAAGAAAAATCAAAAAAGCATTTAAAACATAGTTTGCCATTTGCCAAACTTCATTTTTATTTCTGGAAAAATATTCAGCAAACAAAGGCAAAAAAGCAACAATTAATCCGCCTAAAATTAAAATGTTGTAAACAAAATCAGGAATTCTAAAAGCAGCAAAATAAACATCGAGTTCCAAACCGGCTCCAAAATGACCAACTAAAAGTCGATCCCGAATTAATCCCAAAATAGCCGAAATAAAATAAGATGTGCCCAAAATTAAAGCTCCTTTGGTAATTGGTTTTGTTTGGGAATTAAAAATCTTCTTCAACATATTTTTATCTTAATATTTTTACCCTCGCTTTACAATCTTTAAATTTCTTGTTAATATTTTCCTTAGGAATTCTTTAGTTCTTAATATTAAAGAAGGAGGGAAATATGAGATTGAAATATGTCATTGAGGCTCAACAGTTTGAGGTAGATTGGTTATTAAACGATTTGTTTCCTTTAGCCGACAAAATGGAGAGGATTGTTAAGAAAAAGCACGGATGGTATTGGTTAAGGTATTTCTTTGATAGAAGGGCTCTGGCGGGAAAGGAAATGATAAGTCTTTACTATGAACCAAGCACCAGAACCAGGATATCCCACGAAGAAGCCATGATTAAACTTGGTGGGAAAGTAGCTTCTGCAACTGAACATGCTAAAGTATTCTCTTCGGCAGCTAAAGGAGAAACTATTGAAGACACTATAAGGGTTCTCAATAGTTACTATCCCGACGTAATTGTCTTAAGGTCTGACGAAGAAGGAATGGCCAAAAGGGCAGCAGCAGTGTCTTTAGTATCAATTATTAATGCTGGTGATGGAACAGGACAGCATCCTACTCAAGCCCTTCTAGATCTTTATACAATCCAGAAAGAGATTAAACGAATTGCCGGTATATCAATTGCTATGGTTGGAGACCTGGCCAGAGGAAGAACAGTGAGATCTCTTTCTTATCTCCTCGGTAAATTTCCCGATGTTAAAATTTATTTTGTTTCACCAGAGGTAGCTCAGATGCGAGACGATATTAAAGACTATCTTAAAAGACACGGGGTCTGGTTTACCGAAGAACACGATCTCCGGATTATAGCGCCAAAGGTAGATGTGATTTATCAAACAAGGACTCAAAAGGAACGTGGCAAACTCCTTATGAAATATGAAAAAGACCCGGGCTTCTATATTGTCAATCAAGAAGTCCTTGACCTAATGAAAGAGGATGCTATTGTGATGCATCCTCTGCCCCATACCGAAGAAATCGCCCCAGAAGTAGACTTCGACCCCAGAGCTGTTTATTTCCGTCAGGCAGAAAATGGACTTTACATTCGGATGGCTCTCCTGAGGCTGATACTTCAACCCAAAAGGAATTGGAGGTTTTGGAGGCGGGCCAAAGGCTAAAACCTTTGGCCTTTTTATTTTCAAATAAAAAAGCTCAAGCCCCGTACCAAAATTTGATACGGGGCAAGCCCTATAGCCAAAAGGTTGTTTTGGTACAGGGCAAGCAGGCAATAAGCCGAATTCTGTTTTAGGCAATCATCTATCTAGCCCCTTAATTACTCTCGGGGTCAATCGAACTACTTTTCACAAAAGCTCCAGATAAAACCAGAACTTTTGTTTTGTTCTTGCTTCCAGTAAGGATTTAGCCGTTTCACCTTCGAGATTTCTCTCAAAGTTCGCCCTGTCGAATGACAGGGCGCCTCGACCCTTTCGGATCTCGGCGTCACTGTTCGCACCTCTAGCCTCACGGCCGACGGGTGTTACCCGCTACTTTTTTACCCCGCCCTCTATGCCCTGTGTCAATCTGGTTGAACTGAATTTAATAAAGAAACTTGCAATTATTTAACAACTAGAAAACATAGAGCTTAGAGGGCGGGGGGAAGTTCGGACTTTCCTCCCCCCACCACTACTGGTGGGGGGCGATTGCCTCGCCTACTTGAGCGTTTTTATCTTAGCAGAAAACAGAGGCTCTGTCAATACTTTTAAAAAATTGTCCCCTGTTTGTTTTGACTATCCAGGGTTTCATTAACCAATCTATCGGCTTCTTTGTTTTTCTCTCGAGAAATTAATTTAAATTTAACTTTTTTAAAATCTTGTTTTAAATTCCAGATTTTAATAAACAGGGGTTGGATTTTTGGTTCCAAAATTTTATATTCTCCATTCAATTGTTTTATTAATAATTCAGAATCTGACCTTAATTCAATTTCTGTGTTTTTCGCTAATTTTTTTCCAAAGAGAGCCTTGAATTTTTTAAAGGCGGAAATTACTGCTTGGTATTCAGTTTCATTATTAGTAAAATTATCGCCCAAATATTCTGAATACTTTTTAAAAACCTCTCCTTTCTCGTTACAAAAAATAGCTCCAATTGCTGAAGGTCCTGGATTGCCTCTGGAACCGCCGTCGGTATAAGTAATTATTTTTTTCATAAGTATTTCTACGAAATTATGAAATCTTTACGAAAGTACGAAATTTATTTTTGTTCGTTTTTCGTATTTTCGCATTTTTTTTCGTAATTTCGCAGGAGACATTTTCTAAATTTCTCCAGGTTTTCATTTTTAATTCTAAAGCCGGAAGCTAAAGGATGACCGCCGTAAGTGATGGGATATTTTGAGCATTTTTTCATCAAAGCCACGCTATCTATGCCGACCGGAACCCTCACCGTTCCCTGTGATTCATCTTTAAGAATTTTGTAAATAAAAGTTGGTTTTTGATACCTCTGACAGATAATTGAAGCTACCGGGCTGATTAAAGTAAAATCCCAGCCAGAATCTCCTTCAAAAATAATCGGGTGAGCTCCTTTTTGAATCCTTTCTTCAACTTCTCGAGTAATTTCTTCTATTTTTTGTTTCCTGATTTCGCTTTTTTCTATTAATCTACTAATAATCTTTTTTGATTCTTCTAAGTCGGGGCTGGTTAACAATCTAAAACTAGCCGGCCCCCCACCAGGGCCCTGGCGGGGGGCAACATCCCTAATATTTAAAATAGAAATCATTTTGGAAACTTTTTGGTTCAAATTTACCCCCCACCTTTCTTGAAGGTGAGGGGCAAAAAAAGCCCTAATTCCTGGTCGCCAGGAATTCTCAATGGATTTTAAACCTTCTTCAATAAAAATCTGGTTTTCATCTTCTCTGGGCATCATATCAGCGATGGTGGCCATGGCTACTAATTCTAAAAAATTTTGTTTTAGGTTTTCAGTCATTTTATTTTTTAAAAGAAGTTCAGAGAGTTTAAAAATAATACCAGTAGTAGCCAGCTCTTTAAAAGGATATTTTTCTCCTTTTTGTTTTGGGTCAACAATAATTTTGGCTTCGGGTAACTTATCCAGAACTTCATGATGGTCAATAATGAGTATTTCAAAACCCAAGTTTTTAGCCATTTTCACATCTTTGAAATTGCTAATCCCGCAGTCTAAGGCAACCAATAATGCCGGGGTAAAGTTTTTTAGATAATTTAGACCCGTTCCTGATATCCCATAACCTTCCGCTTCTCGATCGGGAAAATAAATATTGGCGATTTCGCCATTTAAATTTTTAATTGACTCTTTCAAAATAATCACCGAAGCTACCCCATCTAAATCGGCATCTCCATAAAGGATGATTTTTTCTCCATTCTTTATTGCTTTTAGAATTCGATTAGCTACTTTTTTGAGATTCTTAATGGTTCGACTCCGCTCACCATTAATCCTGAGCGAAGCCGAAGGATTAATTTCCATAATTTAATGCATCGATACCTACTAATTTCCCATCTGAAATAAAGTCTAACATTGCTCCACCGCCAGTGGAAACATGGCTAAATTTCTCAGTTAGACCAATTTTATTAATAAATTCGACTGTCTCCCCTCCTCCAACCACTGAAATGGCACTACTTTCAATAATGGCTTCAGCAATCTCTTTAGAACCTTTTTGGAAGGGCTTTTCTTCAATTTTTCCTAAAGGACCTGACCAAAAAATTGTTTTTGCTTTATCAATTTTCTCTTTGAAAAGATTTATCGTTTTTGGCCCAATATCTTTTCCCTCGATTTCGTCAATGGGAATAATAATTTTTTGAGGATATTTTAACTGGATATTTTTCTCCTTAATTTCATTTTTAATTAAGGAATTAATTAAAACCCAACTGGCTTTCTCTGAAATTTTATCAATTACTCGCGATTTAGTCTCCACTTTTTTACCACCAATTATTCCAATTAGGGGCTTTTTAGGTTCTGCCAATAACTCGGTTAATACTCTAATTTCTTTTTCTAATAAAGAACCCATTCCCGAAGGTAAATATTTTGGTATTCCAACAATTGAGGCATGAGCTCTATGACAGACACCAAAGGCTTCATTAATAAAAATATCTCCTAATTTTGCCAGTTCTCTGACGAAGTTTTCCTCATTTTCTTCCTCTTCTTTGTGAAATCTTAAATTTTCTAAAAGTAAAATTTCTCCCGGTCGCATTTGGTTTATCCATTTTTCAATCTCTTTTCCAATACAATCTGGGGCTTTTACCACTGATAAATCAAGGTATTCCATTAATTTTTCTTGAATTAGATTTAATCTTAAACTTTCCACTACTTTCCCTCCGGGTTCATCTAAATGGCTCATTAAAAGAATTTTTCCTCCTTTATCTATTAAATATTCAATTGTTGGAATGGTTTTTTTAATTCGGAAATCGTCCAAAATTAATCCCTCTTTAGAAAGAGGGACATTAAAATCGCACCTCACTAAAACTCTTTTATTTTTGAAGTCAAAATCCTTTAAAGTTTTCATTTCTTGTCCATTTTCTTAAGAGACTTTTCTAAAACCTTCCTTAACTCTTCGACATTAACTTCTTTTCTTTCTCTCTTTGGTCTCTCCTCCACTGATTTCTTTGATGGTGAAAAGGAAACAGGTGCGCTTTTAGCTGCCTCTTCTAAGGAAATAGTTGGAGGGGCTGGGGTTTCTTCTTTTTTAACTTCCTTAGCTTCGGTTTTTTCCCGCTCCACCCCGGCCTCGCCTATTGGGCGGGCCGCCCCTTCGGGACGAGCCTCGCCTATTGGGCGGGCTTTCTTTAAACAAGATTTACAATAAACCGGGCGAGAACCTGAGGGCGGAAAAATCACTTTCGTCCATTTTCCGCAGAGAGAACATTTTGCATCATATAAAACTGGAGAAGTAATTTGGGGTTTCTCTGGCAATTTCAGAAACCCAGTCCACTTAGTAATTTTTTCTTCAATAATTTTTTGAGGAGTGCCGTATCTTTCTCTGGAAACCTTGATAATTTTTTCTTTGTGAGATTCTTCTGGTTTCGGAAAGGGAGAGAGGGTCTCAGCTGAAAAGGGACGTCCGGCCAGTCCATCAATCATTAATTTTAAATAAACATTATATTTAGTTAAATTAACCAAATCTTCAGCCATAAATTCGGGAAGGAATTCTCTTTCTAAAAACTCGGCATCTTCGGCTCCCACTCGGAAACAGACTATTGTTCCCACATTACCAAAAATGGCATCTCTAACCTCAGAACTTTTTCCAGTGGGAGTCATCTCCTCCAATTGAGTAATATATTGATTACCTATGGTTAGGGATAACCTATATTTTCTGGCTTCAGACAAAATATTAACAAAAGATTTGGTGGCAAAATTCTGGAATTCGTCAACATATAAATAAAAATCCCTTCTTAATTCCTCTGGGATGTCAACTCTCGACATGGCGGCTAATTGCAACTCAGTTATTATTAGGGCTCCTAAAAGTCGGGAGTTGTCTTCGCCAATCCTGCCTTTGGAGATATTACAAATCAAAATTTTTCCTTCATCCATTAATTTTCTCATATCAATTGTTGAGTGAACCTGGCCAATAATATTTCTAATTAAAGGAGCGGAGACAAACTGACCAACCTTATTTTGGATAGCGGCCGTTGCTTCAACTTCGTATCTTTGGGTATATCTGGCAAATTCATTAACCCAAAAAGATTTAATTACCGGGTCAGCCACTTTTTCTACCACTTTTTTCCGATATTCAGGGTCAGCCAACATTCGATTGACTCCTAAAAGGGTTGAGCCTGGACATTCTAAAAGAGCTAAAATGGTATTGTTCAAAATGTATTCCATCCTGGCTGACCAGACATCCGGCCAGATTTTTTTAAAAACTCCCATCAATCCAGAAGCAACTAAATGCCGATTAGCAAAGTCTACTTTTTCCATGACATTGAAGGCAATGGGATAATCTGTGTCAGCTGGATTAAAATAAATTACATCATTAATTCGATGAGAAGGGACAAAATCTAACACTCTTTCAGCTGCCTCGCCATGAGGATCAACAAAACCAACCCCTCTCCCTGCCTGGATGTCTTGAATAGCCATATTTTCCATCATCACTGTTTTACCCATCCCAGTTTTTCCAATAATGTAAACATGCCGACGCCTATCATCAATTTTAATCCCAAAACGCCTTCTCTGATTTCTGAAGGTTGTTTCGCCAAAATAAGTTATTTCATTATTCATACCCTAAGAATTACGAATAAATACGAATAATCTTTAAACGAGGCAAGTGGTTTCAGGGTGGCTTAAAAGCCTGAGCGGGCATGGTCCCCGCCCTCTATGCTACATGTAATTATTCTTTTGCTTAGAGGGCGGGGGAGTGCAGGCTTTTACGCCAGTGAGCGAGCCTCGCTGGGGCGAACGAACGACCCTGAAACCAGCTTTGCCGAGCGGCTATTCTATGGGTAGTTCTGGTGGAGCCTCTCCTTTTTTAGCCTCAACTCGAGGAACAGTCGGAGCGGGAGCCACTGCTCGGCTGGGGAAATGATAAAGAGAAGCCAATTCCTCAGTATTTAAGATAAATTCTCCGGTTTTCCTATTAGCTGCTCTGGGAAACATCGGGTTAAACCTTCCCAAGTATTGTCTAAGTAATTTTCTTCTTCTTAAATAAAGTCTCCGATCAATAAACCAAAACCAGTTATACCAATTTCGTTTAATTTTAGTAATCGTCCTTCCAAGAGGAAAAGGGGCATTAAGATGTTCGGTAACATAGTGACCAAAAAAGGCCAGAGCTAATCTTAAATTTGCCTTAAACCAGACCTCCCTTTTCCCTAAATAAATAAATCTCATCGAGCATTTGAAAGGAGGTTTAGAGATTTTTCTCTCCACTCCAGCTATTATTTCCCTTTCTCCTGGAGTTAATCTCAGTTCCGGGGCAATCAATTCAAATGACGGAGGTTTCTCTTCTTCTGGTTTTCCAGTAATTAAAATTTCAGTTGCTTCTTGCCACATTGGTTTTGATTCTGGTGCTTCTGGTCTCTTAGCTAATTTCTCTTTTAAGGCTAATCCTTCCTTGAAAAAAGGCTCAGCATGTTCTTCTGAAATCGGATAGGCCTGAATCTGAACCCAGAGTTGCTCGCCTGGTTTTATTTTAGCCATACTTTCTAAAAGACTAGCTACCGGATCAATCCTTTTTTCTTCTTCTTTTTCTGCTTCTGTCTCAAAGTCTTTATAGGTTTTAATTGGATAGGGATCGGGTTTTTCTAACATATAATCTGCTGCCCAAAGGTCCCAATCTTTATTTGGCATATCTTGGGGAACATATCTGGTGTAATCCTCGACTAAGGTAATTTCGGCTTCAGGATATTGAGAATAAATATGTGTTTCAACAATGTCCCTTCTGTAATCGGGGCATCTAATATAAAAATGAACTTCACCATTAATTGAAACTGTTTCTAATTGGAAACCTATAATTATTTTTCCCTCCCACCATTTTTCATACCAGTTGGGAGGGTCATAAAAGCCCTGCCAAAGACCAGTAAATACATCCTCCATTGCTCTAATTGGTTTCAAAGATTCTTCAGGAATTTTGATTTCTAGTAAAATTCTCTTTTGCCTCGTAATCCATTTCTCTATCCGCCAAAAAAGCCAAAAATAACGGGCTGGCTTCCATAAAATAAAAGGTAAAGGAACCCACCACCAGGTTTTAATAAATAGCCAAAAATAATCCAAAATTGGTTGGATAAGGTTCCAAGCGGTTTTTAAAAATTCTGAAATTTCAGGCGGCATTTAGGCTTCTTTTACTCCAACACCAATTTTGGTGCGGGGGTTTACCAAAAATTTTCCTTGGGAATTTCTTAAAAAATATTTTTTATTACTTAAATTAAGCAAAATTGTATTTTCCTTCACTAACCTCTGGTTTAAAACTTTCTCTAGGATTTCTTCTTTGGTCAGTGGTCTTCCAGCTTCTTCTAAAACTCTGGAAATTACCTCTTTAATTTGGCCAGGATAATATCCCCATTCTTGAAGAGCATAAACCCCCCTACCAACTAAAACAAATCTGGAATCTTTAATTAACTCATTGTGAACGGTTTGTAAGAGAGATCCGGGAATAAGAGAAGCTATCTCGCTAAAATGGAGGGGTTTTTTAGCTTTTTTAAATACTAAGTAGGCTTTATCTTTCACTCCCCTGGGATTGATCTCTGGCCAGTCCTTTAAACCAAAGAGGTCTTCTTCATTTACCCGAGCAGAGCGAAGGGTGGAAATGAACGAATGTTCATTGACTTTTTGAATTTTTTTGGAAATCTCTAAATAGGAAAGTAAAAATTGTCTTTTAGGTGGTGGCGTGAGGGTGGTGGGTCGGTTGTAGTCTTTTAAGGTTAGGGGTTTCTTACTTTCTTTGAGTTGATTAGAAAAAGAGTCAATAACTTTTTTAGCTAAATTTAAGGAATCTCGATTTATTGTCCATAAAGAATAAAAATCATCCGTTTCTCCAAATCTTTCAAATTCATCTCCCAGATTTAATAAAAAGTAAATCTGGGGCATTTGATTTTTACTGCCCAATTCCTCTAATAAAACAGTTTCTTTTCTTAAATCTCCCTTTTTCTTAAGATACTTTCTGAAATATTGAAAAATTTTTTGATATTTTCTTGCTTTTGGTTTCAATTTTAATAATCCATCTTCTTCAATTTGACGAACTCTTTCTCTGGTAACACCTAAATCCCGGCCAATGGATTCTAAAGTTTCTCTTTCTACTC
>Ga0172365_10002243_pt1 | contig 14137 bp, 11 predicted proteins | sample LakKivSesite48cm_FD_114535 | JGI IMG/M metagenome (GOLD analysis project Ga0172365, IMG submission 114535) | Sediment microbial communities from Lake Kivu, Rwanda - Sediment site 48cm | ecosystem: Environmental > Aquatic > Freshwater > Lake > Sediment | place: Rwanda: Western Province, Lake...
CTATCTGAGGTACATTGTGGATCAGCATGCACAGGGCAAGGACCTGCGCGTCGGCGACACATCCACGTTCTACGTGTTCACGAGGCCGTACAAGGACGCCGCCGGCAATTGGAAGGCTCCGCTCAGCCCGCGCACGGAGTGGATGCAGCACCTCTATCCGCGTGCGCTCCGCTTCGGCATTCGCGCTGATGTGTAGTCGGTGGATCGCTGAAGATCACGATCTTCTGTGCCTGATGGTGAGGGATGTCTTCGCCTGTGGAACTGCCCTGGTATGCGACTTTCTTCGGAAGCGACTACGCCCGGTTCGACGACCATCCCCGGACAGCGCAAGAGGTGCGCTTCCTGGAGGAAGTACTTCCCGGCGATGGGGCGCATGTGCTTGACGTCGGGTGCGGAATGGGACGACATGCCATCCCCCTTGCGCGCAAAGGCTACCGAGTCACCGGGCTTGACCTCTCCGACGTACTTCTCACGCGTGCTCGTCGCAGGAAGTCCGCCGTCCGGTGGGTGCGTGCCGACATGTCGCGCATACCCCTTGCAGGCGGTTCATGCGACGCGGTGATCTCGATGTTCAGCAGCCTCGGCTACTTCGAGGAGGAGTCGGCGAACTACCGCGTCCTGAGCGAGATCGCCAGGGTGCTGCATCCGGGCGGCAGGCTTGTCGTCGAGATGGTCAATCGCGATTTCCTCATCGTGCACGCGCCTGTGCAGTCGTGGTTTGCCAAGGGCGGGCTGACGGTGCTTGAAGCGCGCAAGTTCGACCTCCTTACAGGCCGTTCTGAGGTAGACGTGACGGTCCTTGAGGGCGGCGACCGGCGCGTGTATCACCACTCTATCCGCCTCTACACGGCGACCGAATTGGCGACGTTGCTCGCTTCGGTCGGCATCGAGACGCTTGACGTGGTAGGCGATTTCGACGCCGCACCCTTGACGACGGAGGCACCCCACATGATCCTCGTCGGTGAGCGGACGTAGCGCGCCCACGAGCGTGCGCTCGCCCCATGCGCTGATGCACCCGAACGATTCGCCTCGCACATGCGCTCGGAACATGACGGGGGATACGACGTCCATGCGGAGACCCATCATGCGTTCCGTCCTCCGTGTCAGCCTTGCCCTCTTTCTTCTTCTCGCGCTCGTCGGCTGGCTGGGCTTCGTGATGTCCCTGCCGCTTCCCCCTCCAAGCGTCGGCCCGTCGCAGGTGACGGAGAGCACAGTGCTCTACGACGGCCTGCCGCCGGGCCTCCAGTTCTACCTCACCCAGACCGTGAGCAGGACGCCGCCCATCACGACTACCGCCGTCCTCTGGGGCACTGGCTCCGTGCGCTTCGATGTAGGGCCGATCAGCCTGTGGGTCCCTCTCTCGTGGCAGGAGGCGATTGACGTGGGGCGCGGGTTCGTCTGGCGGGCCGAAGTGAGGTGGTGGCGCTGGCCGATCTTCAGAGCGGTGAGCACATGGTCCGACGGGAAGGGCGTTCTGCGGATACGCGACCGGGAACTCGCGTCGCCCTGGCTGAACCAGGGCCAGATGATGCGCTCGAAGGCGGAGCGCCTCTGGCTGCCGTCGGCGCTCCTCACCGACCCCGGCCTGCAATGGGTCGCCCCCGATTCCTGGACGGCGGCGATGCGGTACGAGGGGCCTCTCGGCGCGGATAGCCTGATCGCCCGCTTCGACCGGCGCACTCACGCGCTCAGCGTGCTTTCCGGAATGCGCTGTCGGACGGATTCGGCGCGGGTGCGGTGGTCCGTGCATTTCAGCGAATGGGATGCGCCGGGCGGTCTGACCGTGCCGGTGGCGGGCGCGGTTTCGTGGGAGGACGAGCCGTACTACAGATTTCGAGTCGCGGGCATCGCCTATAACGTGCCGGTGGAGGGCTGGTTTTCGGAGGCGGACCGAACGGGGAGCAAGAACGGCTCGGATGCCCCCTGCAAAGGTGCACCGGCGGAATGACCGATCACCCGTCCCGGTGAGGCTCAGTCGGCCCCGGCCTGAGCATCATGATCACACCCGCAAGGACGGCGATGAGGACAATGGGATGCCCGTACGGGAGGCCGACGAGCGGCGCGAAGATGCCGACATCCACGCCCGCAAGGACGAGGAGCGAGAACCAGACGCGCCCCGTCCACCTCGTCGGTCGGCTCGCGCCGAGCAAGGGCACGACCACGAGCACGAGCGGCGCGGGCGACGTGCCATAGGCCTGCGCTTCGGGGAAGACGTTGCCGACGAGGAGGTCAAACGCGGGAAAGCCAAGCCCGACGATGGCAGAGCCGATGACGGCAGCAAGCCGCCAGCCGCGTTCAGGCAGGCGCAGATGGGTAGCATCCTGCGCCGCGTCAATGGTCCCCGCGACGGCTGCGACGAGGAAGACGACGGCCCAGAGGCGCGGCGACCACGTGCGGAATGGCTCAGGGATATTCGCGGGGAGCATGCCGGGAAGGAACATGCCGAAGTAGAGCGCGCCGACCGCCGCACACGTGAAGGCGAAGACGAGCTTCAGGCCCACCTGCGCCCAGAACGCTTTCCGCGCAAGGTCTATGAGCAACCAGATCGCGGCGAGCGTGAGGATCGCTCGAACCCACCGATACTCCGCGTTGTAGTCCGCAAGGGCGCTGAAGAACGCTTCTTCGGTCATGCGAACGGTCCCCTGTTGACTGGTCGGACAAGCTGACTGCGGCACATCCCTCCATGGAACGATTCACCGCAGACGAGCCAGCTCTTCGTAGACTCTCTGTCCCTCGCGGAAGAGATTCACCACCGTCGTGCGCTGCTGCTTGTTGAGGAAGCGCCCGGTGGTGTTCACCCATTCGAGCGAACTATTGAGAGAATCAACGAAGAACTGCGCCGACTCGCGCCGCACGGGAGATGGGATGCCCGTCTGCATGTAGACAGGGCTGGTATGGGCGAAAATCGCCTGCTCGAAGCTATCCCGCGCCGCGCCGGAGCACCTCGCCGCAATCCAGCCATCGTTGGCGACGCTCACCACCTCGTGCAACTCGCCCTCAACGCTGCCCTCCGGGAGCTTCCGTCCGCCGATCACGCGGCCATCCTGCACGATCTCGACGAGGTTGACCGGGTAATGCGAGCGCCAGGAGACCGAAACCTCCACCTTCGCCCCCGGAGAGCAGGGCAGAAGCGCGCCGGTGCCAAGGCCATTGACGCTCATGAGGAGCGCGGGGCCGTTCGAGATGAACGTCTCCCCCTGCTTGAGGTGCGCCAGCCAGGAATCGTACGAGAACTCGCTCCCCGTGTGCACGTACACCCGGTTGTTCGAGCAGACAAACCAGTCGCTGCCGGTGGAAGCGGGCAGGTTGAAGCCGCAGTTGAGCATCTTGTACCAGAGGTCGTATTCGGGGTCCATCCAGTACGGGTCGAAGAGGTTGATGCCGTCGAGCTTGCCCAGGGCCGCCGCAACAGGAGCTTCCATGCCGCGCCCGTTGTGGCACCAGATGACGATGCCGCCTTGTCGTCGTGCGTCGTCGCAGGCCAGACAGAGCGGCGGGTAGTCGGGGTTGAAGTCGTCCACGAGCATCCCCCGGCTCACCGGCTCGACCTGCTCGGTGATCTTGAAGAGCATGATGTGCCCATAGCCGAATTGGCCGCCCCATTCGTTGTGCCGGTTCTCCTCGCCGATGTCCACGACGTGGTGCGCGGTGCTGTAGTCGGTGAACACGCCGAGCGGAAAGCGATTCGAGGCGTACTTGAGGTCCCATCGCCTGAGGATGCTCACCACCGTCACGGAGAAGTCGTTCACGTGCGGCTCCAGCTTCAGCCGGTCGTACGGCTTTTTCTCGTTCTGGTCGTAGTGGATATGGGTGTTGCCCGGGTACCATCCCATCTGCGGCAGATCAATCCACCGCTCCAGTTCCAGGCGCACGTCAATCTCGCCTTTCCAGGGCAGCGCCAGGGATCGGCGCAACGGACGGTATTCCGTGCCCCGCTCCACGACGATCTCGCACGGGCCGCCCCGCACGCTCACGACAAACTCGCCGGGACAATAGAACGCTTCGGGGCCATTGCCAACCTTGAGGATCGCCCCTTCGGGGGTTCTCACCGCCCCCTCGCAGTCTACGATCCGCACCTTCGCTTCGAGGGGCGCGCCGCTCGTGGCATCAATGATCGTGCCGTGGAGCATGGGCATGAGGCAACTCCTTTGCGCTTTTCGCATCGGCAAGATGGACAACGCGAATGTCCAAGTGTGCCCCGGCGTCTGCCACGTCAGCCGGAGGAAAGACGCGGCGAACGACCTCCAAGTTCCAGCCTTTCTCCTTCAGGCATACCCCGGAGAGGTCCGTACTAATCTGCCATCTCCCGCACGCGGTCCGCAACCCATATCCCTGTGAGCTATCCTTCCGCACCGCGTGCCGTAGCCGAGCACCTCCCCAGTCACTTCGTCCACAGCTTGCGCATCGCGTAGGCCGAGCGCTTCGGGCGGCGATGGTAGTCGAACAGGCCGTAGGCGCAGCGATACTCGTATATCCAGAGGAACCGCCGGTGCACGTCGTAATCGGCGAAGCACCAGATGAACCCGCCGACGAAGTTCGGCTCCCTGAGCAGCGCTTCCCACGCGCCCTTGAGGAAGGCCGCCTGGTAGAGTTCGCCGGGGAAGTACTCGGTCATGAGACCGCGCACGCACCATGAGCCGAGTTCCCCCGCCATGATCGGCTTGTCGGGCAATTCGTTGCGCAGCAGGTCAAGCCGCTTGTGCATGTTCTCGACCCATGAAGGCACGCTCTTGGCTTCCGGCGTCTTGATGCCGAGGTAGATGTTCGGCGCGGTCACGTCGGTGACCTCGTGCACCGGGTCGCCAGGCCAGCAGTTGCTCACTTCCACCACCGGGCGCGTCGGGTCAAGCCGCTTGGCGAGCGCGACGAGTTCCTTGTTGCCGTCGGCGGTCTGTTTGGCGAGCGCGATGTCCTTCGGGTTATCGCTCCTGGGCTTGACGAGGTTCTCGTTGCTCACGCTCCACATGAACACGCACGGGTGGTTCTTCAGCGCACGGATGATCTCTTCCAGTTGCCGCTTTGCCTCAACCAATGCGTCGGCGTTATCCGTCTGCACGAGCGGGCGACCCCACTGGTAGAGCGGCAGCTCGACAAGCTGGAGCACGCCGCGTTCGTCGCTGAGTTCGTAGCGTCGCCTGTGGCCGGGAATATGAGACCGGAACGCATTGCCGCCGAGCCACTTGAGGAGGTCAAGGTCCTGCGCGAGCGCTGCTTCGTCGTGCGAGCGACCGTGCACCGGGTAGTCCTCGTACGTATTCGCCCCCTTGACGAGCAACGGTTTCCCGTTCAAGAGTAGCTTCGGCCCTTCGACGGTGATCTGCCGCAGGCCGATCCGGTAGGACCACACGTCGCCGGGCTGGGCGGAGGTCCTCTCGCGCAAGGAGAGCGTGAGCGTGTAGAGGTGCGGCGTCTCCGGCGACCACAAAAGCGCAGGCTCAACGACGAAGGTCAGCTTCACGCTGCCCGTCCCATTGGCGAGGGTGAGCGCACGCGACTGAGCATCCGGCGGGAGCGCGACGGCCTCGCCTGCCGGGTCGGTGAGCAGCGCCTCCACGAGGCAAGCGACCGTTCCCGCTTCTTCGGAACGCACGACGACATCCACCGTGACGACGGCTCGCCCGCCGTGCACCTCGGTGACGACCGTCGCGTCGTCAATGTACGTGGTGTCGGTGACGTGGAGCGCGACATCGCGGTAGAGTCCACCATGGTTCCACCAGTCGAACTGCCCGCCGGGGCATCGGTTGGGCTTGGGGAGATTATCGCACGCGACGGCAATCGTGTTCGTCTCGCCGTAGTTCAGGAGGCGATGCACCGGGATCGCAAACGGCGTGTAGCCCCCGTTGTGCTCGCCAGCCATCTTGCCGTTCACGTAGAGCACAGTGCGGTAGTTTGCCCCTTCGCTCGTGAACTCGACGCGGCGTCCCTCCCACTCCGCCGGGACCATCACCTGCCGACGATACCAGCCGTGCCCTTCGTAGCTCCAGAGGTCTTCAATGGCAGCGTTCCAACTGGCAGGCACGGGGATGTCCATCCATCCCTCGTCATCGAAGCCAGGATTGATCCAGCCCATGTCCATGCCGGTCTTCGGGGTGACGTTCGGGTTGGTGGGGTCGAAGCCGGGGTCCATCCATCGCTGATCGGCGCTGATCTCGTCGAAGGCGGGGCAGAACTTCCAGAGGCCGTTGAGGCTCAAGTGTGCGCGCATACGTGTGTCTCCGTGAATGTAGGGTGTGGTCGGGGAAAGCAGGCTCGCATCCGCGAGGTGAGCGCGACGTTAAGAGTCTATCCGAACATCAATGGTCGTCATTCTGAGCGAAGCGAAGAATATCTTGATTATAATAACGATACAGATGCTTCACTTCGTTCAGCATGACGTTTTTCAGATAGGCTCTAAGGCAGAGTAATAAGTAGGGCAATCGCAGAGATGGGTCAAGCTGCTCGTGGCGAGATCATCGCGTGCGGCAGGTCATACGTCGTCTCTTTCCGCCCTGCAAGGGAAGTGCTCCCTCTGAGACGCGATGAAAAGACGGCGCACTTACGCACGTTAAGGCTCTGTGAGCGGTAAGCGCAAGTTCCCACAGGAGCGGTCCGAGCCGGTATGACTTGTGAGACCGATGCCCGCAGCCATATTTTACGCTACAACATACAAGTTAAAAAGATCGTTTCACCGCCGCGACGGGGAAGTTATCTACCATAGCTTGACACGCGCAACTGGAACCTTTAACTTGAATTTAGTCGGCTTGTGTGATCTACTTCACAGAATGAAGTTGTACCGCACGAACCCTACCGGAGAGAGTGCGGCAACTAGCACGGTGTTTCCGAGGACACCTGTGGGCGGGTAAGGTAAGGAACGGTCTTGGTGAGGCAGGACAGGAGGAAAAGCGTAATGACCACTACCAAGCGTGACTTGGCGAGGTACGTAGCGAAGGATACCGGGTGTAAGCAAAGCCTTGCCGCGAAAATGGTGGACAGCATCTTCGAAGCGATGCGCGAGAGTCTGATGCAGGGTGATCGCATCGAGATTCGCGGTTTCGGCGTGTTTGAGGTCCGCAATACCCGACCCAAACCGGCAGCACGCAACCCGCGCACCGGCGATATCATTCAGGTCCCCGCACGCCGCAAGACGCATTTCAAGCCCGGCAAGATTCTGAAGGAAGAATTGCGAAAGCCGCGCCAGTAAACGAGTTTTTCCCTACGATGTAGGTGAGCAGGAAGAGACGGTTTCCCTTCGTCATAGTTCAGGGGGAGGACCGCCCAAAAAGAGATGCGTTTCCGCGAGTGAAATGCATCTCTTTTGTGTTTTTTCCGCAGGAAGAACCCATCGTGAAGGTGCACATCTTGGAATGGGCGCGGCGGTGGGACATGCGCTACGCCGATGCGCTGCCGGACGGAGCGCGACAGTGGAGCACATGGCCCGGCGTTGCGATCATGTTCCACTCCGTGCTTGACGGGCGTCTGGCGGTCCGCCCTGGGACGGTGGAGCGCATCCTCCGCGACGATCCTCCGCTCCTCAGAGACATCCTCGACCGATGGGGCAGCCTCCCCGACGAACTCATGCGGCCCGCCGACGTGATCCTCGCCTTCGCCGCTTCGTTCAAGGACGGGCAGGCGATGCAACGGATGATCCGCTCGGAGGAGGTCTTCCGGTGGGTATACGAGAAGTTCGGCTATGACGAGCTGGCGCTCGGCGGCACGTCGGCCAACATGGCGGTCACGGTGGAAGCGCTCGGAGTGCCCCGCGTGCTCGTCTACGCCAACCCGCTCACCCAGCCCCTGGCAGAGGCATTTCCGCAGACGCCCGCGCTCATCACCATCGGCCCGGACGGCGCACTCGGCTCGCCGCGAGAGGTCGCTCAGGGCGACGAGGTGTTCGCCATTCACTGGATATTCGAGTACCGACGCGGCGACGCGCTCACCATCGGCCCGCACACGCTCGTCGCGCCGCGAGCAAACCGATTTATCCCCTCGTGGAACCCGGCGAACAACCAGTTGCGATTGGCGCGGGGGTTCATGGAGACGTTCGAGGTCCTGGCCCCTCATTACTCTCATCTGCTCGTCTCCGGGTTTCACATCCTGAGCAACCGCTACCCGGACGGGACAACGGCGCTCGACTGCATCCGGCCGGTTGCCGAGTACCTCGCCCGTATCCGGCGGCAGGCTCCCGGCATACGGCTGCACTGCGAACTGGCCTCCATCGCGGGCGGAATCGTGCGGCAGGGCGTTCGAGAGTTCATCCTGCCGCAGATGCACAGCCTGGGGCTGAATGAAGTCGAACTGACGACGTGGCTTGAGGACCTCGGCAAGGCCGAACTCGCGCACCGCATCCGTGCGGCGAACGCTCCGGAGGCGGTGCTTGCGGGGGTAGAGGCGTTGGCTGAGGCGACAGGCGTGCCGCGCATCCACCTGCACCACCTCGGATACTACCTCGTGCTTGCGACGGAAGGAGCCGGTCCACCGGAGAGGATTCGCCAGGGGCTTCTGTGCGGAGCCTGCGCTGCCGCAGCGAGAGCGATGACCGGTCGTCCGCCGAAGCGGGACGAACTTGCGCCGGTCCTCGATATTCCGCTCAGGGAGGAGAGCCTGAGCGCAATGCGGGCGTTGGCGTCTCTGGTTCCGGAGGAGGACTTCCTGCTCACCGGCATCGGCACACGTGCGGGGCGGTCGCTCGTCGTCGTGCCGACGCGCATCGTCGAACACCCGGTGCGGACGGTCGGCTTGGGCGACACGATCTCGGCGAGCGCGTGGCTTGCGGAAGGGGAAGCATAACCCAACAGACGCAGGAGCACGGCGCACCGCGCTCTTGTCTAATGGTCATTAACAAAGTACTTTGGCGGATGGTGTTTCTCCATCTCCAGAGAGCGGTCACCGCAGGAGACAGCTCGCGTGAGCGAGCTTTGCTCTTCCGTAGCTCCCGGATTTATCCGGAGGGCGACGTGACTGTGCATGAAGCCCTCCGACTAAAGTCGGGGGCTACGATATGCCAAGCCATCTGAAGCTGGCTAGGTCCGCGGCTGCGTCGTGTGCATACATAATTCGTTAATGACCATTAGAATACTACCGCCCGACGTGCCTAGGGTCGGTTTGGCGTTGCTCCTTCACGACCTTCTGGAAGGTGCTCGTGCGGGCTTTCTTCCGAATCCACCACTCGTAGGTTTCGCGTGGGACCGGGAACTCGACCGGCTTCTTCGTCGCGCCGGAGAGGATCACGGCGTTGATGAACTCCAGGCTCTTGATGCCCTCTTCGCCGGGGGCGAGCAATTCCTCGCCGAAGAGGATCGCCCGCGCCCAGTTCCGCAGGATGGCGCTGTGCCCGGTCGGCCGGTCAATCAGCTCAACCGGCACCGTTTCCGCCTTCGGATTGCCCCACATGATCCCCGCGTCGTCGGTGAATTCCTGGAGCGGCGGGCTGATCTTATAGAGGGTGATCTTCCCTCCGGTGTACACCATTTTGCCCTCGTCGCCGCAGATTTCAATGATTTCCGAGCCGGGGGATTCGTTCGTGCTCGTATGGTAGTAGCCAATCGCGCCGTTTTCCCACTCGATCATCGCCGAGGCTTCGTCTTCCACCTCGATGCGATGCCGCCACGTGCGGGTGACCGCCTGCACGCGCTTCGGCAGGCCCATGAGCCACATGAAGATGTCTATCCCGTGCGGCGACTGATTGAGCAGCACGCCGCCGCCCTCGCCCTTCCACGTCGCACGCCACGTCGCGGAGTCGTAGTACCCCTGCGTGCGGTAGTGCGCTTCGACCATCATGGCGCGGTAGATGCGTCCGAGCTTACCGCTCTCGACGATCTTCTTCATCGCCTGGTCTGTGGGGTTGGCGCGGCGCTGGTGCATGACGCCGAAGACAAGCCCACTCTCTTTTGCTGCGGCGAGCATTGCGTCGGCGGCCTTGACGGTCACGCCGATGGGTTTCTCGGAAAGCACGTGCAGCCCCGCTTTGAACCCGGCAACGGCGATGGGCGGGTGGAAGTAGTGCGGCGTGGCGATGGTGATCGCGTCAACAAGCCCGCTCCTGATGAGTTTCCTGTGATCGTAGAACGCCTTCGCGCCGTACGTCGCCGCTTTCTCGTCGGCGATTTCCGGCACGATGTCGCACACGGCGGTCACCACGGTTTCCTCGACCTTCTTCGTGAGACCTTCGCAGTGAGCGGTTCCCATGCCGCCAAGACCGATCACCCCAACACGAACCTTGTCCATTGTCCTCTCCTGGTCTCGTCTTGCCGATTGCCAGCGTTAAAAGCCGTTTTGCCGGTGATCGCGGATCCACGTGCCGACGTTGATCACCGTATCCGTCCAGATGTCCCGTTTATGCGCGCTCAGGTAGTCGAGCAATGCGCGGAAGGCCTCTATCCGTAGGAGGAAGTGCTCGCCGCCCACGCCGTGAAAGCAATAGATGACCCACTTGCCCTGATTGACCGCGATGTTCGCCCACGCGATGAGCTTCTCCGCCGGAGGATCGGTCGGCATGAAGGACCACGTGCACGCAAGGTCGGTCGCCAGAGGGTCGTTCGGCTGATCTCCGATCCCACGCCCGGTGACGTAGTGTTCGGCGATGACCGGCACGTAGCTCGTGTGCGTCTTGCCTGCGCCGACTTTCGTCTCGCCGCACGGGTAGGCGAAGGAATGGCTCGCCTGCTCCGGCAATTCCTCGATGATGCGCTGCTTGGCGGCCACCACCTCGGCAGCGATGTCTTCGATGGTCATGTGGTCGAGCCAGGGCCTGCCGAATCGGAAGTTCGCGGAGCAGGGGTGGGTCATGCTGTGGTTGCCGATCTCGTGGCCCGCCTTGGCCGCTTCCCGCCAGTGTGTAAACCTGAGATCGAACGGGCCGCCCTCGCGCATAGGCACGTAGAACGTGCCCGGCAGCCTGTAGCGGTTCAGCGTCGGGATGGCGTTGTCAACGTGGGTCTGAGCGCCGTCGTCAAAAGAGAGCGAAACCGCGCCCTTCGCGCCATTCGGCCACTCGAAGGCAGGGGACTTTGCCACGAAACGACTCCTTAGTCTCTGGTGATTGCGGGGATGGATCGAGCGGATACGGACGAAGTATACGCGCTGCCGAATGCGGTTCCAATCATCACCGGCGCGGAACGTGCGCCCCCTGGACGCAGCAAAGAACTCTCCCCATCATTATGACGAAGCCCCAGCGATCTCCCGTCTTTGCGCGAGGAAAGGGCAAAGGCGACGCACCCGCGGCAGCGTGACTCGCGTCGGATGCTCTTCTCCTGTCGTCGCTTTCGGACAAAGGACGCCCCATGACGCACAAGGAACGCATCCTCGCGGCCATTGACCACAAAGCGACGGACCGCACCCCGATCTGGCTTGGCTGTCCGCATGGCGACTCGCACGCGAGACTATTCGCGCACTTCGGGGTGTCCTCGATCCTGGAGTTGCAGGACGCCATTGACGACGACATGCGGTGGTTCGCGGCAGGATGGAAGCACCCCGAAGGCAAGCCAGGGCTTGATCCCATGGGCGGCAAACCGAAGAAGTCGCATAACCAGCCGGGCATCTTCGCCGAGTGCGAGGATGTCGCGGAAGTCGAACGCGCCTACTGGCCCGACCCGAAATACGCGGATGTCGAGGGATTGCGGCGGGCCATCGCACCCTGGAAGGACGAGTATGCCATCTTCTCCGGAACCTGGGCCTGCTTCTTTCACAACGTCGGCGACTACTTTGGCATGGACAACTACTTCGTGAAGATGTACACCCATCCCGCCGTCGTCGAGGCCGTTACCGAACACATTCTCGATTACTACGAAGGGATCAACGAGATCGTCTTCTCCGCGCTTGGCGATCAGATTGACGTGATGTTCTTCGGGAACGACTTCGGGACGCAGTTGAACACGTTCGTCAGCCCGGAACTCTTCCGGAAGTTCGTCCTGCCCGGAATGCGGCGGCTCACCGACCAGGCGCACCGATTCGGCCTGAAGGTCGCGCTCCATTCGTGCGGCTCGATCTACCGGGTGATCCCCGACCTCATCGAGATCGGCGTCGAAGCCCTCCATCCCATCCAGGCGAAGGCGGCGAACATGGACGCCGAGCGGCTTCGGCGCGAGTTCGGGAAGGACCTCTGCTTCATCGGGGGAATTGACACGCAGCAGCTCCTTTGTCGCGGCACTCCCCAGGAGGTACGCGACGAGGTGCGACGGGTGATTGACGTGTTCAGGACTGGGATCGTCATCTCGCCGAGCCACGAGGCGATTCTGCCCGACGTGCCGCCTGCCGACATCGAGGCGATGTTCGACGAGGCGCTCAGGTATTCCGCAGCGCGGTGAGCACGTATGAGGAAGTGCCGAAGTGAGGTCTTGCAGACTTCTCTTCTTGCTGGGCGGCAGCGCGGCCTTCGACGTGGCTGCCGAGGAGTTTATTCCGGCTGCGGGTGGCTGCGAGGCGAAAATCGCCTTATTGATGCAAAGCGGCGAGGGGTGGGAGAAGCACGTGCGCGAATACACCGAACCCTGGGTGCGGCGAGGGGTATCCGAATGGTATCCCGTCGTGCCCGATGCCAACGGCGTGCTGGACTTCGACACGGTGTCGGCTGCGCTGCGCAAAGCGACAGCCATCTTCATCGGCGGAGGACACACACCGACCTACCACCGGCTGTACGCCGCAGAGCCGGTCCGCAGTGCGATTCGCGAGAGGTATCAGGAGGGCGTCCCAGTCGCAGGGGTATCCGCAGGCGCGCTGATCGCTCCAGAGGTCTGCGCGCTGAGTCCTCGAACGACCGGCGGCGATTCCCTTCAGATCGTGACCGGCTTGGGGTTGGTGAGGGACCTGGTTGTCGGCGTTCATTTCACCGAAAGGGATGCCCTGCCGAGCCTCCTTGAGGCTATGGCGAAGACCCGAACGAAAACCGGGTGGGGGATTGACGGATCTGCGTGCGCGGTGTTTGGGGACGAGGAGTTCAAGGGCATTCTGGGGCGGTCCGCGTACAGAATTGAGATTGCTGACTTTGAAACCATGTCGTACACGGCGGTAGAGTGTATCACCGCATATTCAAAGTAGGGAACGGCTTGGCTCTGTTAAAAACCTCTACGACCGACCTCTTCGGTTCTGTTGCGTAATCTCTTGGGCAGGCAGGAATGCCTGCCCCACCGATACTCTTGCGGTTTCGGCATGGGTGGGGGCAGACGTTGTTGTCTGCCCAAGACATTCTTGTCTGCCTGATGCGGGTTTTCAACAGAGCCAAGTAACTTGACTCGAAGGGACGAATCATGAGCAGGCCCAATCTCCTTTTCATCTTCACCGACGAGCAGCGCGCCGATACGATGGCTGCGTACGGAAACACGCTGATCCAGACCCCCAATCTCAACCGTCTCGCTGGGGAAAGCTTCGTCTTCGAGCGGACGTACGTCACCCAGCCGGTCTGCACGCCGTCGCGGTCGAGCATCCTCACCGGGCTGTGGCCGCACACCACCGGCTGCACGCGCAACAACATCCCTCTCCCTCCGGAGATGGCCTGCCTGCCGGAGATGCTCGTGCACGACGGGTATGCCACCGCCTATCACGGCAAATGGCATCTCGGCGACGAATTGTTCGCGCAGCACGGCTTCGACGAATGGATCAGCATCGAAGACGGCTACAATCGCTGGTTCAGCGAGGGGATGGACCGGAATACGCGGTCGAGCTACTACCATTTCCTGATCGAACAGGGCCTTACCCCTCAATCGGGTATCACGTTCTCGCGGGGCGAAGCGGCCCGGCTGCCGGAAGAACTCGGCAAGCCCGCGTTCCTGGCGCGTCAGGCGTCGCGCTTCATACGGGAAAACCGCACTAGGCCCTTCTGTCTGTTCGTGAACTTCCTTGAGCCTCACATGCCGTTCTTCGGCCCACGCGATACTCAGCACGATCCGGGATCGGTGACGCTGCCGGGGAACTTCAACCATCCGCCGGACGAGACTCAGCCCTTGCGCACCCGGATCACGCAAAGGGCCTATTCCGAGAACGGGTTCGGAGACAACCCCCTCAAGACGGAAGCGGACTGGCGGCGGCTGATCGCCAACTACTGGGGCCTGTGCAGCCTCGTTGATACCCACACAGGGACGATCCTGAACACGCTTGAGGAATGCGGCCTAGCCGGGAATACCATCGTCGTGTACACCTCCGATCACGGCGACATGATGGGCAGCCA
>Ga0172365_10002247_pt1 | contig 14133 bp, 15 predicted proteins | sample LakKivSesite48cm_FD_114535 | JGI IMG/M metagenome (GOLD analysis project Ga0172365, IMG submission 114535) | Sediment microbial communities from Lake Kivu, Rwanda - Sediment site 48cm | ecosystem: Environmental > Aquatic > Freshwater > Lake > Sediment | place: Rwanda: Western Province, Lake...
ACTTGACTCGAATTGTTTATATTCATATTTTTGATAACCTTTATTAAATTTTTTCGCTATTTTTCGGCGAAATTAAATTATCATTATTCTAATATATATCTTTTTATTTGTCAAGGGTTGCCAGAATAGCTACTCTTTTTAGGTTTTTACCCGGCGGCCAACAGCTCAAAAGCACTAATTTTTCTTTATCTTCAGAAAGCCAATCAAGTGGTAAATCTACACTCCTTTCCAGAATTGTTTTTTGGCTTACTTTAAAAATATATTTGGCATGATTATAATTGACCACAATTTCATCTCCAACTTCAAGATTATTTAAATCGTTAAATACCCAGTCGAAATTAATTTTTGGCCAACCAGGAGGAGCGGAATGACCTAAAATAGTAGCAGTTCCTTTTTCTCCCGGCAAGGGCGACTTAGGATAATGAACAACACCTTTTTTTAAAGCCGCTTCCATATCGCTCTCAGAATCGCTTTGACTAAAAACTAAAGGAGCTTCTATTCCTATTTTGGAAATTTCAATACTGTCTTCTTTTTCAGTGTATTGGTATTCTTTAAGTTCTTTCAATTCTCTATTTTTTTGGTCAGACATCGATATAGAATCGGCGTTTGTTTTTGAGAAAAAGCTCGATATTCCTCTTTGGATAAAATTAAAATTAAAAAGCCAGGAAACTTCATTCCAGTTAATAGCAAAAAAACTGATTAAAAAGAAAATAAGAAAAAACTTCCAAAGTTTTTTAATTTCTTGTTTAAAAGACATATTTTTTACTTACAACTTTTCTTAATTATAACTAAATTTAATAAAAAAGTCAATATTAATTACCTGGAAAAAAGGGCCCTTTTTGGACCCTTTAAATTAATTAATAAATATCAGCTGGAGCAATTTCTATTAAATAATGCGGATAGTCAATTGAAATTATCGTAATTGGAGTTCCTTCTTTAATGTTTTCTTGACTGATTACTATCCACTCACCTACTGCCACCATATTTCCTTCGTAATCTTTTAATAAATAAGTATCATCTAAAATACTGGCTCCTACCTCTTTTTGCATTTCTGCCAATCTTATCAATTCATCAAGAGATAGTTCTTTCCAAGGAGACGGATTGGTTTTTATCATACAACCAGTAACAATTATCAATACAGAAATGAACAATAAGAAAAATAAAATTCTTGTCAATTTTCTAACCTCCCTTTATTCAGTTTTAAAGCAACTAATTATTTAATAGCATATTTTTATCTTTTTGTCAATAAAAAGAAGCGTCTTCTCGACGCCCCCCATTTAAAGTTATTTATTTATAGATTAATCTTTAGTTTAAATTCTTGAGACTCTATCTCTACCCTACTTCCTCTTTTTAAGTAGCCGGCTAAAATGGCGTTGGCTAAAACATTACCGACTCTATCTTGAATTATTCTCTCCATATTTCTAGCTCCGAAAGTCGGGTCGTAGCTTAGCTCAACAATTTTTTCTTTTAATTCTTTGCTGATTAAAAACTCAATCTCCTTTTCTTCTAGTTTCTTTTTAATTTTTTTCAGAAGTAATTCGGCAATATCTAAAAGATTTTCCTTAGAAAGAGGCCTAAAAACAACTACCGCATCAAACCGATTGATAAGTTCTGGTCGGAAAGTTCCTTGTTGAAAAATGTAATCCAGCAATTTTTCTTTTACACTTGTCCACTCAGTTTTTTCTTTCAGAGCCTCCAAAATCACCTGGTAGCCAGCATTAGAAGTAGCAATAATGACTGTATTGTGGAAATCAATTTTTCGACCCATGCCATCGGTCAATGATCCTTCGTCAAAAACCTGTAAAAATAAATTCAAAATATTGGGGTGAGCCTTTTCAAATTCATCCAGTAAAACCAAGGAAAAAGGATTTTCCCTGACTGGCGTAATTAATAATCCTTCTTCTCCGCGAGAGCCAATCAAACGAGGAATATCGGAAATATTTTGAAATTCCGACATATCCAACCTTATCATTCTTTTTTCTGATTTGAAATATATTTCGGCCAAGGCTTTTGAGGTTTCGGTTTTACCAACTCCAGTTGGACCCAAGAATAAAAAGCTTCCCATCGGACCCTTTCGGACGGAAATTTCAGCTCTGGCTCTTCTTAAAGCAGCCGAAACTTCTTTGACCGCTTCTTCCTGATTGACAATTCTTTGATGAATAAGATTTTCTAAGTTTAATAAAATGCCTTTTTCTTTTGCCTCTATTTCTCCAACCGGAATTTGAGTCTTTTCAAAAATAATTTTAGAAATATGTTTGGGTAAAACGATTTTCTCTTTGCTCTGAGAAACAAGAACCATTACCTCATCTAAAATATGAATGGCTTGCTCGGGAAAAGGATTAGCTGGTAAATATTTGTCGCAAAGCTTAATAATTTCGCCCAGGGCTTGATAGGAAACGAAAATTTTATATTTTCTTTCCAGAATTGATGCGAAATCTTCTAATATGGTTAAGGTTTCGTCTTCGGGAATTTCTGAAACTTCTACTTTTTCAAAAAGAGACAAAAGCGAAGGATTGGTTTCTATATTTCGGTGCAACCCTTCGAAATTAGTAATGCCAATAATTTGAAAATTAGGCAAATGTAAATAAGGGGCCAGGGAACCGGAAATTTCAACTACTCCGGGTCGAGGCACTCCACCTAAACCAATATAATTATGGAATTCATCAATGACTAAAATAACATTGCCAGCTGAAATCACCTCTCTGAAGATTTTATCCAAGATGCTTTCTACCTCTTCTGGATCCTCAATTTGGGCTAAAAGAGAAGTCATATCGAGCTGGATAACTCTTTTAAAATTCACTTCCGGCAAACTTTCTCCCAAAATGCTTTTTTCGGCTAAGGCATAGACCATACTTTTTCTTCCGCTACCCGGTTCTCCAACTATCAAAACATTATTAATTTCTCTTCTCGATAATACTCTTTCCATTGATTCAACCTCTTGCCGGTGACCAATCATTTCCGGAAAACCTTGCCGTCGCATCATTTTAGACAAATCAATACCAAATCGATCTAAGGTAATGGTGTAGCCGGCCGCCCATTCCTTGCCAAAAGACCCAGCCTTGATTAGATTTTTCCATTCCCAAAATTTTTTTTGCTCGCTTATTCTTCTTTCTAACCCTTCTAACCAATTAACCAAACTATCAATATCTTTTGGCTTCAAAGCTAAATTAATTAATATCTTTTTAAATGTTGGTTCTTTTTTAGCTAAAACAGAAATCAAATCACCTATTTCCAGCCGTTGATGTTTTTTGTCTTCAGCCAATTTTAAGGCTTCAATTAAGGTTTCTTGAAAATCTGTAGAATAACCAGAAAAATCCTGGCGAGGATAATTTTTAAATCTTTCATTGAGTATTTTTAAAATTTCATTATTGGGTAGAAGAATCCGGCTGAAAATAAAGTTTAGCTTGAGATTTTTTTTTAAGAGGAAATAAAATAAAATTGAGGAATCAACCGCTAACATTCTTTTGCTTTTGGCATATCTTACGGAATCAAAAACCGCTCTGGCTGCTTCAAAGCTCAAGAATTCAGCCAAATTATATTTTTCGGAATTATTAACGGCTTCTTTAATTCTGATTTTTAATTTAGGCAATTTTAAGCTCAAATTAAAAAAAGATTCTATATCCCAAAAAATTATAGCTAAAATCAAAAACAATATTGAAAATCCCAGAAGTCTCGAACTTTTAGCAAAAGAAAATTCATTTGAAACAAAGATGAAAAGAAAAGCCAAAAAAGAAAAAATAACTAAAATAAAGAATAATTTTTTAAATTTAGCTGCTAAATAAAAAATGGGGTTTCTTGACCAGGCCACGGCCTGAAAAATTTTCGCTTTTTTTAAATCAAAATTCATTTTGGTTAAGATTGATAGAGTACTTAGTTTATTTTAACACAATTTCCTCAACCTAGTATATTTGCTAAATCGATTCTTTTATTTTAAAAAAACTGCTAAGATTTTTAGCAGTTTTTCTATTGAGATTCCAATATTTTGAATACTTTTTCGTTTCTGAGTAATTCTTGAATATAATCTTTAAGTTTCTGAGGATCCATTTCCTTTTCCGCTTCTTTAATATTAGAAAAACGACTCAGATACTTATTTGTTTCTTCTTCTGTCTCTTCTTCGGAAATCTTAATGTTTTCTTTTTCAGCTATTCGAAAAAGTAAAATAGAGGTAATAATTCTTTTTTTCGCACTTTCTTCCCATTCTTTCTTGATATCTTTTTCAGTTTTTTGAATCTCTTTTAGGTAGTCGTCAAAAGAAATATGAGATATTGAAAGTCGCTGTTTAAAATTTCCCATCATGTTATCTAATTCTTTTTCAAGAAGGACCTGGGGCAAATCGAAAGAAATTTTCTTTTCAATATTTTCTATAATCTTGAGTCTCATTTTTGTTTTCTGATCTTCTTCTTTTTCAAATTTTATATTTTCTTTTATTTTATTTTTTAAATCTTCCAAATCCAAAAAATTCCCCAAGGATTGAGCAAAATTATCGCTCGGTTCCGGAACCTCTCTTTCTTTTACGCTTTGGATTTTAATATGGAAATTTATCTTTTTTCCAGCAATTGTTTTGTCGGGATGAAAAGAAGGAATAGAGAGCGAAAAATCTTTTTCTTCATTTATTTTCATACCAATAATATAGTCATCAAATCCGTCAAGAAATTGTTCTTTGCCTAATATCAAAGAAGAATTATCGCTTTTTAATTTTCCGGCTTTTGTTCCTTCGAGATTACCTTCTAAATCTAAAGTAATTTCATCTCCTTTTTTGGCTCCTCTTTGAACTTGATTTGTTTTAGCCCGAGAATCCCGCAAAAACTCAAGGGCTTCTTGAATCTCTTTTTCTTCAACGACTGCTTCTTTTTTTTCTTTCATTGTTATTCTGGCGATTTCTTTATAATCAGGCAGATTCATTTCGGGCAAAACCGTCACATTGGCCTTAAAAATAAAAGGGTTTCCTGGTACTAATTTTATTATTTGAAGTTCTGGCAAGACCAAGGTAAATAATTTTTTTTCAGTGACGACCTTTTGGTAAGTATCTTCAAAAGCATCTTGGGCCGCTTCTTCCCATAATTTTTGCTCGCCAAAAACTTCAACTACTATTTCCTTTGGAGCATTGCCTGGTCGAAAACCTCTAATCGAAACCTCTGCCGACAGCCTTTTGGCGGCTTTTTCAAGATAATTTTCCATCTCTGTTGCCGAGACGGTAATTGTTATTTCTTTTTGATTTTTTGGTTTATCTTCTATTTTAAAATCCATAATAATCTAAAAATAAAAAGGGCAAACAGAGGTTGAATCAACCTCTGTTTTTTTTATACACTATTACGATATACTGGCAAAACAGAATAGGGCTTATTCTTTTTTTTGTTTTATTTGAATAATCTGAACCCTTTGTTTTTTCGCACCGACGCGGAATTCTCTGACTTCTCCTTCTCTCGCTCCTAAAACAGCTTTTGCTAAAGGACTATCTATCGAGATTTCCATCTTGTTGGGTTTAGAATAGGTAGCCCCAACAATAATTAATTTCAGCTTTTTGCCAGTTTCTTTATATTCTATTTCAATCTCTGAACCGACTTTTATTATTTCTTCATTCTTTTTAAGCCCTTTTAATTTTAATATGGTTTTTTCCACCGGAGTAAAACTCCTTTTTATTTTTTAAGAGCTGGAAAACCAGCCGCTAGACTCATTCTAAAAGAATTATTTTTTTCGTCAAGAAAAATAATTTTGAATTAAATTAAAACAAAAGGGTCAAGCTCCAAAAAAAGCTGCCAACTAAAATAAGAGGAAGAAGTAACCAGGTAAAAAAAATAATCAATCCGCAAAGAAAAATAAAAATTTCACTGAAAATACCAATAGCTATCAAAAAAATCCGCATAATTGCTCCTAATATTCTTGAAATCAAATTGGAAACAAACACCTCTAAGTATTTTGCTAAATCAAATCCTCGGGGGTAATACCATCGATATCTTCGCCAATAAGAAAAAAAGGTTTTAAAAAGTAATGGAACTGAAAAATAATTGAGATTAAATAAAAGATAATTCTTCCAAACCTGCAAAATTTTTTTTGGAACTTCAAAAAACTGCCAGAAAAGCCATTGAAAAAAAATATTTTGCTGTTGCGCAATTTCGTTCATTTCTTTATTAGGTTAATTCCTATATTGGAAACTTGGCCGCCGGCGAAAATAAAAATTCCAGCCAAAATTGCCCAGGCGGTCAAATTCAAAATTTTCGGGAAAGAATCAGCGGGCAAAAACCCTTTTAACTGTTCTTCGAATACCTTTCCAACTTCCTTTTGCAATTGCTCGATAGAATTTTCTCCTGTTTTCGACGGCAAATTCAAGCTAGTTTCAAATTTAAAAATTTCTGGATAAGGATTTTTTCCAGTAAAAATATTAAATGACGAATAAAGCATCCAAAATATTATTGTTAATCCAAAAAAAAGAAGTATCCATCCGACGATTTTTTCTGCTTCCATGCTTTTTATTTTTTTGTGTCCTTAATATATATTATAAATTTTTGGAAATCTTTGCAAAGCGATATTTCCTAAATTGGTCTTTTAAAAACTGAAAATTATTATAACCTTCTTTCTTGAGAATAATCCCAATATCGTCTTTTTGACCAGGATCAAATTCCATAAAAATTATCCCTTTTTTTCCGAGATGCTTTTTAGCTTCCTTCAAAAATTTTTTAATATAAAATAAACCTTTTTTGCCGGCCAAAATTGCTCTTTTGGGTTCATATTTTAAAACCGAGGGCTGGACTTCTTTAATTTTTTCTGTTGCTACATAGGGAGGGTTAGCAAAAATAAAATCGTATTTTTTATTTTTTAATTTTTGAAATAAATCTGATCTCTGAACGTGACATCTATCTTCTGATATTTGATTTATTTTTAAATTAATCTTAATTTGCTTGATTGCTCTCTGGTCAATATCAACAAAATCAACCTTACTATTTTTAATGTTCCTCAGAACTGAAATACCAATGCAGCCCGAGCCCGAAAAAATATCCAAAACCTGCAACTTTTTTTTAGCAGCTTTTAAATCTTTTAAGGCTTTCTTGACCCAGAACTCAGTCTCAATTCTAGGGATAAAAACGCGATAGCTTAAATCAATATTGCAATTCAAAAATTTTTTATAGCCTTTAATATATTCAATTGGAAGATCTAAGCTCATTTCTAATTTCCCACAAAATATCTTCAGGGATTGGCGGTGGTTGACCAATTGGACTTTGGCCGGGGTAACGCCAAGTACTGATAATTTTAATTTGTTCTCTTTTCGACTTTTGAGAATTTGATTTGAAATTTTTTTTCTGATACATCAGCCAAATTTCTGTCGGATGTTTTTTGGTACCGGCCTTTTGCATTAAAGCAATGGTTTGAGGCGCAATGCCTAATTCTTTTCGGTCTGGTTTTCTTAAAACTCTTTTTACTCGACTCACTGATAATCGATACTGGCGCATTTTGGTTTGAGAATGTTTTGTCCAAAATATTTTTTCTTCTTCTTTTATTAATTTCATCGTTTTACTTTGCAAAAGTCTATTTTGCGAAAAGATTAGTCGTTAAGTAGCGATACCTTAATCCAGATTTTTTCTGCCAAGCTTGATAAAATTTTTCTCGCCATTGGCTTTGCCAAAAATGAAATTTCGGTAAAAATAAAAAACCGTCTCTGTAGCCAAGATAAGCAGTCTTTGACTGGAAATGTAAAAAAGCCAAGAGCGCGCAAAACAAAGCTGATCTCTGATTTTCGGTTTGACAACTCTCTAATATATTTTCTTTACTAGAAAAACTTTCTAGGCTCTCTGAAAATATTTTTTGATTTGAAATCTTTTGGATTAGAGCGGGGAAAACTTCGATCAGGTTTAAATCTATAACAAATCCCCTCTTTTTTAATTTTTGGACAATTTCTTGACCAAAATCAGATAACCAGGGAATCAAAGCCGGTGGAATAGGACTGATTTTTTCTTTTTTAAAAATACTGGTTGACAAAAATTTTTCATACAACCTCATCTTACCCTTGCCTTTACTTTTGGTTAAAGGTGCATCGATTGCTATAACTTTTGTATCTTTGAGATATTTTCCAATTGTTTTTAATAAATCTTTGCCAAAGATATCCTGACTACATTGTCCAAAAACTAAAACCTGATTTTTGTTTTTTTGAAGAATACACAAACCAGTGGTTTTTTTATTCCTGTTTCCTAAATCAATACCGATAAATAATTCTTTTTTAGATTCTTCCATTTTTTTTCATTTTAACTAAATTCCGGAGATAACCTGATAATCTTCTTTGCTCTTTACGCCCAAGTGTAATTCAACTGCTCTTTTTATTTGAGGTAAGTTCCAGGGATTAATACCGGCTAAAGAATTTCCCTCAAATTTTTGGATAATTTTTATTCCTTCGACATCAATAGCAATTCTGTCTCCGGAAGCCAAAATCAAACCAGGTTGGCCAACTTCGCCTTCAGCTGGACCACCCTTAATAAAGCATTTTCTGGCATCCATAATAATTAAATTTGGATTAAAAAGAGTATTTAATTCGGCAACTTTTTCTTGGAGATTTTTCAAGTGCAAACCAACTCTTTCAAGTGGTTTCAAAAAACCTACTCCTAGTTTTAGACTGCCGGTAAATTGCGCATAGGCATGGGTTTTTAAATTAGGTAAAAGAATCAATTTATCGACTCGGTCTAAAAATTCGGTGATTTGAACGCTTTTTAAATATTTACCTTGGGGTATTATTTTTTTCAGCCATCTTGCTTCATCAAAGATATAAATTCGGGGTGGATTTTTCATTTTTTCCAGCTCAAATATCTTTAATTCCTCCATCACCTTTCTAGTATTAAGACTCATAGTTGAAGAATCGCCAATTATTACAAGCTTGGCGCCAAAATCATAAACGAGTTCAACCACAGCTTTTAAAAATATCGGGTCAGAATAGGCCGGGAAGGGATCAGCAGTATTAAGATTAGGTTTTAGTAAAACTACTTCTCCCCTCTTAATAAAGTTTTCAAAACCACCTATCAACTTTACTGCCTCTAAAATTGATTCTTTTAAATTTATTTCTGCTTTGACGATTGAAACTTTTTCCATATATTTATTTAAATACTTAAAATGCCAAGCTGATTGAAAAAGTGACAATATTTTTCTTTTTGTTGCTTGGATATTTAAAAACCAAAAGGCATTTTCTCAATCCTAACTCTTCTTTCGTTTTCTCTAGTTTATTGATTAAAAATCCTTTTCCTTTAAATAAAACCGGTTTAATACCGAAAAATAAATTTAAGTATCTCAAGGTGTCCAGATTACGAGAAACGGCATAGATTAAATTTTTTGGTTTCAAGGATGAAAGTTTGAAAGGAGTCTCGCCGAAAAAAGTCGGAGCCAAAATGGGGATGCTTAGTTTTTCCGATATTTCAATTGAGTTTTTAATGATAAGATTTTTAGGGTCTTTGAGGTCTAAATCGAATTTTTTAATTTCCAGTTCTTTTTCGGTGGCGGTAATAATTTTTTCCATTGTTTTTATTGATTCAAGAGGATACTTCCCAATTGAGGTCTCAGCACTAAGCATTAAACAATCGGCTCCGTCCAAAACAGCATTAGCTACATCGCTAATCTCTGCCCTAGTTGGCATTAAACTTTCTATCATACTTTCCAACATTTGGGTGGCAATAATAGCTAACTTGTTTTCTTTTTTCGTCATTTCAACAATTTTCTTTTGCAAAATAGGAACTTTTTCAAAACTGACTTCTAGGGCTAAATCACCTCGAGCCATCATGACGCCATCTGATTTTTCTATTATTTTCTCTTTGTTTTTGACGGCCAAACCGTGCTCAATCTTAGCAATAACCCTAGGGAAATATTTATATTTTGAAAAAATTTTCCTAGCTTCTTCTATGTCTTTTCCGCTTCTAACGAAAGAAAGGGCAACAATATCAAAACGATATTGAGCAATCTTTTTGAAATCTCTTAAATTCTCTCTCCGTAAACTTTTTTCTTCAATAGTCAGGTTGGGCAGATTAATTTTTCTTTTCAAAAGAATAGTCCCGCCTTTGATAAATTTAATATTAAAATTATCATCTATCACTCTGGCTTTTATTTTTCCATCGTCTATTAAAACAAGCTGTCCCTTTTTTATTTTTTTGAGAGCGGCCGGATGATTAACGCCAATGTCTTTTATCAAATTTAGGACAACTGAACTTTTAATTTCAATCGGTTTTTTGTTCGAAGTTCTCAGCTCAAAACCCTTGGTATCGGCCAAAAGAGTAATATATTTTCCTAATTTCTTCTCTATTTTTCTTATTGCTAAAACTCCCTTTTTTAATCCTTCATCGGTGGTGTGAGAAAAATTAAAACGAACACCATCTACTATTTTTAAAGTTTTTTCCAAAACTTTTTCCTCCTCCAAGGAAGGACCGTAGGTTATTAGAATTTTAACTTTTTTCATAAAATTTTGACTTAATTCAGTCGAGCTCAGTAAATCTATTCTAACAAAAAATCGCCTAAAAGGCGATTTCTAGCTGAAAAAATATTTTTTTGATTTTTAAGAATTAGAAACAGCTTTTAGCCATTTGCCATAAGAACAATCTGGACTATGCGGTGGTGGAACGTCTTTTTTCAAAACTGTCACTGCGTCTCTAAAAAGTTCGTAAACATCCGAAGGGTCAGTGTCTATTTCGTGAAGTTCTTTCTTGAAAGGCAATCTATCTCCAAAGCCATTTTCTTTATCAACTATATAAAAAGCCAAGTATCCTTTTCGAGGAGTTGAAAATCCATTTTTTTCCAAAAGATATGTATAAATATCCAACTGAAGTTGGAAGCGGTCATAAACATTGGGCGCGCTACTCCCAGTTGATTTATAATCAAGCGGCGCTAATTTTTTGTCTTCAAATTCCAAAATATCATCAACGGCACCAAAAATAGTTGCCTCTAGTTCTGAATCGTAATAACGAATTCCTGAAAAATTAGAACGCCATTGATTAAGTAAATTCTGATTAGAAAAAAGCTTGGCTGGTATTCTGCTGGCTAAAAGCAAAGGATGAGATTCTCCTTTGGCACGATAAATATCAAATTCCTGCTTTAATAAGGTATCAACTGCCGTATTTAAAGCATAGGGATAAGGAGGTGGTCTTTTGATGCCTTTACGTTTTTCCAGCCAAAAACAATGCGGACATTCTAAGAATAGGTTTAAAGAATTCGGCGATAATTGAACTGGTTTTTGTTCCGACATATTATTTTATTTTACTAAAAATCAGCCTTTATTCCAAATTATCTTATTTTAACAAAAATGCCAATTAATAAAAAAGAGCCCTTGAGATTGACAAGGGCTTGAAATTAAAATTTTTAATGAACTAAGAATTATGTTTTTTGCGGTACGGAATTAAGTTTGGTCCTTTAAAATTTCCAAAATTTTTTTCTGCTTTTTCTTTATGTTCGACAATTTTGGCAATATCACCTTTTTTGTAATGCAAAAAGGCAAGATTCAGGTGAGTCAAATAGCAATCGGGGTAAAATTTTAAGGCTTCTTCAAAGAATTTTCTTGCTGCTTCATAATCTTTAAGCTCGAGGGAAAGAACTCCAATGTTATTTAAAACACCAACATCATTTGGTCTTAACTTTAAAACGATTTCATATTCTTCGTAGGCTTCCTGAAAAAGATTAAGTGAGTGATAAGTTATTGCCAATCCCATGTGAGCATCAGCAAATCCAGGTTCAATTTTTACTGCTTCCTTTAAAGCATCTAGAGCTTGATTGAATTTCTCTTCGGCCAAAAACTCCAAACCTTGTTCATAAAATTCAATTGACTTTGGCTGAAACATTTTCCGCACCTCTCTTTAATTTTAAAAGAACTAACCAAGCAAAATATTTTGCTTGGCATTTGATGTTTTAATATATTAAAGAATCAAAAAGATTGCAAGCCTCTTTTATTGACAAATTTCAAAAATTCAATAAAATAAAAAATTATTAGTTCTTTAACAAAAAGGAGGAAGGGTTTATGAATACTATGAGAGTAATTAATGAAGCGGTGGAATCTTCAAAATCCAGATCAAAAAAAATGTGTTTTTTGGAATTCGAAAAGAAAAAAGAAAATGTATTGATTCATTTTTTCAATAACCTCGAAAAAAATTCTGAAGACAAGAGTCTAGAAATTCCCATCGAAGAATTTTTACAGAAGATAAACGAATTAAAAATTGACGACTTATTAGCAAGTTCAAAAGAAATCGCTTTTGCGGTAGTTGAAATGAAAAATTCAACCGGTAATATGTTTCAAATTGTATTAAATTGTCCGAGGGGGGTTTCCTTTTTCTTGGATAATACCGAATTTCATTTTGGTTGTTCGGACTCAGATTGCAAGTTTTCTCAAGGAATTTTTAAATTAACAAAATATTGCAATACCGGAAAATGCCCGTTGTGGCGTTTGTATGAATTTTGCAGTTACCCTTGCAGCCCATTTTAAAAAAAAGAAAACCGCAAGAAAAATTCTTGCGGTTTTTTAATTACCAAATCCTTGTTTTTTAAAAGTTCAACTCGTTGATTTTTTCCCAGTTGAGTTCATTCAAGACAACAATCTTTTGCTCGCCAATGATGTAAAGATAATCATTAAGATAAATCGCTCTTTTGGCCAGAATATCGCTAACCGCTCTTTTTAACTCCAATTTATCATTCTGATAAGAAAAAACATAACCTCCATTGCTGCCGGGCAAGAAAAATATCTGATGTTTTTCATCGAGTAAAAAGGCATGGTGAGTAGAAAGAATATCCGACCAAGATTCATTCAAGGTGTATTTGTTTAATTCTTTCGGTTTATCAGGCGAGGAAACATCAAAAAGAGAAATTTTTACCTGCCAATTCTCGCTACCTACTCCCAAAATTTTATCTTTGGTAATTGGATGCAAATAGGCAGAATAACCGGGAATTTTTAATTCCCCTTTTAATTCAGGCTTTTGAGGATTAGATAAATCTAAAACATAAAAAGGATCTGTTTGTCTAAAGGTAACTAAATATCCTTTATCTTCAATAAATCTGGCCGAATATACTCTTTCAGTGAGCCCTAAATCTGAAATCTGTCCTTCGATTTTCAGATTTTTATCCAAAACATAAACATCGTTGGTGCTTTCTCCTCGACCAAATCCAAATCCAAAAACCCAGCTCCAATTGCTTCTTTCGCCTACAGTCACCGCGATTCTCAAGTTTTCTTCATATTCATCGAGAGCGAATTGATTCAAGGGATAGCCGGGAACATTGCCGCTAGCCAAAATAGCAAAATTATCCAAACCGATTTTGATAATTCCAGTTTTTTCTAAGTCTCTTTTTTTGGTTTTAAAATAATCTGACATTCGATTGGAAAGCTCATTCTCGATTCGCAGTTTTTCATCGTTTTCTAAAGAATTAAGGTATTTTTGGAAAACAATATTTAGTTCTGAAATTTTTGACTGTTGGCTAATATCATAATCGGTCAACTTTTCTATTTTAGTAATAACTTCTTCAGCAATAAGGCCTCGGCACTTTTCTTTTAAGAAATCCGAGAAAAACTTCAGCATATCTCCAGAATAAAAATAGGTTACATAAATCCCTTCTTTGGACATATAAACCATTGACTGCCCAGAGGAACCAACAAAAGAAATACTTTTTTCTATTTTGCCCGAAGCCGGATTTAAAACCATGGTTATAAAATTGGTGTCTACGGGGACCGGCGAAACCGGATGGTAAATTTCGTTGCAGGTTATTTCTAAAACCTGACCACCAACCGATAAGGGTTTTATCGGACAAGGATGAATTTCATTAATTAATTGCTGAGTCACTAAATAAATTTTGTTTTTATAAAGCCGTGCGCCAACCAAATAACTATTATTAAATTTTACTTCCCATTTCTTTTGGGGAGATTTCGGGTTTGAAATATCATAGCCATAAATCCCATCTTGAGAAAAAACAGCTAAAATATTTTCGTTCAAGAGTAAGTCTCCAGATTTATCAATCTCGGTTAAAGTCTCTAAATCTTTGGGCGGGAAGGCTTTGATTACCTTTGTTTTAGATTGTGACCAAGGCGGCATTATTTTTTCGACTGTCTGTTCTAATAAAGGCATCGGTTCTCTTATTGTTCCAAAATACTGCTGAGAAAAATAAATTTCTTGACCATTGGTTTTAACAATATCTGGCTCG
>Ga0172365_10002248_pt1 | contig 14133 bp, 12 predicted proteins | sample LakKivSesite48cm_FD_114535 | JGI IMG/M metagenome (GOLD analysis project Ga0172365, IMG submission 114535) | Sediment microbial communities from Lake Kivu, Rwanda - Sediment site 48cm | ecosystem: Environmental > Aquatic > Freshwater > Lake > Sediment | place: Rwanda: Western Province, Lake...
GACAGGGGCAGGAAATCCTGGCCCTCCACGGGTTCCTGTGACGCCACCACCGTGGCCAGAAGCATGGTGTTATCCATTTTCACCACGACAGCACCACCGGCCTGCCTGGCCAACCGCCCTGTCTCAAGTGAGATGATCTTGCCGTCACCAAGATCGAATGTTTTAGAAATTCCGGTATTCGACATACGTTGAAAAGATAACTCGATTAAAAATCAGATAGGGCATAATCAAACACGGCAATAAACTGATTGCCTTAACAGGAGCAAGATAAAACGGTTACTTTCTGATGTTCAGATTCTTAATGATGGTCCTGTAACGTTCAATATCTTTACGCTTGAGGTAGTCAAGAAGTTTTCTGCGTTTGCCGACCAGCTTCACAAGGGCTCTTTCCGTGGCCAGGTCCTTCTGATTTTGCTTCAGATGGTCGGTCAGATGTTTGATCCTGTGCGTGAATAATGCGATCTGTCCCTCGGCTGATCCGGTATCATATTCAGACTTTCCGAATTCCTTGAATATGTTCTTCTTTATCTCAGATGTCAGATACATCGTACTCCGTTTATTTCGTTATGTCTCTTTGAAAATAAGGGCTGCAAAGTTAATACAATACTTGTTACAAACAAATTTAACTTTTAAAAAACTTCATTCCCTGAAAATGTCTTTTGCTGTCACTTCCAGCAGTGTTCCCATGGTTGAAAGCCGTTTCATGTCAATCCGTTTTTTATCGCCCACAATGGTGGTGATGACCGGTCTTCCTGCGATATTATTACGATAGAAAGCCAGGATGTCATCAAAGGTCAGGTTGTTGTATAGGTCCATGCGGTGCTTATCGGGATCGTCATAGTAGCCTATTTTTATCCATGACGCTACTTGTGGCGCGAATCCTCTGAAGGTCGGCCGTCCTGAATTAACGGATTGCAGGATGAGTTCCCGGATATTGCCGGTTCTTTCGGGTTTCTCAGGCATGTCGGCAATCAGCTCCCGAAACGAGTCCAGGGCGTCACAGGTTTTATCGGCCTGCGTTCTCATACCTCCGGTCAGCGCACCGTCGAAACCATTCCGTGACGGCGGTGTGTATAAAGCGTACGCCGAATAAGCATAGGAATGAAATTCCCTGATGGTTTGAAAGACCAGCGAGGACATGCCGCTGCCGAAATATTCGTTGAAGGGTTGCACATAGGTGCGCGTGGTCTCATCCGTATTTGCTCCTTCCACAAACATCCTCACCTGGCTTTGAACAGCCCGTTTATCATCCATGAAATAAATGATGTTGCTGTCATAGCGGGCCATTTCGGGAACAACGGGTGATTCGCTCTTTACCGGATGTAACGGCCATGTGATCGATTTAATGAGGATTTCCTTAACCGTATCGCAATCAATACTGCCGGAGTAGAAAATATCTGTTTCATAATTCAGCGTTCTTTTTATCACGGCGAGCAGGGAGTCCGACCTTAAGTCCTTTATCTCTCTTAATGACAGGCGGTTCAGAAAAGGTGACCCTTCTTTCAGCAGGGCATACTGATACAATCCCTCACTTTCCATGGTCACCTCTTTTGTTTCAACTTTTCGATTCGCCTTGGCATCTTCGACCAGCTTGGACAGTTGGGCATCGTCGGCTTTCATACCCGTGAGAAGCTCATTCACCAGAATCATCGTGTTTTCGAAGTGGTCGTCGATACCTGTAACGCTGACAGTGAAGTAATCGGGGGAGGCATAAACGGAATAGGTGCTGCCCATCTTCTGAAGCTCTTTATTGAATTCTGTAAAGGTGTGAGCGGTTGTGCCCAGGTTTGACAGGTAGTCGGCAGCCTGGCTCAGAACCGGCACTTTTCTTGTCCCGACACCATATTGAATGATGAGTTGGAAAAGGTCATTGATAGGATCAGGTGTATAGTAATAGTGCATGTTGTCGCTCAGATCCAATACCGTGACATCCGGTGCTGCTGTCGCATCAGGATTGTATTCAATAAACCGGGGTTCCACTTTTACCATTGGCATGCTGTCGATCTTTTGAGCGAAAACCGACCGGGCCTCCGTATTTGTTGGTGCCACTTCTCTGTAAGGCGGTTTTTGCAGTTTTTCTTTCTTCGGAAAACCCATTTTCGAATAAAAGCACAGGTAATTGTCAGCATAATATTTACCGGCCACTATCCTGACATCCTCTCTGGTTATCTTTTTAACCTTATCGGGGTAGCTTAGAAAATCTTCCCATTTTTTTCCTTCCATGAAACATTCGATGATATCGAATGATCTGTTCGTGTTGTTTTCGAGCATTTGCTTATGGTTAATGATGAGATTCAGCTTGACGGCCGTGAGGAGGTCATCGTCAAAGTCACCCTTTCCGACCTTCTTAACTTCGTTCATGACAAGCTCTTCGGCTTTTTCAAGCGATTGACCAATGATTTTAGGTGCGAACAGCAGCACAGCCGCTCCGATGTCGGTATGGACATACGGGAATATGGCTGCACCCATGATCTTGTTATCTGTGTACAATTTATCCAGCAATCCTGTTTGTGATGGATTCGACAGGATCTGACCGGCCACTTCCAGGGCGATTTCGTCAGTATGACCTGCCGGCACGGTTCTGTAACCTATCAGTCCGAGCTTAATGGGCGTCAGGCGTTCCTCCACCACTTCGCGTCCGGTAAAAGATTTTTCTTTATACTCAGGAAAAGCCGGCACCTCACCTCCGCGCCAGGTACCGAACTTTTCTTCAATCAAGGGTATGACCCTGTCCGACTTAAAATCACCGCAGAGAACCAGAGCCATGTTGTTGGCGACGTAATAGGTGTTGAAATAGTCAATCATTTTTGAGATGGAAGGATTTTTCAGATCGTCAACCGTTCCGAGGACAGGATGCTGACCATAGGGATGGAGCCTGTAAAAACTTTTATTGAATTTTTCCAGCACGGCCATGAAGAAGTTATCCATCGACATGTTTTTCTCTTCATAAACCGTTTCCAGCTCCGACTGGAACAGGCGGAAGACGGGATGGATGAAACGATGGCTGTAAATCTCGAGCCATTTCTCAATTTGTTCTCCGGGGAAAATATTAAAATACACGATATTTTCCTCCGTGGTGTAAGCGTTTATGGCCATGCTTCCAATACCTGATAAAATTTTATTAAGTTCATTGGGGATGGCATAGTCGGCCGCTTTAATGGAGAGATCGTTTATTTTAAGCTGAATCTTTTTGCGAAGGGCGGCATCGGCAGTGGTTCCCAGCGAGTCGTACTCGGCCCGGATGCTGTCGAGATAGACTTTTTCGGCAGCATAGTCCACTGTTCCCAACTCGTCGGTGCCCTTGAACATGATGTGCTCAAAATAATGGGCGATGCCGGTGGCATCGGCCGGATCACGCTTGCTGCCGCCTTTGACCACCACGGCACCGAAAACATTGGGAAGCGTGTGATCTTCGTTGAGGTAAACCGTCAATCCGTTATTCAGCTGATATTCTCTTACTGCCAGCGGATCTTGGCCATAGAGGTATACCAGATGAAAAATGAAGAATAATAATGGAAGTAATTTCGTCTTCATCATACCGTTTTTATATTGTTTTCATCACTGAAGCCGGATTCAGTTGTGGATCAATGCAAAAGACGTACGGCCCAGAAAGGCAAATTTAACAAGATGAACTGAATGTAACAAAAGATAACTGTAATGCCGGGTTAAAGATAAACATAACTTTATTTGGACGATGGATCAGCTCGAAGGATAATATAGGCAATAGTTAGTTCTACGAAAATTAAGACAGTGGGAATGGATTTGCAGCCGGTAAGCAGGTCAGGCGAAAAAAATTCTTGACTTTTATGAGAAATTCATTAATTTTACTTCATCAACCCATGTCAAAATTATGTAAATCACTCATCAACAAAAACCTATGCTTATGAAACTAAATTACTTCCTGTCGTTAGGGGTTATCATCTTTCTGCTGGGAGGAATGATACCCACGCATGCCCAGAATGCAGGCATCTATTCAAAAGGCACCTGGAGCTATGATGTCAATCAGGGATTCAGCGCCAAATTCTTTTCCGATAAGCGGGACGGCGATAAGTATGGTAATTCGGTCCTCACCCATGCTGACTTGTGGGCACTCTATTTCCCTGTCAATCATTTTGCCGTGGGCCTGTGGTATGACCACAACAGGTCGCGAGACAAGAATACAGAGTATAAATCGACCAATATTTCAAGCAGCAACGTGGGATATCTGGAGCTGATGTACGGCAGGAGCTTCGGCAACTTCAACCTGCAGGCCTGGGGCGCTGCGGGTATTGGACAGGCTAAATACAAATATGAGGGATATGAGACGACGAATACGGAAAAAGATAAACTTTTCAACTGGATGATCGGCCTGGAATCACCTTTCAAGGTGGCCAGCGGCTGCAACGGTTATGTCACACCCGGCATCTCGTATGAATCGGATAAAGGCAAGTGGGATGGAGGTGACGACAAGTACAATTACTTCGACATTTATCTTAACCTGATGTTCTTCGTACCGACACATGATTATTACTGCGATATAGGCCAAGGTTGCTCTGCCGTCAGCGAACGTTACCATCAGGGTTACGCTTCTCTGGGCGTCAGCACATGGATCGACCTGTCGTTTGGAAATTACAAGAGCCATTGGGAGGATGAGACCGGTAACAGTACCCTGCAAATGGATCAATCCGAAAACGACTTCTGCGGTTCTATTAACGGGTATTATTATGTCATCGATAACCTGGCGGTGGGAGCACAGCTGAAACTCGACACCTATAAATATAAGAGCAATGACGATGCGGTCTACAAAACTGACCAGTCGGGCACGGCGTTCACTTTTATGCCGCAGGTACTTTACAATCTGCCTCTTCAGGGTTGCCTGAATAACCTCTTTGTCGATGCGGGTTTTGGCCTGGGCGTCGACAATTCGAAATCCACTTCCGGGAGTTATACCACGGATACTAAAGAAAATATCACACAGTTTTATGCAGGCGCAGGATATAATTACTTTTTTACCAATTTTCTGGCCTTTACACCTGAGATAGGCTTTGAATCACAGACCAATAAAACCAAAAACCCGGACGGTCCTGATATAAAAGATAACAAATCGGGTCCGACGATCGAGATTGGATTGAATTATTTCTTTGGGGGAAAGCAAGCTGTCCGGTACCATTAAAGCGTTGTCAGGTATAATCTGATTCCTGGTGGTGTTAGTTATTCGTGTTCTTACACGAGGCTCTTCCCAGGTTGAATCCTGTTCGACCCCTTCAGGGTCGTGAGGTATGCAGGTCTTCGTCAACCTCCGGCGCCGCCGGAGGTTAGGCATGTTGAAGCCCTGCGGGCTTGTGAGGGTATCATTCTCATTTACAGTTGGATATTCTCGTTCTGTGCTCGATATTCATTATTGGATATTCATAAAGTCCCGGTTTAGTATTAATATGGCTGAAACCATATCTTCAGGATAAAAAGAAATAATTTTCACAATAAAATCTTGTCTATATTAAATAAAACATTAACTTTACTTTCCAATCATTAAATCCTTTGTTACAGCAATACTAATATTCCGTTATTATGAGAATCAGCTATTTCCTTTTTATCTTCTTTCTGCATTTTTCTTTAACGGGTATGTTAGCCGTTTTTGGGCAGGACGCAGGTATCTATTCAAAAGGGACCTGGAGCTACGATGTCAATCAGGGATTCAGCGCCAAATTCCTTTCCGATAAGCAGGACGGCGATAAGTACGGTAATACGGTTCTCACGAGTGTCAATTTGTGGGCACTCTATTTTCCTGTCGATCATTTTGCCGTGGGCCTGTGGTATGACCAAAACGGGTCACGGGAAAAGAATACAAAGTACAATACGATCCATAAATATTACAGCAATATGGGATATCTGGAGCTGATGTATGGCAGGAGCTTCGGCAACTTCAACCTGCAGGCTTGGGGCGCTGGGGGTATTGGACAGGCCAGATATAAAGTCGGTGAGAATGGCAATTCAAATAATTGTAAACTGTTCAAGTGGATGATTTGTCTGGAATCACCTTTTATGATGGCCAGCAATTGTGATGGTTTTATCACTCCCGGTATCTCATATGAATCGGGTAAAGGCAAATGGGATGGAGGTGACGACAAGGACAATTACTTTGACATTTATCTTAACCTCATGTTTTTCGTACCGACACACGATTATTATTGCGATATAGGCCAGGGCTGCTCTACCGTTAGCGAACGTTATCACCAGGGTTACGCTTCTCTGGGCGTCAGCACATGGATCGATATATCTTTTGGCAATTACAAAAGCCATGGGGAGGATGAGACCGGTAACCGCATTGTAACAACGGATCGGTATGAAAACGAGTTTCGTGGTGCCGTTAATGGGTATTATTATGTCATAGATAACCTGGCAGTGGGATTAAGACTGAATCTCGATACTTATCACTATAGGGGTAAAAATGATTCTCCGTCTTCTCTTGACCAGTCCGGCACCGAGTTTACTTTCATGCCGCAGGTTATGTACAATCTCCCCTTTAAAGGCTGTATAAAGAACCTCTTTGTCAATGCCGGTTTTGGCCTTGGGGTGGACAATTGGAGACATGCCTTGTCATTATATAAAAATGATTGGAAGGATAGAATCACACAGTATTACGCCGGCGCAGGGTATAACTGTTTCTTCACGGATAATTTCGCTTTTTCGCCTCAATTAGGCTTTGAGTCACAAACTTATAAATCTAATATTCCAAATGGGCCAGATACCAAGCACACCCAGTCAGGTCTGGCGATCGACATCGGACTGGACTATTTCTTCGGAGGCATGCAGTCTTTCCGGTATCATTAATGCGTCATCTGGTATCGTTTGGCTTCCGGCAGAGTTGGTTATTCATGTCGAAGCCCTTCGGGCTTCAGAGGATACCAATAACACTCATATTCTTATTCAGTATTGAATATTCTTGTTCGGTGTTCTATATTCGTTATTGGCTATTCAGAAGCTCCACTTCAGCCGTGCGTACCATATCTTGCCGAAGCCGCCGAATTCGGTTCCGGGGTCGCCGTAGAACATCTGGCTGAGGAGCATGAGCTGCCAGTTGTTGCTGAGGGAGATGGTGACCGAGGGTCCTGCGAACACCGATTTATCATTGGGGTTGAAGATGGCGGAGACGTCGGCGCGGATGAGTGGGGTTATGGGGTAGGCGATCTCGCCGAAGAGGGACCAGCGGGCCAGGGTGAAGTTCCTGACGGAGATGTTGCTGGTGAGAAGATAGTTATATCCGCCTGCGGGCCCTGTCGTCCCGGTGCTGTTGTAAAGCGCAGCGGCATGAAAGTACCATCCTTTCTTCAGGGTGTAGTCGGCATCCACCGTAGATTCGAGCTGGCCTGTGCTGTCGGCCCAATGGCTGGCGGGGACGAAGTAAGAGACCTCGCCTCTGAAGCCAGCCCCTTTTATCTGTCCCGACCAGCCACCACCCACAACCAAATCGTTCACCATTATGCCGGCCAGGATCTGAAAGTCGTATTCCCATCGGTTAAAGCGGTACATGCCGGCAATGGTCGGACGCCGGTTGCTGTTGAGACTGGCGACAAGCTGAGCCGAGGACGTGGTGCCCGTGTAATATTCCAGCTTCACGGCATCGCTGCCGGGACGCTCCTCGTAATCGAAGTCGAAATAGGAGAACGAGTTGAAGATATCATTGGGTGTCCAGATGAAGCCGATGCCCCAGTTTACACGCTGACGGCCCAGGGTGACCTCGAACCTGCCATGGGTGTAACGGATATTGGCACGGTCGAAAGTCGAGACCACCAGGTATGAGGTGTCATCGGCGATGAGTCTGGTCATGTCCAAGTAACCATTGTCCCTGGCGAGGAGACCGGGATAGATGGGATGGAACAGGCTCACGAAATTGCCGTAAAGCATACGGTTGCGCATGCCCAGGTGAATGTCAAGACCGGTGACGGGATACCACCGGAAATCGAAACGGTTGTGCAGCTCGTTGTTAAGGAGCCAGGTCTCATCAGGTTTCTTGTACCAGACCAGCTGCAGGTCCTTGATATAGCCGGTGAGGGACCAGTTGCGGGTGGCGGCATCCTGTCCATAGGAGAAGCAGGATAAGAGCAACAGGATAATGGTTATTAAATGTTTGGATCGTTGGTGTTTCATTTTTATTATGATATGACCTCACCCCCTGATCCCCCTCTCCTAAGAAAGAAGAAGGGGATCAGGGGGTGAGGTTTTGTCGCTGATCACCTTTCCATCCTCGATGGTGATGATACGATGCGCTTTGTTGACGACACGGGCATCGTGTGTCGAGAAAATGAAGGTGATCTTCTCCTCATGGTTCAGTCGTTCCATGATGTCGAGCAGGTTCTCCGTCGACTTGGAGTCGAGGTTGGCCGTGGGCTCGTCGGCGAGGATGAAGCGCGGCTTGGAGGCGAGAGCGCGGGCCACCGACACGCGTTGCTGCTGCCCTCCTGACAGGTCACCGGGACGCTCGTCAATCTTATCTTCCAGTCCCACCGCCCTGAGCAGCTCGACTGTTCTCCTCTCACGCTCCGCCCTGGGAACGCGCTGCAACAGCATGATGAACTCGATATTCTCACGGGCTGTCAGCACCGGGATCAGGTTATAGGATTGAAAGACGAATCCTATGTTGTGAAGCCTGAAATCGATGAGCTGTTTCGATGACAGAGTGGTGATGTTGGTACCGTTGATAAACACTTCACCTTCGGTGGGGACATCCAGGCCTCCGATGAGGTTGAGGAAGGTGGTCTTGCCCGACCCCGAGGGTCCTACGATGGCCGTAAACTCTCCCTCACTGAATGAAATATCAATGCCGTTTACGGCTTTGACAGGGATCTTGGTCTCGTGGTAAGTCTTGTGCAGGTTGATGGTTGTGATAACGCCCATGGTTATTCAAGTTATATTGTTTAACAATAAGTAAAGATTATCATGCATTCGAAATATTAAGTATCTGTGCGGATGGCTTCTGCCGGTTTGAATCTCAATGCTTTATGTACAGGGTATACAGACGATACCAGCGCTGTTATGATGACGAGTACGAAAAGCACGATATAATCGAGCCTGTTCAGCATGGGATAAATGAGGGCGCTGTAGCCATAGGCTTCAAAACCCTGTGCCACGGCGGCGAAGTTCAGTCCGTGCGTCCCCGTCAGCCGTATGGTGACATAGCTCACCGCCATTCCGATCACGGCCCCGGTGACCGACAGGAAGACGGTCTCGAGCGTGATCATGATGGCTACACGGCGGCGGTTCATGCCCACGGCCATCAGCATGCCGATCTCCCTGACACGTTCCAGGATGGCCATCAGCATCGTGTTGATGATGCCGAAAGCCATAGCGATGAGAATGATGATCATCATCAGGTAGGAGAATTCATCCATAATGGCCGACAGGGTCACCAGCATCGGCTGTATGGTCTTCCATGACTGCACGCTGAGATCCTTGAATTCGTTTTTCAGGAGGTCGGTGATCCTGTCAGTCTCGCCCGTGTTATCAAGCAAGACGGCGATCTCGGTGGCATTCTCGGTGTTGAATCCGAGCAGCGGGGCCAGATCACTCGTTCTGACAAAAGCATTGGCTTCATTGTACATCGTGTTGGACGTTTTGTAGATGCCGCCAACGCGGAAGAGGGCATAGGTGAGCACACCCTGGGTGTTGGTCAGGGTGAGGACGATCTTGGAGCCGAGGCGTGCGCCCAGCTTGGTGGCCAGCTTCTCACCGACGACAATCTGCGGTGTCCGCGATTCTTTATCGAAGTAGCTTCCCTCGATGACATCCTCATGAAGCTTGGTCACCTTCTTCTCCATATCGGGATTGATGCCGATGATGGTGACGCCGGTGCCGGTGGTGGCGGTGCTGGCCATGGCCGTCACGACAAGACGGGCTGTGACAGCTTTGACCCCTACCACCTTTTCGATGTCTTTCACCTTGGCTGTCGCATCCGGGATGTCGTATTTGATCGAGTTATCCTGCAGGAACAAAGGGTTGTGTATCTGGATGTGCGAAATCTCGGTGTTGATGGCTGCTTCTTCACGTTGCACCACCATGCCCTTGTCTAAGGCAATGATGAACAGGGTGCCGAAGAGGCCGATGGCCACCGCACAGAGTATGATGAAGCTGCGGAGCTTGTTACGCCAGACGTTACGCCATGCTATAGACCAAATCATTGTGGTGTTTTTTTAATGGTTTCATAATCATTGTTTTCCTTGCAGTGCAGGCACGAGCCTGAAGCGCCGTATCACCGCCAGGGGGTAAAGGGCGGCGAGGATGCTCAGGATGAAGACCACGAGGCTTTGTTTCAGGAAGAAGCCGGGTTCCAAAGCAAAGGGCAGCACCGGCTCCATGTTGTATTCCAGCACCGCCTGGGCCAGCTCGCCGGTCAGCTCGATGGGGTGATAGTGAAGGTACAGGATGACGGGGATGCTCAGCGCGCCGCCGCAGATGATGCCGACAACGGCGATGCACAGCGATTCGGCGAAAACGATGAATTCCAGCCGTGAACGCCGCATGCCCACAGCCACCATGATGCCGAATTCGCGTTTGCGCTCGAGGGTCATCATCATGATGGTGCCGAAGATGCCGAAGCCCACCACGATGTAAAGTATCCCCAGCATAACCTGCCCGCCGATGTTGTCACCCTGAATGGCCTGCACCACTTCGGGCATCATCTGGCTCCAGGTCATCACCTCCAGGTCGTCGGGATCGATAGTGCCCAGGTAGGCGGCATCGGCTTTCATCTTATTTTTGTCTTTCAGCGACAGGGAGAGCGAGGTGAGGCGCCCCGGAGCCGAGTAGAACCTCTGTGCCGCCAGCAGCGGCATATAGATCATCGAGCTGTTCATCTCCAGGGTGTTGAAATGCACGATACCTGCAACGGGAAATTCACCGGCAGCGGTCACACCATGATAACCCTGGCTTAATAGTACGACGGAGTCACCCACGTCCACCTGAAGGTATTTGGCCAGATCTTCACCCATCAGAACACCGTTACCGGTTTTGGTGAGATAATGTCCCCTGACGACGTGCTTCTCCAGCCCTGATATGTCATTCTCCTTCTCCGGATTGGTGCCGATGACGGCAATGCCTTTGGTCTGGTTGCCTGAAGAGGCAAGGGCAAAGGATTCCAGCCGCGGGATCATCAGCGTGATGTTATGGTCGCGGCGGATGGCATCGTTCAGCGTGTCGTTGTCAAGGAAGGTCCTGTTGATGGTTTTGTTATCCCAGTAACCGAGGGCGTGGATCTGGATATAACCCGTGGTGGTCTTGACGATGCTCTCGATCATCATGTTATAGGATCCCAGTTGCATCGACCGCATAAGCAAAGCCAGGAAGAAGGCAAAGAGCACGGAGAGCAATGTGATGATGGTCCTCCGTTTGTTTCTCCACAGGTTGCGCCAGGCCATTTTAAGATAGGTTCTCATAATCTATTTTTTCAGTGATGACTACCTCAGGGTTTTCATGTTCTGCTGTGAAAAGAAACTGTCCTCGATGGGCACGTTGAACTGCATCTCCAGTATCTCCAGGTGTGTCTGCTGACCTTTTTTCTCTTCAGGTACCATGATCAGCAGGCTGGGCAGCTTACGGTCACCCATCTGTTTGATGTCGGAGGCCAGCATCGTGTTGACCAGTGTTCCGTCCTCGTCAAAATATTCGGCTTTCATCTGGTAGTATTCATCCTTGGATATCCAGATGTAGACCTTGCCCCATACGACCGCTGCTTCCGGCTTGGGTATCAGCCGTATCTTGTAACAGTCGTAGCCTTCCACATTTTCCGTTCCCAGGATGGAGTGGGTGTAGTCGGTGACGATGGAGTTCATGCGGACGAGGTCGTCGTTGGTGAAGTCGGAGCCCATCCACGATTGGCTCATCATCGAGGGTGGTATCTTGATCATCCGGCTGATGCTGGCCATCCAGTTCCACATCTCGTTGTAGCGTTTCAGGAAGACCTGACCCTTGTCGCCGGCTGGGCCCGTGATGAGTATCATGGAGAAATCGGTGCCTTTGGTCCATACTTTCATGGTGACGTCGCGCGACCACTCCGGCCGCACGATGGTCATCTTCATCGTGCCCACACTCGACAGGCCGTTAGCTTTATCCTGTGCTTTCTGCACGATCTCATCGGCGGTGAGCTCCTGCGCTGCGGCTGCAGACCAAAACAAGATCCCTGTCGAAATCAAAATGCATTGAATGATTGTTTTCATAGCTTTATAAAATCCCTTGTTTGCGCGCGTTTGCAATGCGTGCCGCTTTCATGACCTCACCCCCCAGCCCCCTCTCCTTGAAAGGAGAGGGGGAGTAGGTTATTTATATTATTTCCCGCAGACCTGTTGTCCTGCAGACCTGCTGATCTGAAGACCCGCCGACCTAAGCCTTTGCGCCCTCTGCGCCTTCTTCGCGTCCTTTGCGGTTAAAAAAGTATTCTTTCTGCAATAAAACCAAAATCCCCCATTTTGTTCATCCTTTTTCTCTGAGCCTGAATTTCCTCAGTATCCCTTCCTTTACCTCCTCCAACGGAAAATGTTCGGGATCAAGGATATAATTCAGCGCGATGCCGTCAAGCAGCGTCCCGAACAAATACGCTTCGGTGCCTGGATCGGCAACACCTTTCCTTTTGTAATAATCAATGAGCACCTGCAACACGCCCGGCACAAAGCCCGTGATATCTTTTTTCACCATCTCGTAAACCGGCGGCTGGAGCATGATGGTGATGTACAGCTTCCAGTAGTCCGACCTTTCCCTGAGGATGCGGAACGACTCATTGATGAAAAATTCGAATTCCTCATCGGTGAGTACGCCATCCCTGTTCGGATCGAAAATATCGATGAACTCCCGCATCCCTTTGACGGCGATTTCCTTGATGAGATCTTCTTTGCTTTTAAAATAGTTATACATGAGTCCCTTGGAAATGCCTGCCTGCCTGGCGATGTCGCTGATGGAGGTGGCGTGGAATCCTTTGGCGACGAAGAGCTCCAGAGCTTTATCCATGATAAGGGCTTTGCGGCTCTCACGGATGGATTCGAATTGCTTGACAGTACGTGGTGACATTACCAAATTTATGACTGAACGGTCGGTCAAAAATATGTCAAAAAAAATCACCGTGCAAATTTTTTTTGAGATTTTTTTGATTTTCCGGGTAGCTATTCGCTTCAAGGAATCTTGTCCTGTTTATCAGCTATTATATAACTCAACGGATACATGTTGCTGAGAAGGGGGTCATTCAGATCAGGATAAAATTGTAAGTAATTTGTTTTTCATCCGTAAATAATTTTTTAAGTTATACAATATCAACTATTTAATTTAAGCTGCTAATCCAGATAAGAAAGTGAAAATTTCATCTGCGTGCTCGTGGCAACATTCTTTTGTGCTTATCAGTTGATGCCAGTTTCATAATCGGGGTTTGTACCTCCAGTAAACATCATTCTCAAGATATGAATAAAAGTTATCATTATTGTATAATAATTCATATGATTTTATATGATCGTTATCGTAGGAAACCTGTATCTCTGATAATAACAATGTTTGTTGAAGCCTACTACCTGAAATATAAAATTTATTAGGATCAGTTCTCCCTGTTGTATAATAAAAATTTATTGAATAAAAAGGTTCCTGAGACGTTCCAATATTTCCCGTATAATTTATACTTGAAACATAAAAATCATCATGGGAAGAACTTTCATAGTATTCAAAATCGATATAATTTCCATTTCGATCCTTTATTGTATCTACAAGCCATTGTAAATTATAATCATCATCAATACCTTCCGCTTCGATCCTTGAATTTTCTGTGCTTCCATATTTGATAATTTGACCGTCTTTTGTCCAAACCTCAAACCAATCAGGATTAGTCATAGAAGAACTATGGCTTATTATTTTCGAGAAAGTCTCAATCTCGGTCCGGTATTCATGAGTCTCTTCATCTACCAGAATTAATCTGTTACCGTCCAAAGCAAATTTGTCATTATCATCAAAATCCACTCCATCAATAAAATCTTCATGATAAAGATCCGTTCCCACCCTTGAAATACCCGATAAGCCAGTTAAAACCGTAATTCGTCAAATATTAGGCACAGCATTAAAAGCTTCAAGTATTTCTTTTTGTTTTTTGGTTAGCTCTGTAATAATAACTTTTCCATTGTCATAAACTAC
>Ga0172365_10002250_pt1 | contig 14130 bp, 11 predicted proteins | sample LakKivSesite48cm_FD_114535 | JGI IMG/M metagenome (GOLD analysis project Ga0172365, IMG submission 114535) | Sediment microbial communities from Lake Kivu, Rwanda - Sediment site 48cm | ecosystem: Environmental > Aquatic > Freshwater > Lake > Sediment | place: Rwanda: Western Province, Lake...
CGTCTTTGAGGGACCGAACAGGATACGTTGTTATATAGATGGGCATGAGGCGGCTTTTTCACCCATTGAGGAGCCCACCTTGCGCCTTCTCCAGGTCGGCATCATGGTGGCAGACAAAATAAACAAGTATAATTGCTATGCCGATAACCTATCCATCCAGTGGACGCCGGAGGATTATCCGATTCCCATATCGCCCTATGCAGGCACATGGGCAAATGTGCCGGTCTCATCTGCCCCCGGGACAAACGTTGCCCCGACCGTCGCACCCGTAACCCTCACCTCACCAGCCGGCTCCACGAGCGCAATTGCATGGCTGGATACAAAGGTTGGATGGGATATGTCTCAGGAGAAGCAGACTTCAATGCTTGTCTTTTTCGGCGCCCCCAATGTCCCTTCAGTTGCACTGCTGGATAAAATTATTGCGGATGAACCACAGGCTCAGATGTTTATCAAACAATACATCCCCATCAGAATCGATGTGAATCAGCTCCGGGGCGGCGACATTGCTAAAAATTTCAATATATTCAAACTCCCCACCCTTGTCATTGTTAATCCCCAGGGCAAGGAGGTCAACCGCGCCATCTTCGGGAGATATGACAACTGGCAGACTTTCGTTGCCAAGCTTCAGACAAAATAATACGAAATAATGGACAATTGACAATTAACAATTGATAATTGACAATTTTAACCCTGCTGTTTAACCTGCTCGATTCTCACGCGTTTGATTTTGGGCGGTATCACCTCTGTCACGTAAATTCGGTAGTCTCCAAAAGTGATGAGTTCATTGGGCTGGGGGACACGTCCGAGGGTTGTGTATATGAATCCACCCAGTGTCTCACAGTGGTGCTTTGGGAGGGTGATGTTAATCTCCTCCTTAAGGTCGTCAAGGTCCATACGCGGGTCTACAATATACACGTCTGGTTTTTCCTTATAATAGAAGATACTGAGCTTGTCGAACTCATCCTCTATCTCTCCCACAATCTCCTCAAGTATGTCCTCAAGTGTGACGAAGCCGCTGCAACCGCCATATTCGTCAAAGGCAATTGCGACCGACCTGTGTTGAGACAGGAGCTCCTGCAAGAGGTCATCAATGCGTTTTGTCTCCGGCACGTAATACGGACCATGTATGTCCGATTTAAGGTCTTTCCAGGGGATGTTTTCAGAGCGGAGGATGTCATAGACGTCAACGTATCCCACCATGTTGACGATGGTGTTTTCATAAACCGGTATGCGGGTGTAGCCGGTGCGCTTGGCGGTTTCGATGACGGTTTCTGTTGTGGAGCCATGAAGAGGAATGGCGATAATGTCAACGAGTGGTTTCATCACCTCACGCACGAGCGTTTTTTCAAGGTTAAAGATGCTCTGAATCATATCCACCTCGTGTCTTGAGGGTGGGAACTCCTTTCCCTCGCTGACCCATGCATCCACCGCCCCGACGAGACTTTTCAGGTCTTCCCGTGTGAATTTCACCCGCCTCGCCCCTTTTTTGATGCCAAAAGGACGCAAAAGGAAAAATGTCACGGCGGTAAAAAAGGTTACCGCTGGATTGAAAAGGAGAGAAAATAGTCTCAGCGGTTTGCGGAAAAAGAGCATTAGATTGTCCGCATGCTGGCGGAATATCTGCTTGGGAATAACCTCACCTGCAATGAGAAGAAAGGGGGTCATGACAACTAAGGATAAAAGGTTGGAGAGACTCTCGGAACTCCTCTGGGTGAGAAAGCGGAGGAGGATGGAGAAAAACTCCTTTGCGAAGAGAACTCCAAGGATGGAGAAGAGATTTGTCCCCACCAGTGTTGCCGTGAGGACCTTCTGGGTGTCGGAGAGGAGGTGGATAACGTCAGCCGCTCTCTGGTCGCCGGACATCTGAAGTGTCCTTAACCGGTGGCGATTGGCGGAAATAGCGCCGGTCTCGCTCCCTGCAAAAAAGGCGGTCATGGCTGAACAGAAAAGAATTGACATTGCCAGGAGAAAGAGGTCGCTCATGAAGTCCCCTCCTTGCCGGTAGCAGATTCCCCAGTGCCCATCCGAATTTTCTGCATGGAGATGCGGTCTATACGGTTTCCATCCATTTTCATTATCTGAAATCTCCAGCCGGAGGTATCGAACTCCTCCCCCTCGGTGGGGAGGCGACCGAGAAGGTTAAAGACATACCCACCGATGGTGCGGGCAATGCCCTCATCCAGCCCAAGGTTAAAGGTTTCATTCAGCTGACTCACATCAATCTTTCCCGCCACATGATAGTGGTCAGGTTCAATGCGGACGACATCCTTCTGTTCCTTAGCCGCCTCTTTTGCGTCCTTGATGTCTCCCACAATCTCCTCAAGCAAATCATGCAGGGTCACAATGCCCGCCGTTCCGCCATATTCATCCAACACAATGGCAAGATGTGTGTGTGATTTCTGCATATCCCGCAGGAGGGCGGTGAGTTCCTTTTTTGGCGGGACAAGATAAGGCTCACGGACCAGGTCAGCGTAAGGGTGATCGGGATGGAGCAGGAGGTCTTTTATGTGGAGCGTCCCGATTATGTGGTCAAGGTCTTCGGCATAGATGAGGATGCGGTTGTGAGACCCCTTGCGGACACTTTCCACCATCTCCTTCTGGGAAAGGGTATTTGGATATGCCTCAAGGACGGTTCGCGGCGTCATGATTTCCTCGCCTGTCTTCTGCCTGAGCTCAAAAACTCCGTCAATCATCTCCTTTTCATCATCCTCAAGAAGTGTGTCTAACTCGCCCGACACGAGCATCATTTTCAGGTCCTCCTCTGAGGATGTATCCGTATTCCTTGTGGGCGGGATTTTAAAAAGGCGGAAAAGGAGACTGTTTATGAACCCTATTATTAAACGCAAGGGCGTGGTCAGCCAGATATATATGAGGAGGAGAGGACTGCAAAGGATACCAAGTGTTTCGGCGCGCTCTATGGCAAGAGTTTTGGGCATAATCTCTCCGAGGATAAGGATGAGAAATGTTACGCCGGCGGCACCGGAAAGAAAACTGAGGACGGGAGAACCGGCGAGATAATTCTGGGCAAGGGCTCCTGCAGAAATGGCGGCGCCAGTATTGACAAAGCGGTTCAGCAAAAGGATGGAGGTCAGGGTCGTATGAGGAGTGTTGAGTAGCATCTGGATGTAAAGATAACCACGGGGGTGGCGGTGTTGAATATGTGTGAGTCTGATGCGGTCGAGTGAAAAGAGGGCTGTTTCAGCGGCGGAGAAAAGCCCCGAATGGGCAAGAAAACCAATGAGTAGAATCCACAGCCATGCACGGGAAAGGTCGCTTATATTTATCGGTAGGGATTTCATCGGCACATTCTGGTCTGAAAAGATTTCCACTCCTGCAAGCAGGAACAAGCCTGTCAGGAGAAAAGTTCCCAGACCCAACTTGCTTTTAGATTTTGTCGGTTTCAAATGCAAATGATACACCCTTTTTGAGTCACATTTTCCGTGAGTTATTTCCTATAATGTTCCATATTACATGAGCGGCTTTTGGTTCAAGACTAAAAATATAAGTGATACAAAATGGTATGTATTCCCCAGAGTTGAGAGATGCACCCAATCATAGATGCAATCAAAGATTTCGCAGATTCCACAGATGATAATTATTATAAATTCATGATGTTTTTCCGATTAATATATGACATTGACAAATGTTCCGGTTTGGGAATGTTATTTATAGTTAAACAATGATGTGTTCATATGCTTTCCTTTTACGCCTGTGGCGGGTTGCTGGGCGTTGATTAACGGCGATTGTTGCAAGTGCGATGATGAATAGTGGATTTGTTCATCTTCATACCCATTCACATTTCAGTCTGGAGGATGGTATTCCTTCAGTTCAGGAGCTGGTGCGAGAGGCGGCGGGTTCGGGTTTTACGTCCCTTGCTCTGACCGACCACAACACCCTTGCCGGTATCCCTGCCTTCACGGAGGCATGTTTTCAATTCGGCATAAGACCCATTATTGGTTGTGAGATAAATATCCTGCCATTCCGCATCCGCGTTCCCGACGCCGTCGCCGCTGGAGGAGCGCATTTTCACCACGCAACCCTTCTTGTGCAGAACAAGGCGGGATTTTTTAATCTGACACGGCTTGTCAACCGTGCCAACAGAAGTGCCCTTCGTGAGGCACTTGCCATCTCCTTCGCCGACCTTGAGGAATGTTCCGAGGGGCTTGTTTTTCTCTCGGGGTGTCACCGTGGGGAGCTCTTCCATCTGCTCAAAATGGCAAGGATTGAAGAGACGGAGGAATACCTCCAACGGCTTGTCACAATATTTGGACGCAACCGGGTCTTTTTTGAACTCCAGATTGAGGGTTCGGAGCGGGAGCGTGTCATCAATGGGCGCATTGTCCAGCTCGCAGGCTTTCTGCAGGTGGGTATCGTTGCCACCAATAATGTGCATTATATCCTGCCGGAGGATGAGGCGGCATATCTGTGCCTCTGTGGTCGGGAGACGCTTCTTGAGGCGGGAGCGACCACTCCCTTCGGAGAAATCCTCTCGCCAAAAGGGTTCACGCGTCACCTTGCCACAGAGGAGGAGATGAGACAGAAATTTTTCGCCTATCCACAGGCAATTGAGAATACATGCGCCATTGCCGCATCATGTGAATTTTCTCTTGATGACCTTCGCTCACATCCCATGCCTCGCTCCCCACTGCATGATTTTGTCCGTGGACAGGATGCTGATTCTTTCCTCTGGGACCGCGTCTTTGAGGCGGCAACCCGACACTATGTTACACTCTCGTCAAAAATCAAGGACAGGTTGAACGAGGAGTTCGAAGCCATCAAGAGCTGTGGCATGGCTCATTATTTAGTATTTCTCCATTACGTGGCGGATTTCCTGACAAGGAATGGAGTCCATTTCATCTTCCGTCATGAATGTCTGAACACCAGTCTCATTGCCCACCTTTTGTTGCTTCTGGAAATAGACCCTGTAAAATATCACATACGTTTCCAGGCGCCGGCAGAGGTTGATGGACTGCATGCTTCTTTGTCAAAACCATGGCAAGCTGGCGACGCCGGTGCCACGTTTGAAATCCCATCTGCCCATCTTGAGAAAACCATTGCCCACATCATAGAAATGTTTCCACCATCATCCCTTTGTTTTGTGGGGCATTTAATCAACTGGCAGAGGAACACCCTCCTTGCCCATATCGCTCGCTGGGTAACCCTCTCGCCCGAAGATTCGGAGTTTTTTTTGAAGGAGTCCGCCGAGAGAAAATCACTCACCCTTCAGGAATATACAAATTTCATCCGGGAGAACCGCGACCACCTCTCCCTTTGCGATGGCGAATTCCTTTTTGCCCTATTTTCCCGTCTTTATCCAAGACCCCGCTCTCTTCAGGCAAAACAAGGCATCCTTGCCTTCAGCTCTCAGGACATAGAAGCCGTCCTGCCCTGCATGAGAATTGATGAAAATCAGGTCTCAGAGTTTGAGGAAGAACTGATTGATACACTTGGACTCCACCTCATCAAACTCGCACCAAATGCAGTCCTTGATGTCCTCGATACTGCCGTGCGCTGGGTGAGGCTTCAGGGAAATCCGCAGTTTTCACAGTCCGCCGTTCACCTTTCTGACATCCCCACTTATGACCTTTTAGCGCAGGGACTGACTGAGGGAATTCCTCCCTTTGAATCAATTACGGTCAAATCTCTTTTGCGCAAGGGGCATCCCACCTCATTCCTTGAACTTGTCAAGATTCTCATGGAGGCGATGGCGCGGAAGGATTCCCCGAAAAACCTGACCAGCGTCATTTCCAATTGCTTAGTCGGATTCAGATGCGCATACATTAAAGCCCACTACAGGGCATCCTTCATGACCGCCGTCCTCACCCACATCTGTGGGAAGTTCGGGAATATTGAGCGTTACATTTCCCTTGTCCGCCAGACAAAGCGCCTCGGCGTCAAACTCAAGCCACCCTCCATCAATGAGAGCGAATACGAATTTTCTCAGGAGGGCGAGGGTATCAGGATGGGATTAATGGTGGTGCGCCTCATGGGGGAAAAGGTGTGCGAGGAGATTATCAGGATTCGCAAAGGTGGCTCTTTTGAAAACCTTTTAGACTTGTGCCAGCGAGTGGATGCCCGACTCCTCAACTACCCGCTTCTGGAAAATCTCATCAAGGCGGGAGTCCTGGACTGCTTTGGTCTCAGGCGCGCTCAGCTACTGCAAATCCTCGATAACACCGTCGGATATTCTAAAAGCCAGAAGGTTGATGGGGATGCGACCATCCCGCTATTCGGGGATGAGGAGGCGCAGACCTTTAACCAGCCGCCGGAAGTCCCGGAATTCTCTCCTGAAGAATTGATGCGTATGGAAATTGAGACAACAGGAGCCGTTGTCACACATTATCCCCTCGAGCCATACATTCCTCTTCTTCAGCAGATGGGGGCGCTTTCCGTATCTGACCTTTCCATAAAGCAGGCGGGCATGGAAAAATTTATCAGCGGGTTCATTGACCATATCGACATGGAGGGACCATTCATCGCCGGAGACACGGTTATGGTTCTGGATTTTGAGGGGATTCACGTCAGGGTGAGTGCGGAGGTGGGAAAAAGGTATGATTCTGCCATACGGATTAATCTGCCCATTGTCATAGGAGGCATTGTGGAGCGTATGGGTGAATTCCCCGCCCTCTCTGCCACATGCGCCTTTCCGCTGGAACAACTTTCAGCACAGGTCAGGTCGCTCAGAAAGGTTGTCATGGATTGCACCGGTCCACCGGCAATCACATATGACGCCTTGAAAAAGGTTCATCGCCTGTTAAAACGTTATCCCGGGGAAACTGCTGTTGAAATCCTGAATGTGCCGGAGGGAGGAGGCAGACTGGCGCGGAAGATCGCCAAAATGAACGTCCTTTTTTGTCCCCTGCTCTATTTTGACCTCACCCGACTTCTTCCAGCGCAGGCAATAAAGGCTTATACCGCCGCCCCGACCCCCGATGACTCAATCCTGCAAAGCTGGTAAGAAATTGGGCACGCGACCATTTCCGATAATTGTCAATTATCAATTGTCAATTCTTCATTTGATGTCCATTATGATATCACCATTGCTGTTTAGACCTCTTGAGGGCTCAAAAAGGGTGTTGCCCCTGTCATCCGTGCGGTCAGGACCAATGGAGTATATCCTGAATCCTACAGGAAGTGGAAAGACCTTCAGTGGCTTCTTGGAGAAGGGGTCTATGACCAGTTCGGGGAGATAGTCAGGAACAAGCATGGTTTCAGATACAGGCCAGAGGTGGTTGTGGACGAGGTAATATTTTTTTGAGGCGACCGCCACTGGGAGCATGGATATATAGACCGTATCGATACGTGCTCGCAAGGCGGCTTCAGTGTAAAGGGATTTGTCCACATTAGGCCATTCCACACGCTCGTAGACAACGAGATTCTGATAATCAGTGGGGGGTTTTCTCAGAAGGATTTCGTTCAGGATTTTGGCGGTCTCATCCGCCTGTTCAGGCGTCATTATGGCGCAGGTGAGGTCTCTGAATGCCTCTGCGCCCAGTTTTTGAATTTTCATTCCCAGACGAATCTCCTCGAGCCGTCCATGGCTTAGATGTTCTCCCATCCTGAGAAGGCGGCGCGACCAGAGAAGGGCATCGTCAAAGCGATTCTCATACGTGGCGAGTTTTGACTGAAGGAGCATAAGCTGCGCCAGTGTGAGATAGTTTGATGCGTCAGGGGTGTCAGCGGTGGAGCTGAGACTGCCATCAACAGGCCAGCGGCAAAAGGATTTCTTGTAAGTATTTTCAATTACATCGAGTGCCTTGGCATAGGGTTCAAGCAGTCTTTTGATATTACCTGCATTTATGGAATTGGCGCTGTCATTTTTTTCGAGGAGACCGGCAAATGGTCCGAAATCCGGGACTCGCAAGGGGAACTGTTTGATTGCGGCTTCATAATCATCGATAGCATTTTCCCCTTTTGCGCTCATAACCTTTGCCTCGGCGTAATCCCGTGAGATGTTTAAAAGTTTTTCCATGAGGAAATATTTTGTGAAGTTCGCATTATCCTTAATCTTGTCAAAGGTGACAAGCGCCATATCAGCGCGACCGGAGAGCATCTGGGCACGTCCAAGACCAAAAAGGACGTGGGGATTATCCGGCTCCATCCTGACAGCCTGTTCAAAGGCGGTCGTTGCCGCCTCATAGTTCCCTGCAAGTAACTGCTGAAATCCCTCAAGCTCCTTTTCATTTGTGATTTTTTTGCCGAGAAGGGGAATAACTGTCCCCTCATTATTGAGTGAATATGAACCATCCTCCGGCTTTATGGTTGCAAAGATGCTTTCCGGCGCTATCGCAGGATTGATGCGGGAGAGGTCAAGGATGATGCCGTTTCCCCTGACATTAGCGGAGAACTGGACCGCCGGTGTTTGTGGATTCTGAGCGTAAAGTGCCACAGTTGCAATGTCGTTTCTCTGCTGGATGCGGGCGCAATAGCTGTATTCAACGTAATATGCGCCTGAAAAATCGCCGGCTGGAGTGCCCTGTGGGGCGGGAATGATGCCTGCGGCGGATACCGCACTGGTGAGGGCGCCCTGTGAGGCGAGACTGGCGGCGATTTGTTCCTTTTCCTGCAGCTTCTTGCATCCATCGGAAATCTTGGTCTCAAGTTCCTGCCATTCAGGGAGGAGCGGTTTCACCTTTTTCAATTGGTCTAAGTATTCCTTTGCCTTTTTGAAGTCACGGCGCTCATACAGGAGGCGTATCAATTTTTCCAGTGCCTCCTCATAACAGGGGTCAGCATCCACCGACTTTTCCAGAAGCGTAATCCCGCCTTCCGTATCCATTTTATCCAGTGCAACCTCGGCTTCGTGAAAAAGACTCTGTGCCTTTTTCTGGCGGAGCTGTTCAGGTGTCAGGGTTATTCCCTCATCCTCTTTTGTAATGAATTCCCTTTTTTCAATCTTTGCAATTGAGCTTTTAGGGAGCATGAGACGGGCGGTGCCAGTCATGATTTCAATGTTCTCCCCGACCTCTCGTGTTGTCCCTTCAATGGTCTGACCGTTTTTCAGTGTTACAACATCAGCCCTGAGGGTAGCGCACGCCATCAGGATAAAAACGCACAATAACCATCTTTTTACGCATGAACATGAATTCATGAATTTGTTTCCTGATTTTTGTTTGGTGTTATTAAATTGCAGTGATTCTTTTCAGACGGGTAGAACATTTGCAACAGAAATTGAATGCCCCGCCAACTATACTGGGATACTTAAAAGCAAGGTGAGAGGCGATATATCAATACTTTAATATACTTCATTATGTGTTCCAATATATATAAATAATTCAACTTTTTCACGAAAAAATTTTTCCCATGGTTTTCCAATGACACGTTTTTTGAAAGCTTGTTTGAAAGAGCTTGCCCAGATAAGTTTTTTAATCTTCGGCATAGATATCCTTCATCATATCGTCAAGACTTCCACTTTTTGTTTGCCCATGTCGCAATTCCTCCTTCGCCTGCCGCGCATTCTGCAATATTTCAGAGCGCCGTTCTTCGACCAACCATTGACGAAGAATTTCTGCCAGCTCATGTTTGGATTCATGGTCCAAGCAGCATTTGGGGTCAGTCACCTCTTTATTGTATAAATTTTTCAATTGGCACATCAGCATTTGGGGTCAGTCACCTCTTTATTGTATAAATTTTTCAATTGGCACATTGGAAGTTCAGCCCTGTATAAAATTGCATGATTAAATTGATTCAATCTCATTATTAAATTTTGTGTAATTTTAATCACCAAGCAATAATAACGTCAACGGTTATTTAATTTCTTGTAACGGAATTAAAATGCGCACGGGTGATATGATGTAATGTCTGGAAAAAATCTTTGACAATCCCCCGCAAGAAGACATAAGCATGCTTATTATTGTTCAAGCCTTTACGACTCATTTTGGGAGAAAAAAATATGAGGTTGTTTACTGCTATTTTTATTCTTTTATTTCTGGTGCCTCTTCTGGCGTCCGCGGATACTTTGTGGCTGAAGGATGGCACAAAGATTGAAGGCACCATCCAGAATGAAACATCGGATAATGTTACCTTCAAGACGCCCATGTTCACCCTGACCATCTCACGTGCAAGGATTCAGAAGATTGAAGGGGCAAAGGGGGAAGCCGTAGAAAAAATCGCTCCCACCCCCAGTGGAAAAAATACCTTTGAACAGGCGGAGGAACTTTATCATGATGGCAAGTTCCGCGAGGCGGTTCCACTTTATGAAAAGGCGCTCCAGGAGGACAAGAAGAACATTGATGCCGCACGCCGCCTGGAGGAAATTCGGAGGAAAAATCTCAGCCGTATGATAACCTCAGGTGAGGAAAATGTTGGTCCGATAACTGAGCAGGAGATGATTTTTTCCATGAGCGGCAAGGGCACGCCTCTAAGCATTATTCCGAGCCAGCCACAATCGCCGTTTCCATCTCCCACCCCTGGAATTCCGAGCCCGTTTGCCACTCCCATGGGAATAGGGAAACCGCCCCTTTTGGAAATTCCCGAGGCACCGTCGGGTCAGCCACCTATACAGTCCCCTTTTATTGTGACACCCACCCCTGCGCCGCCTGTTCAAGTCCCGCAACAGGGAATCGTCCAGTCACCCTTCATTACAAATCTCCCCGCACCAACAACCATTCCCACCCTTGTGTCGGCGAACGCCACCCAGCCGCAGGTCGTGAATCTTACGGAGCCATCTGAGGAATTTCGCGCCGCAATAATCACGCGTTTTGAGTGGGCAAATTATGATTCGGTAGTCTGCAAGCAGAATATCCTGCGCGCCCTTGACAATCTAACAGTGAACAATTTCAACGCCATTTTTTTCCAGATTCGCGGTCAGGGAGATGTCCTGTATCCAAGCCCTTACGAACCCTGGTCGCCAATTATAGGCGGCAAAGACCCCGGATTTGACCCATTGCAGTTTGCCATTGAAGAGGCACACGCACGCGGATTGGAACTTTATGCCTGCATCTCTCCCTATACTGTCTGGCAGGGGACAAACACGCCGCCCCATTCAACGCCGGAGCATCCATTTTATCTTTACTGCCAGCCCGATTCCAACCCCAACTGGGCGTGTTATGACAATGCGGGGCAGATTCAGAAACCCGATGTGACGGAGAATGACAATTATTACTATTTCAGCCCCGGCATTCCAGACGTAAATGCCTATGTGCGTAAAATCGTGATGGACGTTGTCAAACGCTATGATGTCGATGGCATTAATTTTGATAGGGTCGGGTATCCGGGTCCGCAATATTCGCATGATGCTGTGAGCAAGAGCCGGTTTGCCGGTGAGGGAAATCCAGGCAATCTTTCTTGGGAGGACTGGCAACGCGACCAGATTACTCGCTTCCTGAATGATATTTATGGCGAGATTGCCTCACTCAAGCCAAAGGTTAAAATCACGTGCGCCGTCTGGGGGATTTATGACAGGACGCGTTATTCAGGATATGAGAAATTCCCGAGTGGCTTTCAGGATTATTATCAGGACTCCTTCGCCTACCTTAAAAAAGGCGTGGTAGATGCCATCTGCCCAATGATTTCATGGGACATCAAAGACCCCAAACCGAATTATGATGAGATGGCAAAGGATTTTATTCAAAATGCCTCCGGTCGGCATGTTTATTGCTTTAATTGGGCTTCTCAGCAGGATATGAACGGCGAGGAATTTCAGGCGCAGATTAATCTGTGCCGACAGTCTGGCGGGCTGGGCAATGTGGCATTTTCAGAAGTCAGCGGACTGGAAAAGCGGGGTCTGTTTCCATTTTATAAAAGCACGGTTTACCAGAAGTCTGTCCCCGTGCCTGAAATGGCATGGAAGACCCATCCACAGACGGGTATCATCATTGGCAAGGTGCTCCGCAAGTCCGATGGTCAGCCGCTCATGGATGCTTGGGTCAAATTGAATAACCAGTCCGAAACATGGCTCTCCAGCGCCGACGGATTTTTCGCCATTCTCAATCTTGCCCCGAAGGATGATTACCAGCTCCATGTCACCAAAAAGGATGTTGGCGAGGCGTCCTTTGGACCCGTCAAGGTCGTGGAAGGGCAGGCGGCGAATGTTGAAGTGCGCCTTCCATAGTCGGCAATAATTTTGGCGGAAAACAATAGAACGGGGTGATATGTGTGGCAGAGAAGGGGAAAATAGTCGCCACCAATCGCAAAGCCCGACATGACTATCACATACTTGAGCGATTTGAGGCGGGGATTGTCCTGAGAGGCACGGAGGTCAAATCCCTGCGCAGTGGCAAGGCAAATCTGAACGATGCATTTGCCTCGGTTGAGCGTGGCGAGGTCATCCTGCAGAATGCGCACATCGCCCCTTATGAGCAGGGAAACCGCTGGAACCTGCCTGAACGACGCCCCCGCAAACTCCTCCTCCATCAGAGCGAAATCAAACGTCTCATTGGCTCAGTAACCCGCAAAGGCTTCACCATTATCCCGCTGAAGATGTATTTTAACGAAAAGGGAATCGCCAAGGTTGAGATTGCGCTTGCCCGCGGAAAGAAAACCATCGACCGCCGCGAAGACATAAAAGCGCGGGATATCGAGCGCGAAACAAGACGTGAATATAAAGGCAGATGAAGTTAGTCAGCGTCTGGTTGAATTATGTGGGATATATCTTTGCAAATGGAGCAGATTATAGAGATGAAGTTAGTCAGCGCATGTCTGATTGGATTATGCACCAATTACCGCGGCGAGAGTTGTGTGGTGGAAGAACTTCAACAGGCATTCGCACGCGGTGAGGTAATTCCCGTCTGTCCTGAGCAACTTGGCGGACTTTCCACACCGCGCCCGCCTGCGGAAATCACCGGCGGGACAGCCGAGGATGTGCTTGCAGGTCAGGCGCGGGTTCTTCAGAAAGATGGAACCGATGTAACGGCTGCCTTTGTGCGCGGCGCACAGGAAGTCCTGAAACTCGCTAATCTTCTTCAGCCCGAACACATCATTTTCAAAGAAGACAGCCCCTCATGCGGAGTGAAGTCCACTTATGATGGCACGCACACCGGACGCCTGATTCCCGGTTGCGGCATAACCACCGCCCTCCTCCTGCAAAACGGCTTTGAAGTCATTTCCGAAAAAGAGATCACTTCATAGAGTCTCAAAAAGATTTTCAACCACTGGGAACACTGGGAAAAGATTTGATTAATATGATATTTCCCCGTGTCCCCCGTGGTTAATTAATCTTAAGGACTTCATTATAGTTGGATAGTTATCTGAGCATGGCGCTGAAGGTTTCTTTCAGCGCGGTAAGAATGTTTGACATGGTCTCGTCAATTTCCGCATCGGTGATTAAAGATACGGGTTGATTTTAGGAGAGGTAGAGGTATAGACTTATTTTTGGTTCTTTTGGAGAAATCATAACTCGGGAGAGAGAAGAAATTGCTAAAGGATGACATTAAAAAAGCCCTCAGATTGGCAAATGAAATGGAAAGAAAGGGTATCATTGGGAAATATGCGATAGGAGGCGCTATTGGAACAATATATTGGACAGAGGCATACGCAACAAAAGACCTTGATTTGTTCTTACGGCTTCCTGTTTCGAGCGGGGGGCTTTTATTAATGCCCTTTATGAGCTATCTGGCTCAGAAGGGATATCCATTTACTGCACAATACGTAAAGATTGGGACATTGATGGTTGATTTTGTAGGCGTATATAATCCTTTGACTGAGGAAGCCTTGGATAATGCAGTTGAGGTTACTGTTTATGATGTTCCTACTCGTGTTTTTAGCCCCGAGTATTTAGCGGCTATTGCTCTCCAAACGGGGAGGATTCAGGACTTTGAAAAAGTTATTAAGCTTTACCGGGAGGGTAACGTAGATAAGAAATATCTTGGAACGATAATAAAACGACACAACCTATTAAGGAGATGGAATGAGTTTAAAAGAAAATATCTATCAGCAGGCAAGGGAATTTAACAAAAAGACTTTTCAGGAGAAGGCAAAAAGAAGGCGACGCCAAGCCAAACTATCCTTTGAAGAGAAACTGAAAATTATTGAGGAACTTAATACCTTGATTTGGGATTTTGCAGAGAAAAGGGCAAATATGAATATGAAAAAGCCAGCCTGACAAGGCACTGCTTCTGACCGCAATGCCGCTGTGCCCCATTGCGGCAGGTGAGATTTATCGTTATAGACCAAGTAGAATAAGGAGGAACC
>Ga0172365_10002251_pt1 | contig 14128 bp, 13 predicted proteins | sample LakKivSesite48cm_FD_114535 | JGI IMG/M metagenome (GOLD analysis project Ga0172365, IMG submission 114535) | Sediment microbial communities from Lake Kivu, Rwanda - Sediment site 48cm | ecosystem: Environmental > Aquatic > Freshwater > Lake > Sediment | place: Rwanda: Western Province, Lake...
GACGTAGGTCTGGGGTTTAGCCACCACCACTTTGTTGCCAGCCACCTCACCCGTGCCAATTCGGGCAAGACCCCGTTTTTGGTCAAATTTTATACCCTGAGACTTGGCAAAATAGTTGAGGCAAATAAAGCCAATATTGTGGCGGTTATTGGCATAAACCCGTCCCGGATTACCCAAGCCAACAATTAACTTCATTTCAGGCTTTCTGCTCCAGAAGACGGAGGAGTTCCTCTTCAGTGATTTGCTTAGTGCCCAGCTCCTGGGCGTGGGCGAGCTTGGAGCCAGGGTCAGCCCCTACTACCAGGTAAGTGGTCTTTTTGGTAACGCTGCTCCCGGTTGAGCCACCGAGGGCTTTTATCCTTGCCTCTGCCTCTTGCCTGGAGAAGGCTTCCAGCCTGCCGGTGACAACAAACTCCATACCAGCCAGGGGTTGCTCTTTGGGCTTGGCTATTTCTTCTAGTTTGACCCCGGCTTTTCTTAGCCGTTCAATGATTTTGCGGTTTTCCTTTTGTCGGAAGAAGGCAACAATGCTATCAGCAATCTTAGGTCCCACAGTGGGGATGGACATAAGCTCTTCTCTGGAGGCATTAGCCAACTTATTGAGGCTATTAAAGTGTTGAGCCAGAAGCTCTGCTGTCTCCTCACCGACATGGCGTATGCCCAGAGCAAAGATAAGCCTCGGTAGTGGCGTATCTTTACTCTTCTCAATAGCGTTGAGCATATTGCTGACGCTCTTCTCCGCCATTCGCTCCAGCTTTAGTAGCTGCTCCTTTTTCTCTTTCAGGTAATACAGGTCAGCTACGTCCTTGACCAGCCCCTCTCTCAACAGCAGAGCACTGTTTGATTCGCCTATGCCTCTGATATCCATACCCCCCCGGGAGGCAAAGTGTTCCAGCCGCTCCTGGACCTGGGCGGGACAGGCGGCATTGGAACAATAGTACATAACCTCGCCTTCAGGCTTAATCACCTCAGCCCCGCATGCCGGGCACGCCGGGCGTTGCTTCTCCCTATCAAATATCTTCTCCAGCAGGCTGAATTCCTTTTCCTTTCCATTACGCTTGCCCTTGATTGGGCCAACCACCTCGGGTATCACCTCGCCGGCCCGCCGGATGATAACGGTATCACCCTCGCGAATGTCCTTGCGTCTGATGTCGTCCTCATTGTGCAGGGCAGCCTGTCTAATGGTTACCCCGCCAACAGCGACCGGTTCCAAAATAGCATAAGGGTTGAGGGTGCCGGTTCTGCCCACGCTGATACCGATATCAATCAGACGGGTGGTGCTTTCAATAGCCGGGAACTTGTAGGCTATCGCCCATCTTGGCTCATGACCAATGTTTCCCAGTCGTTCTTGTAAGCCAAGCTGATTTACCTTGACCACGATGCCGTCAGCTTCGTAGGGCAGGTTCTCCCTTTTCTCCACCCAGGTACGGTGGTAGTCTTCCACCTGGTCAATGCTGGTGCGCAAGGCATTATTGGGGTTTACCTTAAAGCCGAGGGACTTGAGGTATTCCATAGTTTCCCAGTGGGTTGGTGGGGTGGCTTTACCTTCAGCATAACCCAGCATATAGATGTAAATATCCAGCGGGCGCTTGGCGGTGATGCGTGGGTCAAGCTGGCGCACTGAGCCAGCGGCGGCATTTCTGGGGTTGGCAAACAGGGGCAGCCCCTCAGCCGCCCGCTCCTGGTTTAACTTATGAAAGCCGGCTTTGGGTAGAAAGACCTCACCTCGCACCTCAAACCGGGGTGGGGCATCCTTGGACACCGAAAGCGGGATGCTCCTGATGGTCCTCAGGTTCTGGGTGATATTTTCCCCGCGAAAGCCATCGCCACGGGTAGCCCCGCTGGTCAGTTGACCATTAACATAGGTCAGCGCCACAGCCAGCCCGTCAATCTTATGCTCGCAGGCAAAGTCAGACGGCTCTCCAGCTACCAGCTTTGTGGTTCGGTTATACCAGGCTACTAGCTCGTCATAGGAGAAGGCGTTAGCCAGGGAGAGTAACGGCAGAGGGTGTTCTACCACGCCAAAGGCTTCTACCGGGGCAGCCCCCACCCGCTGGGTAGGCGAGTCTGGGGTCAGGAACTGGGGATACTCTTCCTCCAGTTGCTTGAGCTCCCTCATTAACTCATCATATTCGGCATCAGAAATCTCCGGGCTATCCAGCACATAATACCGATAGTTATGATGGTTAATTTCAGCCCTTAATTGCTCTATCCGTTGCTTTACTTGGTTCAGGTCAGCCATGAAGCACTTTTATGATGCTATTCTTATAAAAATTATAACACAATCTATAGCTAGGCAAAAGATAAACCGCTATAATATACCTTGATAGCAAGGGGGATAGTAGAATGAAACGAATATTTATATCAGTGGCTATATTAGCTGTAATATGCCTTGGTGGTTTTATTGTTTATAACATTGCCTATGGCATAGGTGACGCAGCGGGATATGATAAAGGCTATTCCGCAGGGCAAGAAGTGGGCTATAGCTGGGGTAAACAGGATGGCTATGACCTGGGAAAAGAAGAGGGTTACAACACGGGCTATACTTCGGGTAAAACCGATGGCTATGATGATGGCTATGCCCAAGGTATGCAAGCTGGCTTGGGACATGGTTACACCTTAAGAGACCCGACCTATAAAGAAGCGGTCGTCTTCTTGAGAGAGGACAAGACAGACAGGAATAGATATGTCGAGGACAGCTATACATGTAGCCACTTCGCTAGGGATGTGTGCAATAATGCTGAGGCTGAAGGGTTACGGTGCGCTTTTGTTGAGCTGCGCTTTCGGGAAGGTGGGCACTCAATAATAGCCTTTGACACCAGTGATAAAGGAGTTGTCTACTTTGAGCCACAGTTTGATGATGAGGTCAAAGTCATCATAAACCAGAGCTATTCCCGGTTAAATGACTATCAAGGATCGCCAGTCAATGATACCATAATGGACATTTTGGTTATCTGGTAGCAAGATTATTTATTAACCTCATCCCCTTTATCCCCCTCTCCTTTTAAAGGAGAGGGGGAAGAGATTTTAGAGAGGGGTGAAACCCCTCTCTTACCTACTCTCCCCCTTCCCTTAATATAGGGAAGGGGGTCAGGGGGATGGGTTTCTAAATAATTTCTAGAAACTTGCCCCTTTCTATATTATACGGTAAACTAGGCGAGCAGAATCCCCTGTATAAAAGAGGAAACCGTGGCTGAAATTCGTCCCTTCCGGGGGGTGCGTTATAATCAACTGCTGGTTAAAGACCTGGCTGGCATTATCTGTCCCCCCTATGACATTATTAGCCCACAGTTACAGCGGGAGCTCTATCACCGGAGCCGGTATAACTTTGCCCGGGTAGAATGTGGACGGGGGTTACCTCAGGATACGGCTACGGACAACAAATATACTCGTTCCGCAGCTACCTTAGAGCGATGGCTGGAGCAGGGTGTTCTGGTGGTTGACCAGGCGCCGGCTATCTACCTCCATGACCATTATTTCAACTATAAGGGGAAGGAATTCAGGCGCCGCGGTATAATCGCTCGCGTCAGGTTGGAAGATTGGGATAAGATGGTAGTCCGCCCTCATGAGGGCACCCTGGTTGAGTTCAAGAGTGACCGCTTGAGTCTGCTGTGGGCAGTTCAAGCCAATACCAGCCCAATTTTGGCTCTGTTTGAAGACAAGGGACGGCAGGTCGCTTCGTTACTGGCGGCACCAGAGAAAAGCCAGCCCATAATTAGCTTCAGTGAGGCTAGTGGCGAAAGGCACAATGTCTGGGACATCACCCAGCCCGAGGTTATTAATCAGCTAGCTGGTTATTTCGCTCGTCAGCCGCTGTATATTGCCGATGGGCACCACCGCTATGAGAGCGCCCTTACTTACCAGCAGGAGAGGATTGCCTGTTCTTCGCCAGTGTCAGGGGATGAGGCGTTTAATTTTGTGATGATGGCGCTGGTAGATTTCTCCAACCCCGGGCTTATCATTCTACCTCCTCACAGGCTGGTTCGGGGAATATCCAGAGCCACCCTGAGCCAGTTGATGACCGAGTTAGGCTTGTTCTTTGAGGTAGAAGAGCTACCGCTAGATATACCCCGTGTCTGGCAGCAAGTTAACCATTTACTAGCTGCCGGGGAGACAGACGAAGTTAGATTGGTTCTTTTTGGTGTGACTGAAGACCGCCTTCTCATATTAAGGCTGCGTGATTTTACTAGTGCCAGCCAGTTGATGCCTTACTTTCATTCCGAGCTATATAAGAGGCTGAATGTTAGCGTCCTTGACCATGTCATACTGGAGAAGCTGCTGGGATTAGGTGGTGGGGAGGCAGTAACCATTGGCTATAGTTATGATGGGCAGGATGCGGTGAACCGGGTGTTAGAGCAGGAATACCAGCTAGCCTTTCTGCTAAGCCCAATTAAGCCGGCGGTGATTAAAGCCATCGCTGATGTCGGCGACCGGATGCCGAGAAAGTCGACCTACTTTTATCCTAAGGTGCCGGCGGGGCTGGTTTTTAACCGTCTGGTTTAGACAATTTTTAATTGATGCTAAGTAGACTTTATATAGCCTCGTTTGCCTACTTTTATGACACTGTCCTTAGGGACAATCTTATGGGCATCGGTAACTTTTTTGCCATTGACATCTATAGCACCTTGTGCAATGAGGCGCTTTGCCTCGCTCCGACTTTTAGCCAGACCCTTTTCAACTATCATCTGTAACAGCTCGCCACTGCGTGCTTTGGGTATTTCCTCGGGCAGCTCTCGTCTCTGGAAAACTCGGGTAAAATGCTCCTCAGCTTCAGCGGCTGTCTTTTGGTCGTAGAGCTGGGCTATGATTTCCTTAGCCAGGCGCTTCTTAAGCGTCATTGGGTTAATGGTTTTGTTCTCAAGCTCTTGTTTGAATTCGGCTAGCTCCTCATCAGGGACATCAGTCACCAGCTCAAAGTATTGCAGGATAAGGCTATCAGAGATAGACATCACCTTGCCGTATATCTCCTCCGGTGGCTCAGCAACACCGATATAGTTACCCAGGCTCTTGCTCATCTTTTGACTGCCATCGGTGCCGATGAGGAGGGGTGTCATAAAGCATTGCTGTGGACGCTGCCCGACCATAGACTGAAGCTCCCTGCCGACTAGGAAATTAAACTTCTGGTCAGTGCCGCCAAACTCAACGTCAGCCTCAATAGCTACTGAGTCATAGGCTTGGAGCAGGGGGTAGAGTAGTTCGGTCATGGCAATGGGGCGCCCGGCATTATACCTAGTGCTGAAGTCCTCCCGAGCCAATAACTGAGCAACAGTAAACTTACTAGTGAGCTGAATGATATCAGTGAGGGTAAATTTACCAAACCACTCGCTTTGCCACCTAATCTCTGTCTTTTCTTTAACAACTATCTTAAAGAACTGCTGCATATAAGTTTCGGCGTTAGCTAGAACCTGTTCTCTGGAGAGCATAGGCCGGGTGGTAGACATGCCACTGGGGTCGCCAATCTGGGCTGTCCAATCGGCAACGATGAGGACAATTTGATGTCCTAGCTCCTGGAATTGGCGTAGTTTCCGTAGTGCTACCATATGACCTAAGTGGATATCAGGGAAGCTGGGGTCGAAACCTTCCTTTAGTCGCAGTTTTTTGCCTGAGCGCAGTAGCTGTAATAATTCATCTTTAACGATGATTTCAGCTACCCCTCGCTTTAGCAAATAACTGATGTCTTGGTTCAACATAGTCTAGTTTCCACCTCTGGTTTTTAGTACGGCTTTTCCTTGTTTTACATCCTCGGCTATCTGTTTCTTCAATTCTTCCGGCGTGTCAAATTTTTTCTCGCCGCGGAGTCGTTCAATGATATCAATGGTTAGCTCCTTCCCGTATAGGTCGCTATGGTAGTCAAGGAGATAAACCTCTACCACCCGCTCACCGCCACCGAAGGTAGGACGCTGGCCAATGTTAGTCACCGAGAGATAAGCTTGGTCGTCAATATGAGCCTGGCTAACATAAACGCCCTCGGGGGGGAGAGCTTGCTCCGGGTCTATGTCCAGATTGGCGGTGGGGAAGCCCAACTCTATGCCTCGTCTTGCCCCCGGAATTACCCGCCCGTGAAGGCTGAAGGGGCGCCCAACCAGGTTTTGCACCCGTTTCATATCCCCCTGAGCTAGAGCTTTCCTGATGGCGGTACTACTTACCACCTCACCATCTATTATTATCGGTGGCACCACAGTGACGCTGAAGCCCATTTCCTGTCCCAGGCGGCGCAGGGCATCAGTATTGCCTTCCCTGTTTTGACCCAGGGCGAAGTCAGATCCAGTTACCACTCCCCGCATTCTAAGGTGTTTCATCAATAGAGCCACGAATTGCCGAGCGCTGAGCTGGGCTAGTTCAGGGGTAAAGGATAGGGTAATAATAGCCTCAACGCCCTCATTCTTGAGCAGGTTGGTTCTTTGTCCAAGGTCGGTCAAGAATGGTAGCTTAGTTTGCGGTGACAGCACCTCTTGGGGATGCTGGCGAAAGGTTACCACGCCACTGAGCAAACCCTGTTGCCGGGCAAACTTCTTTAGTTGGGCAATCAGGTATCTATGACCCAGGTGAACGCCGTCAAAAACACCAATGGTCAGTAGCATATCGTTGTCGGCTGGTAATCTTGCCAGCTCTTCCTCTACCTGCATAGCCCTTTATACTACCATAACCCTATCTGAGCGTCAATCAATTTGACACAGGTCGTTTAGCAACCTATCCCTCTGACCCCCTTCCCTTATTAAGGGAAGGGGGAAATATTTAATTAAGAGAGGCTTCGCCTCTCTTTAACTCTCTTACTTTTTGGGGTGTCTAAGAGGGGCGTCAGCCCCTCTTTTTTCTCCTTCCCCCTCTCCATAATAGGGAGATGTATTCTTTGCATGAGGGGGATTAAGGGGTCCCCGCGAAATCCTGATTTCGTGGGGTAAGATTAAGGGGGTGAGGTTAATAGATAATCTCTTGACACGGGACGATAAGTTGCTAAACTAGCTTGGGGCTAAAATGAGTGTAGTTGGTTTTTTTATTTTGCTAGCCATCGCTGTCTTGCTCAGGTTTGTTGGCAATAAGCTGGCGCCGGTGGTTATGCCTAGCGGGCGGCTTAAGACTATAGGCTTGGGCTGGATGGGTGGGTTTTTCGGTAGCTGGTTAGATACTGTTTTATGGCAGTTTGGTCCTGAGGTTGCCGGGATAAATTTGGTGGCGGCGGCTGTCGGCTGTGCTGTGTTTATCCTCTTCCTCGGTCTGTTCCCGTTTATTAAAATATTGCTCGGGAAGATATAATTAGCTTTTATCAGCCGGCGGCTTTTGTGCTATACTTAGCTCAAGCCAGCGTAGCTCAGAGGTAGAGCAGCGGTTTCGTAATTCTAGGGCAGGGGTGCCGTTCTACACCGTTAGATACAAAATAGAACGGTTGTGTCAATTGCGGAAAAGCCATTTTGAAGCTGAAGTGCTTTTTAGTGACAACCTGTTGTTTCTAGTTCGTCGCGATTTTGTCGCGGATTTTTAATCTCAATTTGAACGTAAGAAAGAAACAAAAAGAGGGCAAAAGCCCTAGGAATTGACTCAGGCTGACTTCGCAGAAGCTGTGCTATTCGCCGACAGCAGTTGAAGAGGCTGGACATGGGTTTAAGGAGTTTTCTTTACAGTCTGGCCCGCTCCGTGGTTGATGTGAATGCTGTTAAGAAGGGTATGGTGGGGAAACAGGTAGTGAGGCGGCAGCCGATAAAGCTACTGGTAGGACATTACGGAATTATGTAGCCAAGTCATTGAGCCAAAGCTGTTTTCGTCTTTTTGTTTCCAAGATAACCCTAGTCATTATATATCATCTGTTCTTCTTTATCACACTATCAATCGCCTCATCAATAAGTGTAATTGCTCTATTAATTAATCCCTCAGTAATAATAAGTGGCGGCAGCAAGCGAAGAACATTAAAATAATAACCTGCCTTCCAGACCAATACTCCTCGTTTAAGACATTCTAGCAAGACATTATCAAGAAATTCCTTCCAAGGCTCCTTAGTTTCTCTGTCTTTAACAAATTCAACAGCCGCCATCAATCCTAGCTGCCGTACGTCACCTATCACCTCATATTTGTCTTTTAACCTATTCAAACCTTTGTTTAGCACCTTGCTTATCGTTTCAACATGGGTTAACAGGTCTGTTTCCTTTATGAAATCTAAAGCTCCTAGACCGCCGGCCATCCCCAGAACGTTTCCTCTGAATGTTCCTATACAGGTACCAGGAGGAAACTTGTCTAGCTCTTTCTTGTAAAAGACCGCGGCTAAAGGAGTCCCTGCACCCCCAAGCGACTTTGACGCCGTCATAATATCCGGAGTCACCCCGTAGTGCTCACAAGCCCACATTTTACCTGTTCTGGCCATTCCAGATTGAATCTCATCGAATATTAAAAGTATCCCTTTGTCCGCAGAAATTCTTCTGAGCCCTTGTATATATTCTCTGGGGGGAATATGTATCCCGCCTTCTCCCTGAACCGACTCTAGAATTATGGCTGCCGGTTGACAAGCTCCAGAAAAGCCATTTTCTAACACATTCTTCAGAAAATCCAAACACAGTAGACTACAATCAGGATAATCTCTACCGAATGGACATCTATAGCAATAAGGGAATGGAACAAAATGCACGTCAGGAAGCATTGGTAGATGCTGGGATTTATAGCCACCCGTCCACGAACTTACTGCCATGGATTCACCATTGGCACCGTGGTAACTCCCCCAAAACGCTATCACGGTATTTCGTTTAGTTTGTAATTTAGCCAGCCTGATGGCTGCTGTTACCGCTTCTGAACCGGTTGGGGCAGAAAAATAAATCTTACAATTGTCCTTTAGTCCCAATGGCGCAGTCGCATTCAATTTTTGAAGTAATTCAAGTCTTACTGGAGTCGGGAAGTCAAGACAATGGGTTAACTTACCCAGTTGCTCTCTGACATATTTCATGATATAAGGGTTAGAATACCCAAAATTCAGCACACTTATGCCAGCAAAAAGGTCAATAAATATATTCCCATCCACATCTTTAACTGTTGCTCCCTTCCCCTCCTCTAAAGCTATAGGCAACGTTCTCGGATAAGACACCCAGTTACTGTCAATTGCCATGTCCCTTTCAATTAGAGATTTCGTTTTAGGACCTGGTATCTCGGTGACAATTTTTGGTGCTTCCTTAAAGCTATAATCTGAAAAATTTACTGACATCTTTACCTCCTACTTTAATTCTTAGTCATCTTATCTTCTCATTCGCGACCAAATAGCCTATTTGTTACTTCTTTGTCCTCCTTTCCTATTTGAAAATCAGCCCGGGTAACCACAGCGCCAGCTGGGGGAATATCATGACTAACCCCAAACCAATTATCTGAAGTGGAATGAAGGGCAGGATAGAACGCCAGACTTCTGACATTGGTATACCCCTGTCAGAGACAAGCCCTTTCATATAAAACAGGGCAAAGCCGTAGGGTGGTGACAGGTAGGCTATCTGCAAATTAACCATAAATAGAATTCCGAACCATAGGGGGTTAAAGCCCAGGGCTACGATTATAGGAGTATAAATGGGGGCAGCAATCAGGACGACAGCGTAATCATCCATAATCATCCCCAGGCCCATCAGGCTGAGCTGCATCATTAGCAGGACAGCCCAGGGGCTTAGTCCTGAAGCCATTACCATTTCCTCGACTAGATGTGCTGCCCCCATACCCATGTAAAAGCGGGTGAAGACGCTGGCTCCAATCAGAATCCACATAACCATGCCAGAGAGCCTGATGGTATCGTAGCAGGCATCTCTTATCATCGGCCAGTTAAGTCTGTGGTACACGGCAGCACATATTAGTGCTCCTATAACTCCTACCGCAGCCGCCTCGGTAGGAGTTGCCGCCCCTGAGAAAATTGACCCTAACACCCCAATAATAAGGATAACGGGCAAAATTGAGCCCCTCAGGGTGACGAATTTCTCACGCCACCTAACCTTCTCTTCAGGCGGCACAGCGGGGCCCATTTCTGGATTTCGAATACACCTTACTCCTATATAAGTGCAGTATAAGAAGGACAGAATTAGCCCGGGTAGGATTCCTCCAGCAAACATCTTCCCTACCGACACCGCTGTGATATTAGCAAAAAGTATCATCGGCACACTGGGGGGAATGAGCGCCCCTAGTGACCCTCCGGCCATGATACACCCCATGGCTAATCGCCGGTCATATTTGTGTGCCTCCATAGCGGGCAGGGCTATGATGCCCATAGTAACAATACCAGCCCCGACTACTCCAACCATAGCCGCTATCGCGGTACATATCAGCACAGTTCCTATTGCCAAGCCACCTCTCACTGGTCCCAGCCACTTGTGTATCATGTCATATGCCGCACCAGCTATGCCTGAATGTTGCAGTATGTTCCCCAGCAAAATAAAAAGGGGAATGGCTACAATCACGAAACTCATCATTGAACCCCAGCAAGCATGAACCACTGCCGAGAAGGCGGCTGGACCCCATAGGAAAAGGGCGAATATCATAGCCACGCCACTCAAAGTGAAAGCAACCGGTAGTCCCAGTACAAAAAATAACAATACGGAGAGAACCAGAGCTACAGTGAGTACTGTTATGCTCATACCAGTTCCCTCCCGCGGATGACGAAGAAGAGGTCACGGATAAACTTGACTACGCCTTGAAGAAGCAGTAAAAGGGCGGCTATGGGTATTATCGTTTTGACAGGATAGTAGGGAGGGTGCCACGGAGAGGAAGAAATTTCTAGTATTTTCCAGGAGTTTAGGGCAAAATCCATCCCATACCATATTATCAAAATGGTGACAAAGAAAAAGACCGGGGCGGTAATTAGGTCTAAAATGGCTTGTTTCCGACGAGTTACACGCGAATAAAGTAGGTCAAGATTAACATGTGCCTTATGTAGGAGAACGTAGGCGCCAGCCAGCATACAAGCACTCCCAAACATAAACATGCCTAATTCATGAGCCCATTGGGTGGGCTTATTGAACACATACCTAGCTACCACCTCATATACCAGGGCAAAACTAAGAATAAGAATAAGGAAACTTACTACCTTTCCTATCTTCTCACTTATAGCGTCTATAAGCCTGCAAAAAGCTGCTACTATTCTCATCGACTCCACCTTTTACGTCTTAGAGCAGCCGCAAACAAAATTTATGCAATATCACTGTCAGGAAAGGTTTTGAAGGGGTTCTCTACCCCTTCAAAACCTTTCTCCCTTTGAACAAGAGCAGATGAGGTTGGTAAAAACTTAATCAAAATAGCCAAGGTCAGTCATGTAACTCTTGAGTATGTCAATCATCTCGGCGTTCACCGGGTCCTTGGCAGCAGTGCTGGCCCACAGCTCCACGGCTACACTTCTGAATTCTTTAACATCCTCTGGGGATAGATAAGTTTTTTTACATCCCGCCTCTTTCATCTTTACCCAGGCTTGCAAATCAGCGTCATATATGTCTAGCATCATGATACTATTTTCCCAAGACGCTGCGTAAAACATCTGCTGCAAGTCGTCGGGCAAGCTATTCCAAAAATCCATGTTTACCAGGTAGGGGCTTGAGCCTGTAGGCAATATCTCTGGCATTAATATATTCTTAGCAAACTCATAAAGCTTCAAGTCCCAGTATTCCTCCATCCAAGGACCTGCCGCGGCATCAATAGTGCCCAGAGACAACGCCAAATACAACTCGGTATAAGGTACCACAACTATTGAAGCCCCGAATTTGGGAAAGAAGTCGGTCATGGCACCCAAGGCCCTTAGCTTTAGCCCATCAAAATCATCCAGGCTGGTAATGGGTTCCCTGGAAATAACTGGAGTACCGGAGCTAATACCCTCGGCTATCCACTTTAGACCGTAAGGACCATAAACCTTATTCTCAAGGATTTCACCCCATCCCTTTGTCCTAAAGAGCAAGATCTGCTCGTATGGTTTTTCTAGGCTTAACGGTAAACCCTGCTCAACCTCAGCCGGGGGCAGCGTCCCAAAGTAATGTCCTGCCCAAGGGACGCCAAAGTCAAGTAACCCGGTTCTTATTCCCTCAAGCACATCATAGCTACCTACCAACTCGTCAGCAGCGGTGTATTCAATATCAAGCCGGCCGTTGGACATTGCCTCTAGTCGGTCACAGTAGGCTGGGTAAAGGTCGTCTCCGGCCCAAACCCCTCTAGGTGCATAGCTGGCGAACCTAGCTTTAAACACCTTCTCAGTCGGAGTCGGTGTTGGGGTAGGGGTAGGGGTAGGGGTAGGAGTAGGGGTCGGGGTAGGGGTAGGGGTTGGTGCAGGACAGGCTACTACAAGCGGCACTACCAACATCAAGACTAGACAGACACTGCCTAGCAACATCAATAGTTTTTTTCTCGTCATTTTGATACTCCTTAAAGAATTTAGTCACCCGATGTTTTCTAACTACCGCATTTCTCACCCCCCCTTCCGGAATTTGTGCCCAATACAACCAAAGGGCTCAAGCGTACACCCTTAGCTTGTATTATACTTATGTTTTTGAGCTCTGCATTCCTACCATTATTCTATTATTATAACACACCCTGTCAAGGTGTCTTACCATCAAATTTTGGGAAAGCTAAACTATACAGGTACCAGGAGGCCACCTGTCTAGCTCTTTCTTGCAAAAGACCGCGGCTAAAGGAGTCCACGTATTGACATCCCTCTTGGGTTGTGATATATTTTTGCCTGTTGACATCCCTTTTGGGCTGTGATATATTTTTGCCTAAGGAAGGTTCCAGGAGCAAATCCCTGTGAGCCTCCCAGGGAGAGTTGGCTCTTTAACATGCTATCAAAATTTTGGAAAAACTAAACTATTACTGAAAGACAAGGGGGTGATAGATGCGATAGTTAGATTGAATATTTCGTTGACTAATTCTATAAAGGAGGTCTCTTGAGATGAAAGGAAAATTATTGGTCGGTTTGCTAGTCTTTGCCATGTTGGCTGTGGGACTTATTTCGGCAGGTTGTCCCGCAGCGCCAGCGCCAGCAGAGCAGGTATACAACTGGAAGGTTCAGTGTTGTTATGCCTGGGAAGACCCACAAGTGAAAATATTTAAGAACTTTATTGATGAGGTGAGAGAGAAGAGCGGCGGCAGAATAAACATTACCCGATATGCTGAGGCTGAGATTGTACCTGTTTCCGAGGTTTTAGATGCTGTGGGTAAAGGAGTGGTGGAAATGGGGCATGGGCAGGCTGGCTATTGGGCTGGTGAATACCCAGTGATGCAGACCCTAAACTTTATCCTCAGTACAAGTTGGGATCCCGTAGAGCTACACACAAAGATTTTCGAAGACCCGGGCGACCTATATGCCGTGAACGAGGAAGCCTATAATGCAGCTAATACCCATCTCATTAACATGGTTGATGGCGGCGAATATCCTGCTCTGTATGGAAACGCGGTGATAAAAACCCCAGCAGACCTTGTGGGTTTGAAGTTCAGGTTCAACCCGCCCTATGATAAGATATTTACGAAGCTCGGTGCCGAAGTAACCTGGATGCCAGGGGCGGAGATGTATATGGCATTGAAGCTGGGTACTCTTGATGTGGCTAGCTGGGACTGCACTGCCTACAAGTCCATGGGGTGGGAAGAGGTAGCGAAGTATTACTATCGCCCCTGTGTTATCCAGCACTGTTTCACCACGCAGTACTTCATAAATCTGGATATCTGGAAGGCACTACCCCAGGACCTCAAAGACGTCATCACCACGGCTGGTAAACATCAATTCTTCGACTGCTGGGAATTGTATGCTGGTGAAATGCAGTGGGTTACTGATAATGCAGAGCGTCTGGGTATTGAAATCATAACTGTCGACCAATCTCTAGTTGACGCCTACAACCAGACAGCCCTTGAAGTGATGTTGGAAGACGTTGCGCCACTAAGCCCCGGGTGTGCTAGCGCGGTTGATATAATAAAGACGGAGTTCTTGGGAATGTAATTAGGGGTATGCCTAAGAAGCCTATAGTTTAACACTTGATACGAGAGGGACGGTAGCCACTGGAGGCGCTGAGAGATTACTAGATGGTGGTGTGATATAGAATGTGCTGTGGTGGGTGGATAGGCTACGGAGTTGTGCTATGTACCGATTGAATGAAAAAGGGTCTGGCTTCTGAAGGCATTTGGAAATCTGGAGGAGAACACTGGCACTCTC
>Ga0172365_10002253_pt1 | contig 14121 bp, 17 predicted proteins | sample LakKivSesite48cm_FD_114535 | JGI IMG/M metagenome (GOLD analysis project Ga0172365, IMG submission 114535) | Sediment microbial communities from Lake Kivu, Rwanda - Sediment site 48cm | ecosystem: Environmental > Aquatic > Freshwater > Lake > Sediment | place: Rwanda: Western Province, Lake...
TTCAGGCGCACGTGATCTTACTCCAACGATGCTGGGAGCTGGAGACCCTGACTACCAAAGAATACCTTCCAGACCTGTTGGTGGAGTCGTAGAACCAATAAACAAGTTAACCATTGTAACACCTTACCTAGCCCTAGCAGGACTGATCGCAGCAGTATCTGCTGTTGTGGTTGTCAGGAGAAGGGTCTCAACCTAACCTTCGAAAAACCCAGCTATCAAGACATGATCCAGTCTAGCCGAAAGCCATATCTGCCCTAACGAGGCTACACTTGTGCCTGACATAGAAGGTATGCGACTTGAACTCAACCGGTCACCTGCCATCTAGGATCTCTATCACCATCACAACCATTTTCCTGATCTCATGCTTGGTTCTGACGCCTCAAGCTGTGTATGCAGACTTTCACGCCTTCACTCCTTCAGTTGCCGATGCCTATATCGACAAGCTTAATCCAAATTCGAATTTTGGCTCTTTTGTCATGTTAGATCTTAGTTCTGGGGATCCCAACCTTGTTATGCGAATTCTTCTGAGGTTTGACTTGTCATCAATTCCGCCTGGATCCACGATTAACGTAGCATACCTTCAACTCTTCTATCACACCTACGGCAACAACGATCCGGCTGGCAGAAGCTTGACCGCATATCAGGTAACCCAAGACTGGGTTGAGACCGAATCCTCATGGAACGCCTACAAGGCTCTGAATCCCTGGACCACTCCTGGAGGAGATTATTCTGGAGATGGTGCAGCCTCCAGTACAGTCCCCTCATCTGTAAGTCAATGGGTGACCTGGGATGTGACCACCATAGTCACAGCTTGGATCCAGGGGGGACAGCCCAACTATGGATTCCTCATAAGAGATCCAAATGACGGTTCGTCGTTCCTGCATTCACTTGTCTACTTCAATTCAAGGGAGAACTCTGAGAACCAACCCGTCCTGAAGGTTGACTGGTCAACTTCCAGACCTGTCGGGGGGGATCTCAATGCCTATCAACAAGCTTGCAGTCTTGACTCCTTACCTTGCGATAGTAGGATTGGCTGGAGCCGTCACCGTCTACATAGCAGTCAAGAAGAAGCATAGAGACTGAAGAACTTAGCGCGCGCTAGCGTGACTCTCGATACTCACAGTCTAGGAATAAAGGAGGTTTCTCCGTATGTCTGAGGGTATTGGGGAGATTCTTGAGCGTTCTCTCGCTTACGGTGAGATGTCTGGAAGCGACTGTTTAAGGTTGCTGCAGGCCAAAGACTACTCGAAAGAGATGTACGACCTATTCTATGCGGCGAACAAGCTCACCAGAGACCTGTTCAATAACACTGGTGAGGTTCACGCACAGATCGGCATCGACTATGCGCCTTGCCCGAAGGGGTGTCGCTTCTGCGTCTTCGGAAACACCTCGTCTCAACATCTTGAACTGAGTCTGGAGGAAGTTGTCCTCAGAGCTAAAGAGTTTAAGAGGGCTGGGGCTGACGCCATATACCTCATGACGACAGCCGGCTTCGACTTTGACAAATACATCGACATCAGCAGAGCCGTCAGGAAGGCCGTCTCCCCAAAAATACCGCTCGTAGCGAATATTGGCGACTTTGGATCCGCTGAAGCCCAGGAACTCAGAGACACAGGCTTCACAGCAATCTACCACGTCGTGAGGCTCAGGGAGGGAAGAGACACACAGATAGACCCCAAAACAAGATTAGAGACTATTGAAAATGCGAAGAGGGCAGGCCTGAAGATTTTCTTCTGCGTCGAGCCTGTCGGCCCAGAACACGGCAACCAAGAGATCGTCGACCTAATATTCTTGGGTAAAGAGCTTGGGGTCGCCTTCAGCGGAGCGATGAGGAGGGCCTCAACCCCAAAGACACCCCTATCCAAACATGGAGAGATCACATGGACAACCCTGGCCAAGATCGTAGCGGTCACAAGACTCGTCATGGCCGACAAAGTGACTGCACACTGTACACATGAACCGAACCTGCCCTCGCTTCTGGCTGGTGCAAACTTGGTCTGGGCTGAGACCGGCCCAAACCCAAGAGACACACACCCAGACACCTCAAAGGCTGGGGGAAGAGGACTCACGGTCGAGGAGTGTCGGAGACTCTTGTGGGAGGCAGGCTACAAAGCCCGGTGAGCCAGTATCAGATTGCGACCAGATCCCTAACCATGGTAAGTCTTTTAATCTGACGCTCAACGTAACCTGTTTTGTTGAGGTTTTCAGGCTTGAAGTTGATCCTGAGACTCCTAGTCTGCTTCACGCTGATCACTATGATGGTCTCGTCGGTGAATGCTCAGCCATACACAATCCTCTGGACCGATGACGTGCATACTAACGACATAGCATTATCCAAGGACGGTCAATATGTGGCGCTCGTAAGGCCCCTGGCCGATAGTGGTGAGCTTCGATTCTACAGCAGAAGCAGTGGAACCCCACTCTGGACATGGTCGAGTGAAGAAACACTCTATTCAGTTGCAATCTCAGAAGATGGGGACTGTGTAGCAGCAGGCGGAGAACAACATATCTACTTCTGGAAGAACGCCAAAATCCTGACGGGAAATCCAGATCCAACATGGAGCAGCATATGGCTCGGAAGAATCGATAGGAAAGCTCTCGACATCTCCAATGACGGTAATTATGTCGCAGCCTGTGGAACAGGTGTAAACGTCTTCTACTGGGCTAATGCAAAGGGAAGATCAACAGGCTCTGAGCCGACTACTTGGCAGGTCGAGATCTCGTACGTTAATGTTGAAGCAATTGATCTCTCAAGCGATGGAGACTTTGTTGCAGCAGGATCGAATCTTGATGCGTGGGGAAAAGCGCGTGTCTTATACTGGAAGAACGCGAGAACCCTAACCGGAGCACCGCCTCCAACATGGATGTCAACTTCTCCAGACGATCAGATTGTAGATGTGGCTGTCTCAGATGATGGTGACTATGTGGCTGCAGGAGGACGGCTAGGTCCATCCCCAGTATACTATTGGGCAAACGCAAAGTCCCTGAGCGATGACCCGCCAACCACCTGGGAGAGTGCTTCAGGAGTCGACTTCAGCTCAATAGACATGTCAAGCAACGGCGACTCGGTGATAGCTGGAGCAATAGGTACAGGAAGAGGAGTATACTTCTGGAGCGGAGCAAGATCCCTAAGCGGCACACCCAGTACCACCTGGACATACCCCACTGAGGGCGATGTTCACGATGTGGCCATCAATAGTCTTGGCGACTACATGGCAGCCGACCTTAACATCATGGTTCCAGGCAGAGTCTACTTCTTCGATAATATGGGTAATGTGTTGTGGGACTATGAGATCAGTCTTGCGGACAAACTCTCAATCTCAGGCGACGGCGCAACCCTGGCGGTTGGAACCGAAGTTCCATACACAGGCTATCTCTTCGATACTGGTTACTCCTCACACAGACCTGTAGGCGGCTTTGTCATATCGGTGAACAAGCTTGCAGTACTGACACCTTACCTTGCCTTGGCTGGGCTGGTTGCAGCCTTAACCACTATCCTAGTCGCAAGAAGCAGACGGAAAACCAATTAGAGCATACATCGCAGAGGAACCAGCAAACACAGAGCAGGTTCATATCAGACCCAGAATAGACCAATCAGGTCTAGGACAGACTCCAGATTCTGAAGTCGTGCCAAGGTTTAAATCTTCAATCAAAGAAACACTATCATACTATATTCTTTAGGGAAGGGTTGAGTTTGAGGAGAGAAGTCTCCATCTCCATTAGGAATATTTTGATTGTCATAATCCTGTTATCGGCTTTCTGCAGTCCTCTGGTCTTCTTGCATGAAGTATATGCTCAGTATGATGCGCAATTTCTATACGGTACTGAGGGAGGAGAATCCTACTATGTCTTCTATTATCCTTACTGGGATTGGACCTACTACTACTCCTATTATTACTCTCCGAACAAGGTCCCAGTAACCATAGGTGTTGAAGGATTTCCATCCCAATACTCCACCACATTGAAAGTCGATGATTCGTCAGCCGGCACAATACCTGGCGGTGGAACAGTTTATGTTGAGGTCAACTGGCGTGTAGGCCACACCTTCTCTGTCCAGTCGTATGTGGAGGGCTCACGAGGTGAAAGGTTCTACTGCGCATCAAGCTCATGGTATCTTGAAAAGTTCAGTCGCCCAACAAGAGAGGCGAAGGCAGCCAACACCTTCTACTACACAACCCAATACTACCTCTCAGTATCCTCACCTCACGGAGACGCCACAAAGAACACAGGATGGTACTCTAAAGGATCCTCAATCTCACTCTCCACTCCAAAGACCGTCGACATCTCCCAGGGGGAAAGAGAAGTCTTCGACGGTTGGATCGTAGGCGGATCTTCAAGTAAGGACTCCACCATCAACATCGTCCTAGATTCACCTGTAGAGGCAAAGGCAGAGTACCATAAAGAGTACTATCTGCAAGTCAGGTCTGAGTACGGCAATCCCTCAGGAAGCGGCTGGTACAAGGAAGGCCACGTAGCACCAATACAGGTCGAGAGGGAACTCCCGCTGGACGGTTTGATGGGAGCCTTGGGTGGAAAGAGAGTATTTGCGGGATGGTCTGGCGGAGCCTCCTCAGGCAACAACGTCGCCGATGTAAGGATGGACTCTCCAAAGACGGTGACCGCGAACTGGCGGGAAGACTACTCCACGCCCTACCTGATCATAGCATTGGTCGCCATCGCGATCATAGTAATCCTTGTGGTGTTGTCCCGAAGAGGATTCGTAAGAATCAGAGAGAGACGACGTGAACCCGAAGCCGCGGTGAGCGCACTAGACATCATAGAGAGAAGATACGCGAAAGGCGAGATCACCAGAGAAGAATATCTGAGGATGAAGAAGGACCTAGAGAAATAGTAGTCATTATCAGTATAGCGAGCACTACCGCTGTTTTTTCCTGAAGACTAATAATAAGAGGCCAACTACCGCCGCGCCCAACACGCACAAAACAATATACAGGCTCAAGTAGTCAGCCTGCCAGACAGCCGTCAATCTCTTCGGAGAATCCATCTTGACCTCGCCAGATGTCGAGTCTATTCTCAGGTCTCCACTCCAACCCTGAAAGACGTATCTTACACCAAGTGATCCTAGAGCCCCCTCAGCCTGGACCGTCACAGGAGATACTGAGAACCTCGCGTCATCCCCATCATCATACCAGCCGGAACCCTCAGCCACCCCATAAGCAGACTCCAGAGTGAGACGGTACTGAGGCTTATAGTCAAACGTCAAAGTCTCGTCAGAGGAGGCATTCACAGATACAGAACGCGTCCCGCAAACATACCTGACTCTATCGCTCTCATAGACATACTGTTCAATAGTCAAGTTATGGGGCTCCCCAAACTTGAAACGGAAAGTCTTAGAGTCCCCGCCCCCTACGGGGTCCTCGGGTCGACCGTCAACAAAGATCTTGGCTGATAACTCTGAAGGTAAACCAGAGATCTTCAGGTTGAGATTGACAGAAGCACTCTGAGGAATGACGCTCACATCGTCGATATAGGGGTAGTAGTTGACTCGCACGGGCACGTACCTCTCCTCAAACCCCCTCTCAGTGAGAACCAGGCTTGGTACCCACACCATCTCCATGAAGCCTCTGCCCTCAAAAACCAAGACTATCGATTCTCCAGCATATCGTGGACTCAACTCATAAACGAAAGGCGTCCAACCAGTTTTCTCCTGAAATGTCCAGTTCTGAATCATCGACCCACCGCCGTCACGCAAGTAAAAGTCTAGACTTGACCCTTTCTCTACCCTATACCAGAAGCTGACGGCGGCCTTGGAATCTTCAGGGATCTTAACGGTTTGAGATAGAGAACCCTTCGTCTTGATGTTGGGGTTGACCGTCCCAATACTTGCGGAGTAATTGCCCCTATGTGTGGGAGACGCGGGGTATTCGTGGGGCCTGACCTGGCAGGTCCGATCAGCCGTCCACCCCTCAAAGCTCCCCGTCTCAAAACCACCATTCACAATCAAGTCTTCAGAGGCGAAACCTCTCGGAATATTACATGAAATCGCGACGACCACGAATATGAGCGCGGTTATCCAGCTTCTTGGGAACATAAGAGTCCTCTTTCAGTTTTTCAGATGGAAGCTTTTCCTTGGCACTTCTGATGATCTGCCTAAAAAATAACTCTTACTAACGACCTCACCAATGAGAGGCCTCACGACGTCAACGTATCGGTTGTGACAAGACCACCCTGCAACCAAGGTCATCAATCTGATTCCGTCCAAAGTCTTGTATCCAAAGTTTCTAGCAAGTCTATCAATCAGCGGGGGGCCACTTCTTGAAACTGATACTTAGATTATTGATTTGTTTCACTCTAATCGCCATGATGATTTCAGCAGTGAATGCTCAGCTTCCTACCCTGCTCTGGAGCGATCCCGTAGACACCCTTGATATAGCTCTGTCCAAGGACGGAAGGTACGTAGTCAGCGCAGTGTATGACTCTGTGGGCGATTCTTTGCAGGTCAGATTTCACGGAAGAAGCAGTGGAACCCCAATCTGGACATACTCGGCCGAGCGCGCGCTGACCTGGATTGTGACCCTATTCTCCCAGCCTCATGTTTTTGTTGAGTCTAGAGGTTTCGGTAAGGTTTATCTTCTATACGGTAAACCTTCTCTACAGTGAACCGCATGGGCACGATAAAGACAACAATAGTGGTCGATGAGGAGACGTGGACCGAGTTCAAGAAAGCGGTCTCCTCAAAGTATGGCAGGTTTAGAAAGTTGAGCTTCGCGGTGGAGGAGGCTATCAAATGCTTCAACCTTGTAGAGTTGCTGAAGAGCTTCTCCAGCAGCATAAAGTTGGACACAAGCATCCACCCGTCGAGCGTGGAGGTCAAGAGTAGGCGGCCCAGACTCGACACCTCATCCGCTGAGGCCGTGAGGAAGATGAGGGATGAACGTCAAACTCGTATATCTGGACTCAAGCAGCATCGTTAAGAGGTACATCGAAGAGAGGGGCTCCCAAGTTGTCGACGCAGTCTATGAGAAGGCTGAAGCCGCGAGGCTTGGGTTCGCATTCTCCGTCTGGAACGCTGGAGAGGTACTTGGCGTCCTCGACAGATACCTCTCAAGACGACTAATATCAGAAGACGCTTTCAAGAGATCCCTGTCAGACTTCCTCTCCGAGTCGATAAAGATGGCTCGGTTAGGCTCACTCCAAATACTGCCAGTAACAACAAGGTCTCTTACAGAATCTTGGCTGCTGATACTGAGACACCACCTGTACATGGCGGACGCCCTCCAAATATCCTCTTCAAAGGAGGCGGGCTGCAACCTTCTCCTAAGCGCAGACGACAGAGTGACTCAGGTAGCTAGGAAGGAGGGTGTAGAAGCCATAAATATTGAGGCTGAACCTGAGAGAGCATTAGCATCCATCTGATCGAGATGATACTCTGGCTCAATAGACTTGCAAATCTTACAGGTACTAGAAGCCTCGGTCACGCTTGAAGGGTCTAGGGCAACCGTCAGGTGCAAAATTGCAATTGGTGGAAGAAATGGTTCAGAGTTTCTTGAATATCGATAATGAAGATAATCTTTACTAGAGACTTCACAAATGAGGAACCCCACACTGTTAACGTGTTGGTTGTGACAAGACCATGGCGAAGTCGTGGCTCATCATAGGAGTCGTCCTGATCATTCTGCTGGTTGCGGGAGCAGCCTACTTCGGACCCAAGAGTGAGGTTCAACCCACCCCCACACCTACCACGCCGACGCCGACGACTCCGAGCCCGACACCAACCCCAACAGTCACACCGACAACCCCGATGAACGACAGCGCCATGATCGACCAGTTGCTGTCCAGATTCCATGAATCCTTCAGGTCGAGATCAATCAATGAGACTCTGGAACTATTCGCAGAAGACGCTACCCTGACCGTGCAGCTTGAGACTGGAGCATTGAAGTTCTCTGGAAAAAATCCGATTGGAGGCTACTACTCCTACCTGTTCAGGGAGGCTGAGGACCCGATAGACATACAGGTACTGGAGGTCTCGGTCACGCTTGAAGGGTCTAGGGCAACAGCCAGATGTAAGATCGTGATTGATCAGAGGAATGGTTCAGAGTTCTTTGAGCTGGCCAAGATCGGAGGAACATGGAAGATCTCAGGCCTGACAACGCTCTTCCTCTGAAATGCCTAACCCCAAGATTGTTTTCGGAAGCGCAACCCAGACGACTATCGCCGACAAGAAATATTGCCCCTCCTTCTTTGACTGAGCCTACAGAACGAACTGTTGAGGCAGTTACGCCTTCCGCTGACACTCCTCTGCTCAGTTCTGGAGTTTATAGAAAATGTGCAAGAAAACCCACGGTTTCAACCGTGGGATGAATTGCGACCAGAATGAAACACCAGATGTTTAAATTTTGTTCAAAACATATATTTGTTGATGGCTGAGATGCTTCTAGCCTACAAATATCACATCTACCCTAAGGTAGGGCAGGAAAGGCTGATGAAAAGCCACCTGTCTATGTTGTGTGAGCTATACAATACACTTAGGGATCTGAAGATTGATACTTGGAAGCAGAAGCACATCAGCCTGAGCAGAACCAACCTAAGACTGAAAGCACTGGAACTTAGACGACGGAACGAGAGACTCAAAGAGACACATAGTCAGGTTGTCCAGAGCGTCGCCACAAGGCTGGCAAGATCATTCAAGATCTACTTTGAGGGCAGAGCAAGATTTCCCAAACATAAACATCCAAAGAAGTATCTCTCCTTCACCTACCCACAAACAGGCTTCAAGTTGTGCAACAATAAGCTGTACCTTTCGGGGATAGGGAATGTCCGAATCTTCATGCATAGACCAATGGAAGGTCAGGTCAAGACCTTGACTGTGAAGTACAACGCTGGACAGTGGTATGCGGTATTCACCTGCAAAATTCCAGATCGGGAGAAAACTCTTATCGAGCAGATTCCTGATGGACGGATCAAAGGTGGAGACATGGGACTGATTAAGTTCCTGACACTCTCAGATGGAGCCACAATGGAGCCACCGAAATTTCTGAGAAAGTCTGAGGAAAAGATCAAGAGACTACAGCATATAATATCAAGAGCAAAGAAAGGCTCAAGAAACAGGAGAAAGTTGGCTTTGAGACTCGCAAAGCAACATCATCATGTAGCCTGTCAGAGAGACGACCACCAAAACAAGACACTAGCAACACTGTACAAAACCATTGATGTTCTATTCTTAGAGAGACTTTCAGTAACAAATATGGTGAAGAACCACTGCCTAGCCAAGAGCCTCCAAGACGCCTCACCTGGAAAGTTCCTCCGCAAGGCACAGTTCAAGGCAGATGTGCTTGGCAAATGGTTTCTCCCAGTAGACCCTTGGGGTACAACCCAATTCTGCCATAAATGTTTAACATGGGTTCCCAAAGAATTGTGTGAGAGAGAACATATTTGCCCTAATTGTAGAGAAGAACTATCTAGAGATGAGAACTCTGCAAAACTAATCAAGAGGATTGGTCTGTCGGGTTTCAAACCCGACTATGCCCACGGACGGTGGGTGAACACGCCCGCAGAGCCGAAGCCTCTACCAACACTTAGGGTGTTGGCAAGCCGAGGTGTTGAAGCGGGAAGCCCACGGCTAAAGCCGTGGGAGGACGTCACATAGTTGAAGCATTCAGCGAAATACTGAGCGGAGTTGAACCAGAAGATCAAAGTGGCTCTGATAGGTTCAGCCCTTACATTAGCCTTGGCACTGCTGCTCCTCAACGCGCAAAACGCTGTCAGAGAGGCTGAGACTCTGAGGCTGCAACAGGCCAAAGACGAATTCTCAAAGGAGATAGGTGGATACTACAGGACTGTTCCTGAGAGACTGAGGACTGACAACAAGACGCACCTAGTCTACATTTACTACAATCCATGTTTGAGCTGCGACCCAGACCGGAGGAGAATGGTGGAGGAGAGCTTCAAGGTCTGGACACTGAACGTCTCAGCCTCAGAAGTTCAACTTGAGATGTTGAACTCCTACGAGACACCAGACTCAACTAAACCTTATCTGGAGGCCTTCGGGATTGAAGGGCAGAGCTGGGGATTCACAACACTCATAATCTACAAGAACGGTGAGGCCTTAATCCTGACCCCACCGTTCAAGGATGAGAATGTTCAGAAGGCCCTCAACCGCCTCCACTACGGTCTTGTTCAATCCTCTTCCCCCTCGAAAAGTCTTCCCCTCTCCACACCTCTCGTCTACGTCCTAGGCACCATCTCAGGAGTGAACCCTTGCTTGGTAGCCTTGGCCTCAGCTTTTCTTGCAGCCGCAACCCAGGATCGGGTAAGCAAGGTTGCGAGGAGACTCCTAACGGTCTCTCTCGGGCTGGTCTACGCATACCTATTCTTCTTCGCCCTGATCCTCTCAAACCCGGGTGTGGTAGGTTATCTTCCGCAGGTGACTTGGGCCGTCGCCTTGGTTCTCCTTGCTTTTGGCGCCCTCTACCTGATCGAGGTGGCCTACGACCTGTACGCTAGAAGGTGGGGAAAAGGCAGCCATATTGAGGCCAAGATCCCGCTCTTCAGGACACCCAAGATCTTCAAGTCAAAGATAAGAAGGACTGAGGGTTCAGGAGGTTTATTCGACTTCTCCCTGGGAGCTTTCTTCTCTCTGGTCAAGCTTCCCTGCATCGCAGCCTACCTCTTCATACTCCTCGTCAACTCAACAAACCAACTTGCGGACATAGCGGTCTTCACCCTAGGGGTCGTCTCACCAATAATCTTGATGGGTGGACTGATCAGCCTGGGGATGGTTAGGATCAATCAGCTGACCGAAATCCAGTTCAAAGGCAGAATACTCCAGAGGGCCGCGATAGGAATAATATTGATCGGCTCCACAATATTTCTCCTCTAGAGAATCTTAGAAAACGATCTTTGAAGAAGCAGTTAGAATACGCTATCAGACTACTGGTGATGGGGCGGTTGGATTGAGTGATGCTAGAAAACGAGGACTGAAGAAACGCATAATATTATCCAGTCACGCTCACAAAAGAATCTTGAGGTACCGTCTAGCCAAGGAAGAAGTTTTTGGAGCGTTCAGGAGCCCAAATGGAGTATTTGACGGCTACGGGGGAAGGAAAATAATTCATAAGTTTAAAGGAAACTACGTCCTTAGGGTAGTGTACGAGGAAGACGACCAAGTACTGATTGTGACCGTTTATCCGTCGAGGAGGGTAAGATACGCAAAAGAGTAGTTTAGTAAAGGTTGATTATAGCCCTGATGTCGATGCGCTGGTGGTGACCCTCTCGAATGAAACTCCGGAGTATGGAGAGGAGATCGGCTCGGGAATAATAATCCACTACTCAAAAACTAAGAGACCTGTAGAGATCGAGATCCTCAATGCGAGCAAGATCTTAGCAAGTAGTTTCGACGCCATCCTTCAAAAGGCCCGGAAGACTAAACCCTAGCCAAGATACACATATCCTCAACCGGTGCAAGACCTTTTGCAGAAGTGTCTTCAGCGTTACAGATACAGTCTTAGAGCGCGCGCTGGCTAGGAAGTACTTCCGGGAAGGATTTGAAGAAGAGGACGTGACTAGAAGATTGAACTTCATCGTGGTCAGGAGTGAGATCCATGAGCTCAACGTGGATGTGGCAGTAGCAGCCTCTGAGGCCTTCTTCCAGCTGTTGAAGAAGGCTAGGAGAGAAGGCCTTGCGAATCCGAGCTTGACTGATGGAATCGTCCTGGCGATAGCTAGGGTGGCGAACTCCAAGCTGATCTCGGGAGATAGACATCTCAAGAATCTACCCTCAGTCATATACATCGGAGAGTAGAAGTCAATGAGGAATCATGCAAAGACTTCGCATCCAAGGCTCGAAGAGTTTCCCCCAGAGACTCATCGATCGAGGGTTAAATACTAGGAGAACGGTGACAGCCACTAGGTTGACATGGCCTGAGTGTAGGATAAAGATGAATGCGGATGATGTTGCCGACCCTTCAAGCCACAGGAGGCATCAAATCTTCGATCTTTTTGTGGATGTGGTTTGCAGAAGAAAAGGAAGACAGCAGGTCGACCCTTTGGATAAGGTCAATCTCTATCTCTGGAAGGTTTGGCTTCCAACAATCATTTTTGGCATCTCACTCTCTTTGGGTTGGGTCTTTGGGGGTAAGCCTCAGCTTCTGGACTCCGCAGCACTCATTGCACTATTCACGTCGAAAATCTTCACTCTACTAAATTGTGACCTGCCCTATCTTGCCCACATGTGGATGGAGAAACAGATCTGCTCTCTGGCTCTCTTCAAAGGCAACTACGTCCTGTTCCAGTTTGAACTTCGAGATGCGAGGACAATCCTCTGGCAGAGTCTCATCCTGTTCTTCTTTGGAACCTGTGAAGTCTCGGTCGTCATCCCGACACTGAATGAGGGGAAGTACGTCTCTAAGTGTCTAGACTCTTTGAGGAGACAGGATTTTGACGGAGGCTTCGAGGTCATAGTCGTAGATGGTGGGAGCCGAGACGGAACATTGGATCTGGCAAAGTTGATAGCCGATAAGGTAATTGTTTGTGAGGGCAGGCCTGTTGGTGATGCGAGGAACCTTGGCGCAAAGCTTGCTGAGGCCGAGATGGTTGCCTTCATAGACGCCGACACAGTCGCCTCACACAGATGGCTCAGCAGCATCAGGTCGAGTCTATCTCGACCAGGAGTCGTCGGTGTGGCAGGACCCACCCTGCCTTACGGAGGCTCGGCGCTCGATGTGCTCGCGTATAAGGTTGCGACAGGCTGGCTGCAGAGGTTCTCCATGGTCTTCGGCCTTCCCCACGTCGCAGGATTCAACTGCGCCTACCGCCGCAGACCCTTCCTTGAGTGTGGGGGGTTCGAGGAGGGGAGAACACTCTCAGAGGACCTCGCCCTCTCACTCAAGATAAGGCATGAGGGCCGCCTCCTCTTTAACAAACGCATGGTCGCCTACACCTCGACGAGAAGAGTTAGAAAGTATGGATACGTACGTCTTGCAATGTTTTATCTGTTGAACGACGCGATCTTCGCCCTAACCAGAAGGAGCCTATATTACCCCCAGGTCAGGTAGCGCCATCCTCGATGACCTGAGGAATGCGAGTGTCTGGGGCGATCTTCGAGACGTACTTCTTCACTTCACACCAGTCTAAGGGTGCATGGATGATCTCCAAGACTGCCGCGAAGATGTGATAGCGCGTTACGTCAAATGTTTATGAGCATGATTCCTACATCTAAATTTAGATGTGATGTAGATGGGGAAAGTTGTTCAGACCATCCTGGAGGAGTCTGAATATGAGCGTCTAAGGAAGATTGCTGGAAGAAAGGGTTTGAAGATCAAGGAGGCCGCTAGATCAGCCATTCTGAGTTGGACCAAGGAAAATGAACCCCTCGACCCGAACGACCCATTCTTCAAGTTGAGGCCAGTCGACCTAGGCGACCCTGAACTGTCCCGTAAGGTCGACGAGATCCTGTATGGCAGGAGGTTGAGGCGCTGAGGATCTTCATAGACACCAGCGCCTTCATCGCAAGATACCACTTGAAAGATGACTATCATGTTGAAGCCGTCGGTTACTTGAGAAGGATTGAGTCTGGCGAAGCAGGTGTCACTAGACTCCTCACATCCGACTATGTGGTGGACGAGGTAATCACAACAATATTTGCTAGGACAGGCTCGTTTGAGCTGACCAAGAAGTATGGTCAGGCAATAATAGAGTCGAGGGCGATCGAGAGACTCCCAGTCGACGAAGAGACCTTCAGGCAATCCTGGGAATATTTCAAGAGGGTGGGAGACATAGGGATAAGCTTCACAGACTCCGCATCAGCCACACTGATGAAGAAGAAGGAGGTGAATACTGTATTCACATTCGACGAGCACTTCAAGAAACTAGGATTCAACACGGTACCATAGCTCAGAGTCCGAGATGATCGTGATGTTCCCAGCAACGCGCGTCTCGAAGAGCACCGAAGGATGCATACCGAATAAACGAGGTCTGGAAGAGCAAGTGTACACAAGATATGGAGCGGAGAAGGAAAGAGCCGCAAGCCGATTGGCTTCGAGTATCCTGAGGAAACTCTCATAATCACAGGTGCGGAAGGGAGCGACTAGAATGGTGAAGAGGAAGATATGTCCATCCTGCGGAAGGGGCGAGCTGGCTCCGGTCAACGACATAATCTCAGAA
>Ga0172365_10002254_pt1 | contig 14094 bp, 14 predicted proteins | sample LakKivSesite48cm_FD_114535 | JGI IMG/M metagenome (GOLD analysis project Ga0172365, IMG submission 114535) | Sediment microbial communities from Lake Kivu, Rwanda - Sediment site 48cm | ecosystem: Environmental > Aquatic > Freshwater > Lake > Sediment | place: Rwanda: Western Province, Lake...
ACTGAAATTTATACCCATATTGTTGATGAGGAACTGGAACAGGGTATGAGATTTTTTCGGAAGGTCTCGGTTGCGTGAGGACTAAATAAAATTGAAATTTACTTATTCTGGGACTATGGTAAGGAAAATTACTAAAAAAGGAACTTGGTAAATTAGTTATTGAAAATGATTCCCTAACAGAAAATACTGTATCATGTTTAGTCTACCGCCCGTCACTTAAGTAATTCATTGTGGTTCCTTTCCAACAATCGGGATTCTTCCTGGCTAAATTTTTGATGAGTACAATAGAAAGCCTTTTAAAAAATTGAGGGGGTTCTGTATAGTTAACACATTTTATCTACTTAATTGGCTTTCATATTTACTTTTTAAATCCAATAATTCTTTATTATTAGGATCCAATGAAATTGCATTTTGTATACAATCAATAGCCGCTCCTATATTACCTAACATTTCGTATGTTTTAGCCAAAGCTTTATATCTTGAAATGCTACATTTCAATAAATCAGCTTCGGAAAATTTTTTATCTAATTCCAAAATAAGAAAGTTTTTAAGGAATTTTTGGAAAACTTCATAGTGTTTATTATATTCATTTTGAGTTGTTGCCGTGAAACTTATGCTATAATATATATTTTTATTTAAAGCTTGAATAGTTTCTTGATAAATAATAGAAGGTATTATACTTTTAATGATGATAGCTTTTCGGTTTCCCCATTCCACTCTTTCTGATAAAATTACTTGAAAAGTACCATTAGAATATTTTTTTCGAAGTTGATTTATCCTTTGTGATGTGTCTTCAAATAAAAGGTTAAGGTCATAATTGTTCCTTTCCGGGCCAGAAAGCACTATGATATGAATAGGTATATTTTGAGGATCGAGAAAGATAACCTTTGATCTTATGGTTTCTTCTGGAAAGTCTTCTTGCTTCCAACCCTGGGGCGGTATACATGCAAAGTATCCATTTTTATCTTGATAATATAACCCGCTAATTTGGTTTTTTTCATAGGCATTGGTTAAATGTGATTCTGCCAATATGAATAAAATAAGGAAAAAACAAAACATAGAAAAGGTTAATTTTTTTCGATTCATATTCTTTTCTCTTCTTCCTCTTTTTAACCCACCCGGTGTAAGTTTTGGTAGTGCTGGTATCACCAATATTTCTATCTACCTTAAAAAACCTCTCAGCCTAGTCGATCTGGTATTTTTCATTTACCAACGGGCCTTTAATTTGTTACTTTTACTGTAACCCCTTATGGTATTAATTGGATAGCCGAAAATTTGAGAAAGTTCTTTAATGATATAGATTTTGTTGCTCACTACTATCCCCCCTTTTTATCCTAAATACTACCCCTACAAATTTTGGTACCAAAAAGTGTATATCCTTTTACTGCATTGCAAAAGTGGCGTAAATGATCATTTTTAAAGGTGGTGGACTGCGTCCCGAATGTCCCGATACCCCCCCCTTTTTTTATATACGTTGAATTTCTTAATCTTTTATCCCTACTTACTTTTAAACATCTTATAAACACTTTAGCAGAGTCTCAATAAGTATTAATACAGTATTGATGACTATTAAGACCATTTGCCCGGGTGGATCCTCATACCTTGTCCTTCCATTCCCTTTTTTTATGGAAACTAAAAACCATAAAGTAAAAGCAACCGATAAGACCCAACCCATGTTCATTTTATCACTATAATAACCCCATTTAGGTCCTCTCAATAATGAAAAGGTAAAGCTATCGACCCCACCTTTAAAATACGATCTTGGGGCATTTGGTGAGACCTTTTTTACCGTGATCATTGTCTTTTTTGTAATAGTACAAAAATTCCCCCTCGATTTTTCTCGATTTGTGAAAAAAATCAATAAGGGAAAGAGGGAATTCACCGATTTACGACAATTTGCGGTAAACAAAATAATCGGCTTTTATAAGATTTACCAGATAATACCAGGTATAAAAGCGTAATTATCCACGATTGTAAGTGATTTCTAAATAAAGCGATAAGAAAAAGTAACCCATCTTTGTACTATAGGCTTCTTTTTTTTGAGATTAGTTCTAAAGATGAATTCTCAAAAACTGGCATCATTCAACTCCCAATAAGTGCTTGAACCCTTAAGTTTATCATTACCTATAGCATAATCTATTGCCTTTAATCCAAGTGTATCTGTTGCTTTTGCATCTGCTCCAGCTTCAAGGAGAATAGTAATCACTTCTGGGTTCAGATTATAACGCGCAGCATATATCAATACTGTCCATCTATTACTATCCCTAGCATTTACATCCGCTCCGGCCTTGATAAGGGAAACAAAAACCATTGGGTTTATATTGTTTATAGCAGCATACATCAATGCCGTTCGCCCCATTTTATCCTTGGCATTCACATCTGCTCCAGCTTTAATAAGCGTGTTAATCACCTCTAAGTTCCCGTAGATTACAGTAGTCATCAATGCCGTTGATCCATTCTTATCCCTGGCATTTACATCTACTCCCTGAGATAAAACTTCCTTAATTTCTTCAAGAGTACCGTGTTCACAAACTTCAAATAAGTCTATTGCAGAAGCCGGAATGCAGAATCCAAGAAGAATTATGAGGAGCACTAAAATGCCTTTAGTAAGTCTTTCTCTAACCGACATACCTTTTATCCCTCCTTTTAACCAGTCCTTGCCCCCTAATTTCTTCCGTATTTTTTCCGATTTGCAGAAGTATTAAGGATAAATTCCTTAGATTTTTCTCGATCTACTGTAACCTCTCTTTCTATTTACCCACGATTTCCCACATAATTCATGTAATTTAAACAAAGTCTTAATATAGGATTAACACCTATTGTAATCACCTGGACCGGGTGGGTAAAATTTTGGCCGACCTTTTACAAAAAACTTATTCCAACTAATTCACTAACAATACAACTACCAAAATATCAAAAACATAAAAGCACAAAGAAAAACCAAAACCAAATACTTTATTCAGTTAACTTTTAAAAGTATCCAAAAAATCATTAGACCAACTACCTTTTTTATAATCCATATCTTATTTATTGAGTTATTTATACTCATATCCTTGATGAGGAACTGGAAAAGGGTATGAGATTTTTTCGGAAAGTCTCGATTGCGTGAGGACTAGGCTTATAGGTATATCCAGCCATTTTCCATGAGCCACCTCAAAACATTTCGAATTGATGGTTTCTTTTTTATTCTTTCTCCCGTAATTCTTGAAGGCGGATCATCACTTCCCCTCCAAGGCTTGTATCCGCTCCTTGGCATATTCAATATAAGAGGCATATTGTGGCGGGGCGTATTGGATAAATCCTTGATATGCTTCTACGGCCTCTTTTGTGCGACCTGATTTTTCACAGGCATCGGCCTTGTTGTAGTAAGCCTTGGCTTCACCCGGATCAAGCTCTATAGCCTTCTCATAATCAGCAATGGCCTGGTCGTAGAAGCCCTTTTTATAATAGGCAAACCCCCGGTTGTAATAAAAAACACCGAATATTTCTCTTTTTCCCAAACTTTTTAAGTAGAACTGGTTGCTCTCTGGAACATTAAAGTCTTTCCTGTAAGAGTCATCAGGACAAGAGATTCCGTTGTTGGTTGTCTCGATATTAAACCGTTTTCGACCGTTTTCATAGCGAACAAAATAATGCTTTGGTAGACATACCCCGTACAAGGGGAGTCCGATCCGTTCGGCAATGGCAAGGTAGAGCATCGATAAGCCCAGACAGCTTCCTTTTTTCTCATCTAGGACAAAGCTCAAAAAATATGATTTAGGTTCTTCTTCGACATCAACGGGTTTAAAATTCAGCTCTTGGAATAAGTAAGTATTTATCGTCTTGACAATCTTTTCCGGGTCCTTGGTCTTCCCGATCTTCTTTTTCAAGGTCATGGCCATCTCGTCGATGCGGTCTCGATACTCATAAACATCGATTGTAATCTGATATAAATCTTGGTAAGCTTCCTGTGAGAGCAGCAGAATGGCGGTAGCCAGATCGATCTGGTCATCAGGGAGAGCTAAAGCTTCCTCAATCGTTCTGACCTCTAACCCGGGTAGATTGCTATTAGCTAGTTGAGATTGGCTCGTTTGAGTCTTAACCTTAGCCTGGAGAGCAGTTACACATCCTAATATCAAACAAACAACACAGATGAACTCTATATAACTCCAAAGTGCCCGATTCTTCATGTTCCTGTCCCCTCCTTTTAAATGTAATAAACCCTTTATATTAGCTAACATTCCCCCTATATCATCAACAGATTCCCCTTAACTATTTTACAATTCCTTAATCATGAACACTCTCATTTTATACCTGTTAACTGGCTAAAAAAGCTTTCAATCTCACTAGCTTTTAGGTTTCCGATAATAATATCTATACAGCTCAAGTAATACCAAACGATCTTTGAAATACAGGGTGAATTTTTTGTACTTCTCCAATTACTTTCTTGCTTTTCAACACGGTTGACGTTCCCCCCAAAAAGTTCTATTATACTAATTCATAGGGGGGGTCGTTCTTCAGATTTTTTGGTTAATTCCAAATTACTAACTTACTTAATTAAACCCCTCTCTCTCTTCAATGAGAAAAAGTTATTTTTGAGTTATTCTTTTAAGGGGGAAGAGGATGAAAAAGCCGACAATCATATTCTTGGTAATAATTTTTCTGTTTACTTTACTCAGGCTGATTTTCCAGAATTCAACACTGTTTAACACAGCATATGCGGTTCGCTTCGTTCACCCAAATTTCGTCAACTCCGAAACTTCGTATACGCCGGAGACGTTATATATCATTTGCAGGGTGGCTTTTTTAGTCTTCTCTGCTGTTTAAGTTCTAACTGGAGGCATTGTATTATATAGGATCAATTTTTAAGCCAATTCCACAATTGTTAGCCTTTTAGGAAAAATAAGGAGACTATGAAAATGAGAGGAATAAAATTTTTTTTGATATTGTTTGTAATTATCTTTACAGAATCAATAATTTTAGTGGGAACGACAATTGAAGCGGAGCGGTTGAAAATTGGCGACTATGTGCAGTTCGGGTGGTATGCTGGTGAACCGATACTATGGCGGGTTGTCGAGGATTCCGCGAATCCTAACGCAAATATCGGCGACGTAATAACAGGCGACCCACTTTTGTTTAGCGACAGGATAATCTGCAAAAAGGCTTTTGACGCGGCAGGACCACATGATGACAACGAGGACCGACTGAATCATGGCTCAAACCTGTGGGTATCCTCCAACTTGCGTTCCTGGCTCAACTCATCCAATGAAGCAGGTGATGTTACATGGCTGTGCGGTAATCCTCCCATAAAGGGTAGTGTGGATAAAAATGATTACGCTAGTGAAAAAGGATTCCTTGCTAATGGCAATTTCACTGTTTACGAACGCTATCTAATAAAGCCCGTAGCGCAAAAAACTCTCCTGTACATTGTGGACCAAAAACTGGCGGAAGGCGGTTCGACACCGTATAAATATAATGATGAGATAGAAGATATAGTAAACAACTACGACATGGCTTTTTACCACAATGTAGTCGACTACGTTTTCCTTCTTAATCCAAAGCAAGTAAACGGAGTATATAAACGATTCGGACAGTATTACTTTAATTACCGGGAGGATTATTGGCTGCGCGCTCCCGACACCGAAATCTACACCGATAGCTCTCCAGCAAATGTCCTCTATATCCGCGGTCGGGACGGCGTAGTGATGTACCATTCAGCAAACAATGGTAGTATCGGTGTTCGGCCTGCTTTAACGCTGAATCTTAAATCTGTAATCTTTAAATTGGGTAATGGATCCAATAAAAAGCCCTATATTATAACCGGTCAGTAATCTTTTAATACGTTCTTACACTAGCAGCTTGTCTAAGTGAAAACAGGAAAAACACTCCCCATCAGCCCGTATTAGATCTTTTCTCATCTCAAGAAATTTAGAAATGGGGAGTGTCACTGTAGGAATATTATCTTGTCCTAAAACGCTGGCAGTAAACAGAAGACAAACAACGAAGAAAACGCTCAAAAAAACAAAATAGCTATACTTTTCATATTCTCCTCCTTTATCTTTAATTTTTCCCGTAACAACAAACACTATCGACTAATGGCAAGTTATTTTTAGGCATCCATAACCCCACCCTTGCTCTTTCTATTTGGATAAAAAGCCATAAAACCACCTGGGTTACCTTAGAAGGGATAACACACCACCCCGGAAATGAAGAGTCTTTCTCGCTCTTTACTACCTGCTTGTTAGCATAAGCCAGCGTTGACCGGTGGGGCGCACCTTTCACTCCTAAGTGTTTTATTTTCCCCAGACAGGTTGCAACAGCATGGCAACAAATTGATCCCAAGAATTAAATCCTTTGGTCCCTTTTTCTGAGTTGGTTTCTCTGACCATTCTTTCAAATTCATACCGATTAAATATTTGTAGAATCTGACCAAAAACACTGCTACACTTATTCATAGGGGAGGCCACCTTTCGGGTTTTTTGTTATCTTGTAATTACCAATCTACCCGATTAGGACTTCCCTTTCAATGAGAAAAAAGCTATTTTGAACAGACATGATCATTTATAATGAGTAAATAAAATAATTCATACAATAATTGCTTCATTTAGGAAGAATAAAATGTTTCTTAACAATGAAGAATTATTACTACAAAAAGTTCGTGCGCTAATCCCTTTTGTCCTCGACTCATCAAAAGTCGAATGGAGAAGTCTACCTTTTGCCCTAGATTACTACGAAGCCCATATCCACAAACACACCTGTCACTACGGCTGGTGGGAAGAAGGTCTTCTTCCTTTGGATAGGGAGGGAAATCCGGTCGGAACCATTACCATTTATTACACCAATAAACAAGGCAAGGAATGGAATGAGGAACACAACTATCCCGAAGGAGAGGTTTTCTATCTCCTTTCCTACAATGTGCGATTTAATACTTATAAGAAGGAAGAGTATGCTTTCCTTTTTAAAATCAAAAGCAAAAGTTTCTTGCCCTAAAAACGAATTTTTAATAATGGAAAAATACCCCTTACAAAACCCCCTACATTGTCATTTTAACCCTTACAGAATGGCATTAAAACCCTCTATCTTTCCGTAAAGGTGGTACCTACCACCCAGGGAAAGAAGGACCTTTAAATGAGTTCCTACCTACGATAAAAATGCGATTCTCACTTTCCTACCGCTTATAAAAAACCCTCATACGGTATTAGGGATTCCCTAACGGTTACACAATACTACCGTTACCTATTATCGCACCATGTGATAATAGCAAATTCTGTGATTTTCTGCGATTTACGCAAGATTCCTTTTTTTATACCCTACAAAAACTGCAAAATGTATCCTTTAATGGTCAATAATTCTCACTCATTAAAAGGGTAATTCTTCTCTCAGTAAAGCCAATTATAAGAAAATAGGAATGTATTTTGCCCCCTTGGTTTTCCTTTTTGTCGTTTTTTGTCGACAAAATTCCCTTTTGTCGAAATAATGCGAAAAAACCCTTTTTTCCTTGTCGGTAAAGCCGGAAAATTACCCTCCCTTACCGCATCTATAAAGTTTCGATACTTCTTTTTTTTAGGCTCTAAAAACTCCAAAAACTAAACGCCCACCGAGTGGAAAAAGTGGCAATGCTCTCTTTTTTTATAGCGTCCCAAAAGTCCCATTATCCCGGGTGGATCCTCTTTTTTTATAGACTCTACCAACTCCATAAATTAAAAATATGATCAACTCATGCCTATTTTCTGATCACATAAAGCCCAACCAGGAACCCCCCAAAATCAAAGGTAAACACCTTAACCCCTTTTTAAAGTGTTATCATGGGCCATCTGGTGAAACCTTTTTTAGTCCTGATCTTCATCTTTTTTATATTGGTATAAAAATTCTCTTTAAACTCTTCCTCAGTCCTTCCCAAACTCCCAGCACGTATCCACTCTTCCGTTTAATTTTTGATTAAGGATATGCAAACTAAACCAGGTGATGTCTTGAGGACTATAGGAAAGGGAAACGGCCAAAAGCATATAAACACTGTAAATAGGCTTTTTGGTTTCATCCAGCTCATAGAAACTAATTATTCCGTCCTTTCGCGTTCCAGTGCTGTCCTGATACACAAACCGGAGATCATCTTTCACCAATTTATTAAGGAAATCACTATAAAGGAATATTTGGAATGTTAAGTTTTTATAGAAAAGCATGTTCATTTTCAGGTATTCTTTCTCCGCCCACTCATCGCTTTCAAAGTTCATATCCTGATCCATTAAAACTTGTACCCACCACATTTCTGAGGGAAAGGGAACAACTAAAACTTCATCAAATGGCCCGCTTCTTCATCAAAGAACAATCGTGCAATCTTCTTTTTATAATCCAGGTAGTATTTACCCCAGCCACCAGGGAAAGCGTTCCCTCTTTCCGTATCAGATCCTTTCTCACCTCAAGCAGGTTAGAAATAGAAAGAGTCTTTATAGAAATATTATTTGGTTTTGATATCGGTGTTGAGGTTGAAAACTGTTCCGGTGGTATTATAAGTTTTCCAAAGGCATCAGTAGTACACAGGAGACAAAAACAAGACAAATACCAAAAAATCACTAAAATATTAAACCTTTTCATGGTCCCCTCCTTGAATAAGCATTTTATTTATTACTATTATTCATTTTAAATCTTTTTTGTGATCTTATAATAATTAGTTTAGGTTATTTACATTTTTTAAAAAATAGTGTATAATATATTTACCATGGGTTCCGAGGAATTGGAAAACCTTAAGAACTGAGGGTATACCTCCCTGATGTTCCTACGGAAGATTAAAGAGCTCGAATCTTTCGAAGAAAAAATTAAGGTTAGAGGGTTTGTTGGAACCCATGGTTTTTTGTTTTTAAGCATTAAATCTTCACATTGTATCAATACAGAATTGATATCTATTGAGGCTACCTAGTCTAGATAATCCCTCACATTAAGATTAAGTTCTTACCTCTTCACAATGGAAAAAAATGAGGACGAAAAAACTCTTGAAAAACACCAGGGTAAATTAAAAAACCCACAAAAAGTGGTGGTTTGTAGGGGATATCTTTTAAGGCTGGTATGTTTATACCTTTTAAGTTAATCAGGGCAAAAAACAAATGGGCCAGTCAGGGTAATTTAAAAAACATTGCGCAAATGGCATTTTGTGAGGGTATCTTTTTCAACCCTTGTGTTTGTATGTTTTGAATAATCAAAAAAATTTAAAGACTATTTAATTGTGGCTGCGAAAAAGATTGACGAACTGGCTGAGAAACCCTATCTTGGGAAACCATTAATGTACTTTCGTATTGCGAATAAATCCATTAATTTAAAGTTTTCTCTAATAAAACTAGATAATGCATCAAGTGCTGCATCAATGCTATTTGCAGTAGTTTCTATTAATTCTTTAAGATTAATGCGATCAATATCCCTTGCTATGTCAAGAACCACTTTTTTTTATTACATATGTAACTTGTTCTTCTGTAGGTTCTGGGTAAAAAATCTGGGCAAGTGGAATGCTATTTCGCAGTCTCGGATTTTCTACCTCAACTGGAACTGATGCTGACCAAGTAATGATAACTTTCCCCTTAGGAGTAACTGAAATTTCTGACATCCTTATTTGGTCTATATAACCTAAATGAATTAAACCTACTTCATCCCAATATGCTTGATTTAGTAATTCATAGGTTTTTTCACCGTAGAACTTAATAAAATCAAACTCTAGGATTAGCTTTTCAAATTCACGTAAGAGTATTTCCATTCTATTAAACTTTACTACCAAGAATGAATTATCTATTAATTCTGCTGTTTTATAATTACTTAATATATTACTCACTTTCTCACAATTTTCGGAAAAGCTATCCAGTATTACGTATAATCTAACTAGATATTTTGCAAGTTCTTTTTTATCTTTCTTTTCCATGGTTTCCTTAAGTGCATTTAAAAGAAAATTTAATATGCAATTTATAACGGGTCCGCTGAAATTATTTATGTCCCACATCCAATCCAAATTCCCCATGTTTTTTTCCTTCTTTTCTATGTTTGTAAGACTTTATTTTCACCAAGGATTAACACTTTATAGGCAAATCAAACAACATGGCAGTGTTTATAGTATTGCCTTCTTTTTGGTTAGTTATCAATTTTTCCCTTTAATAGTTTCCAGAATACTTCAAATGCTTTTGTTCTCCCTCGGTTATAGTCAATATAAGTGCGATTCACAACAGGATCCACTAAATCCCTCACCTTCTGAGTATTAAAAAAATTCTCAATTTCTTCTGCTAAATTTTGTAGTGATTCTTTTTCTGTCTTTCTTTCACTTATTATTTCTTCTAATTTTCTAAAAATTTCCTCATAACCATTGGTTAATCCTAATTCATATTGCATTGATTCTCTTGTATTTTCTTTATGCCAAACCCTTTTATCATGGTCTTTAATTTCCTGAATCAAGAATTCCTTTAAAAAAACTAACTTTGTGTACTCCATTTCCCCCTCCTATTTATTATGTCTGTAATGAAAAATTTCCACTTTCAAGTGATGATAAGGACTGACAAAAATGACAAAATTGTACCATTTTTAAAACAGTCATTTTCGTCCGGATTGTCCAATTGAAAACAATCCTTTTTGTGGCCTTTGTGGCATTCAAAAAGGTCCTTTTTATTAATTTTGTTGGATTTTAAATAAAGGTAATTCTTCTCTGAGTAAAGCCAATTATAAGGAAATAAGAATGAATTTTGCCTTCAGATTTTCCTTTTTGTCGGTTTTTGTCGGCAAATTCCCTTTTTATCGAAATAATGCGAAAAAACCCTTTTTTCCTTATCAGTAAAGTCGGAAAATTACCCCCCCTTACCGCGTCTACAAAGTCTCGATACTTCTTTTTTTTAGGCTCTAGAAACTCCAAAAACTAAACGCCCACCGAGTGGAAAAAGTGGCGATGCCCTCTTTTTTCCTCTTTTTTTATAGACTCCAAAAACTCCAAATATTCCAGATGGATCCTTTTTTTTATAAACTACAAAATATTGATCAACTCATGCCTATTTTCTGATCACATAAAGCCCAACCAGGAAAAACCCAAAAATCAAAGGCATAAACACCTTACCCCACCTTTTAAAAGCGTTCCTGTGGCCTCTGGTGAAACCTTTTTTAGTCGTGATCTTCACCTATTTTATAATGCGACAAAATACCTTTTAAAATTGCCCTGAATTTCATTTTATAAGCACTTAACACCGCAATAAACCCTCTATCTTTTTTAAAAAGGTATAAACACCTTACCCGGAAAATGAAGGTCTTTCTCTCGCCTGTGAGTGCGGAAAAAAACCCTCAATTTTTCGCTTTGTTGATACATTCCTGGAGAATATTTATTCCATCACTTTCCTTTCTTAATAACTCATCCGGATCTTTATAGGGTGAGGGAAGTCCCGACACCAGAACCCCAAGGCCTTCTTCTCTGAGTTTCATTACTGCTTTTTCTGTTCCGGTTCTTCCGGCTAAATCCTGATCCAAAAGAAGAAGAACTAACAATACCCTGGCCCTTCTCAAGGCTTCTAACTGAGCATTAGAAAGAGTGGCTGATCCAGTTGCAACAACGGGAGAGAAGCCTTTTAAGGGCAAGAAAAGGGCGTCTAGGTATCCTTCTACCACTATAACCTCGTCTTCCCCTTTTGCTTGATATAGGTTAAAGGGGATATCTTTTTTTGTCCCTACTGGTACGATATATTTGGGATATTCCTCTTGGTCAATAGTAGCCCGAAAAGTAAAAGAATAAGGGTTCCCTTCTTCGTCCGGGTAGGGAATTGAGAGAGTATGAATTTTCCCTACTTCTCCTGATTTTATGTAGAACCCTAGCTCTCGTAGGGCATTTTGAGGATAACTATTTTGGTTCATAAACATTTCTACCTGGTTTAGAGGTGGAACGTGTCCCACCTTCATTCCTTTTATGTCCTCATCTGAATATCCCCGGTCTCTCAGGTAAGAAAGGGTTTGATTTTCTTTTGAAAAGAGACAATCTTGAAAAAAAACTTCTAGGCTTCTCACCCATGTTTTTCTTTGGTGTTCTCTCTCGAGATCCTCAATAATTCCTTGAGTTCCATCTACCCCGGCCAGCTCTAATATATTTCGTATTGCTTCAATAGGGGGGAGCCCTTCTTGATTTATCAGGTGATCTAAAATACTTTCTGTATGACCACAGTGATTTTTCCGGTTGCAGATAATAACTGAGGAGTTTTTATAAAGGAAAGCTTCGTGTTTCCCACAATGGGGACAGTTTAAAACCCAGTAAGCCCCTTTGTCTTCAGGGTTTAGGGTCTCTACAAGGGAAAGCTTTAAATTGGGTTCTATCTCTTTTGTTATTTCATTCAGATTCATTTCTTTTCCTTTTTCCTGGTTCTGTTAGGGTTTCTAGAAATTTTTTAATATCATTTGCGCTGAAATACCATTTTGTCCCTATTTTTCTCCCTTTTAATCTTCTCTTGGCAATATAAGATCTAACTACTAGTTGTGATACTCCTAACTCCTGAGCTACTTCGCTAATATCAAAGAATTCCTCGTCTATAATGAGTTTTGGCATTACTTAACACCTCTTTTGTTTTTACTATACTTATAACATAATTATCTATATATTTCTATACAATTAACCATATATTACGGATATAATTCTATTTTATAGCTCCATCAATAACCTAGAATGGCATTTTAAAAACAGGTGAAATATTTATATATTGACAATTAACTACATAATAGTGTTATAATACTAATATCATCCCTGGGCTTAGTTCCCAGGCCTCGGGTCGTAAAGGCCCGGGATTTTTTTTTGCTCCGGACAAGGTAGAAATGAAAAGAGCGATATTTTTTGTTGATGGTTTCAACGTTTTTCATGCCCTTGATGAAAAAACGAAATATTTTAAGTATAAATGGTTAGATTATAGTGCTCTTGCGTATTCCCTCGTTCGTACCTCTGACAAAATAGATCGGATCTTGTATTTCACCGCCTTTGCTGTTTGGAGTAAAGATAAAATGAAACGCCACAAAATATTAGTAGAAGCGATTGAATCAAAAGGCGTGGAAATAATTTTAGGTAAGTTTAAGAAAAGAGATAGGAGATGTTCTCTTTGTAATAGAGTTTATAGTACCTTTGAGGAAAAACTCACAGATGTAAATATAGCAGTTAAACTTATCGAGCTTGCCGCGAAAGATGAATATGAAGTAGCTTACCTGATTTCAGCTGATAGTGATCTTTCTCCAGCGGTATCGAGCGTTAAATCCCTTTATCCAAATAAAGAAATCATAGTAGTTTTTCCTTTAAACAGAAGGTCTTCTGAATTAGAAAAAGCTAGCGGAAGAAAGGCTTTCTATATTGAAACGAAACATCTAAACAGAAGCTTATTGCCCGACCCCTTTACCCTTCCGTCTGGAAAAACTTTAATAAGACCTAGCAATTGGTATTAAATATGATTGCCTTTAGGTTTTATTGTTTTGTGCCTTATTTTCTTATTATTAAATTGTTAATATTCCACAAGTGGTTAGGTAATAGAAGAGTATATATTAAATTTAATAAATAGAAATGGCAGAAAGCAGGCAATAGAGATATTAAATAATGAGATTATTAAAATAAGCAAATAGTTGTTAGATATTTGTAACGGATTAATTAATGTTTGTTATTGCAAAAAAGATGGTCTTAGAAGTTAGGATTTTATAGTTTTTCCGTTTACCTTCACCAGAAGCCCCGGGATGCTCTCTTCGTATCCCCATATGTATAATACCTCTTTAAGATTAATTGGCCCTTGTACGCCCTCTCATGACCTCTACAATTCATTTTCTATTCCTCTTTTTTCTCGACCTTTGATAATTCGGGTCTCCTTAATCAAAAAGTAATTATAAGAGGAAATTTAAAAATAGAGTACCGTTTATATTGACAACCGGATAAATACCCTTTATAATATAAATAGAGTACCGAAAATATGTGTTATCGGTACTATAGCATAAAAGGGAGGGAATATCGAATGAAAAGAAGGATCCCAGAAGTTCTAACTGCTGAGGAGCAGAGGGCATTCTTGCGGACCTTTAACCGGAAGGCCCCCACTGGTTTACGGAATTACGCCATGATGAGACTGATGTTAGACGCCGGGCTGCGCTGTGGTGAAG
>Ga0172365_10002256_pt1 | contig 14086 bp, 7 predicted proteins | sample LakKivSesite48cm_FD_114535 | JGI IMG/M metagenome (GOLD analysis project Ga0172365, IMG submission 114535) | Sediment microbial communities from Lake Kivu, Rwanda - Sediment site 48cm | ecosystem: Environmental > Aquatic > Freshwater > Lake > Sediment | place: Rwanda: Western Province, Lake Kivu...
CTCTGGTACCTCGATTGGCGGCGGGCGCGCTTCGAGGGAAACCCCTACGGGACAAGCTCCGGCATCAACTCTGAGACGTTCTTCGAGGACCGCTACCGGCAGACGTTTCGCTGGCACATCGGCGGAGCGGTGCTCGTGCCGTTCATCTACACGTACCTGCGCGCAGGGTACTACTACAACCCCGATCCGTTCCAGGGGCCGATGCTCGATACTGGCGAGGGCCTCACCTACGTGACATCTGGGCACTACTACACCATCGGCATGGGCTGGCTCTTCGACAAGGTGCTCACCGCCGACGTGGCGTTCGTCTACGGGGGCGACCGCTACAGGACCGGGGAGATCACCGAGAAGCGCACCACGCGCAGGCTCTTCCTCACGCTCGCATTCCGGCTGTAGCCTGGCGCACCCCATCGCCCGACGGAGCGCATCGGCTTCCACCTGCCATGATCCGTGCAACCTCTCATTGAGAACTGACGCCGACACATGCACTACGCGCTCCTCTACTTCGCCCATTTTCTCGCCTTCGGCGCGTACGTGCCCTACCTGCCGCTCTATCTGCAACGCCACCTCGGCCTCACGCAGGCTCACATCGGCTGGGTGCTCGCGATCTCCGGCGTCGTGGGGTTGGCCGGGCCGTTTGCGTGGGGGCCGCTCGTTGACCACACGAGCAGACGCCGCCTCATCCTCGGCGTCGGGTTTGTGGGGAGTGCCGCGCTCTTCCCGCTCTACCTGCTGGCCGACTCGCTTGCGGAGGTGGTCTTCCTGACCGTGCTCTTCGGAGCGATGTTCGCGCCGCTCATCCCCCTCCTCGACGATTTCCTGCTCTATCGCATCCGCACGGACGGCGGCGACTACGGACGTGTCCGTCTCTGGGGGTCGCTTGCGTTCATCGTCGGCAGCACCTGCGTCGGCTGGATGCTCGACCGGGGCACGCATTGGAGCATGTTCGCGGTGTTCGTCGCGGCGGAGGTCGCCTCGCTCGTCGTCATCCTCACCTTCGCCGACCGGAAGATCAACTACCGCGCCGCGACGCATAAGGACCTGCACTTCTGGCGTGCGCTCAGCGGCCCGTTCGTCGTGTTCCTCATCTCGGCGTTCGTGGGCCGGGTGAGCACCGTCGGCCACTACAACTTCTACAGCCTCTACCTCGATAGCATCGGCGCGGACGACGCGCTCAAAGGGGTTGCGTGGTCGCTCGGCGTCGTCGCGGAAATCGTCATGATGCTCATCGCAGGGCAGGTCGTGCGGAGGTTCGGGGCGCACCGGTTGTTCCTCTGGGGGCTGCTCGGTTCGGCGGCGCGGTTCATGCTGTATGCCGCCTGGCCGACGGTCGCGGGGGCGATGGTGGGGCAGCTTTTCCACGCCTTTTCGTTCGGCGCGTACCACATCGGCGCGGTGACGCTCGTGAGCGAACTCTCGCCGCCGGGACGGACGGGCACGGGCCAACTCGCGCTTGCCTCGCTCGCGTACGGCCTGGGGACTACGGTGGGCAGCCTCCTGAGCGGTCAGGCGGCGGATGCGTGGGGATACCGGATCATGTACGTCGCGTCGTCGGGGCTTGCGATCCTGGCGGCGCTCATCGCCGTGCCGTTCATCCGTCAGGCGCAAGCCGGAGGAAGCCGTCTGCATACCCCATAGAGAATCCTCCTCGTCCCCTATATGAGCAGTTCGCCGTCGCGCAGCAGGCATACGCCGTCCGCCCAGAGCGTCGGGCGCAGCAGGATGCCGTCCTGATGGTAGGGCGCTCGGACACTGCCTCCCATCGAGCGATTGTCGCCGAAGGCGAGGTGAACCGTGCCGAGGATCTTCTCGTCCTCCAGCACGTTCCCGACTAGGCTCGCCGCGTCGTTCGTCCCGATGCCAAGCTCCGCGAGGTTCCGCGCTTCCGGGCCTGCCCTATCCATCGCACGCGCAAGGAGCTCGGCGTACGGATGGCCGTTGATCTCCCTCGCAAGGCCGTCTTTCACGCGGATCATGATCGGCCTATCGAGCACTCCGCTCCCGCCGATGGAGCCGTCCACCGCGATCACTCCCTGAGCGGTCCCCTCGACCGGGGCGAGGAACGCCTCACCGGCGGGCAGATTCGTGATGCCCGGCCCTCGCAGGATGCCCGTGTCGGCGTACGGTTCGCGCCCGGCGATGGAGAAGGTGATGTCCGTGCCCGCCGGTGTGGTGACGCGGACGAGAGATTTCCCGCGAAGCGCGTCGGCGACGCGGAGCGTCCGCTCTCGAATCGCCTCATAATCGGCTGGGAGCGCGCTCGCCATGATCTCCTCGGTGATCCCTGGCAGCGTCGCCACTCGTGCGCCCGCGTTCGTCGCGTTCCGGCGCGCCTCCGTGTGGGTGAGGGATTTCGAGGTCGGCGCGAAGATGACCTGCGCACACGCCATCGCTGCGGCGACGGTGGCCGGAGGCTCCACTCCGCTCTCGGTGCGCGGCAGCATCTCCATAAGCTGCGCCTCGGCCCCGACGGCTACCGCCGCGTCATAGAGCGCCCTGCCGACCGTCCGACAGGGCGGATCGCACACCACGAGCACCACCTCGCCCGGCCTCACCGCCAGACACTGCTCCACCGCAACTCGCGCCCCCTCGGCTATCGCCTCACTCGTCATGCTTCTCCTCCCGTGCAACGGCCTATTCGCCCGTGCGCCTTGCACGAACCAGCCGGTGGCCGTACGTTTTCGCCGGAATCGCAGAGCAAACTCTATGAGTTCGAGCGACTTTGCTCTGTTGACATCCTCGTCCGCACGTAGGGGCGATCCTCGTGATCGCCCCAGAAAACAGGGCGAATACGAGATTCGCCCTACGGATTGGTGTTCCCTGATACACGGCGAGGCAAGATGTCAACAGAGCTAAACGACCTTTGAAAGATAGCCCCAGGAGAGGGAGAATGCCATGTCATTGCTTGCCGACCTCATCGAGCGCATTGACGCCGACCGCCTCAGCCAAACCGCGCTCGACATGGTGCGCATCCCCAGCCCAACTGGCCGGACACGCGAGGCGGCGAACTATTTCGCCGAGAGCTACCGTGCGCTCGGATGCACGGTGGTCATGCTCGACGAAATCCCACACGCGCCGGAAGGCTATGACGCGCCGAGCGTCGCCGTGCGCTGGCATGGCGCACGCCGGGGACCGACCCTGCAATTCGACGGGCACACCGATACGATCCCCATGGCGCACGCGCCCGCCGAGGTGCGAAACGGCGTGCTCTCCGGGCGCGGGGCGACCGACATGAAGGGCGGGCTGGCCGCCGTCATGGAGATGGTGCGCGTGCTGAGGGAGGCCGACGTTCGTCTGCTGGGCGACCTGCTGCTCACGACGCACGGGATGCACGAAGCGCCTGGCGGGCACGGCGAAGGCTTAGAAGCCCTCATCGCCGCAGGACATCACGGCGACGCGGCGGTGGTCGTCGAAGGGCCGTGCGACGAACTGGCCGTCGCGGGCAGGGGCATGGCGATCTTCACTGTCACCATCACCGGCCCCGGCAAGAGCGCGCACGAGAACGACACCCCGCACGATACGCCCCATCCGATCATGGCCGCCGGAGAGTTGCTCGTTGCCCTGGAGCGCGAACGCCTGCGCCTGCGAAAGGTCAAGCGCCCCTACGTCGGCTGCGAGACGCTCTTCGTCGGGCAGGTGCACAGCGGCGATTTCTACAACCGCTTCCCGACAGTCTGCCGCCTTGAAGGCACGCGGCGCTACTTCGCCGACCACGCCTTTGGCGACGTGGAAGCCGAGTTCCGCGCCGTCCTCGACGAGGTGGGACGCCGCACCGGGACGACGATGAGCGTTGAGTTCGACCGCATCAGGGACGGATTTGAGATTGACGAGCACGAGCGGATTGCGGAAGCGTTCAAACGCAGCTACCGCCACGTCATGGGGCGCGACCTGCCGCTCGGCGCGTTCAAGTCGGTCGCCGACGTATCGCTCCTCGTGCAGAAGGCGAGGATACCCGCGCTTTTCTGCGGCAATCGCGGCATCGGCGCTCACGCCGACCGAGAAGAGGTTGCCATCGCGGAGCTTGTGCGCCAGACCTCGCTCCTTCTCGGCATCGTCGTGCACTTCTACGGGCTGGAGGACTGACGCGCATTCCACGTATCCCGCACCTACCACAGGGATTCGCCCCGCTCCCCTTCTCAGGCGCAGAGGACTTCCTGCAACTGCCGACGCCGCTTCTCGATGCTGAACTCGGCGACGATCCGCTCGCGTGCGGCTGGTCCCATGCTCACGTGCATCGCCTTTTCTATCGCGGCGACCCATTGGCTGGCCTCCGGGCGCTCGACCACGAACCCCGTCTCGCCGATGAGCCGGGGGATGCCGTTCACCGATGACCCGACAGGGACGCATTCGCAGAGCATCGCGTCGGCTAGCGCGGAGGGCATTCCTTCGGTCATGGAGGGCATGGCGAACACCTTCGTCTTCTGATAGAGGCGACGAAGCTCTCCGGGGACAAGGTAGCCGGTGAACTCGACGTTCGCGGGGCAGGCAAGGCCCTCCGGGAGCGAGGCGCGGTCTGTCCCGGCGATGAGGAAGCGATACTGCGGCATCTTCGCGGCAACGTCGAGGATCAGCAGCACTCCCTTGAGGAGCGCGGTCCGCTCCTTCGCGCTCTCCGAAAGGGCCTTCGGAATGCCCGCGATGGTGAGGACGCTGAGGTCGCGTTGCACCTTCGGGTCCGGCTGCCAGAACACGCTGTCGAACCCGTTGTGGATCACTCGAACGTCCGCACGAATGCCCGGCACGAGCGACTTCACGCCGGTTTTCGCGGGCGGGTCGGCGTGGACCCACGAAATATAGGTATTCACCCCGTCCCACAACGACTCATCCACCGGCAACAGGTGGGTTGCCCTGCGCACGGCAAACCGCGCACACCACGCTCTCACCGGGGTATCGTACACGCCGTAGTGATAGCGCGGGAAGTGGTGCGCATCGTATCCGCCCAGGACGATCCAGAGCTTCTTCCTGAAAATCCACGTGAAAAACGCCGGGATTGCGGCGTAGTAGTCCACGAATCGGAAGAATACCCCGCGTGCGCCCCAGATGTGCCAGAGCATCCAGAAAAAGAGATGGACGAGGTTACGGAGGTAGGCCGATTGCGGGTATACCCTGAGGGTGAACACGCGAGTATCGAACATGTCGCTCAGCAGGCGCTCGTCGTTCCGTATGACCGCCGAATCGAACGTATGGAGGAGAAGCACTTTGGCGCGTGCCTCGTGGGTGCGCTCGAAGAGGCTGGTGAGCCTGTACATGAGGTCAAGCGCGAGCTTCGCTGCGAAATGAAACGACCACCTTCGGGGCTTGCCCTCGACGCTCGACGATGCAGCGTGGCCTTTGCTGAAGGCGATCTCCTCAAGCGTCCTCCTCCGGCGACGCTCTTCCGGCGGTTCTCCCTTCCGCCTGCGCGAGGAGCCGACAAGGACGCGATACCCCCCCACCCCACCAAGGAGGAGCATCAGGAATCCGCCGAACCACAGTATGACATCCCACCGCATCACCGTCATCATCCTTGCTTTCGCAGGTCTTCCGGGACGTAGACCGGACACAGGCGACGGCCCGACCGCTAAAGTTACCGCCGGAGCAGGAGGGTCCACAACCGGCCCGAAATCGGGCGACAAGGCGGCGTTGATCTTCCGGTTCGACCACCCCGACGCCGCCATCACACGGCCTCAGTTCGCCGAGGATTTTTTCTCCGAATCATCGCCTGACAGCTCCGCCCCGGACCAAGACGCCCGACCTCGCCTCTTTCGGCATTTCTCCCGGAACGACACCCTGACATCTCTCCCGGATACTGTGCAAACTACCATATATTGTGGTTTGAGACACCCTTGACAACCCAATCCATTGTGGTGTATCCTTTGTTGTGCCTATACGTGGTATACGATTCACGAGCGACTACTATATATTGTGGTCAACGCGACACGCCCTTGTGAGGAGGCAAAGACCCATGGCAGCGCCTGTGCACACTGAAAAGAACGCCGCGCTCAAAGCGCACGAGGAGAACCGCGACACACACTTGCGGATTTCCCGCTACTTCTCCACGCCGGGGGTGAGTCCGTTCGAGGAGATCGAATGGGACATCCGCTCGGCGGGGATCACCAACGAGCGGGGCGAAGTCGTCTTCGAGCAGAAAGACGTGGAAATCCCCAAGAACTGGACGCAACTGGCGACGAACGTCGTCGTGTCGAAGTACTTTCACGGCCCGAAGGGGTCGCCTCAGCGCGAGCGGAGTGTCCGCCAACTTGTGAGCCGCGTGGCGGATACGATCACCGACTGGGGCGACAAGGGCGGCTATTTCCTCGACGAGATCGAACGCGAGACCTTCCGGGCGGAGCTGACTTTCCTCCTCGTCAATCAGCGCGTCTCCTTCAACAGCCCGGTGTGGTTCAACCTCGGGGTGAAGGGAGCAAAGCCGCAGGCCTCGGCGTGTTTCATCAACTCGGTGCAGGACACGATGGAGTCCATCCTCGACCTCGCCAAGATCGAGGGGATGCTCTTCAAGTGGGGTTCCGGCACGGGGACCAATCTCTCGCCGATCCGCTCCTCCCGCGAAGGGCTTTCCTCCGGCGGCACGGCGTCCGGGCCGATCTCTTTCATGCGCGGGTACGACACGTTCGCCGGTTCCATCAAGTCCGGCGGCAAGACGCGGCGTGCGGCGAAGATGGTCATCCTGAATGCCGACCACCCGGACATCCGCCAGTTCATCACCTGCAAGGCCGAAGAGGAGAAGAAGGCGTGGATCCTCATCGAACACGGCTACGACCCCGGCTTCAACGTCTCCGGCGGCGCGTACGATTCGGTGCACTTCCAGAACGCCAATCACTCCGTGCGCGTGACCGACGAGTTCATGCAGGCGGTGGAGAAGGACGGCGAGTGGCAGACCCATGCCGTCGTGACCGGGAAGGTGATGGACACGTACAGAGCGCGTGAACTCATGCACCTCATCGCCGAGAGCACGCACATCTGCGGCGATCCGGGGATGCAGTTCGATACAACGGTCAACAACTGGCACACCTGCCCAAACACCGACAGGATTCATGCCTCGAACCCATGCGTTACCGGTGATACCCTTGTGGCGACTTCCGACGGATGGCGGAGAATTGACGCGCTTGTCGGCAAGACAGCCCGCGTCATTGGAGCCGACGGGCAGCCGCATTTCGTGACCCGGGTGTTCCCGACAGGGAAAAAGCCTGTCTTCCGGCTTCGCACGAGAGCTGGGTATGAGGTGCGGATCACTGGCGATCACAGGGTTCTCACTGCTGAGCGTGGGGACGTTCCGGTCAACGAACTGCGGACCGGCGAGAAAATCGTCTTGCAGGGCGCAGGCTTCGGGCGTTGTGCCCTGAGCGAGAATCTGGCACTGGCGATGGGCGTTGCTGTCGGTGATGGGTGTCTCACGCGGTCAACGATCCGCGGCAATGTAGAGGAAATCATTACGATTGTCATGGCACAGGATGAGCGAGGCGTTCTCGAGCGGATCGCAGGAGAAGTGAATCTTCAGAAAAACATGCTCCGTGCCGTGGGTGATATTGGGAATCCAAGCCCAGTGAGCGTGAGCACGGTCGCCCGGCCGACTTCGCGCGTGGCTTTCGCTTCGCAACCTGTGGTGAACTTGTTCAAGAAATTCACCGTCTTGGACGAGGGGAGTGACCGGAAGCGATTCCTCCCGACGGTGTTCACACTCGACCGCCCATCGCAAGCTGCCGTTTTGCGTGGATTGTTCACCGCTGACGGCACCGTAGCGAATTATGGCGACAGGAGCCAGCACGTATCCCTTGACTCGACCTCGCATGATCTGGTCAAGCAGGTCCAAGTACTCCTCCTTTCCTTCGGCATTAAGGCGAAAATCTACCGAGAGCGGCGCGCCGGAGTTACCACGGCGGAGCTTCCGGACGGCAGAGGTGGCGCTCGTGTGTTCGCGGTAAAGGAGATGTATTCGTTGCGCATCAGTAGGTCCTCGCGCATGATTTTTGAGCGTGAGATCGGCTTCGATCCAAACAGTCCCAAAGCTGGTCGGCTGGCTGAATTGAACGAGCAATTCGCGGCATATCGGGATGACTTGACCGACGAAGTTGCATTGATCGAAGCGCTTGACGACGAAGACGTGTATGACCTTACAGAAGAAACCACCCACCATTTTGTGGCGAACGGCATGGTCGTGCACAACTGCTCGGAGTTCATGTTCCTGAACGACTCGGCGTGCAACCTGGCGTCGTTCAACCTCATGAAGTTCCGCGACGAGAACGGGGAGTTCGACATCCCCGCGTTCCGTCAGGCGGTGGCGGTGACGATCACGGCGATGGAGATCATCGTCGGCAACGCGAGCTACCCGACGCCCACCATCGAGCGGAACAGCCACGAGTACCGCCCGCTCGGCCTTGGCTACGCCAACCTCGGCGCGCTCCTCATGGCGCGTGGCCTGCCGTACGACAGCGACGAAGGCCGCGCTTACGCCGCCGCAATCACCGCGCTCATGACCGGCGAGGCGTACAAGACCTCCGCGCTCCTCGCCGAACGCAAAGGACCGTTCGCCGGGTACGCCCTCAACCGCGAGCCGTTCCTGCGCGTCATCAAGAAGCACGGCGACCACGTGCAGAGGATTGACCGTCAGCACGTGCCCGAACCGCTCCTCCACGCGGCGGAAGTCGCTTGGCGCGAAGCGTACGCGCTCGGCGAAAAGCACGGCTTCCGCAACGCTCAAGCCTCCGTGCTCGCGCCGACCGGGACCATCGGCTTCATGATGGATTGCGACACCACAGGGATAGAGCCGGACATCGCGCTCGTGAAGTACAAGAAGCTCGTCGGCGGGGGGATGCTCAAGATCGTGAACAACACCGTCCCGCTTGCGCTCAAGACCCTCGGCTACACCGACGCGCAGATCAAGAAGATCGTCGCGTACATTGACAAGCACGACACCATCGAGGGCGCGCCCGGCCTCAAGGAGGAGCACCTCGCCGTCTTCGATTGCGCGTTCAAGCCGACGAACGGAAAGCGGTCCATCCACTACATGGGCCACGTCCGCATGATGAGCGCGGTGCAGCCGTTCATCAGTGGCGCGATCTCGAAGACGGTGAACATGCCCGAAGCGGCCACCGTGCAGGAGGTTTTCGACACCTACGTCGAGGCGTGGAAGCTCGGCCTCAAGGCAATTGCGATCTACCGCGACAACTGCAAGCGCACGCAGCCCCTGAGCACGAAGAAGGAGCAGACGCCCGAAGAGAAAGCCGCCGCAGAATGGAAGCCGCGCCGCCACCGCCTGCCGGACGAGCGCAGCGCGATCACGCACAAGTTCAGCATCGCCGGGCACGAGGGATACATCACTGTCGGCATGTACGACGACGGCCAGCCGGGGGAGATCTTCATCGTCATGTCGAAGGAAGGCTCGACGATCTCCGGCGTGATGGATTCGTTTGCGACGGCGATCTCGCTTGCGCTCCAGTACGGCGTGCCGCTCAAGGTGCTCGTGGATAAGTTCAGCCATTCGCGGTTCGAGCCATCGGGCTTCACGAACAACCCGAACATCCCGATGGCCAAGTCCATCATGGACTATATCTTCCGATGGCTCGCGCTCAAGTTCCTGCCGAGCGACGAGCAGCCACTGGCGGAAAAGGCCCTGAACGACACCGCCTCCGGTAACAGCGCGCCCTACGCAATCCCTGAGAGCGTCGGCGCGGCGGCGGTGGAGACGAAGCGCAAGGCCGCCATCGAAGCGGTGGAGAAGGACGTGTTCGTGAAGCAGGCCGACGCGCCGCTCTGCACCGACTGCGGCTCGCTCATGATCCGCTCCGGCTCCTGCTATAAGTGCTTGAATTGCGGGGCAACGAGCGGGTGTTCGTAAGCAATAACTGACCCAAAAGGGCGTGGTCCGAGTTTCTAGGCTGCGCCCTTTGGGGGCTTGACGAGCGAATGGAACGGGATCAGCCCCTCATCTGGACGTTTGCCCCACCCTGTCGGCTTCGGCGCTCTGAATAGCCCGCAGTCGTCCTTCCGCTATCCTCCGGTTGGGGTTATCCTCTCGCGCCTCCGCGAGGAATTCGGTGTAAAGCTTCGTCGCGCGACCCTGTTGATCGGGTAATCCGAGGAGCACCTCCGCCTCGGTGAATTTCGACTCGACCGCGAGCGTATCGTCCGCCCGATAGTCCCTCACCGTGGCATACCACTGCGCCGCGCCCGTCGGATCGCCTTTCCACTGGGTGATCCGCCCCAACATCCACGCCGTCGCCTGCTGGAGGGCGGGGTTTGTGCTCGACGTGCGGACGGCCCAAACGGCGGCTGCGGCTCGGTCAACCGGTGTGATCTCCGTGATTCTATCCAGCACGAACAGCCCGTTGAGCGTCTCCGTCTGCTCAAGCGCCAGATTCTCGAGGTTCGCAACGGCGGTCGTCGTATCGCCCGTCTTGACGGGAGATGCGGCCTCATCAATCGCAGCGATGATGGGCCGGACCTCCTCCGTGGCGGGTCGCGTGGGCTTCTCTTGGAACTGGCCGCACTGGGAGCTCGTCGAGATGCTCGCCTGATACTTGGATGTATCGGGTCCTCCGTTCCAGTAGTTGAAATCACACCACTGCGTCCCGGTGGTGTTCGCGTAGACGTGCCCACCCGACGACGAACCGTTGTTCGGGCGGTCGAAGTTGTTCGCCCCGACCCAATCCGGGTCGCCGTTGTGCCCGGCCCAGAATTCGGATTGGAGGTACGCATACAGCCCCCACGTGCAGGTTGACTCGAATACGTCGTTGGCACTGCTCGTCGCACCGCAAGAACTTCCGCTCACACTCCAGAGGTAGGGATCGGAGCCGTTGTAGGCATACACTCCGGCGTAGACATTCTTGAAGGTGCAGCCGCGTATGGTAAGGCCGGAACCGGCATTGTAGCAGTACACCGCATAGACGCCGTTCTGGTTCGGGTAGCCGTTGATCCGGCAGTTCAGGAGCGTCGAGGTGGAACTCGACCCGCTGAACGACACCCCCGCGTAGCCCGTGCCGTACGTGTCCGGCCAGTTGATCGTGAGGTCCTGCACCGTCGCCCCGTTGCCGGTCACTTCCACGCGCCCGTTGATCGTGCTCGCCGTCTTGCTGGCGCCATCGAGCGTCCCGCCGCCGTTCACCACCATCCGGTAGTTGCCATAGCTCTGCTCGAAAGAAATGGTGACCCCGGAGCCGAGGCTCAGCGTCCCGCCGTTCTGGATCGTGATGTTCCCCGCCATCGTTTCCCACGTCACGTTGTTCCCAACCGTCACCGTCCCGCTGATGCTGATCGGCGTGAGGCACTTCACCGTCGTGTTCGCCGGGATCGTCAGGTTCCCACCGTCCCACCTCCAGAGCCGATACATCTTCGCCTCGCCGGAAGCAAGCTCGTCCTCGATGACGAAGTCGTTGGCGATGAGCCACCGGCCGCTGAGCGTGTCCTCGGCGATGAGGTAGTCGCCAGAGCCACCGAGGGAGTCGGCGTTGATCGTGAGCGTGATGTTAATTGGGCCGGCGGCATCGTTGGAGTATACGTCGGTTTCCCACTGGTTCACGACAAGGGCATAGTTGCTATACTTCACGTCACGATCCGAAATCGTCATCGGCGTGGCGATCGCGTTGACACCTGACTGGACCGGGGAAATGACGAGGGAGTCAACGAACGACGACGGCTCGGCGTAATCGTCGGCCCAGCTCTCGTAGTAGTAGTGGTACGGCGTCCCAACTACCGGCCTTTTGATCTCCGCCGGCCCGAGGATGGCTTTGAGTGTGTCGATATCCTCGTTGATGTCCGTGATCCAATCGTACACATCGTTGAAGGGATCACTTGCGTCTACCTCCGTATAGCCCGATCCAGAACTCGCGTTGAAGACGCCCGGCCAGTGTTCGGCAGAGCTCGGGTCTCCCCACGAAGACTCTGTATCGTCATTGTGCATATACGTGTAGTAGAATATCCCCTTCGCCCCCCACGCGAGGTGGGTGAACACGTCCATGCGGAGTGCTTCCTTGCTTGGTGGCCCGTTATTCGGGTGGCAACAGCATATGTAGTCGGTAACCGTGACGATTGACCACCACGGATACTGATAGGGATGCTCCAGCACCACGTCCCGGAGCCCACCGAGCCAGTAGTTCAGTGAGCTCGTCGCGAACGAGGTACAGCCCGGTTCGACTTCCGGTGTGTTCCTGAACCGATACGCCTCGACCCCGAACACGGGCCGACGGTGATACTCCGGGCCGTCGCCCGGATAGTCGTTCGCGTCGAGATAACCGAGCAATTTGTCGACAGAGTCCCGCTGGGTCACGTCGAACCAGCCGACAAACGTCGTCCACTGCGGATCGCTGTTGGGCGCAAGCGCCGCCGCAGCCTGACGCACATAGAGATCAAGCTGTGCCGAGTGCAGGAGGTAGCCCGACGGCTCGTGCCACGTCGCCCACCCGTAGATGTTCGTCGCGGTCAGAAAGGCGGACTGGTTCATAAGCGTATCAACCTGGCTGTAGTTAGGGCTGTTGTCCCAGAAAATGCCGTAATCGGCGTTCTCCCGCCGTTCCACGATCACCCACAGAGGCGGATTTGTGGCCGCAGCTTTCTCGATCATTGCCGACTGCGAATTGAAGTCATAGGTGTTGTCTGGCGCTGGATCAGCTGGTTGTTTCTGGATCGTGATGATGACGTCCAGTCCCGCGCCGGCAATCCTCTGATAAGCGTAGTATTGAGCCGGGTTGCTGACGGGATACGGCAGCCAGTAGGCCCCGGTCACGATCGTCTTCGTCGGGTCAGGCACCGTCGCGTGTGCGTCGCCCCACACGCCTACCACGGCTACGAGCACAGCGCCTCCGAGGAATATCTTCGTCTTCATGGTCGTACCTCCGATATTTCACTACCGCACGAGCGTCACCCGTGTGGTGGTTGAACGATCAGCGATTACCAGCCGCGCAAGGTAGGGACCGCTTCCCATCTGCCGCCCCACGTCGTCCGCACCATCCCAGATGACCGTATACCTCCCCGCCGTCAGATGTCTCTCCATCACCGTGCGCACAAGCTGCCCGGTCAGGTTGTAAATCCGCAGCGTCACGAACCCCTCCACGGGAACCGCATACCGCAGCGTGACCGTGGCATTGAACGGGTTCGGATAGCCAATGAGGCTCACGCTCTCCGGCCTCTGCCGACGGGGCTCCTCCTTTACCACCGCTGTCGCCTCCCCAACCCTCCGGAATTCCGGCCACGGATCGCCAGACCTGGGGCGGAACAGACCCAGATAGCCTCCGAAGGTATACCCACCGAGCGAGCGCTCCGCGGAAGTCTTCCCTGCCGCGTGCAGAGACGAGCCGGGGCCATACGCCCCAAAATACTGCTCTCCAACCCACCTCGCGGGGTACATATCATCCCACGCGGGAAAGCCCATCATGCGGAATACGGGGTGACCCTCCCGCGTGGTCCACCCCCACGGACGACTCCCCTCATCAACATGATGAGCCGAGCACCAGCAGACAGCCCGGGGGTTGTACATATAGAAATCCTTGGGGCAGAAGCTCCTCTTCCCCCACGTCGCCCATTGGTCATTCAGGTCCATGACCAACCTCTCGTACCAAGGGCCCGTTTGGCCATCGGTCCGCCCCACCCATATCCTCAAGGAATCGTCAAGGCGGTAGTAGTGTGCGAGATGTTCTGAGGCCAACGACCAGAAGGGGATGCGAAGGTATTGTTTCCCGTCAACGATGGTGTCGGTGATGGTGATCGTCGCCACGGTGTAGGGCGGCAGCTTGGTGCGGGAGGAGTAGTAGGTAGATGTGCAGTAGTAACACGTATCCCCCGCCATGAACTCGTACTCTTGTCCCACTTTGAAGGGGAAGACGAGGGCGACCTTCTCCGAATCAGAGAGCGTCTGGGCGGGGGTTCCTGCGGCGGAGAAGAGCAGGACGAAAGCAAGGACGTGGGGTATCATGGCTCACACCTCCAGAAGACGTAGTGACAGGCACGCAAACTCTCAAGAGGATGAACGTCGTAGTGCTCAATTATTCTACAATATAACGCGAGGAGGCAAGTTGTCAAGCACATCGGACAAGATTCTCGTACAGAAATAAATAACTGATGGTAGCCTCACCATGGCCCCCGCTATCTCACGAGC
>Ga0172365_10002257_pt1 | contig 14085 bp, 7 predicted proteins | sample LakKivSesite48cm_FD_114535 | JGI IMG/M metagenome (GOLD analysis project Ga0172365, IMG submission 114535) | Sediment microbial communities from Lake Kivu, Rwanda - Sediment site 48cm | ecosystem: Environmental > Aquatic > Freshwater > Lake > Sediment | place: Rwanda: Western Province, Lake Kivu...
AATCCCGCCAGGTCCGCTTAAATACAGACGGTGTGAAGAACCAATCGCAGACAATCTGGTTTGAATGGAATATCATCATATTAGATTAGATGTGAAACAGTTATAGCAAATTAAATAAATAATTAAAGGATTCATTATATTATATTAATTAACGGGATTGGGATGCAGATGCAGCAAAAAAGAGCTTTTTACTTAAAGTTTAGTATACTTCTATTAGTTGTAATCCTATTTTTTATTCCAGTCTCATTAGTTATATCCGAAGCGAAATCCCAAAATATCGTATTTGCACCAAGAATTATAAATTGTTCAGTAGATCCAACAAAAGTTCAACCCGGTGATCTGATGACAGTTTCTGTCTCTGTTCTAGATCCGTTTGGAGTCAAGGAAGTACAAGCTAATTTTTCCCATGAGATAGGTTTTGATATTGTGGGTCTCTCTCTAGTGTCAGGTACAATTTATCGTGGTGTATGGCAAGGACAATGGACAGTTCATGATACTAAGGTTAAGGAGTATAGTACAGTAGTTACAGTTTTATCTCGTTCAAGTTTTTCCAAATCTGTAATTATTTACTGGTTTGACCCAGTGCCTTGGTGGGATTTAGATTGGAGTTATCGAAAATTAATAACATTGAACCGTAGTCAGGTTCCAAGTACTCAGACGAATTTCCCTGTGCTTATCAGTATCACTGATACTGATTTAAGGGATAGGGCTCAGGCTGATGGTGATGATATCGTATTTATTGATAGTAATGGTAATAAGTTGAATCATGAAATTGAACAATATACTGCAGGGACGGGGGGCTTGATTGCTTGGGTGAATGTGACTAGTTTGTCTAGTGTTTCTGATACTGAGATTTTTATGTATTATGGTAATGCAGGGTGCAGCAATCAAGAAAATATTGGAGGAACATGGGATACTAACTACGTTGCTGTCTATCATAGCAATCAAGCGACAAACGAGAATCTTAGGGATTCTACAAGTAATAATAACCATGCAACGCCAGCATGCACATCTGGTTCTAACCCGATATCAACCTCCTCTGGAAAGGTAGGTAAAGCATTCACGTACTTAATCAGTGACCAAAGGAGATACGTAACACCAATAACATCGGGAAAAACATTCACGTGGGAAGTATGGGTTAAACCATCAGCGTTTTCGAATTATCACTCAATGATAGCTATTTCAAATCAGTACATGCTGTTTGATCTGTATAATTCTGGTGTTTTGAGTATGTGGTCACAAGATGGAATGGGTGGTGGAAGTTATGGAATAACCGGATTGTCTGCTGATATTTATTATAATCTCGTTTTTATTCGTGAGGGAGATAGCACAACGGCAGGGTATAAGTTTTATAAAGATGGAAATCCGACCGGTTCAACTGCGAATACGGGAACTTGGTCTGCCTCAACTGCAATTTGGCTGGGAAGCCGAGAAGGTACCACAACGCAATCCTTATCCGGGGATCTTGATGAGGTCAGAATTTCAAAAATTGCCAGAAGCGCATCATGGATAAAAACAGTATATAACACTATTAACAATGCAGTCGATGGTGGGTTCTTTTCTCTAGAATCTGAAGAAAGATCTCTTCCAACCAAACCAACACTAACATACCCTGAGAACAATGATTATACAAACAACATTGCACCAGAGTTTAGATGGACTAATGGTGAGAATCAGGAGAATAATACTTTGTATGTAAGTAATGTATCTGATTTTTCAGAAGAGCATATCAATGTTTCATTGAGTAGTGTCACTACTAGCTATATAACACCGGGGGGAAAAGCGTTAGGTGAGGGTAGGTGGTATTGGAAGGTTGTTGCAAATAACAGCCAAGGAACCAACTCATCATCTGTATACAGTTTTATTGTGGATACCACACCGCCGTTACCAGTAACTCTTGATTCACCAGCAAATGACAGTAGTACTGATAGCAACTCTGTAACCTTTAGTTGGTTATCAACAAATGATAATACCACAAACACTACTGATGTTTCAGGTATTAAATGGTATCAACTACAAGTAGATACCACTAATGATTTTCCATCTCCATTAGTTGATGCATATACGCCAAATAGTGCGACTTTTAGTTTAACTCGAACAGTAAGCGGTAGAGTCGTCTGGCGTGTACGAGCATGGGATCAAGCAGGAAACCACGGTGAGTGGTCAGAAATAAGAAATCTCACTGTCTTTAGCTATTCTTTGGAGGCGGATTCATCAACAATTCAGATAAAAAGAGGGACCAGCGGATCTACGACCTTGAATATCGATCTTATTTTCGGTGATGTCGAAAATGTATCTCTAAGCAGCCAGTGGATTGGCGATATCCAACCCTCTTCGATAACAGTAAGTTTCAGCACACAAGAAGCTCCTGTTTCATTTGATTCTACAGTAACTTTCACAGCTGAAGAAAGTGCATCAACCGGAACATTCACTTGTAGAATAAACGCTACAAGTAATTCTAGTATCAACCGCTCTGTCGACATCGATGTTACTGTTTATAACATGCTATTCTCATTAGATTTATTTCCGCGTTCAATCTCATTAATACGGAGCGATCAAGATACTGCCACCGCTTCAGTTAATTTTGATCAAGGTGCCCTTAGTGCCGTTGACCTTGAAGGCACTTGGGTTGGCACTGCACCCAGTGGTGTTTCAACAGCGTTTAGTCCAAGTTCAGGAACACCGAACTTTGACTCGACAATTACGTTTGCAACCTCGAGCTCAGCAACAGCAGGAAGTTTCGTTTATAGAGTAACAGGAACATCATCAGGATTGTCTAAAACAGCAAACATATACGTAGACATTTCTAAAGAGTTGACTCTTACAGTTACAACTAATAAACAAACGTATGAAAAAGGGCAGAACATACAGATATCTGGAACAGCTAAAGATCCAGACGGCAACTCTGTTGACAGCGGGACAGTAACTGTTAATTTAAGTGCTGGAAACTGGTCCCATACATTTACAACGTCTATCTCGAATGGAATATACAGCACTAGTTATTATATTACTTTTGAAAAACCGGACGGCGATTGGGATATCTCGGTCACTGCCACTGATAGCAAGGGGCATGAAACCTCCTCGCCACAAACAACATCCGTATCTGTAGAATCACCTGAGATCTATGAACAATACACTATTAGTGTTGTTACCCCGCCAGCTGGTCAAGTTTTTAAGAGAGGAGAGACTGTAACCTTTACAATATCTCTTGTTAACAAAAACAATGAACGAGTGCAAGGGGCAGATGTAAAAGCTTGTCTAGCATCCGGCGAAGTAATATCTTTTTCAGAGGGGTCACCGGGCATCTATTCAATTAGTTATGACTTAGGTTATGATTTCCCGCTTGGTGGCTTGAATATATATGTTGAGGGGAAAAGATACGATGACGAAAAACTGAAAGTAGGTTTTAATTTCATAGATTTCAAAGTATCAGCTGTAGTGCTTACTATGAAGCTTGTTGAACTCAAACCAGGGGATTTAGTAGAAGTTGGTGAGCAGATCAGCATTAAGTTAGAAGCTCTTTATCCCAATGGTAATCCTGTTGAAAACAGCATGATAACAGCGATTGGACCCAATGGTACGGAGCTAGTATTCAGTAAAAGCAAGTCGGAGAGAGGAATGTATATCGCCAGTTATGTTCCTACTGAGATTGATATTGGAAATTGGGAAATACGCGTAATTGGAGAAGATGCATATGGGAATTCTTATGCCGGCAATATAGTAAATGTTGAGATTGCACAAACAAAGATACTCAGTTATTTATCTCGGTATTGGTGGGCAACTATGCTTGGAATTCTTATCACAGCATCTTGCGCAGGTTACGTTACCAAAAGAAAAGTCGGCAAGGCCAAACTTCGTAAACTTAAAGATGAAATCTTAGAGCTCAACAAGTTGAAGGAGAAAAACGCTATTTTCTACTATTCAGATTATACAATCAGCAGAGAAACCTACGAGCGACTTTCTCAAGATTATGAAAGTAGAATTGCACATCTTTCTAAAAAGCAGAGGATGCTCGAGAAAAAGTACACAACAAAAAATAAGAAAAAAGAGAAAAAAAAATGAGGATAAAAAGAAACCTTGAAGAAAAAGCAATAATCTTTGGATTAGTGCTAATAATATGTTTATTGCAAACAATATCCGCTAAGAGTAGTTGCAACATTCAGTTAGATGTCCCATCAGGTCTTGGATTGAGCTTACAGACTGATAATGAAAGCTATGAAAAAGGACAATGTATCATAATATTTGGAAACATTACGAACGTCTCCGATGAAATAGATCTTTTAGGTTATGTAAAAATTACTCTAGAGTACGAAGACTGGGGGAGATATACTACAACTACTTTGCAAGACAATTCATATGAATACCTTTACAATATCTCATATGGAGATCCAGATGGCCTCTGGAATATCACTGTTGAAATTGAAACAGAACAGGGAAATAATGTCTGCTGTTATAAGAACGTAAACGTATCTCTTCCATCTGATATCATGCGTTATAAAATTGCATGGTTTTCTCCTTCAGATGAAGCAATTTACTACAGAGGAAGCACGTTTGATATTTCAGTATTTATCACAGAAGATGATGATGGCGTAACAAATGCTTCAGCAAGCTGTATTCTACCGTCTATGGAAAAAGTGGAGTTGTCTGAAATAAAACAGGGTTACTATAGTGGATCTTATTTTATTCCATTGGATAGTCAGACAGGGATATGGTCGCTATCAGTTGAAAGCATTAAAGGGAGCGAGTCTTCTTTGGCCGCAGGGGGAAGTAACCTTGAGATTCAAATAAAACCTGCTTCGCTTAACTTAGATATACTCGAGCAATCTTCGAACGAATATATTCTAGGAGATCCGATGGAGATCAAGGTTCATCTAGGCTATCCCGCTGGCGATGATATTGAAGATGCTGCCGTAACAGTGAAAATTGCTGATGAAAATCTGACATTAAATAGTGAGGGCAGCGGCGTATACTCTGTAAACTTCACGACTGTCATTAATAATGTTGGAAGCCGTATCGTTGAGTTTTCAGCCTTCGATCAATTTGGAAACAGTGGCTCTGCAACCCAGATCATATACATAGTCGAGAGGGTGACATCTGAGTTTCCTTATTACCAGATTTTAGGTTTTATTATTGTAATAATAATCAGTGTTTTAGTTGTTATTTTTATTAAGAAGCGTTTTTCCTTGCTCCATTTGAAAGATATTGAGAGTGAAAAAGAGGAATTATTGCGTCTTCAAAATGAGACAGTAACTAATTATTACATAAAAGGTTCGATTTCTAGAGAGACATATGATATACTTATAAGAGAATATGCGGAGCGCCTCGCCGAACTTGGAAAGAAACATCCAAAGAAGGAAAAAATTAGCAGGGTTAAAAAAATAAAAAGTACCAGGAGGGGTTGATAGATGTCTGATGAGTCTGAAATCATAAAAGTATTTGGAGAGAAAATAGAAGAATTTGGCAGTAAAAAACCTGGCATTTTTACGGCATTGCAGATGATGGAGGAAGTATCAGATAAAGTACCTGATAAGAATAGCTACAGCGCTGAAAACGACATAAAAAGAATAAAAAAAGATTTTGAACTTGGAACTGCTGAAGAAAAATACCGGGCGATCTTCGAAAACTATGCAATTGCTATAACCCTGGCAGACGAAAAAGAGCATATCGTTTTATGGAACAAGTATGCCGAGGAACTCCTAAACATGAATGAAGAAGATTTGTTCATGAAGCCCGTTGAATCTCTCTATCCACCTGAAGAATGGAAGAGGATACGCTCAGAAAATGTGAGACAGAAGGGAATTAAATATCGAATGGAAACCAGGATGTTACGAAAGGACAAAGGACCATTTGATGTAGAAATATCACTATGCACTTTAAAGGGGGCTGGAGGGAACGTAATAGGTTCCATTGGAATAATAAAAGATATAACAGAGCTAAAGAAAATTAAAAAAGAATTGACAGAATATGAGAATGTATACCGTACAGTCTTTGAGAATTCTGCAGTGGCCATAACCGTAACCGATGAAAACGAAAAGATTGTTTCTTGGAACAAATACGCAGAGAACATTCTAATGATGGATAAAAACGATTTGTACATGAGGCCCATTAACTCACTTTACCCTTCTGATGAATGGAGAAGAATCAGATCGGAAAACGTTCGGCAAAAGGGCATGCAACATCATATGGAGACAAAGATAATAAATAAAAACAATGAACTAATCGATGTGGACCTTTCTTTAAGCGTTTTAAAAAATTCTGAAGGAAAAGTTATTGGCTCAATTGGTGTAATAAAAGATATCACTGAGAAGAAAAAAGTAGAAAGAGCAGCAAAATATGAACATGATCTAATGCAGTCACTTTTAGATAACATTTCCGATTCTATTTTCATAAAGGACGACAAGAACAGATTTATAAAGGTGAATAAAGCAAAAGCTATGCATCTGAATGTAGCCCCAGAAGAGATGATTGGAAAAACAGATTTTGATTTTTACTCCAAGGAAGAAGCGGAGAAGATGATTTTTGATGAGAAATATGTAATGGTTCACAAAGACATAATTCATAGAGAAGAAAAAATCACAAGACCAAATGGTGAACAAGTATGGGTCTCTGTTGCTAAAGCCCCATATTACGACAACCATGGCAATGTTGTTGGTATTCTAGGTATCTCAAGAGATATCACTGATCGAAAAAAATATGAAGAAGCTTTATATGAAAGCGAGGAGAGGTTTAGAGATCTTTTTGAAAATGCCAATGATCTAATACAAAGTGTAGACATCGATGGAAGATTTATTTATGTAAACAAAAAGTGGCTAAGGACTCTAGGATACACAGAAGATGAGGCAAAGAATTTAACTATCACAGAAATCCTCCGTAAAGATCAAATACCTCATTGCATGGAAATAATTAAGGAAATATATAGCGGTAAATCATTTGATAAAGTAGAAACCGTCTTTGTGAGTAAAGACGGCCGTGAAATCTACGTCGAAGGAAATGCAAACGCGAGATTCAAGGACGGTAAATTCATCGCAACCCGTAGCATTTTTAGAGATGTCACTGAGAAGAAGAAAGCAGAAGAAGAACTAAAAGAGAGCGAAGAACGACATCGAATTCTTTTTGAAAGTTCTCGGGATGCCATCATGACTCTTGAACCGCCATCATGGGGTTTTACATCAGGTAATCCAGCAACAGTGGAAATGTTCAAGGCGAATAACGAAGAGGAATTCATATCCCATGGACCTTGGGAGTTATCTCCCGAACACCAACCAGACGGACGCCCCTCCAAAGAGAAAGCAAAGGAAATGATTGAAACAGCTATGCGAGAAGGCTCCAACTTTTTTGAATGGACTCACAGGAGCTTAGATGGAACAAACTTCCCCGCAACAGTACTTCTCACAAGAATGGAAATCAAAGGAAAACAATTCCTACAGGCCACTGTTAGAGATATCACTGATCGAAAAAAATATGAGGAGGCTTTATATGACAGCAGGGAGAGATACAGAACAATTTTTGAAAACAGTGCAGTGGCAATCATGGCTACTGATGATAAGGAAAATATCATCTCTTGGAATGCTTACACTGAAAAAATGTTAGGGATGGACAAGAACGACTTGTATATGAAATCGGTTAAAAGTCTATACCCTGAAGATGAATGGAAAAAAATCAGAGAAGAGAATTTACGGCAGAAGGGGATGCAACATCATTTTGAAACAAGGATGTTAAAGAAGAATAATGAGCCAATCGATATCGATATATCACTCAGCATAATAAAAGATAAAGATGGAACGATTACTGGATCCATTGGAGTCATAAGGGACATCACGAAGAGGAAAATCGCTGAAAACGAACTCAACAAAGAGCATCAACAGTTGATCTCTATCAATCAGAACCTCGAAGAAATAGTTGGACAGAGGACCGCCGAGGTCAAGAATTTACTCAAACAAAAAGATGAGTTCATCTATCAACTCAGTCATGACCTCAAAACACCTCTGACCCCATTGAACTCTTTGCTTCCGGTAGTGAGGAAGAAAGTAGAAGATGAAGAATTAAAGAAATATCTTGATCTAGCCATCCAGAATGTTGGATACATGAAGAACCTCGTACAAAAAACCATAACGCTCGCCATTTTGAATTCCACCTCTGTCGAATTTGAGATTGAGAATGTGAAAATCTGGGACATAATAGAAAGAGTGACAAAAAAGCATGACAATATATCGGGAAAGAATAATATCAAAATTGAGAACCTGATTGTAAAAGATGTTATGATAAAAGCTGATAAGCTCAGGTTCGAGGAGCTAATGGATAACCTCATCAGCAATGCCATAAAATATACACCTGAGGGTGGCAAGATAGAGATAAATAGCGAAAGACAGGGGGACCTGATGAGATTTTCAGTTAGAGACACAGGCGTTGGAATGACTAAGGAACAGTCTGAGAAGGTCTTTAATGAATTTTATAAAGCAGATAAAAGCCGCCATGATTTCCAAAGCAGCGGACTAGGCCCTTCTATATGCAAGCGTATCGTTGATAAGCACGGTGGAAAAATTTGGGTTGAGAGTGAAGGTCTTGGAAAAGGAAGTACATTTTACTTCACATTTAAAATAGCTGAAAATGAGGAAGGAATTAAAGTTGGAGGTGATAATAGTTGAAAAAAAAGATTTTGGTGGTTGATGATAGCCCAGATGTTACAACTGTGATAAAAAGTCTGTTAGAAGGGGAATACAATGATTACGAAGTCATGATATCAGAAAGTGGCGAGGACTGCCTGGAACTTCTAAATAAAGATCTTGTTCCATATGCGATAATACTAGATATCATGCTACCGGGCATAGACGGATTTGAAACATATGAACGTATCAGAAAAATTGACAAATTGAAAAAGGTCCCTGTACTATTTTTAACAGCTCGTACGGATCCTTTCACTGTAGAACAAGGTCGTTTCCTTGGCGATGACTTCATCGAAAAACCTTTCGAAATAGAGGATGTGATAGTAAGAATCGAACGGGCGATCGAAAAATTAAAAGAGCAGGTTTAACCATTTGCTTGGTCCTTGCAGGACATATCTGGGACGATTTCAATACCGTTGCTTGTGATGTTCATAGTAACAATCTTCTGAGAGTGAGACGCTCCACGTAACTTGAATATCTCGACGCCTCTAGTTCTTTTTTTGACACCTTGGAAATTGTAAAAAACAAAGATGCCATCTGCAAGGAATTCTTCTACACCAGTATTTGAAAACCTATGAGGTGCATCCGTTGACTCGGTTATCATGAAGGTTGTTACGTTCATCTCTTCGAAATATCTGAACAGCTGTTCGATATATATCCTATACTGCCTCTTTGTCCCTGAAAAAGCTGTTTCAATAGCAGAAATTGAATCTAATGCAAGTAGACAAGCATCAAAATCTTTAGGGATAAAATCCAACACCAGATCTATATCGACGGGGAGCGTACCGCTGGCTTTTTCCAGAAGAGCCTCAATTGACCTGGCCAATCTAATTGGTTGTAACCTTTTGAGGGCGATTCTTCCCTTGCCATCCGCGCTTAGTATTATCTGCTCTGGGCTTCTCTCTATTTCTTTAACTTTGAAACCAAATTCTATCATATGGTCTTTTAACCTATCTGGTCTCTCCTCCATAGATAGAAAAACACAATCTCTTCCTTCCAATGCTTTATTGTAGATGACTTGTGTACAAAAAATAGTTTTTCCACTACCTGGACCACCTGCCACTATGATATTAGATCCAGCAGGTATGCCTTTTTGTAACAGCTCATCAAAACCTGCGACACCCGTGAACATCCATTTCCTTTCTTTAGATTTTGTAACTGTCTTTTTTTTATCTGGTGGCTTCATCTCTGTTATAAGAGGGGCTTCAAACTTTTCTTTAACGTCTTCCTCAGCAAAACTTTCTTCAGGTGGTTTCGTAAAAAAGTCTTCTTCTTCATCTTCCATTATCTTTGTTTCATAAATATTATCAACATTATCGTTTACAACCGGTACAAAGTCAAAATTTTTTGTCGAACCGAGATTTTCGATGAAGTTTTGATTATCAATACCGTATGCTTTAAAAGGAGGAAACATAAGAAACTCAGGATGCGTAACTTCTTTCTTAGCCGCGCCATTCCGTCTAAAAATAGTTCTGAGAGAAAAATCAAAAGGATCTCTTTTACCTTCCATCTTTTTTATCACTTCTTCTACCTTTTTTATAGATTTAAGATAACGGTCTGTTAGATTTTCATCGTTGCTTACTTTCGTATTTAATTTTTTACCTTTTTTAGTTTTTTTTCTCTCTGAAGTTTTTTTCTTATGCAAGAATTTTACTACATCCTTATGTTTTTCTTCTCTAAGCGGGTCATGTTTTTTTTGTAATTTTTTTTCTTTTTTAAAAGTAAAAATATTTCTAAATCTACTATTTTCTTTTGTCATCCCATCTAGCATGTATATAATGTAAAACACGTCTTTTTTAATAAAAGTTTCTATTGGCGGTACTGCGAGGTTAATTGCTGATCCTCAAGATGATGTATCTATGTTGATATATAACATACTTCAGTAGAGAGAGATGCATTTCATCAACAAATAATTTCCAAGTATCCTATCCGCAAAGTTTATAGGCGCCCTACAAATTTTTCTCATTTAAAATAGGCATATCCCGCCAGGTCCGTCTAAAATTAGCATGTTTAGAAATATATTTTACCCTTACAAATTAAAAATTTTTAAAAATGTAAGGGTAAATTATTCAAGATATTTTTCATATTCTTTGACATATCTTTTGAAAAACCAAAGTGTAAAAGAATTGACTTCCTTGTCCATTTGGCTTTTTTCCAATGCATTATAATAACTGTCTCTTTCTGAATAACCAATTACGAGCATTGGATAATTATTTTTGTGCAATACATAGTTCATCAATAGTCTTGATATCCTACCATTACCATCGCCGAATGGATGAATTGAAACAAACTTAAGATGAACGAGTGCTGCAAGATGAACAGGATGCATCTTGTTTTTGTTCTCATTATACCAATCAAAAAACTCGCTAATTAAAAAATCAAGTTCTATTGCATGAGGTGGGGCGTATTTGCTACCAGTTATCCCAACGTCATACTTCCTAATTATTCCTGCTTTATCCTTCTTTGTTTCTTTAAAAAGTTCTTTATGCCAATGGATAACTGTTGCAATAGTGATATTTTTCTTATAATTAAGCATTTCATAAAACACTTTCCTGTGAAGCTCTGCTTCTTTTACATCCTCAATTGGTCTTCTTGAAGGTGTAATGCCTTTTTCTAAAAGTAATGCTGTTTCTCTATGGGTAAGCGTCGATCCTTCGATTTTATTTGTTGTGTATGTGAATTTTACTGCAAAAGTTTCAAGTTCTTTTTCTTCTATTTTTTTAGGCATTTTCTTTTTATTTTTGTCAAAATTATCCTTAATTCTATCAAATTTATCATACCACTGCTCTTGATATATTTCTGTTAGAAATTCTTTTTTTGTTTTTTCAATATCTTTTGGAATTTTCTCACCTATGTATTTTTCTTTATAGTGAACTTTTCCATTGATTCTATATGTGTGTTGAAGGTAATGGTAGGTTTTGTTTGAGATCTTTTTCTTCTTTATCGAAACCATAATAGTATATTACCCTTACATATTTATAAATATTTCGTTTTTTTTCTAAAATGTAAGGGCAAATACATTTTTATTAATTCAAAAGCAAAACTTATTTTATATCTTATAAACTTCAATAAAAGGTCATTGAAAGTATTAATAAAAATAAAATATTGCATATTGCTCCAACAGATAGCTGTAGAAAAACGAAAGATTAGCATTCTAAATACAGTGCCCCTGCTGTAAAACAGGCCTAGCCTGCCAGGTTCATAATATTTTTACTCATATTGTTTCATTTCTAAAAGCCAGGGATCTCCTTCATCTAGTTTATGAATAATTCGAGCAGGCATACCTGTAAAATATACTTCTATTCCTCCTTTATCTGGATGAGCAGGCCAAATAAGAACTTGGTCTCCAAGGTCATGAGGAATAACTGATACTGGTTTACCAGTGCCAAAGTCTATGTCATAAATATGAAGCTTTGAAAAATTATTGATATGAACAACTGTTGGTTTTTTTGAATGCATCTTTGTGAAGTCAAAAGGAAATAAAAGTAAATTATGATTCATTAGATTAACAGACATTATAATTAATTTTTTTAGTTCTTGTGAAGGTGTTTTTCGAATTGGTTCAAGAGTTTGATGAATAATTTTAGCTATTTCATTGACGCTTGCCCCTACAAAAAAAGAGGGAGTTGTGATAAAAGTTGATGCATTTCCTACAAAATTTGTTGGAATATCTTTCAATCGATTACGAACATTTGCAACTGTAACATATTTGCATTTTGTTTTTTCATCAAGTTTAAAAAGTTTCATGAACATATATGTAATAAATGATGAAAGCGCAACATTTCCACTACAATTAAAATTATTATCAGTTGATATTTTTTGTTTAAATTTTTTAAGTGATTCAGGAGATATATAGAATGCATTTGTTCGTTCATTCAAGATACCAGAGATAAATTTAGGAAGAAGTTTTAAAAAAGATAATTTAGGAATTTTTTTCCAGCCTAGTTCATAAGCATTTTGTTTAACCTGTTCTTTAGATAGATTTTCTGGTAAAGGAAATAAAGTCTGATTTAAAACAGGTTTTATAAAATCTTCTTTTTTGCAGATTTGTGACCAGTTATATACCATTGTATAAAAACTATCTCCATCCATACACATATGAGAGCATTCAATTCCTAAAACACAGCCATCTTTTAATCTTGTAATCTTTATACTCATAGGCGGATCAAGTCCTCGTTTTATCTTCGGTGGTTTTATAACTGTTGAAAAATGTCTAATTGGATTTTTTATATTAAACACATCTTTTATTGATAGATCTGATTCATCAATCTCAGTGAAAGAAACTCCATCGTTGGTGAGATGGACACTATTTTTATCTTTCATTCTTCCACAAAGATGAGGATAGTAATTTAGAAGTTTTTTTAGTCCAGATTTTATAATTTTTACATCTAATTTTTTATCAAAAATCCAGGTCCCCCGTATTACCATAGGGTAACATGACTGATCTAAAACTGTTAAATTCCAAACTGTAGAAGGTTGGATATTTTCTTCTGCTCTTATGTATTCAATTGTTGGATTTGTATTCATAATTACCTTTACAAATAGATATCAAAAGTAAACTAAAAAGATTTTGTAAATAAAAAAACCTGGTTGTATTGATTTAACATATAGTTGCATATAAACAAGAAATAGACGTTCCAAATACAGCATCCCTCCTGTAAAACAGGTCTAACCCACCAGGTCCGTACTTTGTGTAGTCATTTTATTAATTATTAATTGTTCTCTGATATGCGTGAGGAAGATATGAAAGCACCATTTGGACTTATTTTTGTATTTGTTGTTATAATGTTTTTGGCAGGTTGTGTTGATGAGAATGTCTCTGACAATGGCTCTAGTGGCTCTGGTATAGTTGGTTTCAAGGACTTACTTCCTGCAGAGATCGCGGCCTTGGCTGAGGATTTCTATCCAGCAGGATGGACCAGGCAGAGCATCCTGGATAAGTTGCCAGAAGCAGTAAATAAAACAGGTAACATGGAATTTGACGAGTGGTCTGGTGTTGTTCTTATCACTGGTGATATGCACATAGTTGATTTGACGATACAGCCTGGTACAATCGTGTTCATCTCTGCAAATTCTGATGACCAGCATGATGGTTGGACGTCAACAGTTGATCCTGTGAACCCACATGAGTTCTTTGGTGAGAACTATTCTTATGAACACGTATTTATCCAAGTGAGTGGCGAGCTTGTTGCTAGAGGGACTGCTGATGAGCCGATTATCATTACTTCTACATCCAGTGACCCTTGGCTTGCTGATTGGGAGAAGATAGTTTTTGAGAGAGGCGTGCTCGAGTACGCTGTCGTTGAGTACGGGAGCGGTATGGCAATAGAATCGTCCGACGTTACGATCTCTCATTGTTTGATCAGAGATATGTTGAGCCAGGGCGTCATGTTCGGTACGTGGCCCGAGGCTGGTATGACCG
>Ga0172365_10002258_pt1 | contig 14081 bp, 16 predicted proteins | sample LakKivSesite48cm_FD_114535 | JGI IMG/M metagenome (GOLD analysis project Ga0172365, IMG submission 114535) | Sediment microbial communities from Lake Kivu, Rwanda - Sediment site 48cm | ecosystem: Environmental > Aquatic > Freshwater > Lake > Sediment | place: Rwanda: Western Province, Lake...
AAGGCAAAATCAGGCTGAGTAAAATTATTATTGTAAGTAAACCTTTAGCCATATTTTTTTATTTTATTTCAGACCTTTTCCATTTTTATTTTAACTCTTTTTAAAAAATAAATCAACCCCAAAGAGGGGTTGATTTCCAACGAAGAAACTTTTCTTTTCAATTCAAACTTATGCTCCGACGAATCTCTTGGCAATGGCTGGAATTGCCCTCGACAGAAGCGCTACCACTAAACCAACGCAGGCAAAAATAATGTAGTTTCTTCCAGTGGTCACTTTTTCAGGAGCTCCAGCAGCAGTAGCTAGGGTAAATGCTCCCAAAATAATCATTATTGCTGCTACCGCTATCAAAATGAAAGAAATCCAGTCGGTGACATTATAAATCGAGTTCATTAAACAAACTGAACCCCATTCCTTGGTCATACAATCACCTGTCGTGTCTCCAGAAGCAGGACAATCGGGAGTCAAAGCCGGTGCTGACTCTGGGTCATAAATAGTGTGCGTCTTCATATATCTGACGGCTCCGTAGGTTATATTTCGTCCCATTGTACAAGAAGATATCTGGGCTGATGCCACCAGAGGCATCAAACTAGCCAAGAGGATTAATAGAGCTAATTTCTTTACCATTTTAGATTTCTATTTTATTCAATTTTTTTCCTCGACCTTTGTTAAAAATATTTTTTAACTCCCTATTCTTTTTACCACAGCAACTAGGGCTCTGGCAAGCATTACCACAAAAAAGCCAATGGCAGTATATAAAGCGATTCTTTTGGCTTTAGTTACTTTTTCGGGATCTCCAGCTGAAACTCCTAATAAAAACCCAGCGATTATCCACATTAAAGGAGCCAAAACCAAAGCCAGATAGAAAATAAAGTTAATAATGTTTTCGACTATATCTTCAAAACTGGTAGCATTAAGAGGATTAGGAAGACAAATCACACCTGTAGGACAAACTTGCGCTTCAGTAAAATTGCACAATAATAAAAGACAAATAATTATTGTTAAAATCAGTAAAACTTTCCTCATTAATTGAATTTTATCATTTTGAAAATAAAAGTCCATAATGTTGTGGGCCAGCCTCAAATTCTTTTTCTGGTTTGAGGTTGATTTCAACCGCCAATTTTTTAACTTCTTGGGGTGAAATCTTTTTTTCAGGCCCTAATTTGCTTTCTTTTTTCCAATCAACAATCAAAATTTTTCCTCCTTTTCTCAAAACTCTTTTTGCTTCTTCAAAAACTTTCTTTTTTTCTTCGCATTCAAAGAGCAGGTTTGTCATCAAGACTAAATCGCAACTTTGGCTTAACAACCTTATCCCTTTTTCCACATCCCCCTTTACCAGTTCAATATTGGAAATTCCTTCTAATTTTGCTTTGCTTTTTAAGGCGGAAAGGGGCTCTTCCAATATGTCTACTGCATAAATTTTACCATCTTCTAGGATTTTGGCAAGGGGTAAAACCCAGCCGCCTGAACCACAACCGAAATCGGCGGCAATTAAATTTTTTGCCAAATTTAATTTTTCTAAGACTTCTTTTGGTTTTAAAAAACTGTTCATGAATTTAGATAAAAGTGGCAGAAGCCACCAGGTCGCCTTCTTCCAACTTCATTACTCTTACTCCCTGGCTTTGCCTCTTTAGTTTTGGGATGGAAGAAATTTTTGTCCTAATAGCTTGACCTTTTTGAGAAATGGCAATTAAATCCTCTTCTCCAGTTAAAACTTTGAATGCAATAATTTTACCAGTTTTTTGATTTGTCTTTGCAGCTTTAATTCCCATCCCTCCTCTTTTTTGCAATTTGTATTCTATTAAATCAGTCCTTTTGCTAAATCCATTTTCGGTTAGTGTTAATAAATATTCTTTTTCTTTATTCTTTTTTGATTTTATTGTTTCCACGCCAACTACCTCATTATTTTTCAATCTTATTCCTCTTATCCCTACCGATTGTCTGCCCATCGGCCTCACTTCCTTTTCGTTAAATTTAATTGCCGTTCCCTTTTTTGTTACTAAAATTACTTGGTCATTACCAGTTGATTTTTGAACTGATTTTAAAAGGTCTCCCTTTTTTAAACTAATTGCTATTAATCCCGACCTCCTCACTTTTTTGAAATCTTCTAGGGAGGCTTTCTTTATTATACCCTCTTTTGTCGCCATAATTAAATATTTAACTCCTACTTTCAAGTCATTTTTTCCTAAACTTAAAAGGGCTAAAATTTTTGCTTGATTTGATATTTCTAAAAAATTAGTTATCGCTCTTCCTCTTGATAACCTGCTTTCTTCGGGAATTTCATAAACGGGCAGAGAAAAGGCCCTTCCTGATTCGACGAAAAACAAAAGTTGGTCTTTGGTATTTGTAGCCAAAAAGTGCTCAACTTTGTCCTCTTCTTGGGTTTCCATGCCGATTACTCCCCTCCCTCCCCTTCTTTGAATTCTATAGGCCCTGGGGTTAACTCTTTTTATATAACCGCCCTTGGTTAAAACAATTATCGTTTCCTCCTCGGGAATCAGTTCTTCGTCAGAAATCTCGCCAACTTTTTGAACAAAAACTTTTGTTCTTCTCTCCGATTTAAATTTTTCTTTAAGTTGACCAAATTCCTTTTTTATCACCTCTTTTACTTTTTGTGGACTTTTTAAAATCAAACTCAATTCTTTTATTTGAACTTTAAGTTCTTTTAACTCGTCTTCTATTTTCTTCCTTTCTAGTTTTACCAGCGAAGATAATTTTATTTCCAAAATGGCATTGGCCTGGATTTGGTCTAATTTAAAATTTTTCATTAACCTTTCTTGGGCTTCTTTCCTATCTCTTGATTTTTTAATTAAGGCTATTACTTTGTCTATATTACCCAAGCATTTTTCAATTCCTTCTAGAATATGGTTTCTCTCTTTTGTCCTATCTAAATCATACTTTGTCCTTTTAAGGATGATTTCTTTTCTAAATTCCAAAAATTCACTCAGCAATTCTGCCAGACCCATTACTTTAGGTTGTATTCCGTCAGATAAAGCGAGCATATTTAAATGGAAAGCTCTTTGTAAATCGGTGAATTTATAGAGGGCATTCAAAATTTTTCTTGGCTGGGCTTCTGATTTTAGTTCAATCACGATTCTCATCCCTTCTTTGTCAGACTCGTCCCTTATTCCCCTAATCCCTTCTATTTTTCTTTCTTGAACTAAACTGGCGATTTGTCCTAATAGAGAAGATTTTAAAACCTGGAAGGGAATTTCGGTAATGATAATTTTTGTTCTTTTACCCTCCTCTAATATCTCCGCCTTTCCCCTAATTAAAATTGGACCCTTGCCAATGGAATAGGTTTCAATCATCGATTTTAAATCAAAAACCTGGCCTCCGGTTGGAAAATCTGGTCCTTTTATGAATTTAAAAAGATCTTCAGTATCGGTTTTTGGATGATACAAAAGATGAATTAAAGCATCTAAAACTTCGGAAAGATTATGGGGTGGAATGTTGGTTGCCATTCCAACAGCAATTCCCAGGGTTCCGTTTAAAATGAGTTGGGGAAAGGGGGAAGGTAAAACCTGAGGTTCTTTTCTCGTTCCATCATAATTAGGAATGAAATCGACAGTATTTTTTTCAATGTCTCTCAAAATTTCCTCTCCGATTCTCGAAAGCCGGGCTTCAGTGTAACGCTGGTGGGCAGGAGGATCACCGTCAATCGAGCCAAAGTTTCCCTGACCTTCAATGAGAGGATATCTCAAAGAAAAATCCTGGGCCATTCTGACCAAGGCCTCGTAAATTGGGGCGTCGCCATGGGGATGGTATCTAGCCATGCAATTACCTACTGTCGAAGCAGATTTTCTGAATTTGGTATTATATCTTAAGCCATCTTCGTACATTGCATATAGGATCCTTCTTTGAACTGGTTTTAAACCATCCCTGACATCGGGCAAAGCCCGAGAAACAATAACCGACATTGCGTAATCAATGTAAGACTCTTCCATCTCTCTGGTAATCTCTTTTTCTCTCAAAAACTCACTGTTTACTTTTTCTTTTGTTTTGTTTTGCTTCATGGCGAGATTTACTTTGAGAATAGATTGGGAATTCCAATTTTAGGCATTTTCTCTAATTGTTCTTTAAGTTTTTGAATTTGAAATTCTTCTTCTATTTTTTCAATTTTAACTTCTTTTAATTTAGCCTGGATATATTTTCCGTAAAGAAAAAGAAGAAGTATTGCAAAGGGAATCAATATTAACCAAAAAACAGTTTTTCTTTCTCTTTCTGGTAAATTTCTAACTTTTTCTAAAAATCTCATGGTTTTAACAAAACTATCCTTGCTTCTTCTGAGGAAAGATCTCTTTTCTTGATTGTTAATTTTGGAAGAGATTCCAATTTTTTTATTCCCAAAGGCTTCAAAAACTTTTCTAATCCATCTAATTTTATTTTTAATTTAGGTATGGAGTAATGCATAGGAATTGTGATTTTGGGCTCAATTTGGGCCATGATTTCTATTGCCTCTTTAGCTGAAATTGTGTAATTTCCACCTACTGGAATCATTAAAATATCAATGTCCCCTATTTTTTCTAATTGTTCGTCGGTCAGTTTTTTTTGACCAAAATCACCCAAATGACAAATCTTTATTTCTTCTGCTTCAATGGTGTAAATAGTATTTTCGCCTTTTTCTTGACCTTCTTTTTGGTCGTGCCAAGAAGGAATGCCTTCAATATAAACTTCTTTGGCTTCATATTCTCCCGGGTTTTCAACTAAAAAAGGGTTTCCTAAAATGGCCTTTTTGTTATTATGATCACGGTGCGAATGAGAAATTAATAGAATGTCGGCTTCCATCTTAGGAATTTTCAAACCAATTTCTTCAGAGAAGGGGTCAATAACAATTTTTACTTGTTCTCCCTTGCCTCGATTGACTAGGACTTGGAAACAAGAATGGCCTTTCCAAAAAATTTGCATAGTGGTATAAAAAATTTTAACAGGTTTTTCCTTTTATTTCAACTTCAAAGAGGTGTAATTTTGAATGGAGCCAACTTGTTAATAAAAAAGGGATGTGGTATATAAGGAAATATGAAAGACTTATTAAAAGAAGATGAAAAACTTAAACCATTAAAGATTGGGCAAATTGTTGAAGGCAAAATAATCGCCAGAGGAAAGTCCTCAATTTTTTTGGATTTGGGGAGTAAAGGAACGGGCATTATTTTTGGAAAAGAGTTTTTTGAAGCGAAAAATCTTTTAAAGGATATAAAAATAGGAAATAAGGTTTTTGCCAAGGTGTTAGATTCAGACAATGAAGCAGGTTTCGTTGAGCTCTCTTTGAGTTCTGCTTCTAAAGAATTGGCTTTTGAAAGTTTGAGAGAAGCAAAGATAATGAAGGTGAAAATAACCGGAGCAAATAAAGGGGGACTTTTAACCCAAGTTTCGGGAATCCCAGCCTTCTTGCCCGTTTCCCAATTAAGTTTAAAGAATTATCCCAGAGTTAAAGGCGACACTGAAAAAATATTTAAAAAATTACAAAAGTTTATTGGAAAAGAAATGGAGGTAAAGGTTTTAACTTTAAACCGAGGAGGAGGTCAAATCATCATTTCGGAAAAATTGGCCCAGATAGAAAAATCAAAAGAGAGTTTAAAAAACTATAAGATAGGAGATATAGTCGAAGGAGAAATAACCGGGCTTACCGATTTTGGGGCCTTCATTAAATTCAGCGATTTCTTAGAGGGACTAATCCATATTTCGGAAATGGGAGAAAATGTAAAAGACCCTTCCGAGATTGTAAAAATAGGAGATAAAATTAAAGTAAAAATTATTGACATTTCTGGGGATAGAGTTTCTCTTTCTTTAAAGGTTTGAAATTTTTAAAATTTTCTGCTAACTTTAAACTATGGATAGATTAATGAAAAATCTTTTTTTAACTTTTTTGATTTTATTTTTAATATCGGCGGCTTTTTCTCTTTTGCCAGTCCAACAAAAAAAAGAATTATCTATAAGAGAATTAGTTTTAGATATCAATCAAGCCAAAGTAAAAGAAATTTCGGTCGTAGATGATCAGATTGAAATAGTTTACAAAGATGGCGAGTTAGCCAGTTCCAGAAAAGAAAGCGGTGTCAGTTTCCACCAAATGATGGTAGATTACGGGGTTGATAGAGAAAAATTAGATTCCGTTAATATAAAAATAAAGGAGGTTTCCAGAGCTTGGGATTGGTTAGGGCCTCTTTTGATCTTTGGCGTGTTGCCACTTCTTTCTTTGTTTATTTTCTTTTGGTTTATATTCAGACAAGCTAGAGTAGGAGCCAGTCAGGCGTTTGATTTTACACGAGCTAGGGCAAGGATTTTTGGAGCCGGAACCCAACCAAAAGAGAAAATTAGTTTCAATGATGTAGGAGGGTTAAGAGAAGCAAAGGAAGAATTAAAAGAAGTTGTTGATTTTTTAAAAAATCCAAAAAAATATTTGCAGATCGGAGCGAAAATTCCACGAGGGGTTTTACTAATTGGGGCTCCGGGGACAGGAAAAACTTTATTGGCCAGAGCAGTTGCTTTCGAGGCCGGAGTACCTTTTTTTTCAATCTCAGGGTCAGAATTTGTTGAATTATTCGTCGGCGTGGGGGCAAGCAGAGTGAGGAGCCTTTTTGAGCAGGCAAAAAAGGCTGGGAGAGCAATAATTTTTATCGATGAGATAGATGCCATCGGAAGGGTGAGGGGACCGGCGATCACTGGCGCCCACGAAGAGAGAGAGCAAACTTTGAATCAAATTCTGGCTGAAATGGACGGATTTGAAAGAGCAGACGGAAGAATTATTGTTTCAGCAACTAACAGACCGGATATGCTAGACCCTGCCCTATTAAGGCCGGGCAGGTTTGACAGAAGGATTATTTTAGATTTGCCAGATATTAATGAAAGAGAGGAAATTTTGGAAATTCACTGTCGGAAAAAACCATTATCTTTAAATATTAATTTGAGAGAAATTGCTGAAAGAACACCGGGATTTTCGGGAGCAGATTTGGAAAATGTCGTCAATGAAGCAGCCATTCTAGCCGCAAGAAAAAATAAAACTCAAATTTTTCAAGAGGAATTTTTAGAATCAATCGATAAGGTTTTGTTGGGCCCGGAAAGAAAGTCCCATGTCCTTTCAAAAAAAGAAAAGGAAATCGCCGCCTATCACGAAGCTGGGCATGCCTTAACTGCCGCCTCTTTGCCAGGAGCGGAACCGGTAAGAAAAATTTCGATAGTCGCCAGAGGATTAGCAGCAGGTTATACTTTGAAAATGCCGATTGAAGAAAGGAGAATTAAAAGCAAGAAAGAATTTTTGGCTGAAATAATGGCGCTTTTTGGGGGATATTGTGCCGAAAGGGTAAAATTTGGAGAAATCTCGACTGGAGCAGCCAACGATTTAAAAGAGGCTTCAATTTTGATTAGAAAATTGGTCAAAGAATACGGGATGTCTTCTTTAGGACCGATTACTTTTGGAGAAAAGGAAGAATATGTGTTTTTAGGCAGAGAATTTGGGGAGTATAAAAATTATTCTGAGAAAATAGCCGAAAAAATTGACAAGGAAGTGTTAAAAATAACGAAAGAGTCGGAGAGAAAAGTAAACAATATTTTAAAGAATAAAAAAAGGCTTTTGGAAAAAATTGCTAAAAGGTTGATTGAGAAAGAAACAATAGAAAAAGAGGAATTTGAAAATTTGGTTGGAAAGGGAAGGAAAAAATTGATAAAAATAAAAAGGGGCACGTAGCTCATTGGTAGAGCGGTTGTCTTATAAACAACAGGTAGAAGGTTCGATCCCTTCCGTGCCCACAAAAGGGCGGTTAGCTCAATTGGTTAGAGCGTTCGCTTGACGTGCGAAAGGTTGTAGGTTCAAGTCCTGCACCGCCCAAATGGAAAAAGTAAAAGAGTTCACAAAATTATATTTAAAAAAAGATTTACCAGAAATCAGGGCCGGAGATATCGTTAGAATTTATCAAAAATTTAAAGAAGGAGAAAAAGAAAAAACTTCGATTTTTGAAGGTTTGATTTTAGCAAGAAAGCATGGAAAGGAAATCGGGGCGACAATTACGGTGAGGAAAGTAGTAGATGGGGTAGGAGTGGAAAAAATTATACCCCTTCATTCTCCAAATATCGAAAAGATTGAGATAATAAAAAGAGAGAAAGTAAGAAGAGCGAAACTCTATTATTTGAGGAAAAAATAAAGCCCCCGAGTGAGTGAAACGAGCGGACGTGGCGGAACTAGAATACGCAATGGCCTGAGGAGCCATGCCCAATTTTGGGCGTGTGGGTGCAAGTCCCACCGTCCGCACTAATATGGACGGCTAGCTCAATTGGTTAGAGCATTGCGCTTACATCGCAAAGGTTATAGGTTCGAGTCCTATGCCGTCCAATAAAATTAAGGGGGAAGCAGGTTTCAATCTTTAATCCTGATCCGTCCAAAAATTTGGTATAATTCCTTTAGGAAAGGGGTGACCGTGGAGCAAGGAGCGCTAAAGCATCTCCGAGCGAAACCAAGAGGGGGAAAACTTGGTTTCCCTCATTGAGAGCCGAGGAACGAAGTGACGTAGGCGACAAGCCGGGGTGGTGTAGCTGGTGCGCACGGATGTCTGAAAAACATCAAGATGCGGTTCGATTCTGCGCCCCGGCATAAAACTTTATGATCCCCCGTAGTGGAAAAACAGGAGCGAAGCGACGCCAGAAACCGAAGGTGTTTGGAGTAGGGGTCGGGGGATTACTGCGGGTGTCGTATAACGGTTATTACGCTACCTTGCCAAGGTAGTGAAGGGGGTTCGACTCCCCTCACCCGCTCTTGACATAACTTTTTCAAAAAGATAACATAAACAAACTTTCTCTTCTTAAATGAGGTTTTATTTAAAACAAAAGTTAATAATTGAGATTTTTTTGATTTTTTCTTCAGTCTTGGGGATTTTTTTTCAATTTCCTCTAAAGGCGGGAAAGATGGATTTTGATTTTGATTTGCAAGAATCGGTAATTTTAGAAGGAAACACTTTAGCGGCCATCAATAGCCCACAAAATCCTGAACCAAAAGTAATAAAAAGATTAAACGTAATTTTGACTGCCTATTCAAGTTCTCCTTGGGAAACAGATGGAGACCCTCATATTACTGCCGCTGGCACTAAAGTAAGAAGTGGAATTGTTGCCAATAATTTATTACCACTGGGAACAAAAATTAAAATCCCAGAAATTTTTGGAGATAAAATTTTTGTAGTTGAAGATAGAATGAATTGGAAAAAAGGGAAGTATCAAATCGATGTCTGGTTTGACGAATATTTAAAAGCAAAAGAGTTTGGCGCAAAAAGAACTTATATTGAGATTTTGGAAAGTTAAGGAAAATAATAATTTAAAAAAACCGCCCGGAAAGGTGGTTTTTTATTTTCCTCAACTACTAATCAGTTACTCGTGCCCGGGGAGGGACTCGAACCCTCAAGGGATATTCTCCCAAGAGATTTTAAGTCTCTCGTGTATACCGATTCCACCACCCGGGCGAAAACTTGAGGCGTGGGCGGGAGTCGAACCCGCGTATAGCAGTTTTGCAGACTGCCGCTTTACCGCTTAGCAACCACGCCGATTATATTCTATTCTATTTTTTATTTTTTTTCAAGTTGGCTAAAATTTTTTCGATTTTCCCTGCTTCAACCATTTTTTCTTCTTTTAAAAAAATAATCTTAGGTACAATTCTCATTCGTAAAGTCCTGTCTAATTTTTTTTGTAAAAAATAAATTTGTCTTCCTAAGACTTTAAGAACTTCTTTGCTTTTTTCTTCCGGGAAAACAGAAATGAAAACTCGGCTTTCTGTTAAATCTTTGGTTGCCTGAACACGAGTCAAAGTAACTAAAACATCCGAGGGAAACTCTATTTCTTTTAAAATAATTTTTGCCAACTCATTCCTAATTAAATGGTTAACTCTTTGTATCCTCTCTCTCATGATAACTCTATCTTTTCTTTTTCTTCTTTAAAAATAAAAAGAATGTCGTCAACTTCAATTTTTCCCTCTCCTTCATAAAGTATTCCCACTTCTTCTCCTTTTCCTGCTTTTTCAATGTCTTTTTTGTTCTTTTGCAAGTTTAAAAGACTACCTTGGCCAATTTTCTCTTCTTTCCTAAAAACCTCGATTTTTGTCCCTCTCTTTATTTCGCCTTCAATCACCTTGGCACCGATGATTTGTCTGCTTTTTCTTGTGAAAAATACCACTAAAACTTTTAATTTACCTAAATCCACTCTTTTTATTTCGGGTTTGATGATTATTTGAACTAATTTTCTGATTCCCTCGACTAAATCATAAATTATGTCGAAATTAATTATTCTAACTTTTTCCTTTTGAGCTAAAATTTTTGCCCCTGGGGTGATTTTCACTCTAAACCCTAAAATCATAGCCCGAGAAGGACTTGCCAATTTAACATCGTTTTCACTAATTTGACCGGCTTTAGCTTCTAAAATCCTTAGAATAACTCTGTCTTGAGGAATTTTTGATATAATTTCCTCGATCGGCTCAATAGAACCTATGCAGTCAGTCTTTAAAATCAAATTCAAAACTTTTTGTTCCGGCAGAACAGATAAAACTTGAATTTCTCTCTCTTTTTTTATTTTTATGAACTTTTTTGCTTCTTCAATATCAGAAAAAACTTGAAATTTTTCTCCGACTACGGGGCATTCTTTAAATCCAAAAATAATTGCCGGTTGGGCTGGCAAAACTTCTTCTATTTTTATTCCCTGAAAATTTTCTATCAATTTTATTTTTCCAAAAGCAGAAAGGGTACCAACAATTTGTCCTGTTTTTATTTTTCCTTCATTTAAAATTAAAGTAACGGTTGGCCCTCTTTTTGGGTCAATAAAAGATTCAATCACTACTCCTTGAACTGGTTTTGAAACATCGGTTTTTAAATTCTCCATCTCCGCCACCAAAGTTATTAAATCTAAAAGTTCTTCAATTCCTTGGCCAGTTTTGGCTGATGTTTTTACCAGGGGCACCTTTCCTCCCATCTCTTCAACCAAAACATTCTCTTTTGCTAATTCCCTCTTTGCCTTTTCAGGGTTGGATTCTGGCAAATCAATTTTGTTTAAAGCCACAATTAAAGGAATTTGAGCTTTTTTTGCAATTAAAATCGCCTCTTTTGTTTGAATCTCAACTCCTCTTTTGGCATCTAAAACTAAAATTGCGATATCGGCAACTTTCGCTCCCCTGGCTCGCATTTGAGAAAAGGCTTCATGACCTGGAGTATCGATAAATGTTATTCTTTTCCCTCCTTTTTCAATTTCGTAAGCTCCGATATGCTGAGTAATAACGCCGCCTGGTTTTCCTCCAGTAAATTGAAATTTCCGAATGGCATTAAGCAAACTTGTTTTTCCACTATCAATGTGGCCTAAAACAACTACTACCGGTGGTTTTTTGATTGTTTTTTCCATGCGGAGGGGGTGGGATTCGAACCCACGGTACCCTTTCGAATACATATGCTCTCCAGGCATACCCTTTAAACCGCTCAGGCACCCCTCCTAGACTGTTACTCCCTTTAAAGCCTTGATTCTTTCTTCTAGGGGCGGATGGGTGGAAAAGATTTTCACCAGCCAATTTTCAATCTCCCTGCCTTTAAAAGGAGAGATGATAAAGAGATGGGCGGTAGAAGGCAAGGCCCTTTTTAAAATGTTTTGATCTCTTGAAATCTTTTCCAGGGCCGAAATTAATCCATCGGGATATCTCGTTAACAAAGCTCCGGAAGCATCAGCTAAAAACTCTCTTTTTCTTGAAATGGCCAATTGTATCAAGTTGGCGACAATGGGTGCTAGAATCGCTCCCAATAAACCAAAGATTAAAAAAATGGCATTTCCTCTTTCTTCTCTTTTTCTCGGTCCCCAACGCCTCATTCTCAAAAACCAATTTGATAAAATTGCCACCAGGCTAACCAAAACCACAATCGCTGAAGCCAAAAGAATGTCCCTGTTTTTAATATGAGAAATTTCATGAGAAATCACCCCTTCCAATTCAGTTCTTTCTAACTTTTCCAAAAGCCCTCTGGTCACGGCAATAGCTGAATGCTCTGGATTTCTACCGGTGGCAAAAGCATTGGGTTGTAATTCTTCTAAAACGTATATTTTGGGAGCAGGAATGCCGGCGGTAATGGAAAGGTTTTCTACAATTCGATACAGTTCTGGATTATCTCTTTTTTCTATTGCTTTTGCCCCGGTCATTGCTAAGATGATTTTATCCGAATGCCAAAAAGCAAGAAAACTCTGCAAGAAAGCAAAAATCAAAGCGAAAATAAAAAAAAGTTGGTTGTCAAAAAAATAACTAAAAAGCCAACCTAAAAGTATTATCAATGCGAAAAAACCGGTTATTAAAATCCAAGTCTTTCGAATGTTCGACTCAGCCTGAGTATATAGTGTCGTCATAATTAAAAAATATTCAATTAGTGCATCGATGGATTAACCTGTTAATTCCCCGTTCGTTAATTGAGTGGTAAATTATTTTACGACTTAGAACTTTACTTTAGGTGCTTCCCTTTCTTCAGCAACGGCTAATTCAAACAAGTCCATTTTCTTGAATTTAAAAAGAGAGGCAATAACGTTTGCCGGAAAACTTTCCACCTTAATGTTTAAATCGCGAACGTTTGAGTTATAAAATCTCCTGGCGGCTTGAATCTTGTCTTCAGTGTCTCTTGTCTCTCTCTGAAGTTCAAGAAAGTTTGCCGAAGCTTTCAAATCAGGATAATTTTCTACAACGGCAAAAAGGGTCTTTAGTGTTTCAGACAGATAATTTTCTGCTTCTCCTCTTTCCTTGATTGTTTTCGCTCCCATTGCTCTCGTCCTGGCTTCGGTCACTTTTTCTAAAACTTCCCTTTCGTGGGTAGCATAACCTTTGACCGTCTCGACTAAATTGGGAATTAAATCGTACCTTCTTTTTAACTGAACATCGATATCTGCCCAGGCCTCTTTTGCCTGATTTGTCAGTTTTACAAAACTGTTATATGCAGTGAATATCCAGACAGCGATTAAAATGATTACTATTAAAATGATTTGTGGAAACATTTCTTTGTTAGACTCATCCCCGACCTTTTAAATTATTCTTTATTATATACCATTTTCTCTAAATTTTTCAAATTAAAAAGCCAGCCGAGGCTGGCTTTTTAAAACTTAGCAGAAACTAAAAATTCTCAGTCTTTTTTTAATTATCTCCTATCGGCTAGTCATGATACTGGTATCGGCCTGTGATCTAACTTCAATTCTGTAGGGTGGAGTAGTAGCGGTCCATCTTACCTCGTAATCTGTTTCGTAACCTGAGGCACAAGCAGTATAGGGACTACCAGCGGCTGGATCTCGAGGAACAGAACCAAGATAAGTTGGATAAAGACAAGAGCAAATATCATAACCTCCTGTCGCTTTTATTTCAACAAAAGTAGTGGTAGCGGGAAAACCGGTGCAAGTCCAAGTTCCAGCATTGTCAATTATGTTCTGAGCAATAGCATTGGCGAAAACTTGAACATGAGACCAGCGAGTAGCGTCTCTGGCAGCAGCCATTTGTTTAGCTGGATTAATGGCGGCAATTGTTGCCCCAATCAATACGACCGTAATCCCAATTACTATCAAAAGTTCAAGTAAGGTAAAACCTTTCATATTCTTTATTTTTACTTTAATCTTTAAAAGATTACCTTATCGGCTGGTCATGATACTGGTATCAAGGGCTGACCTAACTTCAACTCTGTAGGGTGGAGTAGTAGTGGTCCATCTTACTTCATAATCTGTCTCATAACCCGTATCGCAAGCAGTATAGGGGCTACCAGCGGCTGGATCTCGAGGAACAGAACCGATGTAAGTTGGATATAGACAGGGGCAAATATCGTAGTCAGCATCGCTTATTTCAACCCAAGTAGTGGTAGCAGAATAACCGGTGCAAGTCCAAGTTCCAGCATTGTCAATTATATTCTGAGCAATAGCATTGGCGAAAACTTGAACATGAGACCAGCGAGTAGCGTCTCTGGCAGCAGCCATTTGTCTGGCTGAATTAATGGCGGCAATTTTTGCTCCAATTAAAATTACTACAATCCCAATCACGATTAATAATTCAAGTAGGGTAAAACCTTTCATATTTTTATTTTTTATTTTCGACCTTTTTAACGAGTGACTCTAATATCGGGCAG